>Ga0207962_1000150_pt1 | contig 19888 bp, 19 predicted proteins | sample Knorr_S15_td_AAI_FD_185603 | JGI IMG/M metagenome (GOLD analysis project Ga0207962, IMG submission 185603) | Marine microbial communities from Southern Atlantic Ocean transect - Knorr_S15_td_AAIW_ad_750m_LV_A (SPAdes) (version 2) | ecosystem: Environmental > Aquatic > Marine > Oceanic | place... | reverse complement strand
CGTGGCGGCCCGAGTGGTAGAGTAAATGGCCGAGGAGATTGAAAACCTCGATGTCGTCCGGCTGCGACTTGACCGCTTTTTCCAGCGCCTTGATGGCGTCGTTGTTACGGCCGAGCATCGTGAGGCTGCGGCTCAGCAGAAACAGCGCGCTGGTGTTGGTCTAGTCCTGCGCGAGGAGTTGTTGCGACAACTCGGAGGCTTGGGCGAAGTCACCCGCCTCGGCTCGTTCGATGGCTTGGAGCAGTATCCGTTGTAAACCGGGATCAGCCACGGCAGGGGTTCAGGTGCTGAGGATGCTCCGGAGGTTGAAGCGGCGGCCGGGGCAGATGGTCGACTTGAGTTCTTTGTGGTGGTGGAATTGCCGGTGCGTGTAAATCCGGTTGTAGGGGATGCCGGTGCGGCTCCGGAGCCGTGAGACGAGCGCCTTGAGGCTGGACTTTTGCTTGGCGGTGGGGAGCGTCTTTTCAAAGTTGCCCACAAGACAAATCCCGATAGCAATTTCGTTGAGCGCGGCGCTGCCGATATGGCCTCCTTGGATTTGACGCTTCCAGCGATCGCAGACGTATATTTTTCCGTCGGTGGTGTTGACGCCGTTGCCGATGACGAAGTGGTAGGCGAGCCCGTTCTCCATTCGGCGGTCGCGCCGGTGGTAATGCTCCATGCCGCGGATGCTGTTGTTGCTGTCGGCGCTGTGGTGGACGACGATGTGCTTCCAGCGGTTACGCCGGATGCGCGGCCGGTTGATCTCGCGCAGGGTCGAACTGGCGATGGCGGCCGGCTTGGCCTTGGTTGGTTTGCCGGTCGTGCCTTTGGTGATCTTGAGTTTCTGGCCGGGCTTGATGGTGTTTGGATCTTTGATGCCGTTGGCCTTGGCGATCGCCGCTGCGGTGGTTTTGTATTTGTTGGCGATCGTGCTCAGCGTGTCGCCCTTTCGGATGGTGTAAGTGAGCGTCTCGGTCTTGGCCGGGATGATGAGTTTCCGGCCGATCTTGACCTTGTTGGGGTTGGCGATGCCGTTGTGGGCGGCGAGTGCCGAGGCGCTGAGACCGTATTTTTTGGCGATGACACCAAGCGTCTCGCCGCGCTGGATGGTGTGGGTGGCCGCTTGGCCAAGCATCTGGCCAAGCCACAAGGCAGCCAGCAGCGCAATCGCGATGATGCGGCTGGTTTGCCTTTTTCCCTTGGCCAAAGTTGTCAGCATGAAACGCTGTTTGCCTCCTTAAAAGAGCTGTTTTTACGGCCGGAACCGGCTCTTGGCCAGTCATTGTTTGGAGGCCCGTCCGCTTGGCCAAGCGGCGGCGGCGGAAAATCAGTGAAAATTGGGGGTTGCGGCTTGGGACGGTTTTGGTATGGTGCGCGCCCTTTTTTGGCGGAAAAGGGGCTTTTGAAGCCCGACCGAACGCCGACTGAAACCGCCTTTAAAACTCAACCTTGGGCTTGGCTGCCCGAGGAGGCATTAACCACAACGAACTAAATCCCGTCTTTCCACGGGACGGCTGTACAAAGGATTCAGCCGGTAACAATTGGAAAACCAAAGTATGAGTAATGTAAAAGAACTGTTGGACGCGGGTGTGCATTTTGGACACCAGACGCGCAGGTGGAACCCGAAGATGAGGGAATTCATCTTTGAAGCCCGGAACGGCATCCACATCATCGACCTCGTGAAAACGGCGTCGCAAATTGAGACGGCGGCGGAATTCCTCAAGGGAATCGTCTCCAAGGGCGGCAAAGTGCTCCTCGTCGGCACCAAGAAGCAGGCCCAAGCCACCATCAGGGAAACGGCGGAAGCCACCGGCCAACCGTACGTCTGCGAACGTTGGCTCGGCGGCATGATGACCAATTTGAACACCATCAAGCGCTCCATCAAGCGCATGCTGGAACTGGAGGCAATGGAGTCTGACGGCAAAATGGCGGAGTTTGTCATGCAGGAGCAGTCGATGCTTCGCCGCGAGTTGTCGCGTCTGCACCTGCGCCTCAACGGCATCCGCGACCTGAGCGCCAAGCCAGACGCCATTATCATCATTGATATCAAGCGCGAGCACAACGCACTTGCTGAAGCGCGCCGGTTGCGCGTGCCGATCGTCGCCATCGTCGACACCAACACCGACCCGACGCTGGTCGAATATCCGATCGCCGGCAACGACGACGCCATCCGCTCCATCAAAGCAGTGCTCGGCGCGGTCACGCAACCGATGATCGAGGCCCGTGCGGCCTACGAGGCGACCGCCGCAAAACTGAAAGCCGAGGCCGAGGCAAAAGCAGCAAAACAAGAGAAAGCATCGGCCGAACCGGCAGCCGCCGAGGCCGCCCCAACCGAGGAAGCACCGGCACCGGCACCCGAAGCTGCCGCCGCCGAAGCACCGGCACCCGAAGCTGCCGCCGCTGAAGCTACGGCACCGGCAGCCGTCGCTGAAGCACCGGCAGGGGATGCACCCGAGCCGCCAGCCGAGCCGGCCAAGGCCTGAGGCGTTCGCCACTCGAAAAACTTTCTTCCCCGGTGGCATCAACCGGGGAGCGGAACTGGTTATTAAACAGAAAATATTATGGCAGAAGTAACAGCAAAACTTGTCGGGCAACTCCGTAAGATGACCAGCGCGGGCCTGATGGACTGCAAAAAAGCCCTCATCGAGACTGACGGCGACGTCGAGGCCGCCGTCGATGTGCTCCGCGCACAAGGCACCATCAAGGCGGCAAAGAAAGCCGGCCGCGAAGCCAACGAGGGCGTCATCGTCCACTACATCCAGCCCGACTCGAAGGCGGGTGTGTTGGTCGAGATCAACTGCGAGACCGACTTCGCCGCCAAGAACGAGCAGTTCCAAGAGTTTGTCGCCGACGTGGCCAAGCTCAAGTTGACCGCACCAGACACTGACTTCGAGGAGTTGCGCGTCGCGCAAGTGGCCAAGATCGGCGAGAACATCCTGCTCTCCCGCGACGCCAAGCTTGAGGTGGACGGCACCGGGCTGGTGGCGGCGTACATTCACACCGGCTCCAAGGTCGGTGTGCTGCTCCAGGTCGGTGCCGGCAAGGAGGACACCCTCGCCAACGACGACTTCAAGGTGCTGGTGAAGGACATCACCCTGCACATCGCCGCCTCCGCGCCGGTCTCCGTGAGTCGCGACGAGATCGACCCCGAGTTGGTGGCCAAGGAGAAGGCCATCGCCGAGGAGCAGGCGGTGGGCAAGCCGCCGCAGGCCATCGAGAAGATCGTGACCGGCAAGATGAACAAGTTCTTTGCCACCAACTGCCTGCTCGAGCAGGGCTTCGTGAAGAATCCCGACATCAGCATCAAGGATCATGTGGCCTCCGTTGCCCAGGCGCTCGGCGACGAGATCACCGTGGCCAAGTTCCTGCGCTTCCAAATCGGCGAAAACTTCTGAGCGGCGGCGACAAAACGAATCACTCAAGCGGGAGCCGAGCGCGGCTCCCGCTTTTTTCTGGCCAAGCGCGGAAAAGGGGTTTCATCGCCGGGACAATTTGACTAGCTTATCGCCCCGGCAATAAACGACGGCTGCAATGAACAAGACAAACACGATTGAGAGCCTGCTTGGCTGGCTGAGAGGGGAGTTTGAGGGGGCCGGTATCAACGCCGGCTTGGCCGGCCTGCTGGTCAACGTGGCCGGTGCCCTGTTGCTCGTGTTCCTGAGCTGGTTCGCCTACCTCGTGGCCAAACGGGTGGTGCTGCGGGTCATTCGGTTTCTGTCGAGCAAGACCAGCTCCGACTGGGACAAGGTCCTCATCGAGCACAAGGTGTTCGCCCGACTTTCAAATGTCGTGCCCGCCCTCGTGGTGCACGTGCTGGCGCCGGTGGTGTTTGCTGGGGTGGAGAGCCTGGCCGGTTTCGTGCAGGGCCTGGCCAAGGTGTACCTCGTGGTGGTGCTGCTGTTCACTCTGCAGGCGCTGCTCAACGGGTTGCAGACGATTTATCAGCGTTACGATATTTCAAAGCGCATCCCGATAAAGGGGCTGCTGCAGGCATTGATGCTGGTGGCCTGCTTCGTCGGGAGCGTGTTCATCATCTCGATCGTGATGGGCCGCGAGATCGGCACACTGATGGCCGGCTTGGGCGCGATGGTCATGGGATTCCTGTTTGTGTTCAAGGACGCGATCATGGGCCTGGTGGCGGGGATTCAGATCGCCACCAACGACACTGTACGCAAGGGCGACTGGATCGAGATGAAGGGCCACGGCATCGACGGCGACGTGATCGACGTGTCGTTGACAACGGTGAAGGTGCAGAATTTTGACAAGACGGTGGTGAGCATCCCGACGTCAAAATTGATCACCGAAGCCTGTCGCAACTGGCGCGGAATGAAGGATTCCGGCGGCCGCCGAATCAAGCGCCCCATCCGCATCGACATGCGCTCGATCCGATTCGCCGACGAGGCGTTGCTCGAGAAGTTCCAGCGGTTCGACCTGCTCAAAGGTTATCTGCAATCCAGGCTCGACGAAGTCAACGTGCACAACCAAACGGCCAACATGGACTTGTCGGAACTCGTCAACGGCCGCCGCTTGACCAACATCGGCACATTCCGCGCCTACATCATGGCATACCTCAAAAGCCATCCGCAAATTCGGCAGGATCGCACGTTCCTCATTCGCCAGCTTGCGCCGGGAGACAACGGGTTGCCGATCGAGATTTACATTTTCACCGACACGACGGTCTGGGCCGAGTACGAGGCGATCCAGGCCGATATTTTTGATCACCTGCTGGCGGTGATTCCGGAGTTCGGCTTGGCACCGTTCCAGAATTCCACCGGCAAGGAATCGATAAGCGGCACGCTCGACGTCTCGATGGTGAACGACTGACTGCGCCTGTGCAAACGTTGACGGCAGAGTGTGTGCTGGACACCAAGGCCATCCTTGGCGAGGGGCCCGTATGGCGGGCGGAGACGCAAGACTTGGTCTGGGTGGACATCGAGAGTGCCCGCGTCTGCTGCTTCAACCCGGCCACCGGCGAAAACCAAACGTGGGACGTCGGCGAAAAACCCGGCTTGGCCGTCCCGACCAAGCGCGGCGACTTGATCCTCGGCACGAGCATCGGCTTCGTGCGACTCGACTTGGCCAGCGGCGACCTGTCGCCGATCATCGACCCGGAGCAGGATTTGCCGAACAACCGTTTCAACGACGGCAAGGTCGATCCCGAGGGCCGGCTTTGGGCCGGCACGATGGGGATGGACGAGGCGCCGAACGTCGGCAGCCTTTACCGGCTCAACCGCAATCTCTCCGCCGACAAATTGTTCGACCAAGTCAGCGTCTCCAACGGCATGGTGTGGACATCCGATCAAAAGACATTTTACTACATCGACTCGCCGACACGCCGCGTGGATGTGTTCGACTGCGACATGGCCGGCGGCACGTTGTCGAATCGCCGAACGGCGTTCGAGTTGCCGGAGGGGATGGGCTATCCGGATGGCATGTGCATCGACGACGAGGGGATGCTTTGGGTGGCGCTGTGGCAGGGCTGGGGCGTGGGGCGGTTCGCGCCGGGCGGGGCGCTCTTGGCCAAGGTGGACGTGCCGGTCGAGTGCGTGACGTCGTGCTGTTTCGGTGGCGAAAACTGGGACGAACTTTACATCACCACCTCCAGCCGCGACCTCGACGAGGCGGGCAGGGCGGAACAGCCACTCGCCGGCGGAGTGTTCCGCTGCAAGCCGGGTGTCACCGGCCCGGCGACGAACCTGTTCCTCGGCTAGTCGGTGACGCTTTCGCCGATGATGCGGCGGTAGGCTTTCTCGGCGTGATCGTAGGCGGCGTTGAAGTCGGCGATTTCGTCTTCGCCCATGAAGCGGCGTTTTTGCGAGCGGCATTTTTTCACCCCCGCAAGGCACCACTCGGCGCTGCGCCTGGATGCGCGGATCGGCTTGCCATCGACGAGCACGAAAACCGGATTGGTGTGTGACGAGGGGAGGATGCGCAGCGCCACCCAACTGCTGAACTCGATTGGCACCTCGAAGGCGATGTCGCGCAACTCGCCGTCGGCGATGATGTCCTGTTTCGCGATTGCGTAGCCGTTGACGAGCACCTCGACCGGCACCTTGCGCGTGCCCTCGAGCCGGGCGCGCTCAATGTGCCAGTACGGCTTCTGGGCGTAGTTGCGGTTGGCCAAGCCCGGGATCGGTTCGTCGTTGAGGCGCGCGGCGACCTTGGCCGTGACGAGCACGGTGTCCGCCTTGGCCAAGCGCAGCTCGCTGCCGTCCACTCCCATCTGCACGTTGTCGACTTGGAAGTCGATCAAGTGGCTGCGGCCGTCGCCGACGTAGTTGCGCCCGGCACGGATGCCTTCGCACCAGTCGTTGTAAGTCAGTCGGCCGTCGAGCTTGACGTACGAGCGGCCAAGGCCGACGCGTTCGCCGTAGATGCAGGGGAAGTCGGTCTCGCCGCTGATGCGCGTGCGGAAACCGCAGTTGAGTGTGTGATACCATATGTTCAGTTCCCAAACCGACGGCGTATCGACCATCGAGAGGAAGTCCACGGCAGGGACCGGTTTGCCGTCCGGTCCGGGAACCATGTGGGTGACGTCGGCGATATATTCGTTGGCACCGATGCCGCTGAACGGCGGCACCTCGTAGGTCGGCAGGGCCGAGCCGGTTTGGTTGAGCCCCCAGCCGGAATGTGCCGGGCCGACGAGCGCGCCCTGGCGCTTGGCCCAGCGGAGGGTGTTGAGGCAGAGCTTGGGCCAGTGGTGCTTGGATTCGCCGCCGGGATACATCTGGTTATTTAGCCGCAACAGGCACAAATGGCCGGATTGATGGGAGCCAAACCCGGAAACCTCGACGTCGTAGCGGAGCAAATAGGGAAACTGGGAAACGTCGTCGTCTTTGCCGGTGAAAAACTGTTTTTGATAGTCGAAACACGGCCCCCAAGTAAGGTTTGCGCCGACCTTGAGATCCTCGCCGAGGCAGTGGCGCATCATGTCCGGTGCGTGGACGCCTTCGGTGGGGTTTTTGTAATGGGCGCAACCGGCGGCGTGGATGTGGTGATCGCCCGACCACCAACCCATCAGCGATGGATCAATCCAGCGCTGCACCTTGAACGACTCGGTGATGTCCGCATCGCCGACGGTGATGGTGCGGGTTTGCGGGATCGACTCAGGGCCGCGATAAGTTCGAACGGTGTAGGAGCCGCTCGGCAGTTTCACGTGTTCGCCGTCGGCACGATAGATTTGCGGATGAAAATGAAAGTCCGGTGCAAGCCGCTTGGCCTGTGACGGATACACGCGGCCAAGCTTGTCGCGAAATTCAAAACCGGCGGTGGTCGGCTTCCCATTTTCGTCGAGCACCTTGAGCGTGAGTTTGCGGGCTGGCTTGCAGTCAAAGAGCAGATTGATCTCGCTGCGGAAGCCGAGATCCTGCGTTCCTTGGCCAACGTCGAAGCTGAGCTTGGCGTCGCGCTTGCCAGCGTCGCGGCTGTAAAGCTGGACGATGCGATACTCCAAGGCCAAGCCGCTGAGCGTCTTGGTGAGCGGCTGGGCATTGTGCATCGCCAAGCCAAGCCAACGATCGACGATTTGGCTCTGCGGCGAACCGGCGTGGGGTTGGGAGTTTGGGCTGCTGGCGATGAGTTCCGCAGTAACACCGGCTTGGTTGTTGACCTTGACCAGAAAGCTGCGCCAGCCCTGCTCGACCAACTCGTGTTTGGCCGGGCCGTCATTCACCTTGACTCGTGACTCCGCGTTGATGTTGATACCGACAAGGCATTGGGCATCAAGAATTTGCTGAACCGCGGCGACGGCTTTCGCGGCGTCCGCTTGGCCAAGCGCTCGGCTGAGTCTTCGCTTGGTTCTGGCAGAGAGCGGTTCGCCGAGATAATCCGTGGCCTGAATGAGTCGCTGGATTTGCGCCTTGAGCGGCTGAAGATCCACATCGCTGACTTCAGGAAGTGTTTGAGCCTGTGCGACTTGACCGGCGACAAAGAAGCTCAATATGGCAGTTTTCCGTAAAAAAGATAAAGTTTGCATAGCATCTACAAGGTTACGTAACGACCAATATGGGGCGTTTTCAGTTCAAAACAAAGGTAAATCAGCTCTTTTTGCGTTAGAAATAAAAGTATAAAAAGTTTGGTTTTTCGGGTTGACACCAGCTCAAGCGCTGCAGAAACTCCTCAACCCGTTAGCGGAAAGAGATCTTAACAACTCAATCATGAAAAAGAACACACGGTTATTTGTCGGCATAGCAATGGCAGTTGCTATTGGAGGAACCTTGGTTAGCGCCAATGCGGCTGTAGACAAGAACGCTATCAAGGCTGCGTTCGCAAAGGCACCCGGCGCTGAGATGCCTTACATCGCCAATTCGTTGGTGGCGAAGGCAAAGAAGGTCGATAAGGCTGAGACCGCGATGGAGGTGTTGCGGGTTGCTGTCGACAGGAAACCGGCCGTTTGCGTTTCGGTCGTAAGTTTCATCTGCAGTCTGGTGCCTGATGCGGCTGCAGACATCGCAGCGGAGGCAGTCAAGCTGACCCCGCAGTACACGAAGGACATTGCCAGAGCTGCCGCGAAGGCTGCTCCTGCGAAGATCGGTGAGATCACGATCGCGATTCTGAAGGCCACCAATGTTAAGAAGCATCAGATGGTTTACAATACAGTTGTGGCGGCAGTGCCATCCCTGTTCAGGACAGTAAACCAGGCGGTGCTTGCCGGTGGTGGTTCTGATTCAACGGGCGTTATCACTACGGTGAGTTCCCCGATTTCGGCGCTGGGTGCTGATGGGTCTGTGGTTGGCACAGATGCATTCCCTACTACTGCGCCGACACCGGTTACCGCTTCGGCGGGACTGGATCCAGCGCGTTACAATGCTCCCTGATTGAACTCCCTGATTGAGCTTCCGATAATTTTTCAAGAAAGCCCGCTTAACGGCGGGCTTTTTTTTGTTAACTCTTCGTCGCGTTCATGGCCGATTATGCAACCGATTTCATTGTTCTGAATCAACGCGACAATGTCGCCACAGCACGGCGTACGTTGAAAGGCGGCACTTCAGTGGCTGTGGGTGATAGTCGCATTGAGTTGAGGCAAACCATTCCGGGGGGGCACAAGGTTGCCTTGGTGTCGATCAGTGCCGGGCATGAGTTGGTGAAGTATGGCCAGATCATCGGCTTTGCGAAGACGGGTATCGAGCCTGGGGACTGGGTACACACCCACAATGTCGAACTGAGGACGGTTGGCAGGGACTATCGTTTTTGCGATGAGATAACTGAACTACCTGCGCTGGATGGAGATGAGGATACTTTTCTTGGCATCGCCCGGCCCGGCGGCAAAGCTGGAACTCGCAATTATATCGGCGTTATTTCGAGTGTGAACTGCTCCGCATCAGTTTCTCGGTATGTGGCTGACCGCTTCCGATCCAGTGACTTCAAGAGCGATTTCCGCAATGTTGATGGCGTGGTTGCCTTTACGCACAAGGGAGGGTGCAGTTACGATCCGAACCATGGCCACGAGATCTTGCAGCGAGTCATAGCGGGAATGGCACGTCATCCGAACATCGGCGGTTATGTGTTGGTCGGGCTGGGCTGCGAGGTCAATCAGGTTCCCGGTTTGGTCGATAAATATCATCTCGACCGGTTGCAGGATGGCGAACAGGCTCCCACCTTCCTGACCATACAACAGACCGGTGGCGTCCGAAAAACTGTCGAGTCAGCTGTCAAGGCGGTTCAGAGAATGCTGCCTGGTGTCAACGCACTGAAGCGGACGACACAACCGGTTTCCAAACTCGCCTTGGCGATGAACTGCGGTGGCTCGGATGCTAACAGCGGCATCTCGGCAAACCCTGCGCTGGGTGTCGCCTCCGACCAACTCGTGCGTCAGGGTGCTGCGTCCGTCTTTGGCGAGACCACCGAGATTTACGGAGCGGAACATCTACTCACTCGCCGTGCGGTGACACGCGAAGTTGGCGAGAAACTCGTCTCGCAGACTCGCTGGTGGGAACAGCATACAGCGATGTTCGGCTCAACCATTGACAACAATCCCTCGCCAGGAAACAAGGACGGGGGTCTCACCACGATTTTTGAGAAGAGCCTTGGCGCAGTGGCCAAGGCGGGCCAGGCGCCGTTGGCCGCCGTGTACGACTACGCCGAGCCGATCGAGGCCAAGGGCTTGTGTTTCATGGACACGCCCGGCAACGACCCGGTAAGCATGACCGGCCTCGTCAGCGGCGGCTGCAACGTCGGCGTGTTCACCACCGGGCGCGGCAGCGTGTACGGCTGCAAGCCGTCGCCGTGCATCAAGGTCGCCACCAACTCCCCGATGTACAACTGGATGGAGGAGGACATGGATATCAACGCCGGCACGATTCTCGATGGCACCGAGACGGTCGAGCAGGTTGGCCGGCGGATTTACGACAAGATCCTCGCCGTGGCAGGCGGCGAAAAAACCAAGAGCGAACTCGCCGGGATGGGCGACGAGGAGTTCGCCCCGTGGATGCTCGGCCCAACCCTGTAACCGATGGATGCCACCCTCATCACAGAGGTGAGTGACGCATGATATTGCGCTGGCTTGGCTTTGGCCGCAAAGTGCGCTTGGCCGAGGCCAAGCGCATGTATCAACCCACGACAGTTCGACTCTTCATCAAGCCCTTCTGCGGCTGGTGCGCTGAGGCAATGGAGTGGCTTGACCGCAACAAGATCAAATACAACGCGCTCGACGTGACGTCCGACCGCGCCGCTTGGGACGAGATGGTGGGGCTGAGCGGCCAGAGCAGCGCCCCTGTGATCGAGGTCGACGGAGAGATGCTGGCTGACTTCGGGGCGTCGGAGTTGGCGCAATTTTGGAACGAACTGAGTTAGCGATCTAAACGGATGCCTGATACGGTCACGATTCAACAGCGCAAACGCATTCCCGGGTGGCTTCGACTGAAGCTGCCGAGCAGCAGCGATTTCACGCGCACGCGCAGTTTGCTTGGCGAGTTGAACCTGCACACGGTCTGCGAGAGCGCCAAGTGCCCGAACCACTGGGAGTGCTGGAGCAAGGGTACGGCAACGTTTATGATCGCTGGCGACCGCTGCACGCGTGCCTGTGGTTTTTGCGCGGTGAACACCGCCAAGCCACTGCCGCTTGAGGGCGACGAACCGGAGCGGGTCGCTGAGGCGACGTTCCGGATGAAACTCAAGCACGTTGTCATCACCGCCGTCGCGCGTGACGACTTGGCTGATGGCGGGGCTGCCCACTTTCGAGCGACCATCGAGGTGGTGCGCCGCAGGAATCCCGGCATCGTCATCGAGGTACTCGTCCCCGACTTTCTCGACAAAGACGCTTCGCTACAAAGAGTGCTTGACGCCAAGCCGGATATTTTCAACCACAACCTCGAGACGGTGCGGCGACTAACGCCGAGCGTGCGTTCTCGGGCCCAGTACGACCGGTCGCTCGCGGTGCTGCGCAAGGCCAAGGCGTGGAGCGGCGGCACGAGTTACACCAAGTCCGGCTTGATGCTTGGCCTCGGCGAGACGGAGTCGGAACTGCTCGAGGCGATGACCGACCTGCGCTTGGCCAAGTGCGACATCCTGACGCTTGGCCAGTATTTGCAGCCGAGCCTCTGTCATTTGCCGGTGGCCGAGTATGTGACACCGGGGCAGTTCGACGAGTACGGGGCCAAGGCGCAGGAGATGGGCTTCCTGCACGTGGCCAGCGGCCCGATGGTCCGCAGCTCGTACCATGCGGACGAATTCGAACTGCCGCCCAAGGCCTGAGTTTTTTCGATGGCGCGCAGTAAAACCTTTGCAAGGCCGCGCGCAGATTTCACACTTACCGCAGTCGTGTTGACGAAGCCGAAATGGATGATCACGGTTTTTGTGGCGTGTCTTTTGGCCGCCAATCCAAGCCAGGCGCTTGGCCAGGCAGCGGCGAGTACCGGGCGGTTCCGCATTACGGAAAAATCGGCTGACAGTCTCCGATTCTCCATCCTCACCGGCACCGAGGCTGTTTTTCAGGCGGATGGCATGCTGTTGACCGATCCGCGACTGGTCACCGTCACTGCCGAGGGGAAAACAAACCTCGTTTTTACCGCCAGCGAGTGCCTCTATGATCAGGACAAAAAAACGATTCGTTCGCCCGGCGAACTCTCGCTCTCCACGGGCGATGGCCAGATGCAACTCAAGGGCGTCGGCTTTTCCGGGAACTTAGCAGGGCCGACGCTGAGCGTGTTCGGCAGTGTCGAAGCCAGGCTGGACAAAAAAAGCCGCCTGCCGCTTGCCCAAGCGCAGAAAAAAACGGACACACCCAGCGGCGAGCCGGAGTTGATTCAAATCACTTCGCGCCAATTTGAACTCGAGCCGGGCCGGGCGCTTTTTCGCGGCTCGGTTTTGGTGAAGGATGCCGACGGCACCTTGAGCAGCGACTCGATTGCGGTTGGCATGAGGGAGGACGACTGGGAGGTGCAAACGATCCGCGCGGCCGGCAGTGTGGTGCTGCAAGCCGGGCAAATCAAAACCACCAGTGAGCAGGCCGACTATGACCTGGTTGCCGGGTTGATTGTGCTAAAGGGCAATCCAAGCTGGACAATGGGCGAGCGATCCGGCCGGGCCAATCTGCTGATGATTCAACGTGAGGCACAATCCGTGAACGCCGAGGGGGATGTCTACATGAAACTTCCGGCGGACACCGAGGGCGAAGGGGGGTTCCTTGATTTTAATGCGTTGAGGGGCGCGACGGCGAACGGCAGCGATGGCCGGCCGCTCGAAATCCGCTCCAATGTTTTTTTGTTCCAGTCTGCGACCCGGCAGAAAACCGGCTTTGCGCGCTACATCGGTGCGGTTCGGCTGGCTCGCGGAGAAAGCCGGCTGCAATGCAGTTTTCTGAACGTGCACTTGGCCAAGGGCAGCGGGGGTGTCGTGGAATCGGTCAATGCCGAAGTCGGCGTCAAGCTTGCTCAGGGCGGGGACCAACTCACGGCGCAGATGGCGACTTACGACTTGGCGCAAAAAACAATTCAGTTGCGGGGCGAACCCAAATGGAAGCTGGGAACGCAAAGCGGCCAGGCGCGCTCGGTCGAATTGTCGCCGGACGACGGAGTCTTCCGGGCGAGCGGAAGGGTGAAGATGCAGCTACCCCAACCCAAGGGTGACGCCCGGTTTCTGTTGCCGGCCAAAACGGAACCAAGTGGCGAGCCGCTGTTGATTGTGTGCGATTCGTTCGAGTATCGGCAGGCTGAGGAGGCCAAGGGGTTGGACTCGGCGACGTTCACCGGCAACGTGGTGTTGAGCGGCGACGAAGGGTTGAGGGTTCTGGCTCAAAATGTTGTGGTCGGAATCTACCCGGAGGGTGCGGGCTTGGTTTCGCTGGATGCATCCGGCGACTTGGACGTATCAACGACCGGCGAAAACGCGATGCGGTACGTGGGCGACCGCTTGGTTTATTCCACGGCGGATGAGACGATGCGCTTGACTGGCAAGCCGAGCGTGGAGATCCGGACGCGGTTGGATGGCGCGGAGGTGGTTGCGCTTGGCCAAGCGGCGATTTACAACCTTGGCACTGGGTTGTTGCGCCTGACAGGCGACCCGGTGCTGAAGACCGCCGAGGGCGAGTTGCGCGGCAGGGAGGTCGTGTTTGATCAACAAACCAAGCGGCTCAAGGCAACCGGCCGCTGGAAGATGACGTTGAACCCGAAGACGATCGCAAAAATGCGCGAGGGAACCAAAAAACAGGGCGAGATGAAAACAGGGACACGATGAGTTTGCTCGAGGCAAAGGGCTTGGCCAAGGCGTACAAAAAACGGCGTGTGGTCAACGGCGTGACGTTCTCCGTGTCGCCGGGGGAGATCGTCGGCCTGCTGGGCCCGAACGGCGCGGGCAAGACGACCTCGTTCAACATGATAGTCGGGCTGGTGAAGCCGGAAGAGGGCGAGGTGGTGTTCGAGGGCAAGTCGATCGGCAACCTGCCCATGCACCAGCGGGCGCGGTTGGGCATTGGCTACCTGACGCAGGAGCCGTCAGTGTTTCGCAAGTTGACGGTGGAGCAGAATATTTTGGCGATCCTTGAGGTCTGCACCTCCGACAAGCTGGAGCAAAAGGCCCGGCTCAAGTCGCTGCTCGAGGAACTCGATTTGACCCCCTTGGCCCGGAGCAAGGCGTACACGCTGAGCGGCGGCGAGAAGCGTCGGCTCGAGATCACCCGGGCTTTGGTGACCAGCCCGCGGATGCTGCTACTCGACGAGCCGTTCAGCGGGATTGACCCGATCGCGGTATACGAGGTGCAGAAGATTTTGCGCAAGCTCAAGGAGCGGCGGATGGGCATCCTTATCACCGACCACAATGTCCGTGAGACGCTCAAGCTTGTCGACCGCGCCTATATCATTCACAAGGGGGACGTTCGGTGCGAGGGCAAGGCGGAGTTTCTCGTGGACGATCCCGTCGCACGGGAAATCTATCTTGGCCCCGAGTTCAATTTATAGCATGGCGACGAAGAGAAAACCCACGCGCGAGAAGATCACGACCGAGCGATTCTTCAGGGAACAGGCTGAGCCGTTGGAAATGAGGCTGGTCGCCGGGGGGAACGGCTTGGGGCGGACGATCATCGAGCCGACCGTCAACCGCCCAAGCCTAGCGTTGGCCGGCTTCACGAAATATATCGCCTTCAAGCGCATCCAAGTGATCGGCAACGCCGAGGCTTATTACCTCAAGTCGCTATCGGTGCGGGACCGCATCAAGCGCTACAGTAAACTTTGTTCGTATAAGATTCCCTGCATCGTTTTCACGCGAAACCTGCGGATAGACCGGGAACTCAAGATAATCGCCAACGAGGTTGGGGTGCCTTTTTTTCACACGCCGATGGTGACTATGCGATTCGTGAACTTGGCCACGATAGAACTGGATTTGCTTTTTGCGCCGCGCGCGACCATCCAAGGCAGCATGGTGGACGTCCACGGGGTCGGGGTGCTTATTTGTGGCGAGAGCGGCATCGGCAAGAGCGAAACCGTGCTGGAGTTGATCGAGCGGGGGTATAGCCTGGTCTCCGATGATGTCACGAAAATGACGCTGCTCGATGGCCGCGAGATCGTTGGCACCAGTTCGGAGTTGGCCCGAAACCACATGGAGGTGCGCGGCATTGGCATCATCAACGTCGCAGCCATGTTCGGGGCCAAGAGTGTGCGAACGGAAAAACGGCTGGACTTGGTGATCTCTCTCAAGGCGTGGAAGGACGTCAAGGACATCGACCGGCTTGGCATGGATGAGGATCACATGAGAATCCTCGGGATTAAGGTGAGGAAAATCAGCATCCCGGTCCGGCCGGGCCGAAACCTGGCCCGCCTGATTGAGGTGGCCGCCCTCAGCACCAAGCTGAGTGCGTCGGGATATAACCCGGCACGTGAACTGAACGACCGATTGATCGCTTCGATGACCTCGGGCAAGTCCAGCGACAAGTGAGCAAAGACACCAAACCAAGTGACGCAGGGAAATCCGGCTCCTGGGCACCCAGGGAATTGATCAGCGAGGTCAAGTCGTTCGCCAACAAGGAGGGCAAACAAATGGTCAGCCTCGTCCGGAGCGCCATCCGAACGGTGGTCAACCCCGACTCGGATCAGCCGACGGAAAAACCAGCAGAGCCTCAGGCAGTCGTGGGCGACTGGACTCTTTCAGAGCAGTCTGTTGAAATGTTAATCGCCGCCTCCGAGGCGAGTGGTATGCCTCCGGGAAAACTTTTGGAGGAATGTGTTTCCCGTTCGTTGAGCGACGTGGTTCATGATGCGGAAGCCCGGCGCGGCGCTGCCCGGGCCAAGCTTGAGAATCTAAAAAATCAAGCCGGTCACTGATCGATCGGGATGACCTCGACCCTCTCGCCCTTGGACCATCGGGACTTGGGCGGCAAATCAACGAGGCCGTTGGCCTTGGCCAAGCTGCTCAGCATGTGTGAGCGCTGCCCCCCGGCGCTTAGGACAAGCCCACGATCGTCGATCGTCACCCGCATGAAATGACGCCGATCGCCCCTATTGACCAACTCGTCCACCAAGCAACCCGGCCGCTTGGTTAGACGCCATTCCCGCGCACCCTGCATGTTCAACAGGGCGGGCCGAACGATCAGCAGATATGTGACGAGGGCCGAAACCGGATTCCCCGGCAGCCCGAACAGCGGCTTGCTGCCGACTTGGCCAAGCACAAACGGCTTGCCCGGCTTGACGGCGATTTTCCAGAAATCCACCGAGCCACCGAGCCGCTCGATAGCCGGCTTCACGTGGTCGTGGTCGCCCACCGACACGCCGCCGGAGGTCACGACAACATCATTTTCCGCGAAAGCCCTCTCCAAGGCGGCGACTGTGTTATCGAGCGAGTCGGGCACGATGGGATAGGGTGTGGGCTCGGCGTTCACTCTCGCCGCGAGCGAGGCCAGCATGGCGCGGTTGCTCTCATATATTTCGCCAGGCTTCAGGCAACCGGGTGGCTCGGTCAGCTCGCTGCCGGTTGCCAACAGCCCGACCCTTGGCCTGCGGCCGACTTCAATTCGATCATGGCCCGACGCAGTCAGCAACCCGATCGTGCCAGCCGTTATTCGGGAACCATTGGAGATCACTGTGTCGCCTTCCCTAATATCTTCGCCTTGCAGCCGAATATTTTCCCACGGATTGACCCGCTCGTTGCAGAGGATGGTTGCGCCATCGCCGGGAGTTGAACGGCAATCCTCCTGCATGATCACCGCATCCGTGCCGTCCGGGATTGGCGAGCCAGTATAAATCTTCATGCAGGTTTCGCTTTCAAGTGAGCCTGCCGGAAAAGTCCCGGCGGGGATCACACCAACGCACATCAAACCAACGGGCGAGTCGGCAGTAGCGCTCTTCAAGTCGCAACTCCTGACGGCATACCCGTCCATGGCTGAATTGTCGAAGGCCGGCAACGATACCTTGGCCTTGGCGTCCGAAGCGGCAAACCGACCCTCGGCGTTGGCTAGGGAGATGGTCTCGCCGCCAAGCTTAGGCGTGGCGGCGAGTGATCGTTCAATGGCTTCTTCAAGCGACAACATTCGGAGGGGATTGTTGCCCTTATCATCTGAGGAATCAAACCTCCTAATTGTGTCGCTGGATAGGATTTGCTGGTGAACAGGTAAGGGGGGTGATACTTGTCGCCGACCAGTGGAAACCGCGAGCGATTCAACCAGACACACACAAAAAGTCGACCAATTGTTTGGCGCGATCGCTGCACGGTACGATCTCGTCAATGACATCCAAAGCCTCGGACTGCATCGGATTTGGAAGCGTCGCGTGGTTGTCCTTGCGAATTTCAATGAAGGTGAAACGGGGCTGGATTTATGCTGCGGAACGGGTGATATCGCCATCGGCTTGGCCAAGCGGGGAGGCGCGCTCGTTGGGATGGATCTCAACCGACCCATGCTGCTGCAAGCCGCCGCCCGCTTGGCCAAGCGCGGGGATCAGTGCGTCAGGCTCGCCCAGGCGGATGCCTTGAACCTTCCGCTTGGGAACCACTCACTTGACTTGGTGACGATCGGTTACGGTTTGAGAAACCTTGGTAGCATGGAAGACGGTCTTCGGGAGATTACCAGGGTCCTGAAGCCGGGAGGGCGTCTGCTGATACTCGATTTTGGTAAGCCGGCCAATCGGTTGCTCCGATCGGCTTATTACCTATACCTCGCATGGATTCTGCCTGTTTTTGGCTGGCTATGTTGCGGCAATGCATCCGCCTACGCTTATATACTGGACTCGCTGAAAAAATATCCTGCACAAAAAGGAGTGGCGGCCAAGCTGGATTTGCTGGGTTATAAATCCGTTCAAATAATAGATATAATGGGAGGGACAATGAGCATTCACGTTGCGATTAAACAATGAAATATTAACTGTATCTTTACTCATTCAACTGTCCGGTTCCTCCTAAAAAAATATTATATTTCGACTTGTAAACAATTTGTTATAGGGTAGTCTCCAGCCTTTGCGTCGCTATATGGCGCTATATAACCCCCAAAGAGAATGAGTAAAGATACAGTTAAATTATTCCAACGAGCTCGTGCGGCATTGCAATCCGAAAAGGATTCCCTATCGAAGGCTTTGGCAAACGCGCAGGCAACTGCAGCGGATGCTGAAAAAAGGCTGGCTGAGATTGAAGCTGCCTTGGGAGGTGCAGGCACTGCACCGGCCAAGCGACGTGGTCGCAAGCCGAAGAAAGCCGCAGGCAAGCGACGCGGTCGTCCGGCGAAGAAGACTGCAGCCAAGCGTGGTCGTCCGGCGAAGAAAAAGGCGGCAGCGAAACGGAAGACGGTGAAGAAGAAGGCGGCCAAGAAAGCACCCAGAAAGGCTGTAAAAAAAGCCGCCAAGAAGGCACCCAAAAAGGCTGTAAAAAAAGCCGCCAAGAAGGCGTCAAAAAAAGCCTCTAAAAAGGCGGCCAAAAAGGCCCCGGCTAAGAAGGTGAAGAACAAGCTCTCCTTGAAGCAGGTCGCCTTGGCAGTAACCAAGGGTAAGGCCCTGGATGCCAAACAAATCCTTGGGGCAGCCAAGAAGGCGGGTCACAAGTTCTCGGGCAAGAATCCCCTGAACTCCCTTCGCGTGATGCTGTACACCAACAAAAAGGCGTTCAAGAACAACAAGGGCAAGTTCACTGCGGCTTGAACCGTTTTTCCGGATCGCCCCTTTGCCGGTTTTGACCGGCGAGCTTGAATAGCGGGCGGATAAAGGATATTGCAATTCCCGGCGGCGTTTGTCGCCGGTTTTTTCTTTTTATCATGTTAGCCAAGCGAGTGATTCCCTGCCTGGACGTGCACGACGGTGCCGTTACGCGTGGGGTGCAGTTTGGCCGTGCGGAGGAGGGGGGGCTGCGCAACGTCGGCGACCCGGTCGAGTTGGCCGTTCGCTATGATGAGCAGGGCGCTGACGAGATGGTTTTTTTTGACATCACCGCCAGTGCGCACGGGCGCGACACGATGGTCGATGTGATGGAGCGGGTGGCCAGCCGCTGTTTCATGCCACTGACGGTGGGGGGCGGCATTCGCACGGTGGAGGACATGGGCGTCATGCTCAAGGCGGGTGCTGACAAGATCAGCATCAACAGCGCCGCCCTGGCCAGGCCGGAGTTGATCGGCGAGGGCGCGGAGAAGTTTGGCAGCCAATGCATCGTCGTCTCGGTTGATGCCAAGAAAACGGGTGACGGCGAGTGGACGGTTTTTTCGCACGGCGGCCGCAAGGAAACCGGTTTGGACGCGGTCGAGTGGTCGGCCCGTGCTGTTGAACTCGGCGCTGGCGAGATCGTTTTAAACAGCATCGACGCCGACGGCACGAAGGCCGGCTACGACTTGGAGATCACGAGGCGCATCAGCGAGTCGGTGGATGTGCCGGTGGTGGCCAGCGGCGGCGCCGGTTGTCTCGAGCACATGGCCGAGGTGCTGCACGAGGGCAGGGCCGACGCGGTGTTGGCGGCGAGTATTTTTCACTTCGGCGAATATACCGTCGCCGATGTAAAGGCATTCTTGAAACAGGACGGCATTCCCGTCCGCACGATATAATTTTGCAGATGAAGTTCATTGAGAAACTAAAGTTCAACTCGGATGGTCTGATCCCGGCCATTATACAGGAAGAAGGAACCGGCCGCGTGCTGATGATGGCGTGGATGAATGAGGCCTCGCTGAAGTCCACGATCGAGACCGGCAAGACACATTTTTGGAGTCGCTCCCGCCAGAAATACTGGATGAAGGGCGAGTCGAGCGGTCACACGCAGCAGGTCAGCGACATTGCGTTTGACTGTGACGGCGACACGCTGCTGGTTCAGGTCTCGCAGCATGGCGCGGCCTGCCATGAGGGCTATAAGTCCTGCTTTTTCCGCTCGACCCGCGAGGGGGGGGACGTCGAGGTCACCGAGGAGCAGCTCGTCAACCCGGACGAGGTTTACAAAAAGTAATCCCGCTTGGCCAAGCGCTTGGCCTGTATTGTGTTGGCGTTTGGGGAAGGGCGCCGTTTAGACTGTCCGCCGCATGGAG
>Ga0207962_1000146_pt1 | contig 20135 bp, 14 predicted proteins | sample Knorr_S15_td_AAI_FD_185603 | JGI IMG/M metagenome (GOLD analysis project Ga0207962, IMG submission 185603) | Marine microbial communities from Southern Atlantic Ocean transect - Knorr_S15_td_AAIW_ad_750m_LV_A (SPAdes) (version 2) | ecosystem: Environmental > Aquatic > Marine > Oceanic | place... | reverse complement strand
GGTTCTGTTTGCGCTTGGTTTCTCGCAAGCCAAGCGAGTGGAGGTTGGCGACCTCCACCAGGGGGTGCCGGAGTTGCGGCCGGACTCGCGCTACAACCGCGACAGCGCGACGATCACCGGCAATTTCAATCTTGGCGTGGATGTTTTCATCGCGTTCACCGAGACGGTGAAAGACGGCTCGGTGGACTACGGGGCGATGGAGTTGCTCGACCGTTTCGAGTGGCACTTGGCCAACGTCGAGGGAGTGAAAAATGTCATGGGCTTGGCCGGTATCGCGCGCACGATCAATTCCGGCTACAGCGAGGGCAGCCTCAAGTGGCGTGTGTTGCCGCACAACCGCGCCATGTTGGCGCAGGCGGTCGGGCGCGTGGAGACTTCGACAGGCCTGACCAACCTCGACGGCAGCGTGTTGCCGGTGATGGTGTTTCTCGAGGATCACAAGGCGGACACGCTGCGCCGCGTCGTCGCTGCCGTGAAGGGGTTCGATGAAAAGCACGGAACTGAAAAAACGCGATTTCGCCTGGCCGGCGGCAATGCCGGCGTGATGGCGGCGACCAACGAGGTGGTCGATGCGGCGCAGTTCCCGATTTTGATTTATGTGTACGTCGCGGTGGCGCTGCTGTGCTTCGCCAGCTACCGCTCAATAAAGGCGGTCGTGTGCATCGTGCTGCCGTTGGCGCTGGTGTCGGTGTTGGCTCATAGCCTGATGCACGCGCTGGAGATCGGCCTGAAAACTTCGACGCTGCCGGTGGTGGCGCTGGGTGTGGGCGAGGGGGTGGATTACGGGATTTATTTGTTCAGCTGCTTCGTCGCGCAACGGCGCAAGGGGCTTTCGTTTGCCGAGGCGATGGATGCCGCGATGACACAGGTCGGCAGCGCGGTGGTGTTCACCGGCCTGACGCTTTCCGTCGGGGTCGGCACGTGGGCATTCTCGGCGCTGCAGTTTCAGGCCGACATGGGCATTCTGCTGATGTTCATGTTTTTGATGAACATGGTTTTTGCCATCCTGCTGCTGCCGGCGATCGCGCGGCTGCTCTTCCGCTCATAGCGGGCTCATCCGTTCCTCAACGAATTTTTGGATCACCGCCAGCTCGGCTTCGCCCTGGATGGTGTGTTCCTTCTCGAACACCTCCCACTGCATGCGGATGCCGCCGGCCTGCAGTTGTTCCATCTGCGCTTTGGTCTTTGCGAACGGCAGAAGCGGATCGGCCGTGCCGTGCGTGATGAGAAACGACTGCTCCTTGGCCACGGGCGATTGCCCGGCGACGAGTTGCTCCGGCTCATGCGCGTAGCCACTGATGCCAACCAGACCAGCGAACCGGTGCGGATAGCGAACACCCACCTCGAGCGTCATCAGGCAACCCTGCGAAAAACCGAACAGGAACGTCTGCTCCGTGGCGAAGCCGCCATCGCGCTGCCGGTCGAGCAGGTCGAACAACAAGCCGCGGCTGCGCTCCACACCGGCACCCGGCTTCAGGATGTCGTACCACGAAAAGCCGCCGTAATAGTCGTCCGGCGCATTGACGAGCAGGGTGTTGAGCCTTGGGTTGTTCAGCGCGCGGGGCAGCCAGCGGAAGCCCTCCATGCTGTCGCCCAGCCCGTGCAGCAGCAATATCAGCCATTTGGAGTCCGCCTCGGCGGCGGGAATCAGTTCCGTGTCCAGCACGGCGGCAGTGTAGCGAGCCGGCGACGCGAGCCAAGGCGGGAAAAAACTTAAGTTTTTCCAGCTCATGCCGACAATGGGAGTGATTATGCAGGTTGCTGCTGTCCAGTTTTCCGCACAGAAGTTGTTCCAATCGGCTTGGAGCAACTTGAGGCAGTCGTTGACGGCTGAACCAGCGGAGGCGGCGCAACTACGTGTAAGATCCCGGGAGAAGTCAGCCGTTGCGGCAAAGCTGCTTCAGGCCGCCAACGAGAACGACAAGCGCGTTCTCGACTTGGTTGCTTGAGTGGGGGTTGCCCCTAACCGAGACCGTCTTCGTAGTCCGCGTTCGCCAAGGCCGCTTGGCCAAGCGCGTGTTTCAACGGGTCGATCTCTTCGGCGCTGAAGCCAAGGTGCGAGTGCCGCCGCCATCCCTCGGCGTGCTGAAATTTCCCCGATGCCTGGCCAAGCGCCAGCGACATTTCCTCCATCGTTTGCAGGTACGAGTTCAACCCCTGGCTGACATCGAGCCATTCCTTTTGGCTGCGATGCGCGGCGAGCGCCTGCCGCTTGGTTTCGATCACACTTGTCGTGTCGACGAACAGCCCGGGCACGACCCGCCGCCGCAGGGCATCCCGCAGGCCGTGGGGCATCCCGTGGTACACCGCCACTTCGCCGTCCACCGTCGGTCGCGCGGGCGAGACCCCGAAGTTCGGCATGCCGCGCGAGAAGGCGGCCGTCACGGCCAGGCGTGAGGTGTTGGTGTGATCCTCCATGTAATCCTCCGGCGAATGCGTCAGCACGATCGACGGGTTCACATCGCGGATGATCGAGGCCAAATGCCGCAGATGCCGGAGGTCGTAAAAAACCTCGAGATCGCGCGAAAACGGCGGGTGAAAAGTTGCGCCAAGTATGGCAGCGGCCTCCCTCGCCTCGGACAGTCGCTTGGCCTCGATTTCCTCCGCACTCAAGCTGACGCTGCCGCAGTTGCCGCTCGAGATGTTGAGGCAGTGCGTCTCCCAACCGGCCTCACTCAGCAACAGTAGCGTGCCGGCCATCATGAATTCGATGTCGTCCGGGTGAGCGGCGATGGCGATGGCGACTCGCCGGGGCTGTTCGGTCGGGTCAGGCACGCAACTCGGAAAGTTTCACTGGCCGGTTTTTCTTCGCGGACAAGTCTGCGGCGAAGATGACCTCGTGCGACTTGGCCGCCGTGGCGAGGTCGGTCAACGGCATCGGCTTGCCCTTGGCCAAGGCGGCAAAAAACGCCTCGAACTGCGACTGGAACGGGTGGTCGCTCACATCGCCCGAGTCGACCATTTTCATCGACAACTCGCTCCACTTGTTTTTGTCGAGACCGCTTGGCCCGCCTAGTTTGTTCGAGTGAAACTTGTTGTCCAGCAAGCTGCCCTCGCTGCCGACGAGGTGCGTGTGAACATAATATGGCTGGATACAGTCGATGATCGACGCGGTCTTGCCGACGCGGCCGTCCTTGAACTTGAGAATCGTCACGCTGCTCGTGTCGTACTCGTATTTTTTGAAATCCTTGTTCGCCGATCCGGTCGAGTAACTGCTGACACTCTCGACCTCGTTGCCCATGTAGAGCAGCAGCGCGTCGAGCGCGTGGCAGCCGGCCGAGAGCAGACTGCTGCCACCGGCGTTGCGCTTGGTGTTCCAGCGGAACTGCCCGTACCACGGGCCGATGCCGTGGTAGTAGTCCACCTCCCCGTAGTGGATAGCCCCCAGCAACCCGCGATCGATCACGCTCTTCGTGGCGATGAGTTGGCTCGAGAAGCGCAACTCGAAACAGACGCACGCCTTGACGCCGGCCCTGGCCACCGCCTTTTGCATCGCGCGCAAATCCTTCAAGTTCAGCGCGAGCGGCTTCTCGATGATCAGGTGTTTGCCAGCCTCGGCGGCGGCGATGACTTGGCGCGCGTGCTGGTACGGGTAGCTGCACACCGAGATAACGTCGATCGCCGGGTCGGCGAGCATTTTTTTGAGATCAGTGTGGCACTGGATTTCGCCGCCGTGTTTGGCACTGAGTTCCGCCGGGTCGAGTTTGCGTGACGAGCAAACCGCCGTGACCCGCCCTTGGCCGGTGGCGTTGATCGAGTCGATGTGCGCACCGGCCACCCATCCGTAGCCAATGACGCCAATGTTGAATTTTTTCATAAGTTCCGAATGATCCGGAGGCCCGATGCCACAACGAACCCGCCGCCTTGTCAACTATTGCGTGGCGGCGCGAACCGTGGAATGTTTCTCGCTCGTCAGGTTGTGCGGTGTAACCGATCGGCTGTTTGCGCCGTCTTTGCCTGCTTACGCGGAAAAATCGAATCAAGCTTATGTCAAAATCCAAAACGAACGCCACCCCCGACTGCGGTTGCCCGACCGGCGACTGCCGACCCTCGCGCCGCCAGTTTTTCAGCCGCGGCGCCCAGTCCATCGCTGCTATCGGCGTGGCGGTGCAATCCGGCGCGACCGCCCGTGCGGCGCGGCTCAAGCCAAGCGGCTGGCTGCCGACCGGCCTCGGGCAGACGCGCGACATGACCGTGGCCGACGGCTTGGTTTATGTCGCCGGCGACTCGGCGGTGGCCGTACTCAAGCCAGGCGGCGAGCCGGTGCGGCGGATGGAGTTCGCCGAGGCACCGCGTTGCATCGCGGTGGCCAAGCGGCGTTTGTTCGTCGGCCTTCGCGACCGGGTGTTGCTCTGCGATCTCGACGGCGAAACGCAGGCCGAGACCAAGCGCTTGGCCAAGGGCGCCGCGTTGACCAGCCTGGCCGTGGCGGAGGACGGCACGATTTTTGCGGCCGACGGCGGCAGCAGTTCCATTTGGCGCATCAGCCCCGACGGCGAGGTGCTCGACCGTCTGGCCGGCGGCAAGGGCGGGCGGTTCGCCGTGCCCAAGTCGTTCTTCCCTATCACGTGGGCCGACGGCGGCCTGGTCGTCGCGCACCCGGGCCGGCACCGCGTCGAGCGTTACGATGCCGACGGCGAGTTGCTGGCGCGCTGGGGCAAACGCTCCCGCGGGCTCGCCGGTTTTTCCGGCTGCTGCAACCCGGTGAGCGTGGCGGTGACCGACAGCGGCGAGTTCGTGACCGCCGAGCGCGGCCAGCCGCGCATCAAGCTGTTCGGCAAGGACGGCAAGTTCCGCTCGGTGATCGCCGGGCCGGAGGCGTTCGATGCCGAGGAACACGAGCAGGTGGACACAGACGCGGAGTTGGTTACCTGCCAAAACGGCGGCATCGAGGTGGGGCTGCTCGGCGACCAGGTCGTCGCGCTCGATCACACCACCGCGTCGTTCCGGCTGTTCGACTTGGCGTAACCGGCTTCGATACCCGACGTGAAATTGAACACGAAACTTTCCGTGTGGCTCGCCGCGCTTGGCCTTGGCACAGCGCTTGGCCAGGCGGCGGAGGAGGACGCCAAGCCGGAAGGCACGCACGCCGAGATCGAGCCGATCCGTTTCGGCACGCACCCCAGCGGAAAGCCGATCACCATCAAGACCATCGCGATGAACCGCGACGGCGACTTGCTCGTCGGCATCTCGTGGGGGGAAGGCAAGATGGAATTCGCGCAGCCACGCGGTGAAGACGGCGGCAGCAGAGCTGGCAGAGGCGGCAGGGGTGGCCGGACACGACCCGGTGGTGAACGGGGCTCCGGCGGGTTTATGCAGGCATTGCCGGTCGTTGTGGCTCTTGACGCGAACGGGGATGGCGAGATTTCGACCGAGGAAATCGAGAAGGCCGAGGAGGCCCTGGCCAAGCTCGACAAAAACGGTGACGGCAAGTTGAGCGGCGACGAGGTGCGGCCCTCCCGTGGTGGCAGCCAACGCGAACGCCGCCCCGGTGACCAGGCGCAGGGCACCGAAAAGTCGGGCGATGAGGTCGCTCGTATCCTGGAGTTTGGCAGCGAGGAGGACATCGCCGACTTGGCCCGCGAAGCCAGTTCGCGGCAATTCATGGAGGCGTTGCGCGAGATGAGTTCCGACGACCGGCGCAAGGTGATGAGCGCGTTGCCGGGGGAGGTACGCAGCCGGTTGGGACGGTTGCGAGGCCAGTTCGGCGGCCGGCGGCCCGGCGAACGAAGCCGGAGCTCGAGTGGTCGCGCCGGTGGCGGTGGTGAGCGGCGGGGCAACCGTGGGCCGCTCGCGATCGACGATTTGTACGAGCACACTTACGGCGTCCGCGTCATCAGCCCGGACGGCAGTGTCAAGGCCCAGTGGCCGATGCCGGACAGCGGCCCGCACCCGAAGATGATCCACGCCTGCGACGACGGCACGGTGTACGTCGCCGGCCACGGCAAAATTGCCTCGTACGACAAGAGCGGCAAACGCCTCGCGATGATCGACATCGACAAGCTCAGCGGCGAAAAATCGCTCGCCAGCGGGTTGTTCGTCAGTGGTGAACACGTTTTTCTCGCGGTCGGCATGGGCAACAGCATGCGTGCGACGGAGGACATTTACCGCTTCAACCGCGACCTCACCGGCGCGAAAAAAATCATCGAGCAACAGTATGGCTGCTGCAGCCACATCGACCTGCAGGTGATGAACGGCGAGCTGCTCATTGCCGAGAACTCACGGCACCGTGTCAACCGCTTCGACCTCGATGGCAAGCCGCTCGGGAAGTGGGGCAAGCGCGACCGCACCGGGATCGAGGGCTTCGCCGCGTGCTGCAATCCGGTCAACATCGACATCGGCCCGGACAACGTCCTTTACACCGCCGAGTCAGGCATCGGCCGCATTAAAAAATACACACCCGAAGGCGAGTACCTTGGCGTGGTGGGTTACGTGGAAACGACTGAGTTCGACCGCGGAAGCCGGCTTGCCGCGCAGACCTGCTACATCCCGATCGAGGTCAACATGGATGCCAGCCGTGTTTACGTGATGGACGTCCGCGCCAACCTCATCCGCGTGCTGGCTCCAAGGAAAAAATGATCCGGCTCGCCGGTTGTTTCTTCGCGTTCGCGCTTGGCCAGGCGGCCGAGCCTCCGGTGCGGGTGGTGGTGATGGACCCGCTGGCGCTGGCGCTCTCCTGCTCGTGCGTCGATGGCGTCGGCCAACGCCGCTACGACCAACTCGCCGCACATCTCGAGCAGGCGACCGGCCGCCGCTTCAGGTTCATTTACGAGGAAAGCCTCGACCTCGCGCTGCGCCGCATTCGCTCGAAGCCGGACTTCATCATCGGCAAGGACGCGATGGTGCGCTTCGACGCCAAGCGGCTCAAGCTGACGGTCACGCCGCTCGCCGACCTCACCGACCGCGACGGCCGCACGACCCAGCGCGGCGTGTTCCTCGTTCGCACCGGCGACCCCGCCAAGCGTCTCGCTGATCTTTCCGGCCGCGACGTCATGCTTGGCCCGGAGGAGGAGGCCGAGACGCATCAAGCCGCCAAGGCCGCGCTGCAACAGGCGCGCCTGGCCAAGCCGGCCAAGCTCGACTCGGCCGGGGCGATCGACTCCGGCGTGCTGGCGTTGAGCGACGGCGAGGTGGCCGCCGCCGTGGTGCCGGACTATTTGCCACCGCTGCTCGTTGGCTGCGGCAAGGTGGAGCCCGGCGCGGTGCGCGTGCTGGCCAAGACGCCGCCCGTGCCCGGCGTGCGGCTGTTCCGCACCGGCACGACCGATGACGCCTTGGCCAAGCGCGTGGCGGCGGAGGTCACCGCGTTGGCCAAGCGGAAGGAATTGCTCGCCGCGCTCGAGTCGGCCCGTGGCTTCGTCAAGCCGCTTGACCAAGCGGCGGCGTGGGCGGACTGGCGAGGCCCGGGCCGCCTTGGCCAGGCGCCCAGTTTGCCGAAAAAACTGCCCGGGACGCTGCGCAAAATTTGGTCGGCAAAACTCACCGGCCCGGCCGTCGCCGGCCCGGCGGCCACGGCGGCGCGCGTCATCATCCCCGACAAAAACAAGGACGCCACCCGCGACATTTTCCGCTGTCTCGACGCCGCCGACGGCAGCGAGATTTGGCAACTGGACTACGCCGCCGCCGGCGACATGGATTACAGCAACTCGCCCCGCGCGACGCCGGTCGTTCACGACGGCCTGGTGTATCTGCACGGCGCGCTGGGCGACCTGCATTGCGTCCGGCTCGACACCGGCGCGGTTGTTTGGCGGACAAATTATTATCGCGACCACGGAGCCAAGCTGCTGACGTGGGGCTCGAGTTCGCCGCCGCTGATCGTGGACGACAAACTGATCATCAACCCTGGTGGCCGCGACGCCTCGGTGGCCGCGCTCGACCGAAAAACAGGAAGGCTGATTTGGGAAACGCCCGGCCACGCTGCCGCCTACTCGGCGTTTGTCGTGGGGGAACTTGGTGGCCGGCGACAGGTCATTGGCTACGACTCTGCGAGCGTCGGCGGCTGGGATCCGGCCACCGGAGAGCGGTTGTGGGAGCACGTGCCGCGCGAGGGGGCGGACTTCAATGTCACCACGCCGCTCATCCACGCCGGCCAACTGCTGCTCGCCACCGAGAACAACGCGACGCGGCTGCACGGTTTTTTGCCCGATGGAAAAATCAACCCCAAGCCGGTGCTGGTCAACGGCAGCCTCGCGCCGGATACCTGCTCGCCGGTCATCGTTGGCGACCGCGTGTTCGCCACGGCCTACGGTGAGATGTATTGCCTCGACTTGAAGAATGGATTGAAAACGATTTGGGTGGCGGAGGACGACATGTTTTTCGACCACTCAAACGTGATCGGCGGCAACGGGCGCGTGTTGGCCTGGACGAACAGCGGCGACCTGCTGCTACTCGACGCCGCGGCAAACGAGTTCAAGCCGCTCGCCCGGTTGCGCCCCTTCGGCGACGCCAGCGCCGACTCGATGTCCCACCCCGCCATCGTCGGCAACCGCCTCTACCTCCGAGGCCCCAACGAACTCGCCTGCTTTGAGTTGGGCGAAAAATGATACGCGCCAACATCATGAAGTGCGGCGCTGCGCGCCGCTTTGGTTCCGGCGTGAAAGCGCCGTCAGCCCCAACGGGGCAGGACGAGCATTAGTCTTCCCCAGCCGCCGATGCTCGTAATTTCACGCAAAGAATCGAAAATAGAGAGAGAAGTTTGCGGTTCTGATGCGGCGATTAATCAGCCCAGCGACTTGAGCACTTCGGGGTCGCGGACGTCGATCCAGCGGCCTTCGGTTTTTGCGCCGGCAATCGGTTCGCCCGCGTCGATCATCGTCGCTATGGCGTCGGTCAACTCGTACTCGCCGCGCGGGGATTTTTGCAGCTTGGCCGTGTGCTCGAACACGACGGGGCGGAAGATGTAAATGCCGGCGTTGTACCACATCGGGTCGCCTTCCTTCAGCCAGCCGTCGGCGCGGAGTTGGTCGAGTTGCTCCGCGCTCGGTTTCTCGACGATTTTCCGGAGGCAAAACTGGTCGTCGAAAAAGTTGATCGCCCCCTTGGTCACGTCCTCGCCCGGCGTCACGGTGATGAGGCCGGAAAACTCCCCTTGGCCAAAGCGCTCGACCATGGTCGCGTACGTTTCCGGGCGCACGAGGATGTCGCCGTAGGTCAACAGGAACGGGTCGTCGCCGACGAAGCGCTTGGCCAATTCCGGCGCCTTGCCGGTGCCGTCCTGCACCTCCTGCCGCGCGTAGCTGATCGAGAGGCCAAGCGGCGAGCCGTCACCGAAATGTTGCTCGATGACCTCGGCTTTCCAGCCGGTGATGAGGCAGAACTCGCGCACGCCCTGCGCGGCAATGCCGCTGATGATGTGCTCGAGGATCGTCTTGCCCTCGACCGGCAACATCGGCTTGGGCAACTCGTCGGTGAGCGCGCCCATTCGGGTGCCTTTCCCGGCGGCGAGGATGACAGCCTTCATGCGCCGAACTTGTCGAACATCAACGCGTTGGCCTGCATGAGGCGGATGAGGTGCTTGGCCTCGATGATGCCGAGCGAGCCGCGGTTGGCGTGCGTCTCGGTGAAGCGCTCGAGCTTGTCGGAGCCGCTGGCGGCCGAGTGCAGCAACACCGGCTGCGGATGCCACGAGTGGCCCTTGAGCGCGCACGGCGTCGAGTGGTCGCCGGTGATGGCGATGACGTCCGGTTTTTTCTCGAGCAAGATCGGCAGCGCCTTGTCGAAGTCCTCGATCGCCCTGGTCTTGGCCTGGAAGTTTCCGTCCTCGCCGTGCATGTCGGTGTACTTGTAGTGGATGAAAAAATATTCGTAGTCGTCGTACAGCTCTTTGTATTTCTGGAACTGCTCCTCGATCGTCTGCGGGCCCTCGTGCTTGGTCATGCCGACAAGCTGGGCGAGGCCCTTGTACATCGGGTAAACGGCGAGGCACGCCGGGCGCATCGCGTAGCGCTCGGCGAACATCGGGATGTCCGGCTGATGCGCGATGCCGCGCATGAGGAAGCCGTTGGCCGGCTCCAAGCCGGCGAGCAGCGGCAGGGCGGCCTCGTAAAATTCGCCGATCAGCTTGGCGGCTTTTTGCGCCTTGGCGCAGTTCGGGTCGTCCGGCTGCGACTCGGCGATCGGCAGGCCCTCGCGGTGCGGGTCGGTGTCGCTCAACGGCCCGGCCAGATCGGCCCCGCGAAAGATGATGACAAAGCGGTGACCCTTGCCCGGCGTGATGATGACCTCGGCGTCGCCGATCTGTTTGATATTCGCCGAGAGCTTGGCGCAACGCTCCTCGCAAAGCTCGGTCTCGATGCGGCCGGCGCGGCGGTCGGTGACCAGGCCGTCGGCGTCGAGCGTGCAGAAGTTCGCCCGGGCGGCGACGTCGCCCGGCTGCAGTTCCAAGCCAAGGCCAAGCGCCTCAATGACGCCTCGGCCGACCTCGACTTCCAGCGGGTCGTAGCCGAACAGCCCGAGGTGGCCGGGACCGCTGCCGGGCGTGATGCCGTGCGCGGCGGGGATCAGCCGGCCCTGCGCCGAGTCCTTGGCCAAGGCGTCGAGATTGGGCGTGACCGCCGCCTCGAGCGGGGTCTTGTAATCCGTGGCGGCAGTGGCGATATCGCCGAGGCCGTCCATCACCAACAGAGCCATTTTGGCCCCGTTCTTCAAAGTCAGGTCAGAGTAAACCGAATCGATGCTCATAAAATAACCGCGCTTGGCCAAGCGCGGGCAGATTGTGCTGGCCACGGGACCGGGGGTCAACCAGTTCGGGGCCTGTGGGTTAGCGAAACGGTGAATAACTTGGGCCAGAATGGCCCACAGAAAGCACAACCCATTGTGGTTAAGCGAATAAGACGCAGCCTTATCTTGTGTTTTAGACTTTACTCGATTGGCTAAATTGGCTCTGATTCCCCGCGACGTGTATTTGAAGAATCTCACGGCCTTGGGCTTTAAGTCGTTTGCGGACAAGACATCGCTCGATTTTCAGCCGGGTGTCACGGCGATCGTTGGCCCGAACGGCTGCGGCAAGTCGAATGTTTCCGATGCGATTCGGTGGGTTTTGGGCGAGCAATCGGCCAAGGCGCTCCGGGGCTCGGGGATGGTGGATGTGATTTTCAACGGCACCGACCAGCGCAAGGCGCTTGGTATGGCGGAGGTGTCGATGACCATGGGCGGCATCGACACCGACCAACTCAAGGCGGCCGGAGTCGACTTGCCGTACAACGAAGTCACGGTGACGCGCCGGCTTTTCCGAGATGGTGGCAGTGATTATTTCATCAACAAAGTTTCGTGTCGGCTCAAGGACATCCAGCAGTTGTTCATGGGCACCGGCATGGGGCGTGCCAGCTACGGCATCATGGCCCAGGGCAACATCACCCAGCTCATCTCCAGTAAGCCGGAAGACCGACGGTTGGTGTTCGAGGAGGCCGCCGGCATCACGCGCTTCAAGACGCAGAAAAAAGAGGCGCTGCGAAAGCTCGACTACACCGAGCAAAATTTGCTGCGCGTGTCTGACACCATCCGCGAAGTCAAGCGGCAGATCGGCTCACTCCAGCGCCAGGCCGGCAAGGCCAGGCGCTACAAGGAGTTCATGGGGGAACTCCAGAACCTTGAAAGCCAATTCGCCCGGCATCAGCTCGGGGAGATTCAGGAAACCATCCGTCAATGCGAGCAGGCCATCAGCGAGTTCAAGGGACGGTCGGATGATTTCACCGGGACAATCGAGAGCGAGGAGGCGCTGATCAACCAGGCGCGGCAACAACGCGGCGCGATCGAGAAACAGGTGAACGAGGCGCAGGAAAAAGGTGCCAACCTGCAGGCCGAACTCGAGCGGCTCGAGAGCCGAATCCAGTTCAGCCACGAACGCATCCAGGAGCTGGACGAACATGTTGCCAAGGCGCACGACGACATCGCGCAGGCCGAGCAGCGGCGCAGCGACGCCGAGCAGGAGTTGGCAGGGATGCAGGCCAAGCTCGGCAACGCGGACAACGCCGTCGGTGACATGCGCCGCGCCGTCGATGAAAAACAGGCCGCGTGCAATGCCATCGAGCAGGAGCTTGGCCAACGGGAGGAGACGCTTCGCCAGGCGCAGTCCGAGTCGTACAGCGTCGCGCAGGAACTGACCCGTGTCCGCAACGAGATCAACTCGATCGATTTGCAGAAGCGGGGAAACACCGTTCGGCTCGAGAAACTTTCGTCGGAGAAAACCCAGCTCGAGGAGGAAGAGGCGAAACTCCGGGAGCGGCTTGGCCAATTTTCCAGCGATGTCGAGGATCGGAAATCCACCGCCCAAAGCCATCGCGGCACCGTCGAGGAACGCCAGCAGCGTCTGGCCGATTTGCAGGAGCGCTTGGCCAAGCTGACCGCCGAATTGGACGATTTACTGAGAGTCCAGGCCGAAAAACGGTCGCGACTGAATGTGCTCAAGCAGTTGCAGGCTTCCAACGAGGGCGTCAGCGCCGGGGCGCAGGCAGCCATCAGGGAGTCCGAGGCCGCGCTTGGTTTGTTGGCCGATCAAATCCGCGTGCCGGGAGAACACGTCGCCGCCGTGGAGGCCGCGCTTGGCCGGCATCTGCAGTTGGTCATCACCCGGCAGGCCACCGATGCCAAGTCGATTTTGGCGTCGCTGAGCGAAGGCAAAAAAGGGCGCGCGGACATTGTTGCGCTCGACCTGGTTTCCGGCCGCACGCCGCCGCCGATCGACGCGGCCAAGCTGGGCGAGTTTGGCGGCGTGGCAGCGCTTGGCCAATTGGGATGCGACGACGCGGTTCAGCCGTTGCTCGACCGGCTGCTTGGCCGCTTGGTCATCGTGCCGGATCTCGACGCCGCGATGCGCGGCCGCGAGCAGCATTGCGACCTGGATTTTGTGACAAGCGCCGGCGAGTTGCTCTCGCGGCACGGCGTGTTCAGCGGAGGCCGCGGCAACGGCAATGCGTCCGCCTCGCTGCTCGCGCGGAAGAATGAGATTGCCGAACTGGAAAAGGAACTCGAGGGGGTGGGCGGCAACGTCAACAAGCAGAGCCGCGAGAAGGGCGACATGCAGGCCGAGCAAACCTCGCTCCAAGCCGGTTTGCAACAGGAGCAGACCGAGCTGCGGCAGCAGGAGGTTTCCATCGCGTCGAGCGAGGGCGAGCTAAAGGCGCTGGAAAATTCGCAGCGCGTGCTCGCGCAGAAAATCGAGGGCGTCACGTTCGAGCTGGAAAGTCTCGCCGGCCAGGAATCCGAGGGCAGCGGCAAGCGCGACCAGTTGGCCGCCGAGTTGGTTTCACTCGAGGAAAGGGAGGTGACCAACAACACGCTTTTGGGCGAGGTGACCGGAGTTGTCGAGGGGCTGCGCGGAAGGCGCGACGTCGCCAACGGAGAGCTGACCGAGACCAAGGTCGGGCTGGCGTCGGAGGAACAGTTGCTGGCGTCGTTCCGGCGGCAACTCGAGCCACTCAATGTTCGCATAGAGGAACTCAAGCAACTCGTCGCCCAGCGCCGAAGCGACATCGAGACGGGCGGGAACAAAAAGAAACAGACCGAGAAAGACATCGCCGACTCGACGCAGCGTATCGCGGCCGTTCGCAGCGAGCGCGAGCAGTCCAGCGGCAAAATCGCCGGGCTGCTTTCGCAAAAAACCGGGGCGGATCAAAAAGTCGAGGAACGCGAGGAGGCGCTGCGCTCCATTCGCGAGGAGTTGAGCAGTTCGCAGGAACGCCGCTCGAAACTTGAGGTGGAACTGGCCCAAAACAACATGATGGCCGAGAACCTCTGCGAGCGGATTCAGGAGAAGTACCAGATTGTTTTGCAGGAAGTGGAGGCCGAGTGCCTCAAGGTGACCGAGGACGACTCCGGCGGCCTCAAGGTGGAGGTTGCTGCTGACGGGGAAACCGACTGGGAGCGGGTGGGCGAGAAGGTCGCCGAGTTGCAGGATCGGCTCGACCGCATGGGGCCGGTGAATCTGGTCGCCATCGAGGAGTACAAGGAGACCGAGGAGCGTTACACCTTTTTGACGAGCCAACACGACGATCTCGTCAAGGCGAAGGAGCAGTTGCTGGAAGTCATCGACCAAATCAACGCCGAGACGACGGAAATGTTCCGGGCGACTTTCGAGAAGATTCGCGCCAACTTCCGCGAGCTGTTCACCGAGGTGTTCGAGGGCGGCAAGGCGGACTTGGTTTTGGTGGACGAGGAGGACGTGCTCAACAGCGGCATCGAGATCGTGGCGCGGCCCCCGGGAAAGAAACTCCAGAGTATCACGCTACTCTCCGGCGGCGAGCAGACGATGACCGCTGTGTCGCTGCTGTTCTCAATTTATCAGGTCAGCCCGAGCCCGTTTTGTATGCTGGACGAACTGGACGCGCCGCTCGACGAGTCGAACATCAATCGATTCATCCGCGTGCTCAAGCGGTTCATCGACCAGTCGCAATTTCTCATCATTACCCACAACAAGCGCACCATCAGCATGGCCGACACGTTGTACGGGGTGACGATGCAGGAGCACGGCGTTAGCAAGATGGTCTCGGTGAAATTCCAGGAAACCGAGCGGAACGAAGACGCCGCCCGGCTGCGTGAGACCAAGCCGGCCGCCTCCCGTGGCCGGGAGGCCAAGCCGGAAGCAGCCGTGGAGTCCGGCGATGACAGCGACGTCATCTCGATGGGCAAGTAGCCAAGTGCTTGGCCAAACACCCTCTTCCAGCGGGAGAGGGCAGGGGTGAGGGAGAACGCAAAAAACAACGCTCCATCAATAGTTATCGAAACTGATCACCCTCATCCGGCCTTCGGCCACCTTCTCCCTCGGGGAGAAGGAATCAAACGGGACGCGCTTGGGCAAGCGCAAGATGGGAAAAGGGGATATCCAATGTCGGACAAGGAATGTCCAAAGGACAAGGATTTCACGGATTTTCACGAATTAATGAACCCGTGTGAATCCGTGAAATCCGTGTCAACGAAAGTACGGGCTGTTTTTCAGACCGTGCCGAAGATGGTTTTGCTGGTGCTCTCGAGGTCGTTGCAGGCCTCGACGAGGCGGTCGGCCGTGGCTTGCTCGGCTTTCTTGAGGTAGGAGCGCGGGTCGTACACCTTCTTGTTGCCGACCTCGCCGTCGATCTTCAGCACCCCCTCGTAGTTGGCCATCATGTGATCGGCGATGGGGCGGGTGAAGGCGTATTGCGTGTCGGTGTCGATGTTCATTTTGATCACGCCGTACTCGAGAGTCTCCTTGATTTGATGTTTCTCGGAGCCGCTGCCGCCGTGGAAGACGAGGTCGAACTTGGCCGCCTCGCCGTGTTTGCCGGTGACGGCGTCCTGTCCCTGCTTGAGGATGTCGGGCCGCAGCTTGACGGCGCCGGGCTTGTACGCGCCGTGCACGTTGCCAAACGTCGCGGCGAACATGTAGCGGCCGATGCCGTTGAGGCTCTCGTAAACGATGAGCATGTCCTCGGGCGTGGTGTAAAGTTTCTCCGCCGGCATGTCCTCGGTTCCGGCCGAGCCGTCTTCCTCGCCGCCGACAACGCCGGCCTCGACCTCGAGGATGATCTCGTTGGCGGCGCACAGCTCGAGGTATTCTTTCGAGATGGCCATGTTCTCCTCGAGCGGCAGGATGGAGGCGTCGAGCATGTGGCTCTGGAACAGGTTGCCCTGGCCGTTGGCGCGCCGCTTGGCCGTCGCCTCGATGAGCGGCTTGAGGAAGCCGGCCGCTTTCTCCGGTTGGCAATGGTCGGTGTGCAGGCCGATGAGAATGTCGTACCGCTCGGCCAGCCGGTGGGCGGCCTCGGCGAGCACGATGCAGCCGAGCACGGCGTCGTTGTGGCTCAGGCCGGAGGCGAACTGCCCGCCGCCGGTGGACATCTGGACGATGCCGTCGGACTTCGCGTCGGCGAACGCCTTGAGCGCGGCGTTGATCGTGGTGATGGAGGTGATGTTGACGGCCGGATAGGCGTAGTCGCCCTGTTGGGCGGCGTCCAGCATCGCGGCGTACTGCTTCGGTGTTGCGATTGGCATGATTAAATCGTGGTGTGGTTTCTCCGGTAACCGGAAAAGAGGCCGAACGGGCCAAGGGGCGGCGGATGGTAGCGGGATTCCGCCCTTTTGCAAGGTCACAGAAAAGCACGTTTTCCGCTGGTTTCTGCGCTTGGCCAAGCCTCAAAAACCAAGCCGACCTTGACAGGACAAGCCGGCCTCCGCAAAAACGGTGGTTCATGAAAGGACGATTTTTTAGCCTGAATCTGCTGCTGACACTTGGCTTGGCCGGGTGCGGCTCCCAAGCCCCGGAGCAAACCACAACCCCTGAACCCTCCGCCGACAACGGGAAATCATCATCGGTTGTGCTGGCCCCGCCCGCCAAGCCGGCGGCAGCGCCGACTCCCACTCCGGAACCAGTCGTCAAGCCGTCTCCCGAGCCGGAGCCGGCCGTTGAGCCGGCACCCAAGCCGGTGGTCGCGGCGACTCCCAAGCCGAAGCTAGCCGTCGAGCCAGAGCCGGAAGACACGACGCCCAAACGAGACATCTTTTACAGCGCCGGCAGCGGCGACATCGATGCCGTGAAATTTCACCTGGCCAACGGCATCAAGGTCAACGCACAGGACAAAACCGGCAAGACGGCCCTGCTGTGGGCTGTGCGCAGCCGGAAGCATGCTGTCGTGTCCCACCTGCTCGCCCGTGGCGCGAATCCAAACCTCGCCGACAACTCCCAGGTGACGCCCCTTTTCTGGGCGGTGCGCATGCGGCGCAACGAGCTGGTGAGCCAGCTTCTCAGCAAGGGCTCGGACATCGGCCACAAGGACAAACGCGGCAAGACCGTTCTCGATTATGCGAAGGATGAAACGGTCATCGCGATCCTGCGCCGCCACGCCAGCGAGAAACAGTAACCGAACCACGCCATGACTATCGCGGAGTTGACCGACCAAATCCTCGCCTTCCGCGACGCACGCGACTGGGCGCAGTTTCACCGACCCAAGGACATGGCCGCCGCCGTGGCGATCGAGGCCGCCGAGTTGCAGGAACATTTTCTCTGGAAGACGCACGAGGAAAGCGCCGTGCACTTGGCTAAGCGCGGAGCCGACGTCGCCGAGGAGATGGCCGACATCGCGATTTACCTGTTCCTCATGGCCGCCGACGCCGGCATCGACCTTGGCCAGGCGATGCAGGCCAAGCTCGCGACCAACGAAAAACGCTACCCCGCGGACCAGGCCAGAGGCCGCCACAACAAATACACCGACTACCAGCCTGACGATGAGTGACGTACGAGTGGGCGTCGTGGGTGCCGGGGCCAATACTGCCGCCAGGCATATTCCGTTGCTGCAAGGGATCGATGGCGTGGAAATCGTCGGTGTTGTCAACCGCAGTGAGAGCTCATCATCCACCGTGGCCAAGCGATTTGGCATTCCGAAAACGTACGGGCACTGGGAGCAGGCGGTCGCCGATCGGGACACGAACGCCATCCTAATCGGCACCTGGCCGTATCTGCACTGCCCGGTGACACTGGCTGCGCTCGACGCCGGCAAACACGTGCTCACCGAGGCGCGTATGGCGATGAACGCCGGCGAGGCCAAGCGTATGCTCGAGGCTAGCCTGACTGAGCCGGGATTGGTCGCGCAGGTTGTGCCGTCCCCGATCACGCTGTTTGCCGATGCGACCATACAGCGACTCATCGCCGAAGGCTTTCTTGGCAAACTACTCGCCGTCGAGACCCGTATTCGTGGCGATTTTCTTGATAGTCAATCGTCAATGCACTGGCGACAGAACACAGAGCTCAGCGGGAACAATATTCTGGCTATGGGCATTTACTACGAGGCCATCATGCGCTGGGTGGGCCGCGCAACAAACGTGATGGCTCGGGCGAAAACCTTCACCAAGCAGCGATCCGATGAGAAGGGTGAACCGCATCCGGTCGGGGTGCCGGAGCACCTTGACGTTGTCGCTGACCTCGAGAACGGTGCGCAACTGCACCTGCAGCAATCCGCCATTACCGCGTTACTTCAGGATGATGCGATTTATCTTTTCGGCAGTGAGGGAACGCTGCAACTTGCCGGCGACAGGCTGTTTGGCGGCCGCAAGGGCGATAAGCAACTCACCGAAATCTCTATTCTCGACGAGGAGCGGGGCGAATGGCAAGTCGAGTCAGATTTCGCTGCTGCCGTCCGGGGTGAACGCGAAGTAACGCACACGACTTTTGCTGACGGGGTTCATTACATGGAGTTCACCGATGCTGTAGCGCGGAGCATACATAACGGCCGTTTCGAGGTAGTCTGACTGCCGTTTGGCCAAGCACACCATTGGTGCTTGATTTCGAGAGGCTGTTCACTACAGTATACCGCCAGGTTTTTTAATGAGCGACGAGAATACAACCTGTTCCACTGCCGTGGTTTACGACAAGAAAAACCCGTTTCCCTCCACACTCAAGCGGCGCGTGCTGCTCAACAAGGAAGGCTCGGACAAGGAGACGCTTCACCTCGAGTTGTGCCTTGCCGGCTCCGGGCTGGAATATCGCCCGGGCGACTCGTTGGCGATTATCCCGGCCAATTCTCCGCAGGCTGTCGGGCAAGTGCTCGAGGCGGGCGGGTTCGACGCCGGCGAAACGGTGGAACTCAAGGGCGGCGAAACCAAGCCGCTCGGCGAGGTGTTTGCGACCGACCTCAACATCACTGGCATCACCAAGAATGTCCTCAAGAAATACAACGCCTTCGCGCAGTCGGAGAAACTCGAGTCGCTGCTCGATCCCGATAACAAGGCGGCGCTCGACGACTACCTTGGGGGGCGCGAGGTCATCGACATGATCGCCGACTTCCCCGTGCCGGGTCTGGCGGCGTCGGACTTTTGCGGCACGCTCAGGAAGCAGCTCCCGCGCCTCTACTCCATCGCCTCAAGTCTCCGGGCGCATCCCGCCGAGGTGCACCTCACCATCGCCATCGTGCGCTACCACAGCCACGGCCGCGACCGCGAGGGCGTCTGCTCCACCTACACCGCCGACCGTGTGGACGAGGGCGGCACCATGCCGGTGTTCCTGCATTACGACAAAAACTTCAAGCTGCCCGAGGACGGCGACACGCCGATCATCATGGTCGGCCCCGGCACCGGCATCGCGCCGTTCCGTGCCTTCGTCGAGGAGCGCGCCGCCATTGGCGCGACCGGCAAGAGCTGGCTCTTCTTCGGCGACCAGCACAGCGCGACCGATTACCTCTACGGCGACGAGTGGGAACGCTGCCTCGCCGATGGCAGGCTCTCGCGCATCGACCTCGCCTTCTCTCGCGACCAGGCGGAGAAAGTGTACGTGCAGCACCGCATGCTCGAGCATTGTGCCGAGTTGTACTCATGGCTCAGCGACGGCGCGGTGTTTTATGTTTGCGGCGATGCCTCGCGCATGGCCAAGGACGTCCATGAGGCACTGATCACCATCGGCGAGCAGGAGGGCGGCAAATCCCGCGAGGAGGCCGAGGCGTGGGTCAAGCAGCTCAAAGCCGACAAACAATACCTCAGGGACGTTTATTGAGTCAGCTTTCCCGGCCGCAGGCGATGCAGTAGGGGAGCAGCGTCTGGGTCACCTAGCCGCAGTCGCCGCATTTGTCGAACAATCCCTCGCCGCAGGAGGGGCAGGTGTAGCGGGACGACTCCGCTTGGCCAAGCGCCTCGCCGTGGACCCTCGGGCCGCGCTTGGTCCAGACCGCCTGCCGGAATGCCCCGCGCAAAATCGGGAAGTCGCACGCCGGGCAGCGGTGGTTTTGGTACGCCTCGCGGTAGCGCTTGAGCAGCACGGCCTTTTGAGGCCGCGACGACGAGCGGATCGCCCAGGCGAGAAACGCTCCCAGAATGCCGATCGCCGCGAGGATGGCGATGTACTTGAAAAAGTCGCGCGGGAAGTGGTCCCACATCACGAGCCACACCATCCAAAACGTCGCCGCCAGCGCCGCCCCGTTGAACGGTTGGTAAATGCTGCCGCGCTTTTTTCTCACCAGCCACGCAGAGAGCAGCAGTAGCGGCACGACGAGCGCAAGCTTGAGCGAGGCGATTTTCAGGTCGTGCGAGCGCCGGGCGTCATTGTACTCCGCTTGCGACTTGTTCTTAAACTGCCGCAGCTCGGCGTCGATGCCTGCGATCGATTGTTTGAGTTGATGCCGTTCGTCGTTGAGCGTGGTGATCGTCTCGTTGGCCGACTCGTATTCGTCCTGCGCTGTGTA
>Ga0207962_1000145_pt1 | contig 20150 bp, 17 predicted proteins | sample Knorr_S15_td_AAI_FD_185603 | JGI IMG/M metagenome (GOLD analysis project Ga0207962, IMG submission 185603) | Marine microbial communities from Southern Atlantic Ocean transect - Knorr_S15_td_AAIW_ad_750m_LV_A (SPAdes) (version 2) | ecosystem: Environmental > Aquatic > Marine > Oceanic | place... | reverse complement strand
TTCAGTGTTCACTATTGCCCCACCGGCTTCAGGGTCACCGAGCGAAGCATGATCGGGTTCCAGAGTGACTTTTGCGGATGTATCCTGATCGCGGATTCCCCTTCGGGTAACGTCAATTGGCCGATGTGCTGGGTTTGAAAAGTCTGCAGGCCGCCGGTGGATTTTACGGTGAGAGGTTTTTGCCCGTCGTTCGCCATCAACAGGAAACCGGCAGGCTCCTCCGCGGCGACCTCTGCGTAAACATCGAACGTACCGGGCTTATCGATCCTTACCAGCCAGTCCACGCGGCTGCGGAAATCCGTCCACCCGTCCAGGTAGGAAGCAGAATTGCCGTCCTGCCTCAGTTCCACTTTACCCCCATACCCGGGGTTATGGATATTGGCGTCATTCACTGCCAGCACTAGGACACCATCCCCGTCCTGTCCCGGAAGTATCCGTTCCACGTCGAGTTTGCCCGTGATTTTCAGCACTATGACCGTGTCAACCTCGTCAAGTGGTTTGTCCGGGAGCTGCAATACGACACCTGCTTGTGTTTTGTCGATTTGAATCTGTTGCTGGAAGTCCGCCATAAAGTAGGCGCCGCTCACCTCGCTGCGCAGGCCGTCCACCCTGAGCAAGCCGTCCTCGGGCCAGTCAAACACGTGCAAGAACAGGTCTGTCGCATTTGGATATTCCTTCTTGGTGGCCCGCCCCCACTTCAGGCGAACAAAAGGGCTGGCGGTGGTGCCATGGATCGATGGAGAATTCACTCTCATCCATTCACCGACGTCTTTCAGCCGCTCGATACTTGCCTGTGGAATCTCGCCATTGGCCATCGGACCGACATTCAACAGGTAATTGCCGCCCTTGCTGGCGACGTCGACCAGGTTCCGAATCAGCTGTTCGCTGGATTTCCATTCATCATCGTAGGACTTGTAACCCCAGGTGGTGTTCATCGTCATGCAGGCTTCCCAGTCATAATCCAGCCCGGTCGCCGGAATATGTTGCTCTGGGGTTCGCAGATCACCGTCCACACCATCTAACAAGCGGTTATTGACGATTATTCCGGGCTGGAGATCAACCAGGCCGTCAAACATGGCGGCCCGCTCCGGCGTCATGTCGATCGGCGTGTCCCACCACAGAATCGATACCTCGCCATAATTGGTAAACAGTTCCCTGACCTGGGGTACAGCGATATTGCGGATATAGTCGTCCATGCTCCCATCCTGGGCCGGGTCCCAATTCCCATCCCAGGTTGCGCCCCCAGGATGGTGCCAGTCCTGGGCCTGGGAGTAGTAAAACCCAAGCTTGATGCCGTGTTTTTGGGCGGCTTCGGCCAGGGGTTTGAGAACATCTTTGCCATACGGCGTCGCCTCCACGATATCCCAGTCACTGACCGCGGTATCGAACAGGGCAAAACCGTCATGGTGCTTGGCCGTGATGACGATGTACTTCATGCCAGCGTCCTTGGCCATGCGCACCCAGGCTTCGGGGTCGTACTTCACCGGGTTGAATTGCTTTGCATACTGCTGATACTCCGCTACCGGGATCTGTGCATAGTGCATGATCCATTCGCCGATATTCGGTATCTGCTCGCCCTTGTAAGTCCCCGCCGGCACGGCGTAGACACCCCAGTGGATAAACAACCCGAACCGGGCTTCACGCCACCAGGCCATGCGCGCATCACGTTGCTGCACGGTCTCGTCGTCGTAGGGGGCCTTGAAGGTCACTTCTGCCGCAAAACCCACACCACTGCATCCCAATATCAGCAGTAGATTAAGGATGTTTTTACCAAAGACATTGAATCGGCGGGTTTTCTTGGTCATCGTGGAATACCTTTGCTGGTCACCGGAATCCTAGCCTCCTAATCTTTTTTATAGCGATTTGCCAGCATTGCGAATTCTGAAATCTCCGTCCACTTTGAAACGGTGTTCATGTAGCCAAGAAAAGACTGATAGATGGTTTTAAACTTTTCATCCCGAGCTGAAATCTCTGCAATAATCTCATCAGATGCTTGCTTGAGAGCAGTCATGACGTCGTCTGGGAAAGGCAATATTTTTACATCGTCCATTTGTTCAATTTCAGTTAAAGCAAATGCATTGCGAGCCATAAACTCTGCCAACATTTGATCGTTGGTTGCACTCGCTGCAATCTCCACAATGGCTTGCAAATCTGCTGGAAGAGAATCAAATGCTTCTTTGTTAACCATACATTCAAGTGCCGGACCGGTTTCATGCCACCCTGGATAATAATAATATTTTGCAGCTTTATGAAACCCGAATGTGAGGTCGTTATAAGGACCAATCCATTCAGCAGCATCAACTGTTCCGGTTTGTAGAGCGGTAAATATTTCACCCCCAGGCAAACTAACCGGTGTGCCTCCTGCACGTCTTAAAATTTCACCTCCAAGACCGGGTATTCTCATTTTCAGACCCTGTAGATCTGCGGCAGACTTTATTTCTTTCTTAAACCAGCCCCCCATTTGACAGCCACTGTTGCCAGCTGGAAACGGATGCAGGTTAAATGGCTCGTATAGATCTCGATACAACTCAAGACCGCCCCCATAGTAAAACCAGCCATTGAGCTCCATCGCATTGAGGCCAAAAGGCAGTGCGGTAAAAATTTGGCTGGCGGCGCTTTTACCTCGCCAGTAATAGGCGGCGCCATGTCCCATTTCAGCGCCGCCTCCGGAAACATAATCAAAAACCTCAAAAGGAGGCACCAACTCACCGCCTCCAAAAACTTTTATCTTGAGTCTTCCCGAAGAAGCTTTCTCAATGCTTTTTGCCATTCTCATAGCCCCGGTCCCAAGGCCTGGGAAATTGGGTGGCCAGGTGGTAACCATTTTCCATTTAAATGTTTCTTGGTTGGCGGCTTTTGTCTTGGTGGGGGCAGCCAGTCCCAGTGCGCCGGCCCCAAGAATTAAATCTCTTCTTTTCATTCACGGCTCCTTGCTATCAATTTTAAAAGGATAACTTAAATCGGTGAATAAATGATACCCATCAAAACTTATGGTGTATAAATACAAGGTTATGATTGCTTTGATTCAAAGAGTGAGTGAAGCCTCTGTTTCCGTAAAAGGAAAAACTGTTGTCTCCATTGGCAAGGGATTGTTGGTGTTGCTCGGCATGGAAAAAAATGATTCCACTCAAGAAGCAGACCGGATTGCTGAAAAATTGTTGCGATGCAGAGTTTTTGAAGACGACAACGGTCGCTTAAATCTTGATGTATCAGCCATCAATGGCGAGGTGTTGGTTGTGCCCAACTTTACCCTTGCTGCAGACACCAAAAAAGGAAACCGTCCGGGTTTCTCAACTGCCTTGGAAGCAAACAAAGCAGAACCGCTGTTTGACTATTTGATTCAACAACTTGAGCGAAGTCACCCGCTGATAAAACAAGGTATTTTTGGCGCAAATATGCAAGTAAAATTGGTCAATGATGGGCCGGTAACTATTTCGTTAAAAGCCCACAATCCGTGATATGATTGTGTTTGAAACTAGCCTAGGAAGAACCAAGAGGTAAAAATGGGAGCAAGCGGTATAAGTGTTTGGCAACTTCTGATAGTCCTTTTAATTGTTATCTTGATATTTGGAACCAAACGGATGAAAAATATTGGGGGCGATTTAGGAGGTGCGATCAAAAGCTTTCGCAAAGGCATGACTGAAGCAGATAAAGCTGGGGATGAGCTTTCTGAAATTGAGCAAGAATTCACAGACACGTCTTCTGAAGATGCCTCAGAAGAGTCAACCAACACCAAAGACCAAGACAACTCTTAGGCCACCATGTTTGATGTTGGTTTTTGGGAGATGCTGCTTTTGTTGGCCCTTGGGCTGATAATACTGGGTCCCAAAAAACTCCCTGCTATTGCCTTAAAAATAGGCAACTACATCGGCAAAGCACGTACCTTGGTGAATTCTTTTTCCAGACAAATGAGACAAGAAATAGAGCTTGAGCCGAAAAGGCCCATGGTCCCAAAAAAAGCAAAACCCCCATCAAAATCGTCCCAGGAAGAGCTGCCTTTGACCGAAACAGAAAACGGTCAAGACGACTAAAAGAATCGCTTGAATTTTTTATATGTCAACACCGCCGATGGAAACTGAAGAAGAGCTAAAAGAAGAGACGCTGTTGTCGCATTTGATCGAGCTGCGTTCTCGTTTGCTCAAGGCCGGCGCTTCTATTCTGGTGGTGTTTTTGGTGCTTGCTCCTTTCTCAGACTTTATTTTTAGCAGCATTGCGCTGCCCCTAATGGAGCAGCTTCCAGAAGGTTCCACGATGATAGCAACCCAGGTGGCTTCCCCTTTTCTAACGCCTTTTAAAACAACCATGTTTGCCGCATTATTCTTAAGCATGCCCGTAGTCTTGTATCAAATGTGGGGATTTGCTGCCCCTGGGCTGTACATAAAAGAAAAAAAGTTTGCGGTTCCATTGTTGTTGTCCAGTATCGTCTTATTTTACTGTGGGACGGTATTTGCTTACTTGGTTGTTTTTCCTTTAATGTTTGCTTTTTTCACCTCTGCTGCACCCGCTGGGGTTGCTGTGATGACAGACATCGCGAGCTACCTGGATTTTGTGTTGGTGCTTTTCTTTGCCTTTGGGCTTGCTTTTGAGGTGCCTATTGCAACCGTCGTTTTAGTGTGGTCTGGGCTAACTTCGGTGGAAACGCTGGCAAAGAATAGAGCTTATGTTTTTTTAGGTGCTTTTGTTGTTGGCATGTTGATAACGCCACCTGACATTATTTCACAAACATTGTTGGCAGTACCTGTTTATTTACTCTATGAGTGTGGCATTCTATTGTCTAAAATATTAACAAAGAAAAAAGAAGAAGCTGACAAATGAGCAATTCAACCGTTTCAAATGACTATCTAGACAAAGGATTTTTAGGGCATCCAATCGGCTTGAGGACACTTTTCCTGACCGAAATGTGGGAAAGAATGTCGTATTACGGAATGCGGGCTCTTTTGGTTCTCTACATGACTGGTACTATTACAAACTTCAATCCAGGTCTTGGCTGGACCCAAATGGAGTCTCAGGCCATTTATGGCATTTATGTTGGCATGGTTTATTTTATGGTTGTTCCCGGTGGCTGGATTGCTGACAATATTCTGGGTCACCAAAAAGCTGTTTTATACGGGGCTATGATTATCGCCCTTGGTCATTTTACTTTGGCTATCCCGGTTGAACAGACATTTTTCCTAGGTCTTATTTTTGTTGTTTTGGGCACGGGCTTGTTAAAAGGAAACATCTCCACCATCGTCGGCAAACTCTACAAAGAAGATGATAGTAGAAGAGAATCTGGCTATACCATTTTTTACATGGCCATCAACATAGGGTCCACTCTTGGGTTTCTGGTTTGCTCCTATCTGGGAGAAAAAATCGGCTGGCATTGGGGCTTTGGCGCTGCTGGGATTGGCATGAGCTTTGGGGTTCTCCAGTTTATCTTTTCCAAAAAACTGCTGGGGGTTGCTGGGATTAATCCCAATCCCATGGAGGATCGTAGACGAGCAAAATTGGTTTTGGGAACCAAGGTAAGTTTGGGGGTAATGTTTGTTGTTATTGCAAGCGGTCTCCTGGGTTTTTACTCAATAGAGCCAAGGGTTTTTGCGGAAAACTTTTCTTACTTTTTAACCGTTGTAGCTGGTTTGTATTTTCTTTATTTGTTCTTTTTTGCAGGACTAACTTCGGCAGAGAAACGAAACCTGCTTTTATTGGGCCTCCTGTTTATCGGTGCCGCAGCTTTCTGGTCTGGTTTTGACCAATCAGCCAGTTCTTTGAGTATTTTTGCAAGGGATTACACAGATCTTTCTGTTTCAGGATACATCATCCCGGTGGGATGGCTGCAGTTTGCAAACCCCATCTTTGTGGTGATTTTTGCTCCCATTTTTGCCGGGATCTGGACCCATCTTGGACGCATTAACCTAAATCCAGCCTTGCCAATAAAATTTGCTCTTGGCTTGGTTCTCATGGCAGTAAGCTTTGTCATTATGTTGTTTGCGGTTGAATTGGCCATGGAAACAGCGCCCGTTGGGATGCGGTGGCTTATCCTGACTTATTTACTGCAGACTTGGGGCGAGCTGACATTATCTCCCATTGGCTTGGCAGCTTTTTCCAGATATTCTCCTAAAAAATACATCGGTCAAATGTTTGGTTTGTGGTTTTTGGCCTCTGCCATTGGCGGGGTTTTGGCAGGGCTTTTGGGAGGCGATGCTATGGATGCAGGGCTGGAGAGTATATCCCCTGTCTTCAATTTTATGATCAAGTATTATCTTGCAATAGCATTAATCCTGATTGTTTTGTCTCGGTTTATCAAACGTCCTGATAGTCCAAAATCCGAGGACAAAGAGGCCGCCAATTAAAGCTCAAAAATATGTTGCAGCACGTTCTTTCACGACCACGTAAAGAGATATTTCTACCCTGCTCTGTAGTCTAACTATTGCACCAACCGCTGGTGGGTTTTGGGTTTTGTTAGCTTTAAATAAACTAAAGTCAGGGCAAAAATTAATAACAGTCCATTTAAAACAGCCATCATAATAAATGGCCCAGACCGAAGCCAATTGTCAAACAACATGCCTCCTATGGTGGAAGCAAAAATAATCCCTGTTGCACCGAGGGCGGCGAAAACTCCCATAATTGATCCACGAATCTTAGGCGGTGCCTCTTGGCCGAGAATTGCGCCCCCTGCATTAATCACGCTGATCTCTCCCATCCCAAGGAAAATAGCAAAAAGAATCATTTTTAAGGAAAGCGCTTGATTTGGATCGCCTGAGCCATAGAGCCCCATTAATAGGTAGGCCAATGTTGCTATGGAATAAGCTATGCAGACCGCATGAACCCTGTTTATCTTATCAACAATGGTTCCCATCACCAGGCCCCAAAGCAAGGCAGATAATTGCACAATGCCAAAAAGCATGCCTGCCCTAGCAATACTTACTTCGGGGCGGATGCCAAGATCTGCCCCATCACGAACAAACCAGAGAGAGAAAAATACAGCAATAACCACCAAATCACCTCTGCCAACAAAGGCAGAAAAATAGGCCAGTGCTAGTCTTGGATTTTTCGCTTGCTGTAACCCGACTAAAAGATCAGACAAAATATGGTTTTTCCTTTCTTTTTCGTGCCTAGGAGGATTGCTAATTCCAAACGCAAGAACCACGGCTGTGATAAAACTCAGTAAAGAGGCAAACCAACAGGAATACATTCCCGCCTCAACCTCACTAAAACCCAATGCGATAAGCCAAACGGGCATTTTGGATAACACCAAAGCCATAAACATTGCGCCCAAGCCCGTAAATACTCCAATGATTGCGATCCATCGCCCTCGGGATCCCTCTTTTGGGTAATCCTGAATACAGGCTGAAAACATAACGGCTCCCAAACCGACTCCTACAGCAAAAACAGACCTGAATAAAAACAGCTGGGTGACCGATGCCGCCAGAGGGTAAATAAAAAAACCAATGCCGATGACTGCAAAACCGGATGCAAAAATAATGCGGCGCCCAACTTTGTCAGAATAGGCTCCTGCAACCCCGCCCACGATAATTAAAATAATTTCTTGGAGTACGGTTAAATTCCCGCTGATTCTTCCTTGCGTGTCTGCGGGAACATGCAGTATTGCTTCCAGCAAATAGGGTTGGAGAAAGTTGATAAAAGAGACAGTTGTCAACCAAATGAAACTCGCGTAAACGAGCGTTAACACGTTGTTTAATCTTATCCACGGGGAAAAAGATATGGGGCCAATTTTCAAAGCCGGGCCAGTTGAATGAACCATCAAGGTGCTTTGGGCCTATGTTCTCCAACCAGGGCAACCCTTTGCATTTCTCTATGCGCAGTACCGAAATCATGTACCCCTCTGTGCTTCACACACAGATTGTCCCACATGATTACTGCATTGTTGCTCCACCGAATGCGGCACTGGAATTCTGGTTTTGAAGTATGCTGATAAAGGAACTCCAACAACCATTTACTCTCATCTGGATGCATTTCTTTGATTTGTGAAACATGCATTTCATCGACATACAGTGCTTTTTTACCTGTTTTTGGTTGCACCACCACGAGAGGGTGTTCCACAGGTGGGTTTTCTTTTTTGATTCTTTCCAAAGCTTGGATGCCCATTTCTTCAATAATTGTGTCTTGGATATAAAAAGTTAAATCGTGATAACAAGTTAAATTATCGACAATGGATTGCATTTCTTTGGAAAGTGCATTGTAGGCAGCAATCATGCTAACAAACAATGTATCGCCGCCGACATGGGGCACATCAAGTGCGTGCAATATTGAGCCTTTAGATGGCATCTCCCAAAACGAATCATCGTGATGCCAAATTAGGTTTGCTCCTCCAATTTTGGATATTTTTTCTTCTGGGTTCTTGTTGAGCTCTTGATGCCTAATAAAAGGAAATTCTTTTAAGGTTGGAACAAAGCCTGCTGTTTGTGGCTCTCCAAAATTCTGAGCAAATGACATATGCTGCTTTGGCTCTAAGTTTTGCTCTCGAAACAATAAAACAAGGTGTGTTTGCCATGCTGCCTTGATCTCTCTGACCGTTTCTTTTTCTAGGGGGCTGGTAATATCAATGCCTTTGATTTCAGCTCCTATATTGGCCCCAAAAGGCTTGACATCAATGCACTTATACTCATTCATAGAAGCCCATACTATAGCTTTTTGTTGTCCACAATGACACACAAGACGGGAAACATTGTGAACGGTATTTAAGCTGCTTGTTGTTTAAATACAACAATCTATTGTGCCCTTATCTAGGTGGTTTTGTTTGGCATTCTGCCCTACCTCGGGTACATTATTCTTAGGGAAATATTTCGTTTAAAAGTAAGGGGGTTCTTAATGAAACCAATCAATCGTCTCGTTGTCGGAATTAGTCTGGCAATCCTGGTGGTCGCACCTATCTCCAATGCCCAAGTTATTGAAGAGATTACAGTGACGGCTCGAAAAAAATCTGAAAACCTACAGGACGTTCCCATCAGTGTTAACGTCATCACCAGTCAAATGATGGATCGTATGGGCATCAAAGACTTACAAGACGTTACCAAACTCGATCCGTCTTTGGTTTTTGACAGAGGTTTTGCGCCCGATGACATTAGGGTTGTGGTGCGTGGCATAGACAATGGCCGGGGAAGGCCGGTTGTTGCAACCGTTATTGATGGCGTTGACATTTCCAGTGAAGCGCTGGCAACAGCAGGTGCGTCGCAACTGATTTCACCCAGACTCATTGATATTGAACGTATTGAAATTGTCAAAGGCCCGCAAATTGCGCTTTATGGACGAACCGCGTTTGCCGGTGCCATTCAGTATGTCACCAAGGGTGCGTCAGAAGAACCTGAAATAACGGCAAGCATTGATGTTGCCCAGGATGGGTTTCACGAAGCTCGTTTTAGTTCCTCTGCTCCTGTTACAGATACGCTTGGCATTAGATTTAATGCCCTAGTCTGGGATTTTGACGGCTTTCATACAAACACCGTAACCGGCAACAAAGTTGGCGGCGGCGAAGGCACAAGTGCGTCGGTTCTGTTTGACTGGAACCCATCGGAAAAACTGTCCATCAGAACCAGAATTGATCATGTGGATGATGAATACGCTTCTCCTGCACAGGCAATGGTTCCATACAATACAATAAGGGATGTCCCAGCGGATGCCAGTTGGTGCAATGGCGGCTGGGTCCATGATGCTTCCTGCAACGGTTATGCCCAAGCCTTGGAAATGGTAATGGCATCCAAACCATCGGATGGTTATATTGCTTCCGGCCTGTATCCTTTTGCCTCTCCGTGGTATCCACTCAAACCGGCTTGTCCGTTCCCGGGTTGCCCAATCATACCCGACGCTGACAAAGTGGGTTTTGGCAGTAATGGTAGTCAACTAGACCAAGAGACAGGAACTATTTATGGGGGGCGTTTTGACGATATGGAGCACTGGGCGATTGTTGGTGCAATTCCCGATGGTGACACTTTGTCTGTTACTCAAGACATTAATGTTGCCCATCCAGGACCCAACAAAGGCAGCGATATGTTTGGCTCAAAGAAAGAAGGCGAACGCCTGCAAATTAACCTTGCATACGATCTTGGCGTTGGCACCTTTAGCTCAATTACCCACGCAGCGGACATGTGGGTGGCACAACAATACGACATTGACAAACAATCCTTGGACCACTTTAACCAGGAATGGGATGTCAATGGACCGGTCAAATTGTTCAGCCAAGAGTTTAGGCTGCAAACAGAGAGCGACGGCCCTTTTAACATCGCAGTGGGCGCGCTGTACTGGCACGAAAAAAAGACACAATCCTCGACCGGTATGAGTGTTAGAGGGTTTGGAGAGCGCTGTTTTGTTAGCGTATTAAGAGATGCCGATACCGGCGATATTCTTTCTCTTACCGATTTGGGGCCCGCGTATTGGCAAGGCCCTTGTGGTCACACCGATATCAATATCAGGGAGCTCCAACACGATACCTACGCAGCAAGACCTCCGGATGACATGATCAGGGACACTGTCTCTACTTCGCTTTACTCGCTTATTGATTATGATATTAATGACCGCTTAACAATGACATTTGAACTGCGTTGGGTTGACGAGAAGGAAGACTTAACTGCATCTGCGTCCCAAGGACTTGCCGATGGAGGCGCAACAAACTCTGGCGCGTCTTCAGTGAGTCTTTGTGGGTCTCACATTCGTTGCGATGCAACGGGCGGTGCACCGGGTCCAGGGGCCCCTTTACTGTACTTACCTGTAGTGGTAGGTTGCGACACAATGACCACAACCTATACACCAGGGGTGGGGCTTGTCTCGGAACCTTGTTCTTGGTGGGCTGCAACCCCCACAAGGTTTGCGCCAACAACCCGCCAGGAGCCTTTAACTTTTACCATAGCGGACAACTACGTAACGCCTAAGATTCTTCTTCGCTACACTGTAAGCGACAACGTCATGATTTATGGCTCTTATGCCGAGGCCAAAAAACCCGGTGGTTTCTCAACACTGGGAACCGGCGCCTTTGGGTTTGACCCAGACGGTGACGGAAAACCAACAGAGACTATCTATAGCCCAGAAGCTATGAAAGTGACTGAACTTGGGTGGAAGGCTATGTTGCAAGACGGCCGGTTGAGACTCAATGGCGCTGTCTTCTTCGAAGACTACACCGATAAACAAACCCAGGTGCAAAAGGTTTTTAATGGACAACTAGGTAGTGTTACAGAAAACGCCAACGGTGGTGAGGCTCTCGGGTTTGAGATCGATTTTGCTTATGCTGCTACCGATCAGTTTAGTGTCTCGGGTGGTTACACCTACTTGGATACCGAATACACCGACTTTACTTTGCCCTCAAGAAGTGCGGGCGAGCTTGCAAGAGTCGGAAATTGTACGCGTGTAGACGATTATCTCGGCAGTGGTGATGGAACCTGCCTTGCGACCAGAAACGGCAACGAGTTTGAAAGGGCTCCGAAGAATGCAGCGACTCTTAATCTTACGTATGAGGATGAAATTCAACTTGGGAATTCGAGCGGAACCTATTTTGTTGAGCTGAACTCCCGCTTTCAAGACAAACGCTGGATCGACAACAGCAACGACGCGTATGTGCAATCTTACTGGCGTTTTGATCTTAGGTTCGGCATCTCCAGTGGTCCTTGGGACGCCATGCTTTACGTGAAAAACCTCTTGGACGACGATACCGTGCTTTCAGCCAGTACCGGTCCTGACATTGGCGGCTCGGGCTTTAGGTTTGGCTTTGTCACAACCTCGCTTCAGCATTCGGTTCGACCTTATCCGGGCGGTCCGGTTGTTGCGACTTACGAAACACCTGATATCACCGGCCAGTATGGCAACGGCAGTAATCCAGGTCCTAAGATCGTTCCAGCGCCAATGATTAGAAACATGTGGTACGCAAACCTCCCCGATCCAAGGCAGGTGGGAATGAAAGTAAGCTACAGCTTCTCAGGCATTGACCTCTGGTCTAGTCTTCGGAATTGAGAACAACAGAGACGTTTAATCATTAAACCCCCGTGAAAACACACGGGGGTTTAATCTTAATTTACAAAAAAGACATCGGTTATTTAATGCGCCGAGCACTGTGGTTTTGTTTGGCATTCTGCCCCACCTCGGGTACATTAGACATAGAAAAATACTTCGTTTAAACGTAAGGGGGGTTCTTAATGAAACCAATCAATCGTCTCGTTGTCGGAATTAGTCTGGCAATCCTGGTGGTCGCACCTATCTCCATGGCTCAGGTCATTGAAGAGATTACGGTGACGGCTCGAAAAAAATCTGAAAACCTACAGGACGTTCCCATCAGTGTTAACGTCATAACGGGTGAAACAATCGACCGCCTGGGCATCAAAGACCTCAGGGATGTTGTCAAAATGGATTCATCCTTGATTTTTGACAAAGGCTTTGCACCCGCCGACATTAGGGTCGTGGTGCGTGGCATAGACAATGGCCGGGGAAGACCGGTTGTTGCCACCATTATTGATGGGGCCGACATTTCCAGTGAGGCGTTGAGCACTGCAGGAGCATCAATGCTGATTTCGCCCAGGCTTATTGATATTGAGCGTATTGAAATTGTCAAGGGCCCACAAGTTGCACTTTATGGCAGAACCGCATTTGCCGGTGCCATCCAGTATGTAACCAAGGGTGCGACAGAGGAGCCTGAACTGAGCGCCACTATTGAGGCTGCTGGAGGGGGTTTTCAGGAAACACGTTTTAGCTACTCTGGTCCTGTAACCGACACTTTAGGCATACGGGTTAATGCTTTGGACTGGAGCATGGATGGCTTTCATACAAACACTGTAACCGGGGAAAAAATTGGTGGCGGTGATGGACAAAGTGCATCAATTCTTTTTGACTGGAACCCAACGGAAAAACTGTCCATCAGAACCAGAATCGATCATGTCAACGACGCAAACGAACCTCCTGCACAGGCGTTTGTTCCATACAACACATTGCGCGCAGTCCCCGAGACTGCCAGTTGGTGTAATGGCGGCTGGATCCATGATGCTTCCTGCAATGGTTATGCCCAAGCTTTGGAACATGTAATGGCATGGGGGCAACAAGATGCTTTGTACACTGATTATTCTTTTGAGCCTGGATGGAAACTGGGTTGCGGAGGCCCACCATACATACCAAGTGTGGCGGCACCCGACCCATTGTGGAATTCTTGTGGTGGAGTAAACACACCTGGCTTCGCCAGCTCCGGTACGCAAATCAATTTAGAGTCTGGCACTCTTTACGGGGGGCGTTTTGACGATATGGAGCACTGGGCGGTTACCGGCGGTTTGCCTGATGGCGATAGTTTAGCTGTCACCCAAGACATTAATTATGCGCACCCCGGGTACAACAAAGGCAAAGATATGTTTGGCTCCACCAAAAAGGGTGAGCGTATGCAAATTAATCTTGAGTACGATCTCGGGATTGGTACCTTTAGCTCCATTACCCATATGGCGAATATGGATGTGGCACAGCAATACGACATTGACAAGCAATCCTTGTCTTATTTCAACCAAGAATGGAATGTTTGGGGAGGAACCAAGCTGTTCAGCCAAGAGTTTAGGCTGCAAACCGAGAACGACGGGCCGTTTAACATGGCTGTGGGCGCGCTGTATTGGCACGAAGACACCATTCAATCGTCCAATGGGATGAGTATTAGAGGGTTCGGAGATCGCTGTAAAGTTATCGTGACAAGGGATGCTAATACCGGAAATATTCTTGAGATTTCCGATTTCTCACACGGACCATTCACTTGGGATGGACCTTGTGGTCACACAGACACCTCTATTGTGGAATTCCAAGACGAATCGCTTGCGAACAGAATTCCAGATGACACGATCAGAGACACTGCTCATGCTTCTCTCTACTCGGTTATTGATTATGAGTTTACTGAACGCCTGACGATGACCATGGAAGTTCGCTGGGTTGATGAGCGTGAAAGACTAACTGCTTCCTCATCGCAAGGACTTGCAGATGGAATGCCTGCACAATCTGGCGCTTCTTCAGTAAGCCTTTGTGGATCCCATCTTCGATGCGATGCCACGGGAGGTTTTGTGCCCCTTGAGTGGACTCCTTACAGTGGGCGGTACCCCATGCTGTCTGTCCCCGTTGTCATAGGCGATTATTCTCTGGCTTTTAACGGTCAGACAGGACAATTTGCGCCAAATGCTTGGGTGACTGCAAATGTTACCGCCGCAAACCCTTCAGGATTTGGCCCAACAACCCGTCAGGAACCTCTGACCTTTACTGTGTCGGACAACTACGTAACGCCCAAGATTGTACTTCGCTATGCATTAAGTGACGACATAATGGTTTACGGCTCTTGGACCGAGTCCAAAAAACCCGGTGGTTTTTCAACCATAGGAACCGGTGCCTTTGGCTTTGACCCCAATGGAGACGGCAAACCTGATGAGGTCAAGTTTTCACCGGAAGTAATGGAAGTGTTTGAGCTTGGGTGGAAATCTGTATTGATGAACGGCCAGCTTAGAGTAAATGGCGCTGTTTTCTTCGAAGACTACACCGATAAACATACCAATGTTCAAAAAGTAATTGCCGGTACGCTGGGCAGCGTTACAGCAAACGCTGACGGTGGTGAGGCTCTTGGGTTCGAGATCGATGTTGCTTATGCAATGACTGATAACCTGACCTTGTCGGGCGGTTACACCTACCTGGACACCGAATACACTGACTTTGTTTCTTATTCAAGAAGTGCCGGTGAGATTGCAAGGGACGGAACCTGTGTTCGTGTGGAAGACTATCTGGGCTCAGGTGATCAGACCTGTATGATTGACAGAAGTGGCAACCAATTTGAAAGGGCTCCTAAGAGCGCCGCAGTTATCAGCCTGAGCTACGAAGATCAATTGAGAGATACTGGCGCAACCTTTTTTGTAGAGCTCAACTCGCGCTTTCAGGACAAGCGTTTTATTGACAACACCAACGACGCGTATGTGAAAGATTACTGGCGCTTTGATCTAAACGCTGGCATCACGAAAGGCGCTTGGGATGCTGTGTTCTATGTCAGAAACCTTTTGGACGACGATACCGTGCTTTCAGCCAGTACTGGTCCTGACATTGGCAACTCCGACTTTAGGTTTGGCATGGTTATGACTTTCGTTCAACATGAAGTTCGGCCTTATCCAGGCGGTCCGGTTGTTGCAACTTACTCCATGCCTGATGTTACCGGCCAATATGGGTCCAGTGATGGGTTGGTCTCAGTCGTTCCTGCGCCAGTGATTAGAAACATGTGGTTTGCAAACATGCCCGATCCAAGACAAATGGGGATGCGTGTGTCCTACAGCTTCAAATAAAGCAAAAAGAAGCGCTCAATTAAACCCCCGTGAAAACACACGGGGGTTTATTTTTGAGTTCTCAAAAAAGGCATGACTTCTTTTTCAATGCCTTTTGTTTTTAACCAGTCCTGAACCGCTTTCCCTGTGCCGCTGGGCCAAGGCTGGAGTTCTTCGATAGGTATTTTTTTGTAATCAACCAACTCCCTAGCATCGAGTGTTATGTCCCCTTTATCCAATAAAACATGATAGGCAATGATGACCTGGTTCATCTGAAAAAAACTATAAACACCCACCAAGCTTTCGACTCGACAACCCAAGCCAAGCTCTTCTTTAACCTCTCTGACCACACCTTCTTCTGCTGTCTCGCCAGATTCATGGAAGCCTGTAACGAGGCCGAACCACTCCTTAGGCCAGCCTATTGCTTGCACCAAGACAACACTGTCTCCTGCTTGAGCAATGGCTGCTACAACGGGTGTTGGGTTATTCCACTCTACATAGTCGCAAGATGCGTTGGTACAGGCTCTTCGGTTTTCTCCATTAACTTGTTGCTTTGATAGTGGTGTAGCACAAATTGGGCAATACATGTGTCTTGTTTCTGCGGCACTCATGGATTCTATCTAACTACATTTTGCATAGGATAACCAGTTGCGGACAAAGATTGTTTTTGCTCTAGCGGCGGGAGAAAAAACAAGGGATAATGGGTTTTTATTTGGATCCAAAATTAAGAGGAGCTGGTATGTCTGTGTATTTAGTGTCTGTTTGTGAAATAACAAATATGAATGATAATCTCAAATCGTATGCCCAAAAATCGGCAGAGCTGATAACAAAATACGGAGGTACTTATCTAATCAGAGGTCCTTCCGTTGAAGTTTTGGAGGGAATCCAGCTCAACAACAAAAGCCTTATTATTGCTGAGTTTCCAGATGTTGAGTCAATCAAGGCGTTCTTGGGCGGGGATGATTACCGAGCGATAAAACACCTTAGGGATGGAACAGGTATTTATGATATTGGCATTTTCAATGCTGCCCAATAAGGTTGCGTAATGGCTTACGATGCAAACAATGTCTTTGCCCAAATTCTTGAAGGGAAGATGCCGGCACATAAAGTGTTTGAAAACGATCACACACTTGCTTTTTTAGACATCATGCCGGTTTCGGTTGGGCATACTCTGATCATCCCGAAAGCAGATGCTCAAAATATTTTTGAATTGGAGCATGCACCTGGTTCTGAGGTGTTTAAAACCACAAAAAAAGTTGCTCATGGCATCCAGGCTTCACTTAATCCAACTGGATTGATCATCACCCAGCTTAACGGCACCGATGCTGGGCAAACGGTGTTTCATTACCATATGCATATAATTCCTGTTTATGAAAAAATGCCTCTTAGAATGCATGGCAAGGAAATTGAAGATTCTGAAGCTCTGGCCAAAACGGCAAAAATCATAAAACAAGCTGTTGTGGGTATTGGCGCGGGCTAAATGAGGCAACGATGGAACTCTTAGTTGAATTTATAAACAATAACCTGATGCTGGCGTTGGGCTGTGTTGGATTTTTTCTCCTTGCCGTGTTTAATGAGCTAAAGATAAAAGAAGCGAATATCTGTGGCCTCTCTACAACCGACTCAGTCAAGCTGATCAACCAGAATTCTTTGATTTTTGATGTTGGCCCAGCAGAGCGTTATGCTCAAAAACACCTCTTGGGTGCTGCCAACAAAAAACCAGAAGACGTCACAGAAGCAGAGCTCAGAAAGAACAACAAAAAAAACAAGCCTGTTCTCTTGGTATGCGACAATGGCAATACCAGTAAAAAGCTGAGCCTGAAACTGCGCTCCAAGGGTTTGGACAATGTTTTTTACATTAAGGGTGGTCAAACAGAATGGGAAAATGCAAGCCTGCCTGTTTCTTCGCTCGCTGATTAATAAAGGGAGATATCATGGCCAAAGAATCTGAAAATAAAGAGACAGCAACGACTGAAAACAATGAAAAAAATGTTTCTCTGCAAACAATTTATATTAAAGATCTGTCCTTTGAGGCACCCAATAGCCCGGATATTTTTCTTGAAGAAGAGATCACTCCTGAAACCAAGCTCAATATTTCAAACACCCACAGAAAGCTCAGTGAGGGTGTTTACGATGTTTCCTTAAAACTCAGCGTGGAATCAACGTATGGTGAAAAAACCATGTTTTTAGCAGAAGTGGAACAGGCGGGGGTTTTTGCTATCAGAGGCTATGATGAAACAGAAACAAGAGCGTTGATTGGGATTTTTTGCCCCAACACTTTGTTTCCTTACATCCGGGAACTTATCTCAACAATGGTCACCAAAGCGGGGTTTCCAGCTTTGTTGCTGCAACCTATCAATTTTGATTCCATATACAACCAAGCCGTGGAACAAGCAAGCAAGCAAAAACCCAATTAGGCCCTTATGGCAAAAGAATCGTTTTTAGTCATTGGAGCTGGCGCTTGGGGGACGGCGCTTAGTATACGTTTGGCAAAAAACGAACTGGAAGTTTCATTAACCTCAAGGGATAAAGAAAACCTTTCAGAAATCAGGAAAACAAAAGAAAATAAAAAATACCTCCCCGGCATCAACATTCCTGAATCCATAAATATCAAAGACGAGATTCTTCCCTGTCTTGCAAACAGTTCTGTCGTTCTGTTGTGTGTGAAAAGCTCCGGATTTAAAAAAATTGCAGCTGAATTAAACAACCACATGGGCCCAGAGCAAAAATTGATTTGGGCGACCAAAGGCCTTGACCCGGACACAGGGGAAACATTTTCTGAAACAATTAAAAAAAAGATGCCGTCTCTCAACAAAACCGCCATTATTTCCGGCCCAACTTTTGCTGAAGAAGTGGCAAAAGGCAAACCAACAGCCATAACCTTGGCCTCAGAAAATATTCAAGAACTAAGCGACCTGGCCAGCATCATGTCCAGTTCATTGTTTAGAGTTTATACCTCAAATGACATTGTTGGGGTGCAACTTGGTGGTGCGTTTAAAAACATTATTGCCATTGCCGCTGGTGCGTCTGATGCCCTAAGTCTGGGCGCCAATGCAAGGACCGCATTAATATCAAGGGGCCTGGAAGAAATGAAATCTATTGGGGTTTCCTTTGGCGCCAAACCAGAAACTTTTTTTGGTCTATCTGGTTTGGGAGATTTGGTTTTGACTTCCACAGACGACCAATCTCGGAACAGACGATTGGGTTTGTTAATTGGCTCTGGAATATCGCTGGATAACGCCATTGAAAAGCTTGGAACAACCCCTGAAGGCGTGCACGCAGTGAACGCGCTTTATAACAAACAAGCGTTGCATGAAGGCTTGCCGATAGCCAATGCGGTGTATAGTATTTTGTTTGAAGGTGTTCCTGCAGAAAGCTTGGTGGAGAAATTAATGACAAGGCCCTTAAAAGAAGAGCTCTAAGCGAAAGCAAAGGAATCAAATTATCTACTCGACTCAAAATTGATGAATAGAAGGAAAAAAATATGCCGCGCATGACCCCAAGTGAGGCCTTTGTTGAAACGATGGCGGCTCACGGCGTTAAAGAAATTTTTGGCATTATGGGCTCTGCCTTCATGGATGCCATGGATATTTTCGAGCCTGCTGGCATTCGTTTTATTTCCGTTGTACACGAACAAGGAGCGGCACATATGGCTGATGGTTACTCTCGTGTTAGTGGAAAGCAGGGTGTTTGTATAGGGCAAAATGGTCCGGGCATTAGCAACTGTGTCACCGGCATTGCCGCTGCCTTTTGGGCACACTCTCCGGTGGTCATTATTACCCCGGAAACAGGAACCATGGGAATTGGCTTGGGAGGATTTCAGGAGGCAAACCAGATGCCTATGTTTCAGGAATTTACTAAATACCAAGTGCATTTAAACAACCCAAACCGGATGGCGGAATTTACCGGACGCTGCTTCGACCGAGCGCTCTCAGAAATGGGGCCGACTCAAATCAACATTCCCAGAGATTTATTCTATGGCGAGATTGATGTGGAAATTCCAGAGCCTATGCATCTCGACCGTGGCCCTGGCGGAGAACAAACACTAGACGAAGCAACAGCTTTGCTGGCCAATGCCAAATTTCCAGTTATTGTTTCAGGGGGTGGTGTTGTAAATGCCGGGGGCGTGGATGCGTGTAAGGCATTGGCAGAACGTCTTGGCTCCCCTGTCGTCAACAGTTATTTACACAACGATTCCTTTCCCGCAAGTCATTCGCTTTGGTGTGGACCACTGGGCTACCAGGGCTCAAAAGCGGGCATGAAGCTCATCAGCCAAGCTGATGTTGTATTGGCGCTCGGCACCCGTCTGGGTCCGTTTGGAACATTGCCACAATACGGCCTGGATTACTGGCCAAGCACCGCCAAAATTATCCAGGTGGATGCTGATCACAGAATGTTGGGGTTGGTAAAGAAAGTCTCTGTTGGTATTTGTGGTGACGCCAAGGCATCTGCCGAGGCAATGCTTGGCAGGCTTGAAGGAGTTGCCCTGGCGAGTGATAAAAATAAGGAAGAACGGGCAGCAAAAATTGCAGCTGCTAAGAAAGAATGGGAGCAGGAGCTTGATGGGTGGATTCATGAGAAAGACGCCTTCAGTGAAGACGCTATAAAAAAAGCTGGTCAAGATTTCCTACATCCGCGCCAAGTGTTGCGTGAACTTGAAAAAGCAATGCCGGAAGATGTTATGGTCTCAACCGACATTGGCAATATTAATTCGGTTGCCAACAGTTATTTACGTTTTGAAAAGCCACGCAGCTTTTTTGCCGCAATGAGTTTTGGCAACTGTGGGTATGCTTTCCCAACAATTATTGGCGCCAAGGTCGCCGCCCCTGATCGTCCCGCCATTGCCTATGCAGGAGATGGAGCTTGGGGCATGAGCATGGGCGAGGTAATGACCTGTGTGCGTGAAGATATACC
>Ga0207962_1000143_pt1 | contig 20162 bp, 20 predicted proteins | sample Knorr_S15_td_AAI_FD_185603 | JGI IMG/M metagenome (GOLD analysis project Ga0207962, IMG submission 185603) | Marine microbial communities from Southern Atlantic Ocean transect - Knorr_S15_td_AAIW_ad_750m_LV_A (SPAdes) (version 2) | ecosystem: Environmental > Aquatic > Marine > Oceanic | place... | reverse complement strand
AAACCACATCAATTCTATCTTTACTAATTCAAGGTGCATTTAAAAGGTTTCCATTTCGGGAGCACAAAGCATAATTGTAAACTCTTTTTGACTCTTGTCTCGATTATCAACAGCGTCCGTGAATGTCCAAGTAGCTATTTTTATCTCTCCTAAATTTTTATTGTTGCTATAGTGCCGAAAGAAAATCCGTAAACAGTAAATTTTTAAATAATCGGCCACTGTAATTAACATTTCCGGAACCACTGCCAGAGTACTTATTAATGAAAGCGGAAAGACATTGAGAGAAAGCAAGCATGTTGTAATCGTCGGTGCTGGGCCTGGCGGCACAGTGCTTTCTTATTTGCTGGCAAAGGCAGGCATACGTACAACTCTCATAGAGCGTCACCACGATTTCAGCCGAGAGTTTCGAGGTGAAGTCTTGATGCCAGGAGGGCTTGAGCCTTTGGATCAAATAGGGCTTTGGGAGGATTTGGAGAAGGTACCTCATGTAAAGTTAGATCGTATTAATATCTATATAAATCAGAAGCATGCAGTTTCTCTTGAAATGGCAAATAACACCTATTCCAGATACAAGCCACGTTGGATTTCTCAACCTGACTTTCTGGAAATGCTTGTGGAAAAGTCAGCCCAATATCCAAATTTTACATTTTTACGTGGAAGGCGCGCCCGAGATTTGGTCCGTAAAAATAATCGTGTGGCTGGTGTTCTTACAGATAATACTAATTCAGCAAATAAGATATTTAGTGACTTGGTTGTTGGTACTGATGGGCGCTCATCAATCGTCCGAGCTCGTTCTGGAATAGGGTTCAAGAGTGATCCCATGCCAATGGATATTGTATGGGTAAAAATTCCTAGAGGAGATGTAAAGATTGGCAAAGCACTGCACATGTATGCTGGAGGAGGCCGATTGTTAATTTGTGCTCCCACTTACGATGGCAATATACAGTTGGGTTTAGTTATAAAAAAAGGGAGTTTCCGTGAATTGCGGAATACGGGTATTCCACATTTGATAGATTTAATGGCAGAACAAGCTGATTCTGCTATGGCTAACCATCTCAACCAGGTTAAAGAGAAAGACCTGAAGCCTTTTTTGCTAAGCACAGTATCAGATCGAGTGGAACGTTGGAGTCTTCCTGGATTGTTGTTACTAGGTGATGCCGCGCATACCAGCTCACCAGTGGGTGCCCAGGGTTTAAATTTAGCTATCAGAGATTCGGTCGTGGCAGCCAACCATCTCATATCCGCCTTCCTCGATGAAGTGGGTTCTGACGGTTTAGATCAGGTAATTTTTAATATTGAAAACGAAAGAATTACGGAAATCCAAACGATTCAGAAAATACAGGCTCGCCCTCCAAAAATATTGCTAAGAGATACTTGGTGGACGAAGGTGTTGTTCAGAATTATCCTTGCTCTTGGGAGAGGCCGGTCAATAATTGCACCCAGTGATGGCGTCTTTGGGAAAATTGCTTGGGGAGTATCTGAAGTAAAATGGTCGGGAGTCAATAAAGAGATAGAAACGAGTTGACCTTCAGGGCTTAGGGAATCCGATTTTCTTATAGTGCCATTCAAAATTAGTGTAAAGAGTGGTATGTTTTTGTGCATTCTTCGAAGGTACATCGATTCATTAGGGGTCTATGCTATTATGCTTCTTGGTATCTCTTGTTGGTCCCCGCGCAATGTTAGGCTATGAACTCCGCCAGGCCCGGAAGGGAGCAACGGTAGTAGCTAATTCATGTGTTGCGGAGTGGCTGGCAAGAGCTACCAATCTCTATCAAACTGAAACCGAATACGTCTGCTTGAATTTATTAATGAAATCCCGCTCACTAGAGCAGTCACAATGAGCTACCAAGTACTTGCCCGCAAGTGGCGCCCAACAAACTTCTCAAAGGTTGCTGGACAAGCTCATGTGCTTAAATCTCTCCAAAATGCGCTCGATAATGAAAGGTTGCACCATGCTTACCTTTTCATAGGGACCCGCGGGGTCGGGAAGACAACCCTAGCTCGTATCTTGGCAAAATGTCTCAATTGTGAGAGAGGAGTAAGTTCAACTCCTTGTGAAGAGTGTAATTCTTGTGTTGAAATTAATGAAGGGAGATTTATCGACCTTATTGAGGTGGATGCTGCTTCTCGCACTAAAGTTGAAGACACACGGGAACTGCTTGATAACGTGCAATATGCTCCAGCGCGCGGACGCTTCAAGGTGTACCTCATAGACGAGGTACACATGCTGTCTAATCATAGCTTCAACGCATTGCTAAAAACACTAGAAGAGCCACCCCCTCACGTAAAATTTTTATTCGCCACCACAGATCCAAAGAAATTACCTGTAACCGTTCTTTCTAGATGTCTGCAATTTAATCTCAAAAATTTAAGTCCCCAGTTAATTGTTGGGTATCTAGCTCAAGTACTTACTGACGAGAAAATAGAATTTGACGAGGACGCCCTCTGGCAAGTTGCTGTTGCTGCATCCGGCAGCATGCGGGACGCCCTTACACTCATTGATCAAGCAATTTCATATTGCCAGGGTAAGATACAAAGAGAAGGTGTTGTTGAAATGCTTGGAGTCCCGGAACAACAGCAAGTGTATGCCTTGTTAGAAGTTATGGCCAAAAAAGATGCCGGCGAAATGATAAACCTTGTAAACTTGATGGCTGAGAAAACACCCGATTTTATGCATACTTTGGACAGTTTTCTCTCACTCTTGCATCGTGTAGCCATAGCCCAAGTTTTACCCAAAGCCATTGATAATAGCTATGGTGACAGGGAACAAATTGAGGAATTGGCGTCCAAATTTACCGGAGAGGATATTCAGCTCTATTATCAACTTGGTGTAAAAGGCCGCGATGATCTTACATTCACCGCTGACACAAAATCTGCCTTTGAGATGATTTTACTGAGGATGTTGGTATTTTCCCCGGAATACGTGGAGACAGCTCAAAAACTACAGCCCGATGAGCCTGGAGCGCGTGGTACTGTAAATGGTATAAAAAAAAAGAATTCAGATCTAGCACATGAGTCTGAACCGAGTCCGGCGAAGGCAGCTTTTGAGAAGCATGTTGAGGCTTTACCGTCTAAAAATTCAAGACACCGTGAACAACATGGAGCGGCAGAAACTCCAAAGCAAGCCGACAAAAACTTCAATGGCCTCAACAACGAGGGTTGGTTAAGAGATTATTGTAATTTAGTTGTCGATGGTATTGCTGCAAACGTTCTCGCAAACTCTCAACTAAATAAAATAGAGGGAGATACACTTCATTTTCTGCTAGATGCAAAACATAGTTCCGTATTTAATAAAGAACTAATCCCGAAGCTCTCTCGAGCCGTTAGCGATCTTTATAAGAGAGAGCTCAATGTCATAATTACAATTGGGGAGTTAACCAAAGAGACTCCCGCGGAATTGAGTCAAAGACAGAAACAGGAATTACATAAAAAAATGGTTAGCGAGTTTGAAGGTGATAAAAACGTGCAGGAGTTACTTCGTCACTTTACAGGCACTGTGGTGGAAGAAACGATTGCTCCTACGAATGAACCGGGCAAATCATGACGGATTTCAACGAAATCATGAGTCAAGCTAAACAAATGCAAGAGCAATTTAAAAAAGCTCAGCAGGATTTAGCCAAAATAACAGTTTTAGGTGAGTCTGGTGCTGGGCTGGTTAAGATCAAAATAAATGGTCGCCATGATGTATTAGATGTAGACCTTAGCAAGTCGTTGATGCAAGAAGATAAAGAAATCGTTGAAGATCTTATTGCCGCAGCCATTAATGATGCAGTCAGAAAACTTGAAGAGAAAAATAAGGAAACACTCGGCAGCGTAGCCGGAGGCCTCAACCTTCCGCAAGGATTTAAGTTCCCCTTCTAGAGCTTCCTATGAATTCTAGCCCCTTAATAGATCAGCTCATTAACGCATTCAGGTGTTTACCAGGTGTCGGTCCTAAATCTGGCCAGCGCATGACCCTGCATTTACTAGAAAGAAATCGTGAAGGCGGAAAGAAATTAACTAAAGCGCTTGCGGAAGCAATAGACGCGGTTGGAAACTGTGCGCACTGTCGAACATTAACGGAAGAAAAAGTGTGCCGCATTTGTGCCAGCCCATCTCGTAACCACCAGTTGTGCTGTGTTGTTGAATCTCACGCGGATATTTTTGCTATTGAGCAATCCGGAAGTTTCCGAGGTGTCTATTTTGTATTGATGGGGCACCTGTCCCCAATAGATGGGGTTGGTCCAGAGCAATTAGGAATCGGACAGTTGCTGGAAAAGATTCAGACAGATGATTTTGAGGAAGTCATTATTGCCTGTAATCCTACAGTGGAAGGGGAAGCGACCGCGTATTACATCGCTGAACAACTCAAACCCATCGATGTTGTTGTTTCCCGTATTGCCCACGGGGTTCCGGTAGGAGGGGAACTTGAATTCGTTGATGGAGGCACTCTAAGCCACGCATTTGCGGGTAGAAAGGTAATGAGCAGTATCTAGTATTATGATCTCTGCCAGTAATACGCCGTTAAACCTTATCCAGGATACTGACAGATTTTCGGAATTATGTGAGAGGTGGAGTAGTCTCCCATTCATTGCGATTGATACAGAATTTATAAGAACGAATACGTTTTATCCCAAGATCGGCTTGCTACAAATTGCGGACCATTCAGAATGTTACTTAATTGATCCGTTACATATACAGGATTGGAGCTGTTTCGTGGACCTATTAGCGGAGCCTAAGTGCACGTTCGTGATCCATTCGTGCGGAGAGGATCTTAATTTACTAAATACCTCAATTGGAAATGTCCCTCATTGTGTATTCGATACGCAGATTGCTGCCGCATTTCTTGGTATGGGATATAGTCTTAGTTACCAAGCTTTGGTCGCTAAATTACTGAATACTGACTTATCGAAAGATGAAACGAGATCGAACTGGTTAAACCGTCCTTTAAGTGAAGCCCAGCTGCTCTATGCAGCTAACGATGTTTGTTATCTGTTACAGCTACAGACAATGCTTTATGAGAAGCTGGCTACAATGGGGAAATTGAGCTGGCTAAAGAGCGAGTGTAAATTCCTGGTTGATTCAGCTGGAGAGGTTGAAAATACTTTAAATTGGCAGTGTACTTATACGAACATAAGCAATGCTTGGAAGCTAGATAATAAGGGGCTGCAATATTTACAAGCCCTCTGTTATTGGCGGGAAGATACAGCACGCAAGCGTGATAAACCACGTAACTGGATAGCGAAAGATGCAGATCTTTTCAGCATAGCTCAGCAAATGGCGGTTAACAGCGAATGCTCGCTGGAAATAATTAACTCGTTACGATTGTTTGACAAGCGATTATTGAACAAATACGGTGGACAAATTTTTAAAGTCCTTGAGAGGCAAAACGAAATTTCTGACAATACTGATGCCCAGCTATTAGCTAGGCCCTTAAACGTGTCCATGCGTGCGAAGCTCAAAGCATGCCAACAAGTGGTAGAAACTCAATCTCAAAAACTTGGAATAGCTCCTGAACTATTGGCTAGGAAAAAAATTCTTCAAAATCAATTATTGATGTATAAAAAGACCGGTGAGTTACTTTGGGAGGGGGAGCTAGCTACTTGGCGTAGGGAGATCCTTGAGTCTGAATTCATTGGAATTTATTCTGAAGCATAAATCGGCGAAAATGTAATTCGTTAGGTAACTTCATAACGGTTATGGAACCAGAAAATAATTATTGGCTAATCTGGCTTATTTACCTGCTAACAAGTTCTTTGTTTTACTATGGTGTGTGGCGCTTAACCAGATCTCAACAAACACTGTGGAGGTGTTATTCGGTGCGAGCAGTCATCGCCGCGATTATCGTAACGCCATGGTATGCGAATGCTTATGGCGCCGCACTGGCTCCCGCATGGATGGTTATATTGTTGGACGCCATAACGATCGGAAGTGATGCCACGGTAAGAGCCGGTATTCCGTTTATTTTCTCCATCATTGTTGCAGAATTGATAGCTACGACAATATATTTTGTTAAATTAAAAATAGTTAAAACAATTAGTTAGGACTATATTGTAATCTAATATATTGATACTGTCTGTTAATTGCTGTCCTCTTGTTAAATACACATAAGATTAGGTCTTGTCGAAATCTCTAGAGATCAAGTAGGGATTAGTAATAATCTCGCTTCATCGTAAGAGCTCGTGGGTTTTTCTGTATTAATATGAGTCTGATGTTTACAATACGCGCAATTTTTTTGCAGTGGATATCACGATGAATTTTACTGGCACGGATGAGTATATAGCGACTGATGAGCTTCAAATGGCAGTGAATGCTGCAATTCGGTTACAGAAGCCACTTCTTATAAAAGGTGAGCCTGGGACGGGGAAAACAATGCTCGCTCAGCAAATAGCTAAGGCTCTGGACTTGCCGCTTATCGAATGGCACATCAAGTCAACAACGAAAGCATTGCAAGGGCTTTATGAATACGATGCTGTATCTCGCTTGCGAGACTCCCAATTAGGTGAAGAAAAAGTAAAAAATATTTCCAACTACATAATACAAGGACAGGTCTGGCAAGCATTTCAGTCTGAGCAGCAGGCTGTACTGCTGATTGACGAAATCGACAAAGCTGATATTGAATTTCCTAATGATCTGCTACTTGAGTTAGATAAAATGGAGTTTTTTGTCTACGAGACCAAAGAACTCATAAAAGCAAAAACCCGACCTATTATTCTTATTACCAGTAATAATGAGAAAGAGCTTCCTGATGCTTTCCTCCGCCGTTGCTTTTTCCACTATATTCAATTTCCGGATACAGTGACAATGGAGAAAATTATTGAAGTACATTATCCGGGGGTAAAGAAAGCGTTAGTAAGCCAGGCAATGGATATTTTCTTTGATTTGCGCAAAATACCTGGTTTAAAGAAAAAGCCTTCTACGTCAGAACTTATTGATTGGCTTAAGCTTTTAATGGCAGATGATATCCCAGCAGATATTTTAAAAGATCGTGATACAAAAAATGCGATACCTCCTTTGTACGGGGCTTTATTAAAAAATGAACAAGATGTTCACTTGCTTGAAAAGCTAGCTTTTATGCACAGAGCAAATCGACAACATGCTGATTAATTTCTTTATGACGCTGAAAGAGGAACGACTCCCTGTTTCCTTTACAGAGTTATTCTCGCTACTGGAATGCTTAAAGAAAAACATTATCTTTGGCAATGTGGATGATTTTTATCACTTGTCAAGATTGTGCTTAGTAAAGGATGAAAAAAACTTTGATAAGTTTGACGTCGCTTTTGCCAAGTATTTCGAAAATATACAAATAATAGACGAAATGGCTCTTTATCAGATCCCCGACGAATGGCTACGCAAACAACTAGAATCGATGCTTAGCGATGAAGAAAAAGCGCAAATAGAAGCTTTAGGAGGCCTGGAAAAGCTTATGGAAGAGTTTCGTAAGCGCATGGAGGAGCAGGAAAAGCGACATGAGGGGGGCAGCAAATGGATTGGCACGGGCGGAACTTCACCGTTTGGGGCATATGGATATAATCCTGAAGGCATTCGGATAGGCCAAGATCAAGGGCGTAATCAGCGTGCGGTAAAGGTCTGGGATCGGCGTAATTATCGGGACTTAGACGATTCGGTCGAAATAGGTACGCGTAATATCAAGTTGGCCTTGAGGCGGTTGCGAAAGTTCGCCAGAACTGGCGCAGTTGAGGAACTTGATATGGACGATACAATTTCGTCAACCGCTAAGAATGCCGGTTTGCTCGATATTAAGATGATTCCTGAACGACATAATGCAGTAAAGGTATTACTGTTTTTCGATGTTGGGGGCTCTATGGACCCCCACATAAAATTATGTGAAGAACTGTTCTCAGCAGCGAGGTCGGAATTTAAGCACCTTAAATACTACTATTTCCATAACTTTTTATATGAGTCAGTCTGGACGAAAAGTCGCAGGAGGCATGCGGAAACCTCTTCAACCTTTGAGATCATCAATAAATATACCAAGGACTATAAAGTCATCTTTGTGGGTGATGCGACGATGGCTCCGTACGAGATTACTCATGTGGGAGGAAGTATTGAGCATTATAATGAAGAGGCTGGTGCGGTATGGGTTAAACGATTAACTGATGTGTTTGATCATATGGTTTGGATTAATCCTACCCCTAAAGATTACTGGGAGCATAGTTACTCAATCGAAACAGTTCGCGAGCTTTTAGACGATCGTATGTTTCCGCTTTCAGTGAAGGGATTGGAAGAGGCAATGACGTTATTAACCAAATGAGTCTAATGCTGCAGATTCTAGACGAATCCCTACATGCTAATTACTGGCGTCGCGTACTTTAAGTTTGGCCCTAATAAAGTCACTATGCGATACGTAGATTAGGTCAGAAATTTTCCGGATTAAATGGTCTTCGTATTTGTCCAGGTTGTTATCGGAGAATGCTATACGCCACATATTCTCAATTAGGCCGACCTTTTGAGAGTAATCATAGTCGCTATTAATTAAACTTGTAAATTCATATAGCGAGGTAGCTTCCTTGGCTTGATTTTCTGCAAGTTCTACCAATTCATCTATATCTTCGCCAGGAATATTTAGATTATTTTGTAGAACAGAGAAAAAGGCTTGGGTTTCTTGCTCTTCTAATTTGTGATCAGAGTTAATCACTTCTATTAGCAATGCGGCACATGCTAGATCTGTTTTGGCGATGCTTGAAGATGTTGGTTCTTCTTCGTTATTTACCAGCTTGTTTTCAAAAAACTGTCTAATAGAATTGAGCATAATAGGAATACCCTTCAGAGGATCTCATGATGCCATATTAGGTTACGTAAGTAATGGCATCTAGAAGCACATTTATATTGGCTCCTTGTTTATGGCTATGCTCGCTTAGATGACGCCGGTAGAGTTTGCCTCCTTTCTGCCCCCTAAATAATCCAAGCAAGTGGCGAGTCATATGTTGTAAAGGTGTTCCCTTGGATAATTCCGATTCAACGTAAGGAAGGTATTGAGTGAAATAGTCCGCACGGGACTTTCTTAGCACGGCCTCTCCAAATAGTTGATTGTCTGCATAATGTAAAAAATAGGGATTTTGATAAGCCTCTCGCCCTATCATAACCCCATCTACTTCCTTAAGAAGTTGTTGTGCGGTGTTCATACTAGTAATGCCACCATTAATAATTATGTTCAGGTAGGGGTGGTGTTGCTTGACTGTGAATACCCGCTCATAGTTGAGAGGCGGAATTTCCCGGTTTTCCTTAGGAGAGAGTCCTTTTAGATAAGCTTTACGAGCATGAATGATAAATATCTCACAGCCACCCTGGGCGACAATATTGATGAAATCCAACAAATTTGCCTCAGAGTCATGATCATCTACTCCAATGCGACATTTAACTGTTACTGGCAATCGAGTTGATTTCTTCATGAAGGCGACACAAGTGGAGACCTGTCGTGGGTCGGTCATTAAACAAGCACCGAATGCCCCTGATTGAACTCGATCACTTGGGCAGCCGACATTCAGATTAATCTCGTCGAAACCAGCTTGCTCGCCAAGTGCTGCCGCTCTTGCAAGCTCATCAGGGTTACTACCACCGAGCTGAAGAGCAACTGGATGCTCGCTGCTATCATGTTTTAGTAGATAATTGGCGTCTCCGTGTTCTAACGCAGCACTAGTAACCATCTCGGTGTAAAGCAGCGCATGACTTGAAAACTGCCTCAAGAATACCCGGTCGTGACGATCCGTCCAGTCCATCATTGGAGCAATACAAAATTTGTGATTGGGAATCATTTGGCGATAGGGGTCCTAAAAGCACTATTTATCCAATGCTGTTTGGTATGTCAAGTCGTTGAAAGAGAGAAGTAATTATTGAAGCTCAATGCTATCGCTCCCTTCGATGAGAAATAAAGGGTAATCGAGTATAATCAACGGCGAAAAGTTCTTACCGGGTTATCCAATCTCTCATGGCTCAGATCAGAACGCGTATTGCTCCATCTCCAACCGGCGAGCCCCATGTTGGCACTGCTTATATAGCCTTATTTAATCGTTGTTTCGCTCATCAACACGGCGGCAAGTTTATCTTGCGTGTAGAGGACACTGATCAAGTTCGAAGTACGGCGAAATCGGAACAAAGGATACTGGATTCGCTTAATTGGTTGGGACTTGACTGGGACGAAGGTCCAGACCGTGGGGGCGAATTTGAGCCTTATCGACAAAGCGAGCGTGCTCATATTTACACGCAGCATATAAATCAATTGCTAGAGGAAAAGAAAGTCTTTCGCTGTTTCTGCTCCAGTTCACGGCTTAGTGCACTCCGGCAGAATCAGATGGAAAAAAGGCAACAACCGGGCTACGACGGACACTGCCTAAAATTTACCGATCAACAGATAGCCGAAAAGCTTGAAAAAGGAGAGAAACACGTCATACGTATGACAAAACCAGAAAACGGTGAATGCGTTTTTCAAGACTATCTTAGAGGCGAAATCCGCATAAGCTGGAATCAGGTGGATATGCAAATATTAATTAAGTCTGATGGGTTACCTACGTACCACTTTGCAAACGTTGTAGACGACCACTTAATGGAGATTTCCCATGTGATTAGGGGGGAGGAGTGGATCAACTCTACGCCGAAACACTTATTGATTTATCAGTACTTTGGTTGGGAGCCCCCAATTTTTTGTCATATGCCGCTTTTGCGAAATCCAGACAAGAGCAAACTGAGCAAGCGCAAAAACCCCACCAGCATCAGTTATTATCGTGCGATGGGTTACCTCCCTCAAGCATTGCTAAATTACCTAGGAAATATGGGTTGGTCTCTGCCTTCGGGGGAAGAAAAGTTTACGTTTGAAGAAATGACCAAGAAATTTGATTTAGAACGGGTTTCTCTTGGCGGTCCCATTTTTGATATCGAAAAACTTGATTGGTTAAATGGCAAGTACATTCGTGAAGACCTGAGCGATAGGCAATTTATGGAGCTATTTGCCGACTGGGCATTCGCACCCGATAGAACTGAGAAGATAGCAGGGTTAATCAAACAGCGAGTTGAACGTTTTAGTGATGTTGCTGAAATCGGTGCTTTTTTTCTAACTAACATCCCAGATACTAGTCGAGATAGTTTTAACCACAAAACCCTCGACTTGCTAGTGCAGGTCAAAATTCTGCAGTTTTCACTATGGAGGTTGGAACAGCTTGAAGAATGGAATAAGAAAAGTGTCGAGGAAGTATTGCAAGAATTAGCCAACGCATTAGAAATTAAAATTCGAGATTTTCTGTTTCCGCTTTTCGTGGCTATTAGTGGAAAAGCTATATCCACCTCAGTTTTCGAATCAATCGCGATCCTAGGATTAGATATTTGCCGTGCACGTTTGCGTCATGCTGTTGGTGTGTTGGGGGGAACCTCCAAGAAACAACTAAAAAGTTATGAAAAAGAATATCGAGATTTAGTTTAATCTGGTGAAATTCAGGCTGATTGACAGGGTAGATACCTGTGAATAGAATGCGCCTTCTCTTCACGCCCGAGATTATGGGGCCTTAGCTCAGCTGGGAGAGCGCGACGCTGGCAGCGTCGAGGTCACCGGTTCGATCCCGGTAGGCTCCACCATTCTTTTTAAAATTTCTCCGCGTAAACCACGCGTCCTATCGTCATCAAAGGAAAATTTCGTCCAGTTGGTGCTAGCGCCTAGTTTGGTTTGTATCAGTTTCTAGCTCTGTTATTTGGGAGTTTACGAATGAAAAATGTAGCTGTTTCTAAATTTGCTGCTGTTATTTTCATAGTGGCATCTATTATCCATTTATTAAACTTTTTTATTGGAAGCGTTATTTCTGTGGCCGGCTATACAATTCCTTCCAATATCTCTTTAGTTGTAACCTTCGTATTGTGGTGGTTGGCTTTTAAGTTAATCACATTGCGATAAATTGAGGCTTTGAATGTTGTCCGGTTTGCATGGACCACTACTAGTGGGATTAACACCGTTCCTGTGTCTAACGGGGTCTACTGAGGATAGTCTCGTTTGGTGTGTCCTTTATAGAGCTGGCGAGGCCGGCCAATACGATATGGATTGCTTAGCATCTCATTCCAATGCGCTATCCACCCTGGCGTTCTGCCGATTGAAAAAATAACTGTGAACAGGCTAGTGGGAATGCCGATGGCTTTCAAGATGATTCCGGAATAGAAATCGACATTTGGGAACAGCTTTCGTTCTACGAAATATTCGTCTTCAAGAGCAATTTTCTCGAGTTTTCTGGCAATACGAAACAAAGGGTCATTTTCACTGCCAAGCTCATTCAAGACTTCGTTACATATACCGCGAATTACTGTTGCTCGCGGATCATGATTTTTGTATACGCGATGCCCAAAGCCCATTAATCGGAAAGGATCATTCTTATCTTTTGCTCGGCGAATGAATTCGTCAATTTTTGATTCTTCACCTATTTCATAGAGCATACGCAACACTGCCTCGTTAGCACCTCCATGAGCAGGGCCCCAAAGAGCCGCAATTCCGGATGCGATGCAGGCGTACGGGTCAGCACCTGTTGATCCTGCCAATCGCACGGTCGAAGTTGAAGCGTTCTGCTCATGATCAGCATGAAGGAGAAAGATAGTGTCCATGGCTTTCGATAGTGTCGGGCTTATGTCGGGAGGGTCACATGGTGTGCTAAGCATCATATGTAAAAAGTTTTCCGCGAACCCCATGCTATTCTGTGGGTACATGAACGGCTGTCCAATCCCATGTTTGTAACACATTGCTCCTAATGTAGGCATCTTCGCAATAATACGAATGGCTGCTGCCATGCGATATTCGGGATCATCAATATCGAGTCTGTCGTGATAAAAGGCGGATAAAGCGCCAACAACACCACATAACATTGCCATTGGGTGAGCGTTACGAGGGAACCCTTCGAAAAACCGATGGATCTGCTCATCGACCATCGTGTGATAAAGAACCCCTTTTTTAAATGCGGCCTTTTCTACTGTAGTAGGCAATTCTCCATTTAAAAGTAAAAAACAAGTTTCTAAGAAATTAGATTTCTCAGCTAACTGTTCAATGGGATACCCCCGATGCAATAACACACCAGCGTCACCGTCAATATAGGTAATCTCTGAATCACAAGAAGCTGTTGAAACGAAACCGGGGTCATAGGTGAAAACCCCCTTACCGACTAAACCGCGCACATCGATGACATCTGGGCCAGTGCTGCCTTCATAGATCGGTAATTCAATCGAACTTTTACCGTCAATGATCAACTGGGCCTTTTTTTCCGTCATTACAGACTCCTGTAAATTAGCGATCCCACAGTATTTTTGTGCGTGTTAGTTAGAGCTAAAGAGTAATTATGGGTGTAGTTGTTATTAGTCGTAAGCTCAGACAGGGACGGCAATACTAGGTAGAGAAAGAGCCGCTTGTCAAATTTTTGCATATAAACGAATTATGTTGTCTGTACCGTAATTTAGATACTTTTTATGACATATTTCAAAACGTTATTAAAAAAATTGTGCTTTTTTGAATTGAGTTATTTGTAGAAACCTTGTTGACAGAACATTGTCATAATTGGTTGGGAAATCATAAGTATCATTGTAATGTTGGAGGCTTCGGAATATACTTGCTTTAGTGCAAAATTCCCATTTTATTTAATAATTTCAATCGGTTCGCGAGACCTTTTAAATGTCGCATATCGGATAACTCCGTTCTAAAAAAGACTTACTAAAAAGCATTAACGTGAAAGATAATCGACCTGTAAATCTTGACATTAGCACCATAAAATTCCCCCTTGCGGCTATTACGTCGATAACCCATCGCATCACCGGTGTTATTTTGTTGATTGGATTTGGTTTTCTTCTGTACTTGCTGCAACTTTCACTGGAGTCAGAATCCGGCTTTGTGCTTGTTCAAGAACTGTTGAGCGGCCTCATAGTTAAATTGTTAACCTGGGCCGTTATAGCATGTTTGATCTATCACTTTATTGCAGGTTGCAAACACCTACTGATGGATTTAGGAATTGGTGAGACCAATGAGGGTGCTCAGATCGGATCGGGGTTAGTAGTAGTCTTTTCAGCTGTGGGAATTTTGATTGCTGGAGTATGGATATGGTAGGTAGCGCCATGAATTTGCTTCGGTCTGGCTTGTCAAGTTGGTTAATCCAAAGGTTATCCGCTCTTGTCTTAGGGATTTATACTCTCTGCATATTTGGCATTTTTATTGTGCACCCTGAAATAGATTACGGGACTTGGAAGGCGGTTTTTGACAATAACTTGATGCGAGTTTTCAGCGTAGTTACATTAGTTGCAGCATGCGTGCACGGCTGGATTGGGTTGTGGACGGTATTTACCGATTATCTTACGCCTCGGCTTTTTGCGGCGCGGGCAACTGCCATAAGAAAGGCCTTCCAAACGGGCGGCGCCTTTCTAATTGCTGTTTATCTTTTTTGGGGTATACAAATTCTTTGGGGCAGCTGAATGGCAGGTCTTCGTAGTATTTCTTTTGATGCTGTAATTATTGGCGGTGGAGGCGCAGGCATGCGAGCCGCACTGCAGTTATCGCAATCAGGATATAAGACGGCTGTAATGTCCAAAGTATTCCCGACAAGATCGCACACTGTGTCCGCGCAAGGCGGCATTACAAGCGCTATAGCTAGTGCAGATCCAGACGATGATTGGCGTTGGCACATGTATGACACAGTTAAGGGGTCCGATTATATAGGTGATCAAGATGCCATCGAATATATGTGTAGTGAAGGGCCTCAAACTGTATTCGAACTGGAGCATATGGGACTGCCATTCTCCCGTACGGAAAGTGGGCGTATTTATCAGCGCTCTTTCGGAGGGCAGTCAAAGGATTACGGTAAAGGTGGACAGGCTGCGCGAACATGTGCGGCTGCAGACAGGACCGGACATGCACTCCTGCATACGCTTTATCAGGGAAATCTCAAAAATAACACTGTCTTTTTAAATGAATGGTATGCGATCGAATTGGTCAGAAATCAGAACAGTGAAGTCGTTGGTGTAATAGCTATTTGTATTGAAACGGGCGAAACCGTGTTCGTTCGCTGTAAGGCAACTGTCTTTGCTACTGGTGGCGCTGGGCGTATTTATGCTTCCACTACAAATGCATTGATTAATACCGGAGATGGTTTGGGTATGGCTTTGCGTGCAGGGTATCCAATACAAGACATAGAAATGTGGCAGTTTCATCCTACCGGGATACACGGGGTTGGCACACTAGTAACAGAGGGTGGTAGGGGAGAGGGAGGTTATTTGATTAACAAGGATGGCGAGCGTTTCATGGAGCATTATGCGCCAAAGGCTAAAGATCTTGCCTCACGTGACGTCGTATCCCGCTCCATGATGTTGGAAATTCTGGCAGGGCGTGGGTGTGGAGAAAAAGGTGACTATCTCATGCTTAAACTGGATCATCTTGGGGAAGAAGCGCTAGTTTCAAAACTGCCTGGCATTCTTGAATTATCGAGGACATTCGCTCATGTTGATCCAGTCAAGGAACCCATCCCTGTAGTGCCTACCTGCCACTACATGATGGGTGGCATTCCCACGAATTTGCATGGGCAAGCCTTAACTCAGAATAGCGAGGGGGGCGACGAAACCTTGCCGGGATTATTTGCTGTAGGTGAAGCAGCTTGTGTTTCCGTGCATGGTGCCAATCGCCTCGGCGGCAATAGTCTTCTTGACTTGGTCGTGTTCGGTCGAGCGGCTGGCAAGCGCATTGAAGAAATGCTGGACCAAGGTCTAGAACAACCCGCATCGTCGGAGACAGATATCGAACAGGCGTTGAGCCGGTTAATCCGCCTTAATGAGTCTAGCGGTGGGGAAAATGTAGCTGAGCTTCGGTCTGAATTACAAAGTGTGATGCAAAACCAATTCGGTGTTTTCCGTAAAGCTGAATTCATGCAAGAAGGCATCGAAAAGCTGAACAACCTGCGAGATCGAATTGGAAATGTGCACTTGGAGGACAAGAGCGCGGCTTTCAACACGGCACGCATAGAAGCTTTGGAATTGGAAAACCTGTTGGAGGTTGCTGAGGCAACTGCGGTTGCTGCTGAAGCCCGGAAGGAGAGCCGCGGGGCACATGCCCGGGACGACTACCGGGAGCGCGATGATGAAAACTGGCTGTGTCACTCTTTATATTTTCCGGATGAAAAGAGGGTCGGTAAGCGCGAGGTTAATTTCTCACCTAGCAACGTTAAAACATTCGAGCCTACGGTTAGAACTTATTAATAGATTATGCAAATGACAGAAGAGCCAAAAAAAAAGTGTTAATCAGTATTTATCGTTTTAATCCTGAGACTGATATTAAACCTGTAATGGAAGATATTGAAGTTGAGGTACCTCTGGATAAAGACCTAATGGTGCTTGATGTTCTGGCACTGGCCAAAGAGAAAGACTCTACAATTAGTTATCGGAGATCGTGCGGGGAAGGAGTGTGTGGCTCTGACGGAATGAACATTAATGGTGTTAATGGACTCGCTTGTATTACAGCGGTATCCCAGGTGGTTAAGCCAGGTGGGAAGCTAATTCTGCGCCCCTTGCCGGGTCTGCCAGTAATACGCGATCTTGTGGTTGATCTCGGCGTTTTTTACGAGCAGTTCGAAAAAGTAAAACCGTATTTAATTAACGATAATCCGCCGCCTACTGCCGAGCGTCTTCAATCGCCAGAAGATCGTGAAAAACTGGACGGCTTGTATGAATGTATTCTATGTGCGTGCTGCAGCACGAATTGTCCTTCCTTTTGGTGGAATCCCGAGAAATTCATTGGACCAGCTGGGTTATTACAGGCCTATCGGTTTCTGGTGGATAGTCGCGACACGGCAACTGCCGAACGTCTAGCAGATCTCACTGATCCATTCAGTGTCTTTCGGTGTCGCGGCATCATGAATTGTGTTGCTGTGTGCCCGAAAGGTCTCAATCCTACAAGAGCCATCGGTCATATCAGGGGTATGTTGATTTCGCGGAAGTCTTGATATCGAAAAGATGAACCTTCATCCCAAAGGCAAACCTGCCTCACGGGTAGATTAACTGGGTAGTATAATGCATGACGGTCTAGTGGAATTAACGTGGAAAAGCGGACACATTTCCGGTTCCAGTGCTGCGTATGTCGAAGAGCTTTACGAAGAATTCCTTATGGACCCTCTATTAATTTCCGAACAATGGCGAGAATATTTTGAGTCATTATCGGCACCCAATGGAGATGATCACTCCGATGTCTCGCATGCGCAAATAAAAAAGCATTTTAAAGCACTAGGTAAAGCCAGCCGGTACGCGAGAGTGCCAAGTAATGAAGAGATTGTTAATTCTGAACACGAAACTAAGCAAGTGGAGGTGCTGTTATTAATCAGCTCTTACCGTGTTCGGGGGCATCAGAAGGCGAAACTAGATCCGCTTGGTTTAATGCATCGAGAGCGAGTTCTGGATTTGGAATTGGAATTCTATAATCTTTCCCCTGTCGATTATTCCACGATATTTCAAACAGGGTCGCTTTTTATTAGCAAAGGGAAAGCCTCGCTAGAGGAAATCATAGATATTCTGGAGAGGATTTACTGTGGTTCAGTTGGTTATGAGTTCATGCATATCGTTAATCTGGAGGAAAAGCAGTGGATCCAGGAGCGTATTGAAAGTAACGACGGTTACCCGGTATTTGGCAAAGATGTTAAACGTCATTTATTAGAGCGGTTGTCGGCTGCTGAAGGCTTAGAAAAACACCTCGATTCCAAATATCCAGGAACGAAACGTTTCGGTTTGGAAGGGGGAGAAAGCGCGATCCCGGCGATTGATGAAGTTGTACAACGAGCCGGCGCATATGGTGTCAAGGAAATAGTTCTCGGGATGGCACACCGAGGCCGTCTTAATGTGCTGGTTAATATACTTGGTAAAAATCCAGCTGATTTATTTGACGAGTTTGAAGGGAAGGCTATATATAAAGCTTCGGGTGATGTTAAGTACCACCAAGGGTTTTCGTCAAACATCATGACGGCTGGCGGTGAAGTTCACGTGGCGCTCGCCTTCAACCCATCCCATCTTGAAATTGTAGCGCCGGTTATAGAAGGATCGGTGCGAGCGCGGCAGTCTCGTCGCAAAGACAAAGATGGAAAGCTGGTGCTTCCGGTCATCGTGCATGGTGACGCAGCCTTTGCTGGGCAGGGAGTTGTAATGGAGACATTCCAGATGTCGAAAACTCGTGCTTACTCAACAGGTGGAACAGTACATATTATCGTTAACAATCAAGTAGGTTTTACGACTAGCCGCCAAGATGACGCCCGGTCTACTGAATATTGCACCGATATTGCCAAGATGGTGCAGGCACCAATTTTCCATGTGAATGCTGATGATCCCGAAGCGGTTCTTTTTGTAACGCAGTTGGCACTTGATTTCCGTTATCAATTCAAAAAGGACGTCGTGATTGATCTGGTTTGTTACAGGCGCCGGGGCCACAACGAAGCTGATGAGCCATCGATGACACAGCCGCTAATGTACCATGCCATTAGCCGCCGCAAGTCGACTCGTGCGTTGTATGCTGAGAAATTGGTGTCCAAAGATGTCATTACTGCTGAAGAAGCGGACGAGATGAAGCACAAGTATAGGACAGACTTGGATACCGGTCAGCACGTTGTAAAGAGCTTAGTAAAAGAACCTTCTGTGGAACTGTTCGTGGACTGGAGCCCATATCTAGGCCATGACTGGAGCCCTCATTTTAATACATCAATGCCCATTGCGACTTTGAAGGCGCTTGCGAAGAAACTTGTTGAACTTCCGAGTGGATTTAACTTGCAGCGTCAGACTAAAAAAGTTTTTGCTGATCGTACCAGGATGGCTAGCGGAGAACTCCCGGTAGACTGGGGTTTTGCTGAAATCCTGAGCTATGCAAGCATTCTTACTAGTGGGAACAAGGTACGGATTACTGGGCAAGATGTTGGGCGTGGCACTTTTTCTCACAGACATGCAATTGTCTATGATCAAAATACCGGTGAAGCTAATATACCGTTGCAAGCGCTAGAGAAAGATCAAGGAAGCTTCACTATTTATGATTCCCTCTTATCGGAAGAAGCTGTTCTTGCGTTTGAATATGGCTACGCTACGACAATGCCAAATGGATTAGTTATATGGGAAGCTCAGTTTGGAGACTTTGCCAATTCTGCGCAAGTTGTTATAGATCAATTTATTACCAGTGGCGAACATAAATGGTCGAGGCTTTGTGGACTCACTTTGTTGCTGCCTCATGGGTACGAAGGACAGGGACCAGAACATTCATCAGCCAGGCTAGAAAGGTTTTTGCAACTCAGTGCGGAGCATAATATCCAGGTATGTTTGCCAACCTCAGCGGCACAAATTTTCCATTTGTTACGTAAACAAGTGCTGTGTCCACTTCGGAAACCCTTGATAATAATGTCTCCCAAAACTCTGCTTCGGCATAATGGATCTGTAGCTTCTTTGCAGGAATTAGCCGAGGGGAGTTTTAAGGCAGTCATTGATGAAACGGATGGATTTGATTGTGCGGAAATTACGAAAGTGATTATCTGTAGCGGGAAGGTTTATTACGACTTGCGTGCAGAACGCAGGGCACGAGATATTAGAAATATTGCGATAATTCGTCTAGAACAACTTTATCCGTTCCCACAAGAAGATTTCCAGAAATCTCTAGTGCAATATATGAATGTCAAAACAATAATTTGGTGCCAAGAAGAACCTAAGAATCAGGGCGCTTGGTATTCCACTCAACATCGTATTCGTCGCGTGTTAAATGAGCATTTTCCTGAAATATGGCTGGAATACTCTGGCAGAGAAGCCTCTGCCGCTGCGGCAACCGGTTACCTTGGATTACATCAAAGCCAGCAAAAATATTTTGTTAATGAAGCTCTAAATATGTAAGGAATATCTAACCCCAGGTTTGTTAGATAAATTTGCTAGAATTAAACATGGCTACCGAAATTAAAGCACCACTTTTACCCGAGTCAGTCCCGGATGGAACGATATTAACGTGGTATAAAAGTGTCGGTGACACAGTAAAAATGGATGAGCTACTAGCCGATATTGAAACCGATAAGGTAGTTATCGAAGTTGCCTCTCCTATTGATGGAACGCTTAGGGAAATACTGAAAGACTCGGGGGACATCATAGTCAGTAACGAGGCAATTGCTCGTATTGAGCAGGGTTCTTCAGCTGGAAACAATGAAGCTGTAACCACCGAATTGGCT
>Ga0207962_1000141_pt1 | contig 20231 bp, 23 predicted proteins | sample Knorr_S15_td_AAI_FD_185603 | JGI IMG/M metagenome (GOLD analysis project Ga0207962, IMG submission 185603) | Marine microbial communities from Southern Atlantic Ocean transect - Knorr_S15_td_AAIW_ad_750m_LV_A (SPAdes) (version 2) | ecosystem: Environmental > Aquatic > Marine > Oceanic | place... | reverse complement strand
CTCTTTGCAATCTCTTTGGTTATTCCTCTGACTTCCTTATGCCAGTCTTCCTTTCTATGATCCACGGCATAATCTGCACCAAGTTCTTTGAGTTTTTCGAGTTTGTCAGAACTCGCGGTAGCAATAACTGTACAACCATATAGCTTTGCAATTTGTATTCCAAAAATTCCAACACCAGAACTACCGCCCATAATTAAGACAATTTGACCTGGTTTAATCTTGGCTCGCCCAATCAACATGTGCCAAGATGTTAAAAGTGTCATTGATGCAGCCGCAGCTTCCTCATAACTTACATTGTCTGGAATTTTTACGACATTAATTTCTGGAAGATGCGCAATCTCACAGTAGCCTCCCCATAGTGGTCCAGTTTCAAATCCCCAAATTTTTCGTTGTCGGCAATCATATTCTCTACCATCAGTACATGCTGCACAGACACGGCATGACATATTTCCATGGGAAACTATTCTATCTCCAACCTTGATGTTTTTTACGTTGTCACCAATTGTGATTACTTCTCCAGCAGCATCAGTTCCAGAAATATGTGGTAACGGAACGGCGAGTGGTTTTCCTCTCATACCCCATATATCATCATAGTTTAATGCTGCAGCCTTTACGCGAAAAATTACTTCGTTTGGTTTTGGCACAGGTTCCGGAATATCACGTAACTCTAGAATTGATTCAAAATCATCATTCTCCATGTAATTTTCATAAACTAATGCCTTCATCTCTGAGATTTTTAAAAACACACTATACTTATTTTGTGCCAGTGAGGATTGCTGTTGCACCATATGTAAGATATTGGCTGTTCACCTTCAATCCGCTTTTCTTCATTACATCAGAATAATTGTGAAGCCATTTGGTACTTCGAATCAGCTTTGGCAGCCCGATTAGCGCGTCTTTCCAACTTGGAATAAAACATCCCATCAACCGTAGGAAGGTAAGAAAGAAATTCCACAGTCCTCTGACAGCCAGATTTTTTGGATATGTGAAATCATGAAAGATGATTTTACCACCAGGCTTGAGATGCGTTATACAATTTTTTACAAGTATTTCCGGATCACAGTACTTTGGCAAATAGGACGCAGTAATGTAGTCGAACTTCAAATCCAGTTTGAATTCTTCCGCGTCGTCAAGGATGAACGATATGTTGTCAAATGAATTTGAATTTTGCTTGGCTACGTTCAGATAACTTTTGGTTATGTCAATACCAACAATCTTTGCACTGGGAAATTTTTCCGCAATTCCCCTGGTAAGAATTCCGGTGCCACATGCCAGATCCAAGAAAGAATTTCCGTCAGAAATTTGCTCCAGTATCTTTTTCTTCCAGTATCTGTCCTTGCCTAACGTGCCATACGAGACAACACCATCATACGTTGTCCCCGTCTCATCAAAAAATTTAGGTACAAGATTTTTTGCCGGTTCTGCCAACGTTATATATCACACACCAAGTAATTTAAAGAATAATGATAAATGAAAAAATCCAGAATGTACTATCAAGATTAGAAAAGGACATTGATTATGAGAACATCCACAGGAATGAAGTCCCAAGCGAGAAGAGACTGAATTGTATATCAAAAAACATTGGGATGTTTTATAATATTCTACTAAAATCCATAAACGCTAAAAAAATTCTTGAGATAGGCATGTCTGTAGGCTATTCTGGACTCTGGTTTGCTGACGCAGTGATGTCAACCACCCAAACAGATGGCCAGATTATCACAATCGACAGGGAGAAATTCAAGATTGATAAGGCAACACAGAACTTTGAAGAGGCTGGAGTGAGATCTCTAATCAAAATTAAGCAGGGTGAAGCTAGAAAAATTTTGCATGAGATAAAAGAGGAGTTTGGTGAAAATTATTTTGATTTTATCTTCATCGACGCCGATAAGGAAAGTTATATCGAATATTTTGATCTATGCTTGCCATTAGTAAGAAAGGGTGGAATAATTGGCGCTGATAATATCTTGTTCCCAGAAAGATTCAACGAAATGATGGGGGATTATTTATCTCACGTTAGGAATAATCTAAACGTTCAGTCAATTACTGTACCAATTGATAATGGTGAAGAAATTACAATCAAACTTTCAGAATAACAGTTTTATGTTTTCTTTACTCCTAACGCTCTATTTTTAAGACGGAGATATTTATTGTGACATTTTCTACATCTTGTTGCAGCTAGTGAGTTTCTTGCTCCACAATTAAAACAGATTTTCATATGAAGTCGTGCCCTTTGTGCAATCTGTTTTTTTTCAGGATCTGTTACAGGCATGCTGTTTTCCCACTTTGTCCTATGTATAAAACTATTTTTTTCTAATCTTACCAGCTAAAAGAATAGGTACTTCTGTAGGTCTTTTTGCTACTGGTATATTGGCTTTGGAAAACATTGCTATCTTGGATTCCGCTGAACCATAATTTCCCATAATAATTGCACCCGCATGCCCCATGCGTTTTTCTCTTGGTGCTTTCCTACCAGCTATATACGCAACTATCGGTTTTTTGAATTCAATGTCTATAATGTGCTGAGCCAAAGTTTCTTCAGCCTCACCACCTATTTCACCAACTATGACAATCCCATCAAGATCAGATTCATCCTTGATCATATCAAAAGCATCAACCATTCTTGTTCCATTGATAGGGTCTCCGCCTATTCCAAGTGTAAAAATTTGACCGAAGCCTGAGGTTGTTAGATTGTTAGAGATTTCATAAAGTAATGTACCACTTTTTGATAAAACTGCAATATTGCCTTCTGCAAATGGACTTGCTGGCATTATTCCAATTTTGATGAGGTTTGGGATAATTATGCCTGGAGTATTTGGTCCAACCATAATAGCATTATTCTGTTTAGCAATTTCAATAGCCTGCATAGTATCACGAACTGGTACATGTTCTGGAATAGCCACAAGAAGTTTAATCCCTGCTTCAAATGCCTCCTTTGCAGCCTCCAAAAAGAATTTTGCAGGAACAAAAACAATGGAGATTCTTGCTCCAGTCGCACTAACAGATTCCTTAACGGTTTCATAAATAGGAACATTTTCAAATTTTTGACCACCTTTTCCAGGTGTTACACCAGCTACAATGTTTGTACCATATTCTAACATTAACTTTGTATGTACAGATCCAAACTTACCAGTTATACCTTGCACTATAACAGGTTGCTTTTCATAAGTACCATTTTTATTTTTATCACCTTTTAACAATTCAAAAATATCAGCCAGTTTTTGTCACCTCCATAACAACTCCGTTAATTGCTTGCTCGACGGAATCAAACATTTTCGTTTTTGTATCTTTTAACATGATTTTTGATTTATCTGCTTCTGCTCCCATCAATCTTGCATAAACTGGCAGGTCAATCAAATTATTATCATATGCTTTGATAAATGCTGACGCAACTATTGTTGTTTTAACAATCCCACCATAAAGATTTACTAATATTGCTTTCACTTTTTTCATTTTACTAATTAATGTTAAAGCTTCATAAACTGATTCTTCAGTTGCACCGCCACCAACATCAAGGAAGCATGCTGGTTTTCCACCATTATCAGACAACATATCAAATGTAGACATAACTAATCCTGCACCATTTCCAACTACCGCAATATTACCATCTAATTCTACTAAGGAGAATCCACTTTTTTCTGCTTTTGCCTCTAACTCTGTCTGTTCCCTATACTTTAACAATTCATTATGTCTGAAATTAGAATTATCATCGGTCATTATTTTTCCATCAAGTGCTAATAAGGAACCATCTTTGAGCACTACAAGTGGATTTATTTCTGTTAATTCTGCTTCCTTTTCTATAGTTAATTTTGATAATTTTTGTAATATATCTACAAAATGTGTACTGGTTGCCCCATCAAATCCAATTTCTTTTGCAATCTCTGCTGCAATTTTTTTTGAAACCTCTCCCAAACCAACCTCTCGTATGATTTGATTTTTGACTGATTCAATTTCAACTCCTCCCTCAGCGGAAGCAATTACTGTGTAACATCTTTTACCCCTATTAAGAAACAGTGACAGATAGATTTCTTTTTCATATTCCGACATTTTTTCAAGCAGAATTGCACGAGTCTTTTCGCCTTTGATGCTCATGTTTAGAACCTGAGAATAGTTTAACTCAAATTCATCCTCATTATGGCATTTTTGAATTCCACCAGCTTTTCCACGTCCGCCAACAGGAACTTGTGCCTTTATCACGAATGGATATCCAATCTTTTTGGCATCCTTTCTTCCTTTTTCAATATCAGTAGAAGAGATACTATCTGGTATATTGATATTATACTCTTTGAATAATTCCTTGGCTTGATATTCTAATAATCGCACAAAAAATGATGATTATTTCAGTTTATAATCGTAAGTGTCCATATTAGCTCAATTCCTTTTCCAACAGATCAACAGTTTCCAAGAACAAATCCTTACTTTTTCTTAAAAGCCTATCTGGAAATTCCTCTAATGTGAATACAAGTTGCTGACTAACTGTTGGGACTATTATTCCACCAGATATAATCAATTGTTCGATGACATAATTTTTCGTTAAACTACAAATCACTTCTTCATAAGAGCCCTCCTCTTCCTCCATGGTTTGGCGATATAGAATGATGGGCGTACCTGTTTTTTCTACGATAACTGAACCCTTTTTCAAAAGATCAGTTAAATGATGAATGGACCAAGTATCAAGGCTTATCTGCTTGACCATGATTAGATTATACATTTTTTGTATATATGGTGATTGTTTAACTATACACCAACTAGAAGTTATTAGTTTTTGATACGTTTTTGACTCCTTTTGTATGTAAGTATTCAGCTAGAATAAAAATAAAAGAGACAGAATTAGAACATAATAATGAATGAATTAGTTGCTGTTCTTTGCGTTGCATTTCTTGCTGGTGGCTGGATTATTTTCATGATTGGTAGAAAAAAACGACAAAAAAATACATCTTGAGAAAACCTAATCCATAATATGATAATTATTCTACTGCGATTTTGATTTTTTGCCCATCAACATCATCATCTTTGTATTCTTTGCAAGTTTTAGTGAAATTGACTTGTTTAACTCTGACTAAAAATGCAAGTTCTTCAGTTTTATCTTTCAGCATATCAGATGATTCCTGATCCAGATCTAAAATTGATGCTATGTTTAGCATATCTGTTGGATTGTAACCCTTTTCCTTTCTAAGAGATTGTAATCTTCTAGCTAAATCCTTTAACAGGCCTTTTGACATCAATTCTTCGTTTCTTACAGTAGATATGATACCTATGAGATTATCTCTCTTGAAAAATGCAAAGCCTTCTTGAACCTCAAAATCTATAATAAAGTCATCAGTATCTAGAGAAATTTTGTTACCATTGATATCAAATGTAAAAGTGCCATTTCTTTCCAAACTTTCAATTATTTTTTCTGCATCAGTTTCAGCAAAAATTTCTAACAATTTTCCCAAATCCTGCTTTGCTTTAGGACCAATTGTCTTACGCTGTAGGTCTACTTTTGGTACAATAGGAATACCAGCTTTTTTCATTTCCAGTAATCCTGCCAATCCAGTATGATGCTCTAATTCAATAATATCACAAGTCTGTACGTTCAATTGAGCATGCAGTAGATCAGATAACAACTCCATCTTCTCCCGTTCTCCTTTTTCAACACATATGATTGCCCGGTTTAATGGCCATCTTCTCTTCAACTTTCCTTTCATTCGTGCTGCAGAACAAACAGAAACAGCATCATTCATCATATCAAATGATTCCTCAATTTTTTCATCAACAAGTGACTTGTCTGCCTTTGGCCAATTTTCTAAAAGTATTGATTTTTTATTTCCAAATGTTGTAAGATACAGGTATTCACTGGTGAATGGGGAAAATGGATGTAACAATATATCTAACTGTTTTAACGCATTAGCTATAATTGCATATATTGCAAACCTTCTATTTTTTTTAGATTCGTTATCATCCCAAAGTTCTGGTTTTGTAATTGGGATGTAAATCTGGCTTAATGAATTAATTAGAAAATCTTCTATTGCTTTGGCTGATTCGTGAAACTTACATTTTTTGTTTAGTTCTGTACAACTATCAACTGTTTTTTGAAGTTTTGAAAGTAACCAAGTATCAGTTGGACCTAACAATCCTTTTTCCTTTGCCCAAGCAACAGTTGTTTGATTGATGTCAAATGTGTCATATTGACTATTTTGTTTAAAATACAGATGGATATGAAATAGGGTACTCAGAATTTGGTATGGTCTAGACATTAACTCCTTTACACTAAAATTCAAAGTTTCTATTGGACTAGATTTCCACATAAAGTAAAATCTTACAAGATCAACAGGATATTCAGTTAATAGATCAGACGCGTCAAGAACATTTCCAGTACTCTTACTCATTTTATTCCCTTTTTCGTCAAGAACATGTCCTTGGAATAGAAATGATTCGTAAGGTGCAGTATCTTTGTTGTTTAGAATAACATTTTCGATTAATAATGTGTATGCCCATCCACGTGTTTGATCAATACCCTCTGTGAGAAATGGTGCAGGGATTTTTTTTTCATATTCATCATCACTTAATGAAGCAAATGGTGCAACACCACTATTATGCCATGTATCCAACACAAATTCTTCCCGTTGCATTTTTGAATTACATTTTTTGCATTTTATTGAAATTCTATCTATCCAAGGTCTGTGTAATTCAAAATCAGGTCCATCAGGAAGGTCATCTGATGCATCGATGATTTCCTTTCTTGAAAAGAGTCTTTCTATATTTTCACATTCACTACATTTCCATATTGGTAATGGGCATCCCCAAAACCTTTCTCTTGAAATACACCATGGATGTTTCTCTTTGATAATCTCTAAAAATCTATTTTTTGGCTGTTCAAAAAAATACTCAACTTTTTGTGCAGCATTAATAGCTTTGTCGCCCAGTCTGTCAAGCATGTAAAAATATTCTCTTCTTGCAAGCCAAACTAGTTTATGCTTGGAACGCCAGCATAGTGGATATTTGTGCTTAATTTTGCCAATTTTTACTAAAGCATTTTTTTCTTTTACATCCTGAACAATTTTTTCATCTGCGTCACGTACGAACATTCCGGCATATACACCCGCTTCATCTGTAAATTTTACCTCATCGTCAATAGGAGAAAATATCTCAACTTTGCGTTTCATTGCAATATTATAATCATCTTCACCATTAGCTGGTGAAAGATGTACAATTCCTGTACCAGTATTGACATCAACAAATTTTTCAGCAACTGCAATGTGATAGTTTTCTTGCTTTGACATTTTTTCTAATGCAGGAATATTACCTAGTAATGGATGAATGTATTTTTTACCTTCAAAATCAGCACCACTCACCGTTTTCAATGTTTTATAATCTTCTACTTTAATTTCTTTCATAAATTCTTCAAGGCGAGTTTTACCAATGATCCATACTTCATTATTGGTTTCTACGTAAACATATTCTTGACCAGGATTAAATCCAACCATTGCATCTGTTACAAGTGTAAACGGCATTGTAGTCCAGACAATAAAATATGCATCCTCATCTTGTAGTTTCACTTTGTAGTATAAGGAAGGATCTTGAACTATCTCATAACCTTGGTTAACTTCAGAATGGCTTAGTGAAGTTTGACAGCTTGGACAGTAAGCGACTACTCTGTATCCTTCTGTTAGTATATTATTTTCATGAGCAGATTTTAGTAGTTTCCATTCTCTTTCAATATACTCATTCTTGTATGTCCAGTATGCGTTTTCTTGATTAAACGACATTCCAAGTTTTTCATCAACATCAATCCATTTTTGATGAAATTTCGCCACAATTTTTTTACACTGAGCAACTAAATTCTCAACTTGCTCTTGTGTCGTAATCTCACTTTTTCCATTTGTAATTCCAAGTTCTTTTTCAGCCTGTAATTCGACTGGAAGACCTTGTGTATCCCAACCTGCATTAAAAACTACATTTTTTCCATTTAATGTGTTAAACCTATACCATAAATCTTTGAAGACGCGACCTCTAAGATGACCTGCATGAGGTTCACCGTTTAGTGTAGGAGGTCCTTCGATGAACATGATTTTATCCATCTTATCTGACGAATCATCTATCAATTTTTTTAAATCTACTTTTGAAAGATAATTTTTAGTGGTTTGTTCAATCTCTTTCAGATTAAATTCGTTAGATAATTCCATATCCGTTCTCATTTGTTGAGAATGGGTACATCTTTTTCATCATTTGCTCTTTCAGAATCCATTGGTTCAAGATGAGCATCATCACGATGCATGAAACTGTGAGCTTGATTCTCTTTTCCCCTACAGAACTGATTGTGGACATTGATTGTAAGCTTCAACGTATCTTCATTTTCATGAAATTCACGCTTACCACACTTTTCACAGACAAATTCTGGCATATGTTTCACTATTTTCTAATGTATTTATTTTATTCCTATACCTAGATTAGAGTATGCCAGAACCTAATTTTGCTGCATTTGGACTATGGTCAGGTCTTACCATAGCTGTTATCGTAGTTACCGGTTTGGTATACAGAATTTACAGGAAAAATAGAAATGAAAACGTTACATCTTGAGAAACAGGGTCTGAGAGGTCTTGCGATAGCTGAAAGTTTTTTGCAAAATTCAAAAAAATCAATTCTTGCAGGTATTGTTACAACATCAGATTTCATTATTGACGGATTTATTTTTGGACGTTCCACAGTTGGTGGTGACGATGCAACAGACATAATATTATCTATGTACACAAAACTGAATCGATCAGATATCAATTTTATATTAATCTCAGGAATCGTGATATCACTCTACAACATAGTTGATATAAAAAAAATATCACAAAAAACTGAGTTGCCGGTTATAGGTGTGACATACAACAATTCAGATTCTATTCAAGATGCAATCAAACATCACTTTCCTAACTCATATAACTCAAAGCTTGATCAATATTCTAAATTAGATTCACGTAAAGAAATTACTCTGCACACATCATATAATTTGTATATACGTAATGAGGGCTGTACTACTCTGGAAGCAAAACAATTGCTTGACAAACTTACATTGCAAGGTTCGTTTCCAGAACCGTTAAGAATTGCACAGCTACTAGCAAAAACGCTTCTAAGATCTAAATTTTAGTTTACTTCTTGCACGCGTTCTTAATTTTGTTTTGCAGCAAGGGCATCTACTGTCAGGTGTAGAAAAATATGCAGCACAAAAAGTGCATCTTTTGTAACCAACTGAATATCTTGGTTGTCTGGATGCAATTCTCACTCTTAATTGATCACAAATTCCCTTGCATATGATACCCATGATGGAACTAGTATTTTGTAGTGATTAATATTCTTAGTCTTTTGTTCTAGATATTTTTTCTATGTATGCTAAAACTCCAGTATAGTCTAATTCTCCAAATCCTGCGGCTAATGCATCGTCATAAATTTTATTTGCACGCTCAGTAATAGGCAGAACTGCGTCAAAATCTTTTGCAGTCTTAGTAATTATGTCTAAATCCTTTTTCAGATTCTTTAGAGTGAAAGTTGGTTCATACTCATTCTTTATCATTTTGTAAGCTTTCTTTTCGGACATTCCAGTACCAAAATATGTAGAGTTTAAAATTTCTAGAAATTTTTCTGGTTCAATTCCAGCCTTTTTCATGAGTATGATACCTTCGGACAATGATAATGCTAATAATGAAATTTGCATATTCATTGCAAGTTTTATGGTATGTGCACTGCCTGATTCCCCCAGGAAAAATATTTTATTAGCAATTGTTTTGAAAATTTTCTGATGTGTTTCAAACAATTCCTTGTCACCAGATACCATCAGTACTAGCCCACCGTTAATAGCTACGTTTGGTCCACCCATTACAGGGATTTCTAGTGATTTTATTTTCAATGTATGAAGTTTTTTTGATATTTCTTGTGCACTTGTTGGATTAATTGTTGACATGTCTGCAACAGATAGGTCTGTATACTTCCCTGAAGTTATTCCATCGTTTCCAAACAATACTTCCTTTACAGCATCTGCATCTTTCACACAAGTGATAATCAGATCAGAAGATTCTGCCATGTGTTTAGGTAAATCAAATATTATGGCGCCATTCTCCGCTAGTTTTTTTGTTTTTGATTTGGTTCTATTGTATACATTAAGATCATATCCAGATTCAAGCAGATGAAGTCCAACTGCCTCGCCCAACATTCCTGTTCCGATCAGACCGACCTTTGTCATAAAACTTGGTTGTGATCAAATTATGTATATTCTTTGATCTGAACCATCATGTAGATCGATATTCTATTTTACAATAAGATAAAATCCTGTGAATTCTCAGTATTCATATCATATAACATCTTTAGCAAACTGTTGGGTACCATAAAGGAATTATTTTTAAAATCAATGAGAGATAACCCGGAGATTATCAAAAAAATGCAAAATGAAGAGTCTGATGAAACGATAAAGGCTATACTCAAAATGATTCTTGATGAAGCACAAAAGGATCCTGAATATTCTGGCGTAACCCATTAGTCTAAAACATCTGTCTATAATTAACACTAGTTCCAGACAATAAACATGCTTCACATCGTCGCGGTTCTCATCATCTAAGATAATCAGAGCAAATCGTCTTCATCATCAGCAATAATACTAAAATGTTCAATTATAAAGAATTTTAAGAATACCCATTAATTATAATAACTGAAAATATTCCATACATCAAAGTGTATTATGATGATGGGCAATAGGATTCTTTTATTTTTTATTTTGATGGCTATTTTTTCTGCAGTTTTTGCGATTAGTGCAGAAACTACTCTTCCAGAGGAGGAGGTGGAGATGATTATGGAGGAATTTGAATCGATGGTTGAAGGAATAGACGCATTTGGCATCTTTGCTCATAATACAGCACTCTCTTTACCCATGTTTATTCCTGGATTTGGTATCATTTGGGGCATGTTTTCGGCATTTTCTACTGGAATTGCATTTGCTGCAATTAAAAGCATGAATCCACTTTTAGAACAAATTCCAGCGTTGAGCATCTTATTCATGACCCCATTTGGATTGATGGAAGTTGCAGCATACTCAATCGCAATGTCAAGGAGTTACATATTCATCCACAAAATTATCAAGAAGGTACCAATTCGAAGTGACATACGTGTAACACTTGTTGAAATAATAATTGTAGTTGGTCTATTGCTTATTGGAGCATATGTTGAGTACTATATGATTGAAACATCAACTCAAATCTAATTATTCTATGAGCTTTGTAGTGTGACGGTAAAGATCGTAAAGTTTCTTGCCATCTAACTCATCATTGATCGAGTTTCCAGTTTCATGAAAGTATCTACGCTCAATTATTTTTAATTTGTCAGTGACATCATGATTTTTTGATCTTCTTTTAAGATCATTATACTCAGCAACTAATTTTTTGAGTTCCGAGTTCTTCATATCATGCTCTAGTTCTAGTTGCAAGATCCAAAGTCTGATCAATTAGTGTTTGAAGTCGAGTCTTTACATCATCGTTTACTATTTTACCATTTTCTATCGTATCTGCAGTAACAAAGACAGCTTTTGGGTTTGTAATCACTTTGAAATAAGACATAAGTTGAGTCAGTAAGGTTTGAACATCTGTAAAACCAATATTACCTGAAGCCAAAACGATTAAACCTGCAGTTTTTCCTTCTGTTTTTCTATAATCAATATACTCAAATAGATTTTTCAACGCAGAACTGAAAAACGAGTTATAGATTGGTGTTCCAACTAACCAAACATCAGCTTCTGTGATGTCTTTGATCGCCTGCTTTGTAGTTTCATTGTGATTTCCATCACCAGTATAGTAATCAATTCCACCTTCTGCAAGGTTAATGAATTTTACATCCGAATTATTTTCTTTGAGATGTTCAGAAACAAATTTCATTAAAACTTGAGTTTTTCCATTTTTTCTTGGACTGCCTGAAATTATTACAATTTTGCTCATTTCCATCTTGTATAAATATGGGTATTTGTTAGTTTTTGCATGGGTGAACATGGTGATATGGGGCATCTTCACGAGGAAATTCATCAATTAGAAGATGAATTACGAAGCCTAGAGTTCAACAGACCTTATGAAACTAAGAAACTACGCGAATTGGCTACTGAAATTTATGAAAAGAAAGTTCAACTAGCAGAGTCTGAATTACAGTTTTAAAACCAACATCAACACCTTTTCATTGATCTCGTATTCGTTTTATGATCAAAAACGCAACCATAGCCCCAATTATAGATCCAATTATTATGAATTCAGTGAAAAATGAATCATTCATTGATGTTATTATGGTAGATGAATAATAAACTATTTTTTATTTCAATTACATGACTAATTATAGAATTATTTTTCTTTTTTTATAATTTTAATAATAAAAAATAACAAAAATAAAATTACAACCTATAAGGTATGTATTGCAACCAAATTACGCATGATCGCAAAAAATGATCGTACTTATGTATTATATGGATCTAGCAAAGCTAGACATGGATCAAGATTGATCACAGTGCTCCCCTATACGGTGACTGTCTTGATTCATGTATTATTATTTAATCTAGTATATCAGTGGTTCGTCCGAAATTCGTAACAGGAAAATTTTATGTCATGAACTGATCAGAAAATGTTGAAACATGTTTATTACATATGTTGCAAACCGTTGACGATCATTTTCTTTCTTCAGCTTCCAACGTCCACATTTCGTTACCTAATCGTGATGCAGAAAATTCCAAGTGACCAATAATTCTTTCTCCTCTCCTAATTACACCGAACTCTGATTTTTTTTTCTTGAATATTTTGTCCTTTGGCTTGTAACCGCCTTCGATTACTCTAGCTTTGAAACGTTTACTGACCTTTACAATGATACTTCTAGCAACTTTTACGTCACCTATCCACGAAAACATTTCAAATGATCCAAAATTTTTAGTTTTTATTTCAGAATTGTATGTTCGAGCTTCAAACTTCCAATTATTTTTCTTTGCTTGCTCGTTCATCCATTCAATTCCACGTTCAGCAAATGTTGTTTCTATGCCAAATGTTTCAGATTCTCGCATGTAGATTATCTAAGACTTAATTGTACATGAATGTTATTAGAAAAAATTGCCACCTGAAGACAGCGAAAAAAACTGTCTTCAAAGGCTAAATAGGGTTTATTCTTGGACCTTCATCTAGAATCTGTCCGGCGTTACCCTCAACACGCTTACTATGGTTACGTGAATGTAGTATATACACCCGATCTACAAATTCTATATAGATTTTATATATAATCTCAGAATTTTAGCCTCAAAAAAATAATTTTCTAGGCGTGCTTCGTAATGTCTTATTCATGTCGTATAATGCAAAAATAATGTCGTAGATAAATGGTAGACTAAACTTGAATCAATCCTTGTTGGATCAAATACTGTAATGCATTTACAAATGAATCATCATCAATCTGTCCTTCTGCCCACCATCCTGCAGTATTTTTAACCCACTCTGGAACTGTAGCACCGGTATCAGCTCCAGCTTCTGTAGGTGGAACAACAAGTATGTTATTTTCAATCAAATATGATATTGCTTCTAGGAAAGATGCATCGTTAATGTCACCTGCATTCCAGAATCCTGCTACACTCTTGATCCAATCCGGAATTAAAACTCCAGAGAATTCTATGATCACGTTAAATGAATTTGAACTAGAATTTCCTGCAGAATCAGTTGCTGTACAGACTACTTCAGTCGTACCAATTGCAAATATAGAGCCTGAGTGATAATTACAGCTTGGAGTAAGCAATTCATCGATATCATCTATCGCATGTGGATTAAATGTCGCAACAGCACCGTTAGGGTTCTCAGTTTCTATTACAATGTCATCAGGAACTAGTACTGTTGGTGGAACTGTATCTACTACTGGAGCTGAAACTCCATTGCCTTCAAGAATTATACTTCCTATCATGTATGGATGAACCATGCAGTAGTAATCGTATATTCCTGGCTCAAAACTTTCAAAACTTTTAGTGAATGATGAACCTGCCATAACCAAACTGCTGTCCCAAAAACCACTTGGTCCATCAGATGGCGTTCCAGATGTTACTGTATGAGCTGCAGTATCATTATTCTCCCAAGTTACTTCAGTGTCAGCCTTTGCAAGTACAACAACATTTGGAATAAAACAACCGTCTGCTGTTTCCTCACAACCTGGGACTGATGATCCCTCTGCATTTTGTATCGTAATCTCGTCATGATCTGCAAATGCCTGTGGAACTGCAAAAAGTCCAATAGCGGAAATTACTAAAAGTGAGAAAAGCAAATATCTCATTCTATCTAGATCGCAGGCTTTTACATAAGGTTAATCGTACTAGCATATTTTGGAAAGGATAATTGAATAATAATGTATGAAAATCTAAGGACTACTCAAACTATCAATTAGAGCTACTCTTCTTCTTCGTCAGGATCTGATTCTCTTCGGCTAGGTCTAATTGGAATGTAGATTTTTGACATTAACACATACCAAAAGTAGATTCAATGAATATGATGATGGGTTATGAAACATTGTCTCTTTGGTTAGATTGAATGAATCAATGTCAACCGACCTTGCATTCCATGGAAATTGATCTTGATGTGGTGTAGTAGACAATGCACAGCAGTCCGATGGATCCTAGACGAAGTGGAATTTCATAATCCGTCAAAAATGCGGTGGCAGTTCCAGCTACGGTTCCAAATGTTGAGATGATAGAAAATCCGATTGGGCCACAGCTACAAATTCCAGCCGAAGCGCCAATTATAGTTCCAATCATGCTTCCGCCAATCTTGGACGTGCTTTTCTGCAATGATTTAATCCTGTAAACGTTCATGGGAATGACAATTGCCGATATTATAGAAACTATAACCACCAGCGTAAAACTGAACGCGCTGTACTCTGTGACATGAAGTACGAGATATGGTTCAACAAAAATGAATTCAGAAAGCAGTGATATTGGTATAAACATGCTCACAAAAACTATTCCCGCAAGAATAGCATACGAATAACTTGAAAATACAAGTTTAAGGTTATTCAATTTAGAGCATTGCTTCTAGCGTTCTTGAGAAAACTGAGTATGGTTGTGCCCCAGAAATCTTCTTGGTAGTGCCATCAGATGAAACTATGATGAATGATGGCGTTGCTTGTGCTCCCTGTTTGACAGCTTGATCATAGTTTGCATTGACACGGCTGGCATGCTTTGCTGTGTCCATACAATCATTAAACTCGTCCATATCCATCTCAAGATTAAATGCAAATGCAACTAGTCTGTCTTTGCTAGCCCATCCATCGTCAACACCTTCCTGGAAGTTGTAAAGTGTTGTATGGTATTCCCAGTACTTGCCCTGATCATCCGCACAGTAAGTTGCTTGTGCAGCGGGATGAGAATCACGTCCTAAAAATGGTAGATCTAAAAATACTAGATTTGCTTTTCCAGTATCCACATAGGTATTAATTACATCAGCACGTGTTGTATGAAACCAGTGATAACACATTTCACACTGATAGTCGCCAAACTCTATAATCGTAATAGGTGCATCTGGTGAACCAAGAACAGGAGAACCGTTTGTAAGATCTACTGGTACAGATGACATCCTTGGTTTGTATTCTTGCATTTGCACAAGTGTGGAATAATACGTAGAGCCCATGATAACTACAACAGTAATCATAACAATAGCTGCAATCCCAATAGCAAATTTCTTGTTCATCTGATTCCTGCTTTTACATGAGAATTAAAATCTATCTTGAAGAACTATTTTTGCTTGAAGACACTTACGATTTTCTTGGTTATTATGTCAATTGGGCATATTTCACAGTAGATCCCGTGCTGCTTTTCAAAATGTACATCAAGACCATGACTAGTCAAAAACGAGGCACCACATTCAGTACAAACAAACTTTGAGAATGAATTGTTTGAACCACTCATTATTTATGATATTTTTTTTATGAATATAAACAGTTTATTTGATCTCAATTTTGAAAATCATACAAATTTTACTACAGATAATGAATTTTCACATGGTTATTGTGTTCAACCTCATACGGAGTGACATGTCCACAATGTGCACAGGAAAATAATTGACTCTGAGGTTGTTTCTCACGTTCTATCTGTTTACCATTAATTGATTTGATCGTGATGGTGTCTCCCTTTGATATTACGCCAAAGTTGTGTTTTTCACCAATCGAATCCAAAAATTCCTTGATTGATGAAATAACTTCATCACCATTGACAGTTTCATCATCCATGATTGGTGTAAGGATGAACTTGTGAAATTTTATGAAAGGAACTGCAGCCACCTGATCTGAAACATAAATCATCAATTCATGAAGGATTGGTTCCACGTCATGACAGTTGACTGTTATCATGCCCATTTAATACAAAAGACAAATTTAATCTTAACATTTTCTGAATTCTTACCAACTTCTGGTCAAAGTTTTTCCTTCCAAAGAAGATATCTCTAAGAATCCTGAAAGAATTACATGGATAGTTCTGATATAAGAAAAGGAATCCAGAGCAGATGGGAAGAATATCTTTCAACACATGCAAATCTTTTCACATCAGACTCGCTTGATGGCTCTAGTCCACCATCAGTTTTTGTTGGTTCATACGGATATCCAAAAGTTAGCGTAGGACCAATGGTACCACCTATGCATGGTGATACAACTTTACTTGACAGTCCAGAACTTTGGGTTGGAAAAAGTTTAGAAGAGATTGTAAATTTTCGACTAAGTCTGATTAGAGGTATCAAAAACATATCCATCAACGAACCTAATGGAAGATATATTGAAAATCTTCATGAAGTTGCAATGTCTTCCCGCCCAATCGACTCTGAATTACAATTCTATAAGAATCCAAAACCTGTAGCATTTATTGATGGTGAAAGTGCACCATTTGGTCCAGTTGGTGAAGTGTCATCTGCCAAGTTTTCTTCTACCTCATCTGACAAATCAATTCAACGTGCATATTATGATCATGATCTAAAGGCACAAGATGCAGTAGTATCTTTGTACAATAGAGGTATTGAAATTTCAAAAATCCAAAAATGTTTCAGCGTTGGAATGTTTGGGAAGAAGAGAAAACTTGTCCCAACAAAGTGGAGTATTACAGCAACTGACAGCATAATAGCGGAATCACTTATGTCTGAAATCCTCGAGTTTGATTTGATTGATTCTTGCCGTGTATTTTCTCATGATCATCTTGGAAACATGTTTTCAGTCGTTTTATTTCCACATCGCTGGCTTTTTGAAAATCAAGAAGCATGGCATACCGGTAACAGTATTGGTTTTGGTTCTGATATTGAGGATGCAAAAGGAATAGACCATTCACCTGTTACAGCGGGTGCATTTTTTGCAGCAAAACTTGGCGTTGCTGAATATTTACTTGAAAAAAAATGTCAAGCATCTGCACTTGTATTACGTGAGATTAGACCCGAGTATGCAGTACCTGTTGGTGTTTGGCAAATCAGAGAAGCAATACGCTCAGCTATGAAAAATGAGCCGTATATAGCAGAAAACTTTGATGATGGTGTTACCTTTGCAGCAAAAAGAATGAGTGTTAGCAAGTCCGAGTGGCTTTCTAAGGGTAATATGTTGAGTATGTTGAAGCAAAAATCAATCTCAGATTTTTTTTAGAATTTGAGTCCGTATCTATAGCGTATTTATTGAACTTTTTTATTTTGATAGTATGCACAGAAATACAATTCTTGCAATATTGCTTATTTCATCTCCAATTCTATTTGTGCTAGCTGCATACCCGGACACATTCAGTATGAGTTGGAATCAGGGACGTGGCGGATTTTTGTTTGCCCTAGCATTTATTGTAGCTGAATTAGTGGGAATAAAATTTGCAGTTTCAAGAAATAATCTCATTTTTGCAATTCCGCTGGCTGTAATAACAATAATTTACTTTGTAGCATTAAACTTTGGATTACATGATTACATAATGGATGCAGCTCCTGCATTTGATGTACAGTTAATCTATTCATGGGAATGGTTTTGGGATTTTGTTGTTATCACAATATTTGTTACAGTTAGCGCTGCAATTCTGTTTGGCAAAAAATGGATTAGAATTCTTCCTGCCGGTCCAATTTTTCTTGGTGGAAGCGCAATAATTCTATCATTAGATGCATTTTTTCCGTATGATACGCTCGGTCCACTACAATACTTTGTACCTTATTTGGTACAAACAAACGTATGGATAATCAATATTTTTGATCTTGGAATGGCAACTGCAAGGGACAATCTTATGTTCTTACAGGGCGAGCACGGTCCATTTGCATTACAAGTGTTCTGGCCATCAGCCGGTGTACACAGTGTAATCATCTACTCACTTGTTATGATGGCATTTTTATTGAAAATGAACATTCAGAGAAATAGAAAGGCTCTATATTTCGGTCTTGGAATAATTGGTACAATTATTATAAATTTGATAAGAATATTCTCACTGTCATTATTTGCATTGAAAGTGTCAACAAATCCAGCAGAATTTGAGGAATACCATTCAGTTGCTGGTGAAATAATGTTTTTGCCGTGGTTGTTTGTATTTTTGCTTGTAGTAACTTTCATAGAATCTAGACGTCTGAAGAAAAAAGAAATTGCAACTAAAAGTAATTTGTAATATCACTCTGTCCTTCAATAGTTGTAAGATCACTAACTTTCACTCCTAACCTTCTCACTAAATCTGGTTTATCATCAAGCATTTCACGAAGCAATTGCTTGGAAGTTTTTTGTAACATCTCTAGACTAGACGTTGGATTTTTTAACATTCTTGATTTTGTTTTGTTAGACAAATCAATTTGTGTTAACTGTATTCCAACAATTTTAAACGCCTTGTTTTCTTTGACAATTACTGCGTTTAGATTATCGCACAACTGAAGCAACGCTTCTTCTAAGAAATCATAATCATCTGAATCTTTTTTGAGCGTCACAATCTTACCAATTTGTGTAGTCGGTGCCCTAGGTGTTACAGGTTCATCATCAATGCCCCTTACTGCATTGAATATGTATGTGCCAGATTTTCTACCGAACATTTGAACTAAAGAGAAGATATCCAGATCTTTTAGATTTGAGATTGTTTTGATACCCTCCTCAGCCAATCTTTCTTCAGTTTTTTTCCCAATACCATGAATATCCCTGATTTCTAAATCCTCAATAAATTGAGAGACCCTATCAGGTAGTACAACTGTTAAGCCATCTGGTTTTTTATAATTTGATGCAATTTTTGATAGTAATTTATTTCCAGATACGCCAACAGAACATGTTAGTTTTGTTTCTTCTCGAATTTTATTTTTTATTTGCTGAGAAATATGGCTGGCTCTTTTGAAATCATGTTCTATTTTTTTTGATACATCTAGATAAGCTTCATCTCTACCTACATATTCAAACACATCAGCAAATTCTTTAATTATATTCATAGATTTTTCAGATATGCTAGAATAAAATTCAAAGTCTGCAGGCAAAAATACGGAATCTGTTCTTTCTTCTAATCTCTTCTTTGCAAATTTTATTGATAAACCAGAATTAACACCATATTTTCTTGCAATATAATTTGCTGTTGCGACAGCTCCACTATCACCGCCTCTATCTGAAAACATACATACCACTACAGGACTAGTCTTCAATTCAGGTTTACGAACCTCTTCACACTGTGCATAAAAATAATCAAAATCAATATGAAGAATTATTCGTTGTTGCATTTTGTTACTTTAACATAAAACCATATTACCATATCTATAAGGAAATTATCTAAATATCATCATGATTTGATATAGTTATGGCATATCCTATTTCAGCTGAAAAAGATGGTGTAAAGATCAAACCTGAATTAATGGAGAAGGAGAAGATGTACCATTGTATATTCAATGATAAAGTTGTATTAATATTCAAGGATCAAAATGAAATTTTGAATTGTTATGAGATTGAGGATGAGCAAATTGTTTCAAAAGTTAAGTCATCTAAAGAAGAGGATATTGAAGAAATATTAGAAGAGTATATCTCAAAAGAAAACTTGAAAATAAAATAGCTCTATGATCCTTAAAGATAAAATAAAACCACGTGCATTTATGTATTAGATATGTGATGGGAGCAGAAAATAAAAAGAGCGATGCAGAAGAAATTCTTTCCGAATTTAATAAAAGACATGGAATTCCAGATTCAGAACCAGAAGCACCTTCAGAACCAGAAGCACCTTCAGAACCAGAAGCACCTTCAGAACCAGAAGCACCTTCAGAACCAGAAGCACCTTCAGAACC
>Ga0207962_1000140_pt1 | contig 20262 bp, 22 predicted proteins | sample Knorr_S15_td_AAI_FD_185603 | JGI IMG/M metagenome (GOLD analysis project Ga0207962, IMG submission 185603) | Marine microbial communities from Southern Atlantic Ocean transect - Knorr_S15_td_AAIW_ad_750m_LV_A (SPAdes) (version 2) | ecosystem: Environmental > Aquatic > Marine > Oceanic | place... | reverse complement strand
GGACGTGGATCCACGGACCGTCGACCAACTGTCGCTCGACGACGTGATTGGCCAGCGCCGGCCAGACGGCGGGATGCACGATGCCGAGTTCGTTATAGAGGCCCAGGTCGTCACCGGCCCGCAGCCCGTAGCCGTCCCACTCGTCGGCCAGAGTGATTTTCTCGGGTTCGAGTGGTTCGTGAAACGGTCGGGCGGAGCCCACGACATCAGGCGCCGTTAGCCAAGCCGTGCACCTAGCCCGGACCTCACCGGCGACCGTGGCCCGCACCTCAACATGTCCATCGTCGACGAACGGCACACAGCGGACTGGGTCGTCGGGTTGCACGGGAGAGGCAAACTCTACGAGTGCTGCCCCCCGTCGGAGCCAGTCGACGCCCCAGGCGTCGACGACGGGCCGAGTCAGGTAGGCGTACACGGTCACCCCGGGGACCATGGCGGCATCGAATCCAGCGGCCCGGCTGCCGGCGTCGGTGTGGATCGGGTTACGTGCGTGCTCGGGCAGGATCCTGGCCTGTACGGACCACGTGGTTGGTTCCCTCACGAGCCCCTGCGCCCGGTCCGACTGACGACCACGTCCCGACGGTAGCTCTCGACCCTACGGTTGCGCCTCCACGCGAGGCTGCGCAAGCATCAGCGGATGATCGAAACCACGATGGACCGCTGGCATGCCTTCCTCCGCGGAGAGGTCGACCTCGACGACGTGCTGCACGAGGACTGCGTGTTCTGGTCGCCGGTGCTGTTCCGTCCCCAGGAGGGACGTGAGTTGACCAAGCTTTACCTCACCGCGGCCTACCAGGTCTTCCCGGGCGACGAGGACGATGGTGCGAGCGGTGATGGGACCGATCCGGCCGGCGGGAGTTCGGCGTTCCGCTACACGCGCCGGATACTCGACGGCAACCACGCGGCGCTCGAGTTCGAGACGACGATGGATGGGGTCGCCGTCAACGGCGTCGACCTCATCACCTGCGACGCTGATGGCCTGATCGTCGAGTTCAAGGTGATGCTCCGGCCGAGGCGCGCCGTTGAGAAGGTGCAGGAGCAGATGGCCGCCATGCTTGAAGCGCTCTCGGACGACTGAATGGACGAGGACCTTGACCGTGGGACCGAGGTCCGTTGGATCGTCTCCAAGTACGGGTGGCTAAGCATCGATCGTTGGCCCGAACCGGTTCGGGAAAGAACAAAAACTAGTAAGACGCAGTTGAAACCGATGCAGAAGAAAACCTAGAAGGGCGCGACAGGCCGCGTTGATGGGATTGGTGGCACGCCCTGCGGGGCTGGCAGCGGTCCCCAATGGGTGCTCCGAATCTGGATGTCCCACACTGGCCCGAACTGGGTTGGCCGAACCGGGTTATCGCAAGAACCGCCGAAGTGCCGCCCGGCGTCGGCGGTTAAGTGTCTCGGCCCGCTCCTCCGGATCGACCCGAGAGGTGAATGCAGGGAGGTGGTCGTCGACCTCGTTGAGAGCGACCAACGTGAGAGTGGGGACCGGGGCATGGTCGGCCTGGTTCCAACGGTAGGTAATGCAGCCTTGGGTGGCGCCTGTGGTGTCTAGCCAGTTGGCCACTCCAGGGTCAGGTTCGCAGATCACGGAGCGGAACACCCCGTCTGGGTCTATGACGGCCTGATGCCCGTTGAGGCTTGATTGCCGGTTGACCCAGTCCAGGGACTGGTACCAGACGTCGCCGAGCTGCACCCCCCAGTAGGCGCATTCGGGTACCTCTACTTCATAGATAAGGGCCTGGCTCGGCTGTAGGTGCCACCAGCACTGTCCGTAGGCCTGTTCGGGGCTCGCCCCCATCGCCAGGTTCGGCTGGCGGTCGGCTTCGATGTGGTCAAACGAGTTGATCTGGCCGGCATCAAGGTGGGCTCGCCCGAAGTCCCGCCAGAACGCGGTGAGGTCAACAGCCTCACGGGTGATCCCGTAGAGGTGTCCAACGAGATGGTCGGGGCTCATCCGGCTGGCTGGGTCGGTGGCGCCGACGCGTTCGAGGTGGAGTCTGGCCGGCTCCTCGGCCTCCCAGTCGGCGAAGAACTGGCGTACGAAAAACCGGCAGGCCTTGGGTGGGAGGGTGAACCAAGTCCCGTCCTGTCGGCCGGGCGGCGGATCCTCCGGGCTGAAGACAACGTCGATGTTTCCTGCGGAGTCACCGGGAAGGCTTTGGGCGTTGACAGTGAGCAGTTGCTCGATGGGCGCCCTACCAAAATCGAACGTCATGAGGGTGATACCGAGGTAACAGGCAGAACCGAGGTTCCCGGTCAGACGGTACGTGTTGGTCAGATCAACCCGGGCCGCCTGGTAGAGGGCGTCTGGGTTGTCCTGACCGCTCTTAGACGGGTGAACCCATGCCAACTCGGGGAAGTCGACATCACCTCCCTCGACACCGCTACCAATGGCTCGGTACAGGGAGCGGAGTACGTGCCTGAAGCCCTCGACCCTGTCTGCATCCTCGCCGGGTTGGGCGGGGTCGAGGACCACCTCGACCGCTCCGGCCAACCGGTTGCAGAAGGCTTGCCATTCGGCTCGTAGGTCAACCTGCTTGTCAGCCATGCGCTGTCCGGGTTTCGCCTGTCGACTAGAACCGGTCGGTCACACCACGCCTTCCCAGAGGCCGATCTCATCGTCGGCGGGCCGGTTTTCGACGCGGCAGGGCTGGTTGAAGAGCATGGTGGGTCGGGTTTCCGGGTCGTATTGCGGCCAGCTGGGCAGTCCCTCATGGTTTGGGTCGCCATCTTTGATGAAGCCCACCCACGCAGTGTGGGTCGCGTCCGTGAGCGAGCGTGGCGGGTCGTCGCCGAGGAACGCGCGAGCCTGATCATTGTCGAGCTGGTCGAAGGCAAAGGGCACCTCGATGAAGTGGTGAGCTCCCCAGGCGCCGTCTGCTACCTGTGCACTCCAGTCAAACCGGTACAGCCGGGTATTCGGGTTGTGGGCGACCTGGGCGTCGGCCATGCGGATCGCCGGAACGGTGAACATTCGGTCGGTCTCGATGGCGGCCGCGATCTCGTGGGTTTCGGCATCAGGACGATTCGACCGGTACACGTCGAGTACGGCGGACCCATCCTTGCCGGCCATTCCGAACACCGCCTCCACGGTTAGCGATACCAATTCCTCGTTGAAAATCTCCTTCAGATCCACGATGAAGATCAGTGCCTCCTCCATCGTGGTCCCGATCATCAGATCGATGTCGGCAGCAGCACCCTCGGCGATGGCGTCGTACGGGCGCTGTGGGAGGGCTTCGGTTCCATAGGTGGGTTGGAAGGCCATCGCAGAGGCCGCCGCCTCACCGAAGCGTGCAGGGTCCCGGGTCTCTTGCAACTCGTCGCCGAGTTTCACCTGAGCCTCGAGCATTAGTTCGTTTGGCACTCTCATGAGACCTTCCAGGTCACCGGGTGCCACCCCGAGGATGTCGAGCATGTGACCACCGATCATTGTGGCCGTATCAGCGCTGATGCCGTTGTTGGCCGCACCGCTTTGTGGGATGGCCCTGTGAAAGAGACCTTTAGCTGCTGGCATAGCCATGAGGGTGCTGACACTCATGCCACCGGCGGACTCGCCTGCGATGGTCACCTGATTCGGATCACCGCCGAACGACGCGATGTTTTCCTGCACCCACTCGAGGGCTGCGATCTGGTCGAACATGCCGACATTGCCTGACTCCGCCAACTCGGCGAAGTATTCGCCGAGGTGCCAGAACCCCTGGACTCCCAGGCGATAATTGATGGTGACGCAGACAATCCCGTCGCGAGCGAACGCGGCGCCGTTGTAGACGTCATCGACACCGCTCCCGGCATAGAAAGCGCCGCCGTGAATCCAGACCAGCACAGGTAATCCGTTGGCTCCCGGATCGGGCGTCCAGACGTTCAGGTTGAGACAGTCGTCACCGGCCGGGCTCTGCGGGGTGCCAAACTCACCGAAGATTCCGGGCATCCGTTGCTGGATAGCGGTGAGGCCATAGGCGCTTGCATCGTGCACCCCATCCCACGGCGGTGGGGGAGTCGGTGGTCGAAGTCGAAGGTTGTCGACCGGTGCCGCGGCGTATGGGATCCCTTTGAAGGCGTGGACTCCCTGGTCGTCTACGCCGCAGATCTTTCCTGACGAAATGGTGATTGAAGAGGTCATCGTCCCTCCTAGGAGAATCGAACAGTCGCGATTTCTAGTCGATCGTCGAGGCTGCCGCGTCGGCGGTCCTCTCCTGATCTCTCCTCCCTGCAGCCGAGGCGGAACAGACTGGCTGTGATCTGGTTGCCCGCCGGGCAGGAGATCAGACACTTCCGATCCCGGGTTGGTGAGACGAACCTCGTCTGGTGTCAGGCTTGCAGCGTAGGGTCGAGTCGATCGGGGGGCAGGAATGTCGCAGGTTCGGGCTAACGGCATCGATATTGAGGTGGAGACCCTCGGGGATCCCGAAGATCCGGCGATCCTGCTCATCATGGGCCTCGGAGCCCAACTGACCGCCTGGCCCCAGGGATTCTGCGAGAAGTTTGTCGGGCGGGGCTATCACGTCGTCCGCTTCGACAACCGCGACGTCGGCCTGTCCACCTGGTTCGACGACGCCCCCGAGCCGAACATGGTGCTCGCCTACCTGGGTTCCCTGGTGGGTCGTAGACCAAGTTCGCCTTACACGCTGTCCGACATGGCCGACGACGCCGTCGGGGTGCTTGATTCTTTGGGCATCGACTCGGCTCACGTCGTGGGCGCTTCGATGGGAGGCATGATCGCCCAACGCTTCGCCATCGACCACCCGGAGCGCACACGCTCCCTGTGTTCGATCATGTCGACGGCCCGGTGGACACAGTCCCCCTTCCGGGTGACGATGGAGTTGATGAAGCCCGATCCGGGTACCCGGGAAGGGCGGATCGAAAACGGGGTCAGCGCGTCCCGCCTACTTAACGGGGGCGGCTTCGAGTTCGACGAGGACTATGCACGGCGAGAGATGGCGGCCTCCCTAGACCGGGCCTGGCACCCTGAGGGGACAGCGCGGCAGATGACGGCCATCCTGGCAGACGGCGATCGGCGGACCGATCTGGCCTTAGTGGGCGTCCCGACCACGGTGATCCACGGCACCGACGACTGCCTGGTCCTCCCGAAGGGCGGCCAGGAGACCGCAGATGCTGTTTCGGAGGCCGAACTGGTGTGGATCGACGGCATGGGACACAGCCTTCCGGAGGGAGCGTGGCCTGCGATCCTTGACGCCATCTCCGATCTGGTGAAGCGAGCCGGAGTCTGAGGTCTTATGGGCCGGATGCCATCGGACCGACGCTTAACGCCCAGTCACGGAAGTGATGCTGTCAAACCCCCGACCCCACCTAGCCACCTGAAAGCTTCTGGCAAGCGGACCTGGAAACGCCTCTGGGAGGCCGGGAAGGCCTGGCTCGGTCCGCCGGACGAACCCGCGGTAAAAGCCGTCTGTGAACAGGTCGACCAGATAGCCGACCTGCGTGGCATGGCCGTCCAGGTGGAACGCCCCGAACTGGAACAGAAGTACCTGCATGCCATCCAAGCTGCCGAAAAGTCACTGATGTCATCGCTGTCGGAACTCGGGTTCACCCCGGTTGCTCAGGCTCGCCTTGGTTTCACCGTCTCCCAGGTAGCCGAGGCCGGATCCGGACCTCGACGTCGAGGCCGCCGCAGAACGACAGAAACCACACGCGAATAGGTGCGGTTCGGCCAAACCAGTTCAGGCCGGCGTGGGGCGTCAAGGGGTACCTTCCTGTCATGGACATCGAAGAAGTCAGGGCGTATCTGGCGAAGGAGAACGGTCTCGCCACAGTCAGCACATCCCAAGCCGATGAGCGCGTCCTGTCCAGCGTGGTCAATTGCGGGGTGATCGACCATCCCATCACAGGTGTGCCTTGCGTAGCCCTTGTCTCGGCCGGCGGCGCTGCCCGGCTGAGCCATGTCCGTCGTGGCTCCCAGGTAACCATCGCGATCCGGCGCGGCTGGACCTGGCGGTCGGTAACCGGCCCGGCTGACCTCATCGGACCCGAGGACCTGCCCGACGGCATCGACGCCGAGGCCCTACGGCTTTTGCTGCGCGAAGTGTTCCAAGCAGCAGGCGGCACCCACGACGACTTCGATGAATACGACCGGGTCATGGCCGACGAAGGCCGAGTAGCGGTCTTGGTCGCTCCCGATCGCATCCTGGGCAACTACTGACGAACGAGGGCTACCGTCAGGTCGAGGACGGTGGTTGGTTGCGCACCGAGACGTCCGCGCGTGCCGTGAGTTCAGGGGTGCCGTCGGACTCTTAGGGCAGGACGACGAGGGTCGATCGGAGGATCCTGAGGATGCAGCAGTCGGATGTTGCAGCGATGGTCTCGTTGGCGGGATCCACCGCTGTGGTGACCGGTGGTGGGGGTGGCATCGGGGGTGGCACGTCCAGACTCTTCGCCGCGGCAGGCGCCACTGTGGTGGTCAACGACATCGACGCCGAACTGGCCGGTGCCGCTGTGGCCGACATCGAGGCGGGCGGGGGTACGGCCGTCGCCGTCGTGGGCGACATCCGGGAGGTGCCGACCGTCGAGGAACTCCACACGGTCGCGACGAAGGTCGCGGGCGGTGCAATCGACGTCCTCGTCAACAACGTCGGCGACTACCGGCCTAACGGACTCTTCGCTGAAACCGACGAGGACCAGTGGGCCGCACAATACGAGATCCAACTCCACCACGTGTTCCGCTGCACCCGCACCTTCCTGCCCGCCATGCGCGAGCGGGAGCGTGGCGCCATCATCAACGTCTCGACGGTGGAGGCCTTCCGGGGCGTGCCGCACAACAGCACCTATTCGGCGTTCAACGCTGGTGTGTCGGCCTTCACGAAGTCATTGGCCGTCGAAGTTGGGAGAGACGGCATCAGGGTCAATTGCATCGCCCCTGACATGGCCGACACGCTCCAGACACCCGGGGACCAAATGCTGCGTGGTCGGGATCCGCAGTTGATTCGCTCCTGGATCCCGCTCGGTCGCTGGGGGCAGCCGCTCGACTACGCAAAGGTGATGCTGTTCCTCGCCAGCGACCTGTCGTCGTTCATGACTGGAATCACGCTCATGGTCGACGGGGGCACCATGGCGGCGAGCGGCTGGTACGGCCGGACGAGCGGCAAGGGCTGGACGAACCTGCCCGACCAGCCCTGACGGCCCTATTTGAGAGCCTCACCTGACCGGCCTCAGGCGGTCGGACGATCCCCAATGATGCTGGCCCGTTCCATGATCCGAACGGCCGGCCAGTAGTCACTGTTGGCATAGTGCTGAACCGCCCGATTGTCCCAGAAGGCGATCGACCCCGGAGCCCAGGAAAAGCGGCACTGGTACTCCGGATAGTCGGCCTGACGACATAGTCGATCGAGAAGATCCAGGCTGTCCTCCCGACTCCGATCGGCTAGTCGCTGCACGAAGACCCGGTTGACATAGAGGAATCTCCGCCCGGTGCGTCCGTGGGTGCACACCACAGGGTGTACGACATCTGGATATAGCGCTCGGATCTCCTCAACTCGATCAGCCGGGACCTGGCGACCGAACGCTCGCTCAAATGTGTGAACGGCAGACAAGCCATCAGCCACGGCTCGGAGGTCATCGGGAAGACCGTCATAGGCGGCACACATGTCAGCAAACAAGGTGTCGCCTCCGACCGGCGGCACCTCGACGGCCCGGAGAATTGTGGACTTTGAGGGGCACTCCCGCCATGTCACGTCGTGGTGCCAGATGTTCTCGTAGCCACCCGTGTCGGCGCTCTTCGTGAATCGAACCAGCTCAGGTCTCTTATCGCTCGACGGTATGAACGGATGGACCTCCAAAGCACCAAAGCGTCGAGCGAAGGAAAGGTGCTGGTCAGGGGTCAGGTGCTGGTCACGAAAGAACACCACCTTGTAGGCATCAAGCGCCCGCTGCACCTCGTCAGTGGCTTCGCCGGGAAGCTCCTCTGAGAGATCAAGGCCATTCAGCACGGCACCGACTGTGGTCCCAAGCATCTGAACGTCGAAATTCTCCCACTGCATTTTGAGAAGGGTGTCGCGTTCTTCGACCAGGTGGCCGAGCGGCCCCACTTGGACCTTTTGGTCCGAAACCAATCGGCGCGTGCCTTCAAGGGCGCCAGCTGCATCTTTGGTTGCAAGGACCTCTCGTTCGGCGGACACGTGCTGACGATACGGCAGTGCAACAGGGAGGGTTGGGTTGGCCGAAAGCTCACAGACCAGTTGAAGAAGACTTACTCCCGCCGGGGGCCTTCAGGTGATGACCGGCAGTTCCCGGGGGGCGCGTCGTGACAGTAATTCCGGACCGTCTCCGCGGATCACGACGTTCTCCTCGTGGACCATCATGCAACCGGGCGCCCACGTGAGGCCCGGCTCGAGGGTCAGCACCATGCCCTCGGTGATCTCCGTGCCGTCGTCTCTGGTGTTGGAGGGCCATTCAGTGACCTGCATGCCGAGGCCGTGGCCTAGCCGGCCGATGTCGTTTCCCAACGACCCGCCGGCGTCGAGCACCTTCGCCATGGCCGCCCAGAGGTCCGAGGTCGTGACACCGGGTCGAAGGACGGCGAGACCCGCCTCGGTGGCGTCCCAGACAGTCTTGTAGGCGCGGCGGGCGCCATCGTCGGCCCGGCCGAAGGCGAAGTAGCGGTCGAAGTCACTCGTGTAGCCGTCGAACACGGTGCCCGTGTCGAACATGAGGAGGTCACCGTCCTCGATGACCCGATCCGACGGCTGCTTGATGATGTCGGAGAAACCGGGTCCGGAGGCCCCCACCAGGTAGGGCACATCGTCGGCGCCCCGCCGGAGTAGGTCGATCCGAAAGGCAGCGAACGCTTCGCGTTCGGTCATGCCGGCCGACAGCAGCCCGGGTATGCCCTCGAAGCCGTCGGAGACGATCCCACAGACGTGAGCCGTTTTGGCGATCTCGAGTTCGGACTTGTGCATGCGAAGGACCCGGACCACGTTCGTGGCGTCGACGTAGGCGATGTCGGCGGTCGCAGCCTGTAGACCCTCCCAGTCCATGAGCGGCATCCGTAGGTGGGTCTCGTGCCCCATCGGGACCCCGACCCGGCCCTCGGTGCCCGCTACCTCATGGAGGGTCGCTGCCAGGAGTGACACTCCGTCGTCGTCGGGCCGGGGGGCGGGCCAGGTGCGGATGTCCTGGACCCACGTCCCCCGCATCAAGGTGCTTCCGATGCTCGGGATGACCGCCATCGGGCGGCCCTCCAACGGCAGGACCACAAACCATGGGCGCGTCGGGCTCTGCCAGAAGGGGGTGAAGAAGCCGGTGAAGTAGCGGACCTCCGGCTCGGTGCATACCAAAAGGGCGTCGAGACCCTGTTCGGCCAGCATCGTCTGGGCGGCGGTGGTCCGGCGTTCGTACTCCTCGACGGGGAAGCCCCTCGGCGGCAGGGGGTTCATTCAGCCAGGTCGTGCTCGAAAAGGGTGCCGAGGCTAGGGACCCTGTCCTCGATGTTGGCGAGCCGGAGCAGGTGCCAGGTGAAGGCCTGGTTGCTCGATACCACCGGTCGACCCAGTTCCGCCTCAAGGCTGGCGATCACCCCGAAGGTCCGCAGGCTGGTGCACGACACGAAGACGGCGTCGCATTCCGGTTCTGCACCGATTCGACGGACAGCGTGTGCGACGGATGCCTCAGTGATGCGACCGACCACGTTGTCGTCCTCCTCGAGGAAGGAACCGATGGCCGCCACCTCGACACCTCCGTCCTCGTAGTGGGCGGCCATACGGAGCGTCACCTCAGCGTTGTAGGGCGTCACGAGGCCAATGGACTGGATGCCGAGCGTGGCGAACGCCGCCACCGCAGCGGTGATGGGGTCGGTGCAAGGCACGTTCGGATGTTCCGTAGCGATTGCCGCCGCGACCCGGTTCGCTCCGATGAGGGTCGCCCCCGAGGTGCAGGCGTACCCGATGGCGTCGAAGCCAAATCTCGACGGCAGGAGCCCTGCGGCGACAGGAAGGCGGGCCTCCATTGCCTGGAGTGTCTCCTCGGTGACCGTAGCGTCCATGGGAATGCGGGAGACGTGGTGGGCGACGCCTTCGAGCCGTAGCGACCGGACCTCGGCCTCGACCGTCTGGTCGCTTTCAAGGACGATCAGGCCGAGTAGCGCCCGTGGGCCGACCCCGTCGTCGGTGGTGAAGTTGAGTCGTTGTACCCGGTCGGCACCGGCGTTCTGACCGGTCACATCGTGTCCCCGGCCTGCTGCTCGACAGAGAACACGGCCGCTGTCTTCATGGCGCAGATTCTCTAACGGGTTGGAGGCAGTGGGCAAGCTGCGTTCGGGTCGGTCGGCAAAGTATCGGTCATCTCCGCGATACTGCCTCAACGACAGTGGCCGTCGGCGATGAGTGGGGGAAGACATGGCCGATCGTATTTTCGATACAGGGACTGACGACATCAGCACCGAGGTAACCGACGGGGTGATGACCATCACCCTGAACCGTCCGAAACGCCGCAACGCGATGTCGAACCCGATGTTGCAGGGCCTGGTTGGATCGCTGGCCGACGCCGAGGTGGCCAGTGATGTCGGTGCGGTCGTCCTGACCGGCGCGGGCGGGGCCTTCTGCGCCGGTGGCGACGTGAAGGGCATGGCCGAGGCGGGCGGCGAAGGTGGTAACAGTCCACAGCAGTACGACGCCCGAGTGCACTTGCAGCGACGTAACCAACGGGACACCGCCGGCAAACTCTACGAACTGCCGAAGCCGACCCTCGCCGCCCTGCCTGGTCCCGCCGCCGGTGCCGGGTTGTCGCTGGCTCTGTCGTGCGACCTTCGCTATGCGTCGCCGAACGCAATCATGACCACCGCCTTCGCTCGGGTGGGTTTCAGCGGCGACTATGGCGGCACGTACTTCATGAGCCGGCTCATCGGTTCGGCCAAGGCCCGCGAGTTGTACTTCCTTTCCGAGAAGGTCGACATGGTCGAGGCCGAGCGGTTGGGTCTGGTCAACGGGGTGTTTCCCGAAGAGTCGCTCCAGGACGATGTGCACGCGATTGCTAAGCGATTGGCTGAGGGACCGACGGTGGCTTACCGCTACATGAAGGAGAACCTGAACCGAGCGGTGAACGGTGAGATGGGGGAGTGCCTCGACATGGAGGCCGCCCACCACATCCATTGCGGTCAGACCCGCGACCACAGGGAAGCGGCTCAGGCGTTCGTGGAGAAGCGGGAGCCGGTCTTCGAAGGTCGCTGATCGTTTGTTCTGTCGCCGCGCAAGCCCCCGTAAGCATTGGGTCGTGCCCGAAGCCTTCAACTTCTGTCCACGCTGCGGCGTCACTGTTTCTGACAAGGCTTAAAGCGATGACAAGTACGAGCTCTTTTACAAATGTGATCTGGAGGTATCAGAGTTGGCCGGTGGGTGGGCTTCTTGGAACAGGAACAGTCCCCCCCCTCCTAGTGGTCCCGCCTGTAGGTCAGTCAGTCTTGCTGGGCCGTCTGGTTCACCGGCGAGGACGCTCTTAGTACGGGTCCTGGCTCAAGAAGGTCGTAATGAGTTTCGCAGTGCGACCCTTGGGGTCACCGTGGTGGGTGAGGATAAGTGGCTGCAGGAGATGTTCTGCCATTGCTGTGGCGTCCAGGTTGCTGACGTAGGCGGCGTCGCCGACGTCGCTACGTTTACACGCGAAGACGATCTCTCTGACACCCGCGACTACAGCGCTGTGAAGGCACATCGCACACGGTTCTAGCGTTGTGAACAAGGTGGCTCCGGGCGAGAGTCGCCCGCTCGCTGCGGCATTGCGGAGAGACGAAACCTCAGCGTGTGCAGTCGGGTCGGTGCCGCCCGCGGCCTCACTCCCGGAAACGGCGATTACATGCTGCTCAACCACTACACAAGCACCGTTGGGGAAGTCGCCGGTGCGAGCCGCTTCCTCAGCAGCATCGAGGCAAACGCCCATCCAATGATCGTGATCGCTCGTGGACATGACGGGGCGCTTCTAGGTGAGCGCGCCGTCGTTGGAGTCCGGCACGTCGAATAGGAGGCTGCAGCAGGTGAGGGCCCCCTCGGCCTTAGCCAATTCCGAGGTGTCTACGGGGCGGACTTCGAATCCGGCGGCGGAGAGCCGTTCACCGGTCCGGGGGAAGGCGGCCCCGACGAGGACGGTGTCTCCAACCCGAACCACGTTGGCGGCGCCGGGTTCCGACGGATCGATGGGGATGCAGGTTCGTCCTCCGAGGTCAGTGGGGTCGACCCAGGCAGGATTGATGAGCAGGGTGTCGTCGGAAACGGCGGTCACGGCGGACTTGAGGTGGAGGCAGCCGCGGACGTCGATGCCGTCGACGCGGTAGCCGTGGTCGGCGACGATGGCTTGGACCTGGTCCAAGGCATCGGTATCGCTTCGGCTCGAGATGCCGATGTGGATGTCTTTTCCGACCACGAGGACGTCGCCGCCGTCGAGGATCCCCGGCTCCCGAATATGGGCTAATGGACGATGGGGCTCGAGCGCCCGTTCGACGGACGGCCGTTCACCGCGCCTGGCGGACACCCCGGGCCGAGTGATGATGGCGACTTCGTCGAGGACTACGGCGACGTCCTCGACGAAGACCGAGTCGGGCAGGTCTGGTTCCTCGTCGAGGCGTTGGACCCGACACCCGAGTTCACCAAGGACTGCTTCATAGAGGGCGTGTTGGGCCTTGGCAACGTCAATGTCGATTGGCGTGCGATTGAGGTGGGTGAGTTCGCAGCGTTCGATGGCCGGGCTCACGCCCCTAGTGATGGCGACACGCACGCGGGGGACCGTAATCGGACCTTCGGTGTTCGAGGAATTACCGGATTCTCAGTTTGGGCTTATGCATACGTCCCCGGGAGAGCGACACAAAAAGGCGCATCGAGGGATGCAGTCTTTCGGCACCCCGAGTTGTAGGGCACCGCTCGCGTCCAGTGTCGTAGCGCCCACCCCTCGAAAGAAGACTTTGATCCGGCGACCACTTCGTTACCCATGATCGCTCACTCCGATAGGGGCTACCAAGCATGTATTGGGAAAGCCCTAGTTTCTAGGCTTCCGGTGGCTCGATTTCGACCCAACTCGTGGTGTCTTCGTCCCAGATGTAGGACTTGCCGTCGTCGGGCCTTGGGGTGGGTGGTTCCCAGTCGCCGTGTTCGCCGAGGTGGGTGATAGCGGGCGGCCGACGGCGAGGAGTACCCGCCCTCAAGTACCGTTTTGCGCTACTGGCAGAGCCCCTCCGACGAAGCCCAGTGCTGAGCATTTCCGAGCGCCGGACCCGCTGCATTACGCCAGTTATGTTGTGCGAGATTCTGACGTTATGGGGCGACATTGCCGAGTAGCGCACGACTATGAGTGGCGAGCCGGTGCAGGGGCCGCCGAACGTTCGCTACTTCTGCGTGAGTACGAAGTATCTTCCCGCAGGTTTGGCGGGGTCCGGTCGGTAGACGTACCTCTCCCCCTGGGCCATCGCCTCCTCATAAAGGACTTCCTCGCGGCCGTTGGCCGTGACGGCCAACGCATAGAGGCCTGGCCCGGGCAAATAAAACTTCGCGATGCCCTGACGATTTGTCTTAGATCGGCTCAGTCCAGCAAGCAACACATCTGCGCCTGCCACTGGGGCATCGTTTCCGTCGAGTACCAACAACGTTGCAGTCTGGCGTGGCGAAAAACGAACGGTTAGGAACTGCTTCAGCAACCCCGCACGACCAGGGACGGTCCCCATCGGCATCGCGTCGAGTACATCCTTCTCGTAGCCCACTTGTTTCGGTGTGCCCCAATTCGGACCGTACTTGCAGCGGAGGTACGCCTCGGGCGGGCTCGGAACGAGATACGTGTCGCCGATGAAATCGACCTCGGCCAATTCGGTGAACAGGCTGATGGGGATGGGTATACCCGGATAGTGAGCAATTGTTCCGTTGATCACCCGGTAGCACTGCCAATCGATTCGGATCCGATACTTCATGATTTTCACCGTTGTGTAGAGCCCGTGGTCTGATCGGTCGCCGACCTCGACGTAGCAACCGTTCGCACGGAAGGACTCGACTGCAGGCTCGATTAGGTCCTCGGTGAACCCGTGCATGTCGATGATGGATCCGAGGTCCAGGTCATCATCCCAGGGGATCAACGCGTGATCTCTCACCGCGCCCAGGCAGGTACCCTGCCGGAGGAAAAAGACCACTCCGTGCTCGTCGAGTATCTGCTTCGCCTCCCGTAACAGCTTCTCTCCGTTTCGCAGGTCCATCGGAGGGATCGACCTCATTATTTGTTCCATGAGGGCGGCGTTCTCTTCGTCGCTTGCTTCCATATCGTCTGCCTTTTCCTCTTCGGCGTTACGTCGTAGCCGCGGCTAAAGCAGAGCCGCAAGAGCCCTTACGAGTTGGTGGTTCTCCTCCGGCGTGCGCGATGCGATCCGCAGATAACGATCGGCTTCGGGCATACTCTTGGCCGCGCAGTCCTTGACCAGGATGTTGTGCTCGACGTACATGCGCCGGGCGATCTGCGGCCCTGTAACGGAAGCGCCGACGAGCTTGCAGAGAACAAAGTTCGCGTCCGGCTCGACCGGCTCGATCCCCGGTAGCGCGAACAGCTCAGCGTACAACTCCGCGCAACTCGAGCGAGTCAGGTCGCAGCTCTCCAAGAATTCGTTCCGATAACGCCCGACGGTGCGGAGAAATTCCTCAGCAAGCCCGTTGACGTTCCAGATCGGCAAGCTGGCGCGGACGGTCTTGATGAACTCTCGGTCAGCACTGAGAACGTAACCAATGCGGAGTCCGGCGATTCCGAACACCTTGCTCATGCTTTTGATCACGACCAGGTTGGCGACCGAATCGACCATCTCTTCCACGCTTCCGGCCACGCCGGCTCTGGAGAACTCGATGAAAGACTCATCAACTATCAGCCGGCAGTTCCCAGCCTCCAAACGACGCGCCAGCCTGAGCAACTCGCCGGGTGGCACCGAGACCGCAGTCGGATTATTCGGTGTGACGACAATTGCCGTATCAGATCCCCACCGAAGGGCGGACTCGGCGAACGCGTCGACATCCAGTTCGAACGTCCCTGGCTCGAGCGGGAAGCGGTTGAGCCCATCCGGGGCGATCGCTTCCTCATACTCATTGAACGAGGGCGTCGGAATCGTCAGACGCTGCACAAACTGATTCCCAAGAATCTTGATCAGTTCTGAGGCACCGTTGGCCACCGCGAGATGGTCAGGCTTGGCCCCGACCCACATGGCAGCGAGACGAGCAAGTTCGGATTGACCGACCGGATAGTTCGTGACGATGTTCCGAAGATCGTCCTGGAACACTTCGAGCATGCTCGTGGGAGGGAAGTGCATGTTGTACAGGTACGAATGGTCCGTAAAGCCGTACCGCCAGTACGAGCCGTACAGCCCCTGAACGCGGTCGAATTGCGCGTCGCGGTCCAGGAACAGGAACTCGGCAACACCCACATCGCGATGGTCATCGACCTCGCACCAACGACTCGCTGACACATCGACCGCGGCCAACTCGGTCAGGGTCTCGTCCCTCACGCAGTCACCCAAGATGCTCTCGTAGTAATCATGCACATGTCCGGCCTCGATCGCCCGGCAAAGCCGCGGGACCACTTGGTCGCGCAGCAACTCCTCGCGAAGCAGATAGATGTTGACAGTCTTGAACGTCGCGCTGGCATCGAGATACTCGTCCTGATCAGCACGGAGCACGAAGCTCGTGACATGCCCGCGCTCATCACGTCGTACCACCGTTCCCGAGAGCCCTCGGTGGTAGGGCGCCACCGCGACACTGCTGCCCGGCTCCAGGAGCAATGCGCCGATAACAGACGGGTCGAACGCGACATCCGCTTCGACCAGCAAGACATCCTCATCGAGGTATTCTCGAGCGTCCCACAGTGAGCGGATGTTGTTCGTCGTCTCAAAGTCGGGGGCCTCGACGTAACGGATGTCGACCCCCGCGAAGCAGGAGCCGATTCGCTCGCGAACCGCCTCGCTCCTGTAGCCAACGACGATTACCGCTTCCGAGACACCTTGCGAGGCGAGCGCGTCCAAGGCGCGCTCGAGTAAAGACTGGCCGTCGAGCTCGACCAGGCACTTCGGAGCGCCCGCAGCGAGACGCTCCAGACGAGTTCCCTGACCGGCAGCAAGAATCACCGCCCGGCTAACGGGCTTCGGATCACCGAAGGACACCCTCGGCGCTTGGTCGTTTCGCGACCTCACGTGGGCTTGACCAACGAGCCAATGGTTAAGCGCTGCCGCCGTCCCGCTGGGGTCACCACGTGATGTGGCCAGAGGAAAGGGCTGTCCGGGGTCGAGAAAGTGCTCTAGCTGCGCCGACGTTCGCGGCGTCATTCTTGGTCACCGGCATGGCGAGCCCTCCAGAGCTGATTGTTCCTTCATCATAGGGCTCAGGAGTAACACTGGACTTTGCACACCGGGGGACCTGGTAGGTAGGCCAGGTCACGCCGAAACTTGACGGTGATCAATGCGTCCGCACATTCACTGCAGCAATGTGTCACCGCGCTCGGCTCGTCTTCGGTGCTTCTGCGCAGGTAAATGGCTGCGGTTTTGTTTTCCATACTCTTAGACATGGACGGACTCCCTCGTGTTGTTTCACGAAGTGGGCCCCTTTCTTGTCTTCTTTCGAGGGGCGAGTCCTGTAGCGCACGTACCAGAATGACCCGGTGAAGGAGACCACCATTCGGGCTGCTGCGATCCTCGTGGGCCTGGTCATGTTCGGCGTCGGGATCGGCACCCTTTTCCTGGCCGACCTGGGCGTCGGTCCGTGGGACGTCCTGCACGACGCCCTGGCCGGTCTGATCGACCGACAGCCGGGCACCGTGATCATCGGGTTGGGGCTCGTCCTGCTGGTCCTGGTGGCCGCGCTCCGCCAGCCCATCGGCCCCGCGACGGTGGCCAACGTCGTGATCATCGGCTCGACGGTGAACGCCCTAATGGCCGTGGTCGAGCCACCGTCCTCGGCAGCGGTCCGGGCGCTGCTGGTGGTCACAGCGCCCATCCTTGTGGCCTTCGGCACGATGCTCTATCTGGGGGCCGGATTGGGAACCGGTGTGCGCGACGGGCTTATGACGGCCCTTGTCGACGCTGGCTTTAGTATTCGGGCCGCCCGCACCTGCCTCGAGGTCACCGTCCTGGTGGGCGGTGGAGCGCTAGGAGGGTCGTACGGAATCGGCACCCTGACCTTCGCCCTGCTGGTCGGTCCCCTGCTTCAGGTATTCCGGCACCGTGTCTGGGCCGGGTACCCCGAGCCGGCCGGCTGGGTCTACCGTCGCCATCGGAGATGACCGATCTCCGGGCCGTCGGTTTCGGCTGCGGGGCTACTAAGACCCCACCGTCGGGTTTGATGGGTACTCCCCGGCGCAGGTACCCAGATACATAGTTCTCCCGTTTGAACGAGGGGCAGCACCCCTCCGACAGGAGAGATATCAGTGGGGCGACCCGGGTTTGATGTAGGCGGTACGTGTCCGGGTGAAGAATTCCTGGGCGGTGTCTCCTTGCTCGCGGGCCGCGTGGCCCGACGAGTTCTTCTCGCCGCCGAACGGGGCATGGATCTCCGAGCCGGTGGTCGGGCCGTTGACCTTGATGAGGCCTGCCCGCAGTTCATGGACGGCCCGGTCGATCTTCCACATGTCGTTGGTGAACACCGAGGCCGATAGGCCGAACTCTGTGTCGTTGGCCATAGCGAAGGCCTCGTCCTCGGTGTCGACCTGCAACACCGTGCTGACCGGACCGAAGACCTCCTCGTTGGTGATCGTGAGATCGGTGGTTCCAACGAACAGGGTCGGTGGGTAGAAGCAGGGGCCATCCGGCGTTTGGGAGTTGACGGCGACTGTCTCGGCTCCCTCGGCCTCCGCCTGCCCCACAGCATCAGCCACCTCTTCTCGGGCGCTGGGTGACACCAGCGGGCCGATACCCACATCGGCGTCCTGGCCGTCACCCACTACAAGAGTCTCGACGCGGTCGACTAGTCGGTTGACCAGTTCGTCGTGGATGTCGCCCACCGCAATTATCCGTCGGGTAGCTGTGCACTTTTGGCCAGTGGAACCCATGGCGCCACTGACCGCGGCGGTAACCGCCATATCGAGGTCCGCGTCTCCGAAAATGATGCACGGGTTGTGTCCGCCCAGTTCCAACTGGACGCGGCCGTTTCGGGCCGTGACGACGTCACGGATGCCCTGACCTACGCCCACCGACCCAGTGAACGTGACCCCATCGACCCGGTCGTCGGCCACGATGGCCCCGCCCATCGATCCGGGGCCGAGAACAAGATTCAACACACCGTCCGGTATGCCGGCGTCGGCGAACAAGCGGGCAATGGCGACCGATAGCAGCGGCGTGTTGCTGGCCGGCTTCCACACAACGGTGTTTCCCGAAGCCAGAGCCGGGGCGATCTTCCACGCCGGTATGAGGATCGGAAAGTTCCACGGGGTGATGACCCCGACCACGCCCAGTGGGGCTCTCACGGTACGGATGGTCTCGCCAGGATTGTTGCTCGGAAAAATCCGTTCGGTTGAAGTCTTGGCCAGTCCCGCCTGATAGCGAAACGTTTCGGCTGAAAGCACCGCCTCGCCGCGGGATTCTGCCAGCGTCTTGCCCTCCTCCATGGTGCACAGCAGGGCCAGATCGTCGGCCCGCTCGTCGAACAGCACCGCGACCTGCTCCATTACCCGTGCACGGCTCCCGAAGCCTGCATCTCGCCACGTGATCTGGGCGTTGACGGCTGCGGTGACAGCGTCGCCCGCCGTTGTAGCGTCACCAAGGGGATACTCCCCAACCGGCTCGTCAGGCCGGGCCGGGTTGTCGCTGATCCCAGTGCCGCCCGGAGCATCGGTGCTCCAGTCGCCACCGATGAGGTGGGCGCCGATGGGAGTGATAAGCGACATGCGGGCAGCGTATCGATGGAGCCCAATTCCCTCACCGCCCCGGGCCTAGAGGTTCAGAGCGAAAATGTCCGGGCAACACAGACGGGGATTATGTAACTGCTTGTACGCCCCCCAGGACGGGTCAGAACTCTTCAAACCCGCAGACCCCCTTCGATGAAGGGGCAGACCATGCGGACGAGGAGGGACCCGACAGGGCCCGGAGGGGGGTGCCCAAGGTCACATTCCCTGAGGGGGGAAGTTTCGGAGGGCGGCGATAGAAACAGGGACAGTGGTTTGAGCCCTCGGGCGAGGATCACTCGGGGAAAGAACCGGAAGCGGGAAACCGAAGAAGGGGAAGACTCCGGGTAGAGGCCCCTTCGGGGGCCTTTGCCGCGTCTAGAACCTCGTCTTGTGCGACGGTTGGACATGAGCAGTGATGAAGGCCCGGCCCCATTCAAGAAAGACCAGCCCCCGGAACCTGTGAAGCCCTTCGCCAAAAAGGTCATCGACATGAGAGGTGAGGAGGCTGAGATGCCGCTGCGCGACTGGCTCTCCACCCAGATCCAGCGGCTCATCAGCAAGTTACGGAAGTCGTAAGGGACCCGACAGGGCCCGAGGCCGTTAGGCCCCGGATCCGCTGGCTCTCATGCCGACCACACCGTGGGGGAACTGGTTATTGGGTCATTGTGGCCCGTCTCGGGGGGCGTACCACAGCATCACAACACCTGTGCCCAAGGCGTCGGTTGCGCTGCCCAAATTCTTCCACACCGGCACTCCTGAACACGAGGCATGACCCGACACGATTCGCTCGCTGCTACCCGTTCTCCGGGAGTGCCCCTCGGTTTGGGGCAGAACTGGGGCACCGGTCCTAACCTCCGGGCATGCCAATCGTCATCCTCATTGTGGGGTTCGTGATCTTCTTCATCGCGACGAGGATCGGAGATCGAACGAAAGCGGCTGACAAAGCGGTACGGGAACGAGAGAAGTACGACCAGCAAGAGAGCGAGGCGGCGAAACACGGCTTCCGGTGGATGGGAGGCGCGCCAGTCGAGGGCAGCGCTTTCAACGGACTCCGTGACCACAGCCTCCTCGCGCACCAGGGAGATAGAGATCTTGCTGACGGAACGGTCGTGGATCTTCGGCAATACGACTGGTTTACGGCCGCCGACCCCCCACCTGCCCCGTAGGAAGGATGCTTCCCCTATGTGGCTCTTCCGACTGGCTCGATTGCTGTTCCGGCGTAGGGCTCTAATCGCTGGGGTCGCAGGACTAGTGGGGTGGTGGAAGAAACGGTCAGCAGGGCGACCCCCGCACCCACGCTCGTAGGTGCGGACCCCTTCATCGAAGGGGGTCTTGGGTTCCGACTTATCTGACTAGTCCCGGAGGGCGTACCACAGAAAACTCAACCCAGGCTCCCGGTCCATCGGCCAAACCAGTTCAGGCGCTGCTCAGCGGCTGAAGCCT
>Ga0207962_1000135_pt1 | contig 20443 bp, 14 predicted proteins | sample Knorr_S15_td_AAI_FD_185603 | JGI IMG/M metagenome (GOLD analysis project Ga0207962, IMG submission 185603) | Marine microbial communities from Southern Atlantic Ocean transect - Knorr_S15_td_AAIW_ad_750m_LV_A (SPAdes) (version 2) | ecosystem: Environmental > Aquatic > Marine > Oceanic | place... | reverse complement strand
TCTAAGGTAGCCTGAGCAAACAAAAAGGCTGGAAACCCCTGCAACTAAAGGGTTCCCAGCCATGCCCCCGACAGGACTCGAACCTGTGGCCTTCTGCTTAGGAGGCAGACGCTCTATCCACCTGAGCTACGGAGGCGAAATACTATTTTCGATAAACATCCAACAGCTGCTCTGGAACTGAACAGTAGAGTTTATAACCCATTATATGACTGTCACTTATACTCTTTTATATAATGTTAGTTCTTAGATTCTTAGCTGGCATTCATAGACCCGGCCAGCTTCCACTGACGACAAGATAACCATGAAGCACCTCGTGCGGCCTGATGATCAACGACTAGAGTAGAAGTTCGACCACCAGAAATCCTCCAAGAAGCAAGATTCCGAAGATCCAGGCTAAAAGATTGAAGTAACGGTCGATGAATGAAGCGATGGGCTTACCAAACTTGAAGATCAGCCCGGCCAGCACAAAGAATCGGATACTTCTGCTAAGCACAGAAGCCACAACGAAGATTCCGAAATTGATCGAGAATACACCCGCTGAAAGCGTGAAGACTTTGTATGGTACCGGTGTTAGTCCCGCAAAAAAGATTGCCCAAAAGTCCCAGCGATCGTATTGCGCCTGTACTCGCTCAAATGCTTCCGCGTTTACACCTGGTACGTATTGATAGAACCATGGTCCGGCCAAATCCCAAACACCTGCCCCGATCCCGTATCCGATTATTCCACCGAGAACGGATGCACTCGTTGCAATCAGAGCGAACCGCAGGGATCTACTCGCAGCCCCAAGGCAGAGTGCGATCAGCAGCGGATCAGGAGGTATGGGAAAAAACGAGGACTCGGCAAAAGCAAGCACAAATAACGCTGGCGCCCCATAGGGCGTCTCTGCCCAGTGCAGCACCCAGTCGTAGAGCCGCCTCACGGGCCCACTCCGCTTTCCTGCTTCCGTCACACGTCCTCACTCTGCCAGGCGAATCGACCTAGAAGTGGAACAAAAGTAACGGCCCCCTTAACCACTTCTTCCGTCACCACAAAACCGGTTTTCTTGATCTGGACCAATTCCTGGGATTCTCTTGAACCCACGGGAATCAACATACGCCCACCCTCGTCCAGCTGATCCACAAGTGCAGACGGTATCGAAGGCGAGGCTGCGGATACAACGATCACATCGAACGGTGCGAACTTCTTCCATCCGATCGTCCCATCGCCCACAAGCAGAGCAACGTTAATTGCACTTAGTGAGTCGAGCACCTTACGAGCACGTTGAGACAGCTCACTCAGTCGCTCTATCGAATAAACACGATCGGCGGCAAGCGCGAGGATCGCAGTCAGATAGCCACTTCCAGTCCCGATTTCTAGAACCTTTTCATCCCTGCCAGGAGAAAGTAGCTGGAGGTAATATGCCTGAAGGGAAGGTTGAGAGGCAGTCTGTCCAAACCCAATCGGGAGAGGAGCATCCTCATAGGCCCGCGGCCATAATACTTCCGGGATAAAGATATGGCGGGGCACCACATCGAAATACTGAAGTGTCTCAAGGTCATCGATGCCCTTGGCTTGAATCTCTTCGATTAGCTTACGGCGATGACCGACGAAGCGAGTGTCGTCTATAGGGCTAATTCCCACGCCCGAATCTCCTCAAGGAGCTTGTAGTTCGTGAGGTCAAGATGCAGGGGTGTGACAGAGATATAGCCGTCTTCAACCGCCTGAAAGTCAGAATCCTCTGCACCCCTCCAATTGACTGCCCCACCCCCGATCCAAAAATATTCCCTACCAGAGGGGTCGTTCGCTCGCGTAATCGCATCCGAATATCGTCGGCGACCAAGTGTTGTAACCTTGATCCCTCGCACTTCATCCGGTGGCACTGCAGGTAAGTTCACATTGAAGAGGGTATCCTCGGGAAATTTCTCTCGTCCTAAGATTTCCTCCAAGATCACACGCACCACTGACTCCCAGCCTTCTAATTCTTCTGGCCGATCTCGAACGTATGAAATTGCAATCGCTGGAATTCCAATCACTGTCGCTTCCATCGCAGCTGCAACAGTTCCCGAATAGAGAACATCTTCGCCCATGTTTGGGCCATGATTCACCCCGGATAGGCAGACGTCTGGCTGCCCAGGAAGAAGCCCATTGACCGCGAGGATCACGCAGTCCGTCGGAGTTCCGTCGACCACATAGGAGTCGTCCGAGGTCAGACGTGCACGTAATGGGTGATGGAGCGTAAGAGAATTGCTGGTGGCACTCTGCTCTCGGTCAGGCGCGACAACAGTCACGAAACCCAACGCACTTGCTGCACTAGCGAGTACACGAATTCCGTTAGCGAGATAGCCGTCGTCATTCGTGCAGAGAATATTCATCGCCAGGCTGTGCCGGTTAACTGTGACCGAGGGTTTCCTTTAGCTCTAGCAGATCAGCCTTCAGGCCTTGTAACACCTCGGGTCCGAGTACACCACGCCGTTCTTCTTCAAGTTTACCGCCTGCGCGTATTTCGAGAAGCTTCTTGTTCGCACCCTCTATTGTGTATTTCTGCTCATAAAGAAGCCGTTTCACGAGCATAATGACTTCAATCTCTTTCGACCTAAAGACCCGATTCCCTGCCCGATTCTTGGTCGGCCTTAATACTTCAAACTGAGTTTCCCAATAACGGAGAACATGTGGCTTTAACCCTGTCAGGTCGCAGACCTCACCGATGGAGTAGTACACCTTTTTGGTAACGGGCTCGTTCATCCTCGCTCCTGTACGTCTAGGAATCCGACTGCGTGTATTACTGCCATTCCTCAGATGTGGGCTCTCTGAGCATCAGCACCTCTAGGGCATCTGCGGGCTTAACTGCATTATTCAAGATCCAGTAGACTTGCTCCACAATGGGCATTTCTACACCACGACCTTTCGCCAATTCGTATACCGACTCAGTAGTTTTTACTCCTTCGGCTACCGCCTTCATGTCGGATAGGATTTCCTGCAGTGACTCTCCTTGCCCTAGCCGGTACCCAACCGTGCGATTGCGACTCAGGTCCCCCGTACAAGTCAACAAGAGATCGCCCATGCCGGCCAACCCTGAGAAAGTGGCTCTGTCACCGCCCATCACGACCCCAAGACGAGTTATCTCAGCCAAGCCACGAGTAATAACAGCAGCAATTGTATTGTGTCCGTACCCCAGTCCAGAGACAATTCCTGCTGCAAGTGCCACGACATTTTTGAGCGCACCACCTAACTCCACGCCAACAATGTCTGTACTGGTGTAGATTCGAAAATAACGGGTCTGGAAAATGTCCTGAGCCTCGTTAGCTGCCTCGGCTGTTCGACCGGCTATTACCACAGCTGTGGGAGCATGGCTCGCAACCTCTTTCGCAAAGCCTGGGCCAGAAAGCGCACAAAAACGATCCATGCTTTGTTCCGGAAGAATCTGGCCAAACACTTCGTCCATTCTAAGAAGTGTTCCGTTCTCTATTCCCTTAGAGGCACTCAGAACAAGAGCGTCCGCTGGCACATTCGGGGCTGCCTTGGTCATCACCTCTCGTACGACCTGGGCCGGACTAGCGGAAAGCACTACCGAAGCTCCCTCCAGAGTCCTCGGGAGGTCAGTTTCCGCTCGAAGTGCGTCCGGTAGATCTATTCCCGGCAAATATCGATTCTGGTGAAACTCATTAATACTATCTGCTACATCTGCTTCGAAAGACCACATTGTTACCGTGAGTTCATTTTTCTCGGCCAAAAGCATTCCCAGTGCGGTGCCCCAAGCACCTGCACCAATCACAGCAACACGGTGATTTTCGCTCACGCTACCTCGCTATGATCCTCAGCTTTAGCAGCACCACTCCACCTGAATTTACTCTCAGTACCAGCCAGAAGCCGTTTGAGGTTTGAGCGGTGAGCCCAGGTAACGAAAACTGCCAGTGCTAGTGAGAACCACATGAGCCCCTCACCACCTTGGTGAGATGTAAGCGAGACAAAGATCGGAAGGCTAGCCGCAGCACCGACCGATCCTAATGCCACATAGCCGGTTGGAAATGTGAGTATGCACCATACCGCAAAGCATCCGAGAACAGCCCACGGAGCAAGTGCTAATAGGACTCCAGCACTGGTAGCGACTCCCTTACCTCCCTTAAATCCCACCCAGAATGAGAAAATGTGCCCGACAATCGCTGCTCCACCGAATGCAAGCGTCCAGCCAAAAGTCGCATCAATCAATCCCGGGAAAAACCATGCCGGGACAAACCCTTTTGCTACATCAACAACCATGACTGGGACTGCCCAACCAGGGCCTACAATGCGGAAGACATTGGTCGCTCCAAGATTACCCGAGCCGTGCTGCCGCAGGTCGATACCGCGTACCAGCCGGGAGACCCAGTAACTACTGGGCGTGGCCCCGAGCACATATGACAGCGCGAGCAAGGCGTAGGTCACTTTTCCCGACCAGTTCTGAAACGAAGACGAATCGGTGTCCCCATAAACCCCCAAGCTTTACGGAAACCACTTTCAAGGTAGCGAATGTAGGGCGCGGGTAAGGCGTTCGGATAGTTCGAGAAAATAGCAAAGGTCGGTGGGGCAATGGTTACTTGAGTTCCGTACTTCACCTTTACCCGACGCCCCCTATAAAGCGGAGGCGGCTGGCGTCTGAGCACGGCCTCTAAGACCTCGTTGACCTCATGCGTTTCTATCCGCCTGTGTCTTTCTTCATGTACCTCAAGGATCAAGTCCAGGCACTTTCGAATTCTTTGCCCCGTTAACGCTGACGTAAAGAGCATGGGGATCCAGCGAAGGAAAGGAATGCGCTTACGCATTTTCTTTTCGAATGCGGGCCCGGTCATCGTATCCTTCTCAACAAGATCCCACTTGTTCATGAGTAAAACGACCGCCTTCCCTGCCTCCCAGGCTGTTCTCAGGATCTTGATATCCTGGGCATGCAATTCCTGCTCACTCGCGTCAATCAAGACGACACACACATCAGCTGCGTATACAACTCGATCGGTTCTGAGCGCACTGTAATACTCTAGGTTGTCCTTCACTTTCGTCTGACGCCTGAGTCCTGCTGTGTCGACAAAGACGAGTGTCCGGTTGTGGTACCGGAATAGTGTATCGACTGGATCGCGAGTGGTACCCGGAATATCGGAAACGACAACCCTGTCTTCCCCAATTAGCCGGTTCACGAAACTCGATTTACCCACATTGGGTTTCCCCACAACTGCTACCCGGATCAATGTCTCATCCTCTTGATCCACTGATGTAACTTCAGGAAGTGCCTCCACCACTAGGTCTAAGAGGTCTCCGGACCCCTTACCCGACAGAGAACTAACCGGGATAGGCTCTCCCATACCCAGTGACCAGAACTCCTGATGTCGTTGGTCATTGGGGAGATTATCAATCTTATTTGCTACCAAGAGCACCGGCTTTTGTGATTTACGCAGAACGTCAGCGAGTTTCTCGTCAAGAGGATGTACACCCTGATGTCCGTCAACGAGGAAGAGGATTACGTCAGATTCTGTGACAGCAGCAAATGCCTGCTCACGTACAGCTCTATCGAGCGGTTCGTCACTTCCTTCAATAACTCCCCCAGTATCAACAATGAAAAAATGCCGACCCGCCCAATCTGCACGTGCAAAATTCCGATCTCTAGTTACGCCCGGCTGATCATCTACGATCGCAACCCGGGCTCCGATAACCCGATTGAAGAAGGTTGATTTACCAACGTTCGGGCGGCCGACGACTGCAAGGATGGGAAGCTGTCCGCTCATACCGACCTCAACGCTTCCGTCACCTCATGTCCGGTACAGACCAATGCTGGTGCAAGTGCCTTTTGGAGTTCATTCATTGAAACGTCATCAATAAAGATATCGTCAGCATTAAGAGCTTCAGCGGGTAGGACGACCAGATCTCCGGACTGCGTATTCTGCAGTGCATCAATGATGTCTCTCCCTCCCAGCAACCCAGCTATCGTGACCGTATCGCCAAAGTAGCGATTCTCAGCGTGCACTACCTCAACGGACGCTGCCGTTGCTGCCGCCAGCGCCGAGGCTCTCTCACCCAAAAATGGAGCCATAGACCCACCGGTCACCAATCGGATTCTGCGTCCTTCGAATCGGGGGACCTCAGACAACCCACGCTCAAACCCATCTACAAAGCGTCGGATAGCACCAACCCCATTCTCATAAAGTGCACCGTCGTCGTAGTAGGAGGCCTCCGGAAGTGGTAGGCCTGCGATTAAGTACATCTCATCAGCCGCATAACACCAACCGAACCCTCTCCCTTGGTCCCCAAGCCGGCGGGCTTCATCAACCTGCCCTATCGCCGCGACCGCTTCCGAAGCCCGTAGTAGTCGTACAGGCCGGTTAAGGTTGTAACGAGTCAGGCCAACCGGCACGACCGAGAGAGATCGAACTGATGGTCCAAGCCCCCAGAGATCAGCTATCGTGCGATCAAGGTGTTCTCCGTCGTTCCATCCCGGACACAACACCACCTGTGTGTGTACTTCAAGGCCACCTTCTATGAGATCTCGCAACTGATCCATTATGAGACCAGCTCTCTGGTTAACTAGAAGGCGTTCTCTTACCTCGGCCTCAGTCGCATGTACACTCACGTATAGCGGTGATATCCCCTGGTCTATCAGCCGTTGAAGGCCCTTCGGTCCGAGGTTGGTTAGGGTGACATAACTCCCGTATGTGAATGAAAGTCGGAAGTCATCATCTCGGAGCCACAGAGTCTGTCTCGCGCCTTCAGGGTTCCCATCGATAAAGCAAAAGACGCACTTATTTGCGCACTCTCGGATCTGGTCTGGAGCGGGGATGATCCCAATCGCATTTCCCGGTTCCCGCTCGATCTCATAAATGACAGTTTCCCCAGCAGGGGACACGGTCTCCAGCTCGATCTCAGTATCAGCAAGAAGGAAAGTGAGGTCGATCCCGTCACGCACATGCTCACCGTTGATGCGCACGACTCGCGTTCCAATCTCAAGATTGAGCTCTTCCGCGATGCTTCCAGCTTCAATTTCGGCGATCCGGATCACAGACGCCTCACTGAGTGACGAGGGAAAAGCAGGGTGATAGGCCGAGAAAAGCTAACTACCGCATATCAGGCCTACAATTTTTGTGCTTGACCTCCGGATGCCTTTCTAAGCAGGTTCGTCTGTAGAGGACAACACAGACCTGCGGCTTAAGGGGCCTTATGCCCACTGAACAGATCTCTGGAGTGGTGTGTTGAAGCTCAATAGAGCACCACTTGGTTTAGCTGCAGTTCTTTCCCTCATAGGTCTCTCGGGTTGTGAGGAGATCGAACAGGTCCAAGACCGCTTCCGGGACATGACCCCCCACGAGGCCTACCAAGCCTCACTATCTGATGCAGGACTCACCACCACAGCACTTGGGCGTGATTGGCTTCTTGCCGCACACCAAGCCGTCCAGGCTCCTGTGGAGATATCCCTCCCTTTCCAGGAAGAGGGGTTCATAACACCTGAGCAACCAAGTGCAGTAGCGTATCGTTTGACGATCGGTCGGGGTCAGCGGCTTACCGCTAAGGTCTCCTTAACAAACGGAGAGGAGACACGGGTCTTTGTCGATCTCTTCCGAGTAGCAGAGAACAAAGACGACCCACCACGACCAATCCTCTCCACAGATTCAGTACCTGAAACATTCGAACACGAGCCTTGGCGAGGTGGAGATTTTCTGCTGAGGCTACAACCAGAACTCCTCAGAGGTGGCACCTATACCGTCACACTCCAGCTTGAAGCCCAACTCGCGTTCCCTGTAGAGGGGCATGGGGTGCGCTCAATTCAGAGTGTATTTGGTGCAAACAGAGATGCTGGGCGAAGAAGCCATGACGGAGTGGATATTTTCGCACGGAGAGGAACACCGGTACTCGCCACGTCAGCTGGCCGAGTCAACCGGGTACAGGTAACGAACTTAGGAGGCAAAGTCGTCTGGTTACGTGATCCGATCAGAAACTCAAATATCTACTTCGCTCACCTGGACAGTCAGGCAGTCAGCCGCGGCCAAGAGGTAGAGATAGGAGATACGCTCGGTTTTGTCGGCAATACAGGAAATGCACGAACAACCCCTCCACACCTGCATTTCGGGATTTATCGGCGTGGAGAGGGCCCAGTTAATCCTGACCCATTCCTGAGATCACCCCGAGGCTCTATGGAGGAGCAAACCGCAGACCTCGGACAACTCGGGGAATGGGTCCGACTCTTGAACGACGGCATCCTCCTACGTGCAGCACCAAACCGTCGTGGAGAGGTCCTTCGAGAACTCGGTCAATACACCCCGCTCCGAGTACTCGCAGGATCCGGTGAATATTTCCGTGTCAGACTCCCAGATGGCGCATACGGCTATGTGGCTTCTCGTCTTACAGAACCTGCTGATCTTCCGCTCGGCTCGAAAATCGCAGCCCGAAACCAGACGATACTTTCAAGTCCTTCGTATACCGCATCTGTAATCGCACAGCTAGATGCTGGTACAGAACTGCCAATCCTTGGACGCTATGAGGGATACCTCTACGTGCTTACACCGAATGGGCACACCGGATGGATGGGGGACCAGCAACAGTAGGAACGACGTCCTAGTTTCCCATATCCGCATCTTCTATTGCTCCGTTGTAACCCTCGGCCTAGTACGCTGTAGGTGCTCATCAAACCATTTCATGATGATCTTTGAGACTTCCATTTGAAGCTTGGGCTCACGTGGCCCATGTGGGGTCCTGGGTAACACGATCATTTCTGTGGGCACACCTAAGCGCCCCAAAGCCCTGTAGAATTCCTGGCCCTGAGTGAATGGAACCCTGAGATCATTCTCTCCATGGATTACCTGAGTGGGTGTTGTAACATTCGCGATCCGATACATGGCCGAATGTCGCTCGTAACCTTCGTAATCTTCCCAAAACTCCTCACCACCCATGTGAGCGACGAGATATTCACCGATATCAGTGGTGGTCACCATACTCACGAGATTTGGAAGACCCGCACCCATACTGGCTGCCTTAAACCGGTCCGTACGCGTGACAGCGAACGAGGTCATGTAGCCACCGTAACTCCATCCCATGAGAAGAAGTGAGTCCGGGTGTGCTACTCCCATATCAATGACCTCATCCACTCCCTCCATCAGATCATCCATATCGCCGTAACCCCAGTCACGCACGTTCGCGAACCGGAAGTCACGGCCATAGCCTGAGCTTCCACGTGGATTGGGTCGCAGGACCGCATACCCTTCCTCTGCGAAGTATTGGAGGTTGTATGTGGATGCGCTTCCTGTGAACGACTGCACGAATACGCCTGAAGGCCCACCGTGAACGTTCAGGATCAGCGGATAGCTCCGATCTGGATCGTAATCTACTGGATAGGTCAGTAGGCCTTCGATCTCAAAGCGACCATCTTTTGATTCCCATGAGAGCACTTCTGTTCTTCCCAGCTCTGGTATTTCTACATCAGCATGTAGATCGGTCACACGCTCTGGCTGGAATGAAGCAACTGAGGAAGTGTGCACATCCGCCGGCATATCCGTTGTCTGCCAGGTGAACACCATCGCGTCCGCGTCAGCTGCCAAGGCTACTGATCCGAGCACGCCCGCCCCGCTAGTCAATTGCCGCAGCGACTCGCCATCTACCGGAAGAGCAGTCAGGTGCCTGGTAGTACCGATAGATTCCAGGAGAAGAACCGAAGTGCCGTCCCTCGCCCAACCCACCAAGCCTCCGCTCCGGTCGTGGCTGTCCGAAAGCTTTGTAGGCTCACCACCCGCGGAAGGGACGATGTACACGTCACCAAGACCAACTCGTTGGGGTGTGTCACCTGATGATGTGAACGCAAGCCACTGACCATTAGGGGAATAGAATGGACTCCCATCAGTACCACCGAGTGTGACAAGAGGCGCTACGGTCATATCCCCCTCAGCCGATACCGTTGAGATATCAGAAGCCCGCGCTCCTTCATCTAATCTAGGATCAGCTTGATGACTGAAAGCGAATCCACTGCCATCCGCTGACCAGTCAAAGCCTGTGACGTGAAACTCACCTTCAGTATGCCGAGTCGCTTCCTGTGCTTCGGAGGAAGAAGGATCGAATGGCACACTATAGATGTGATTGTATTTAAAGTTTTGATCTACAAAAATTGGATCCCGCTTCTCCCGCCTTTGAGCTTTCTCTTCGTCCGTGTCAGGATCACGCATCATGTATGCGATGCGCTCTCCCGAAGGTGACCACTGATACGAACTCACCCCGGAAGCAGCATCCGTCACGGGAAATGCCTCGCCACCATTGACTGAGATCACCCATACTTGGGTCCGTGAGCCCCCTTCGCTTTCTCCTTCTGTTCCGATTCTCTGACTACTAAAAGCCAGCCATTCCCCATCAGGTGAAAAAGCTGGGCCAGAAGCTGAGATCTTTCCTCTCGTGAACTGTGTGTTCTCCGTCCCATCCGAATCTACCAACCAGATATGGCTCAAGTACTCGGATTGCTCGCCTTCGATCAACGGAATCCGGACCACATAGGCTATCCGGGTACCGTCCGGGGAAATCGCCGTCTGCTGCACAACGCCAAACTCCATACTCTTGCTCGGAGTCCAACGAAGTTCCTCAGCGTCTTGGGCGGATAGCGGTGTCGTCGTCACCGCCCAAGCCATGAGCGTGACTACAGAGCACAGTAAACGCATCTGGGACCTCACTTTGCGACATAATTTGGACAGCGAACCTACCGCGGATTCAGAGTTGTCGGCAATTCAATTAGGAGATTGATCGGGTTACATACCTCTCAGACTTCGCTATCTAGCGTGCCAGATTCAAAGCTCGGTAGATCAGCTGTCCCGTTAAGTCGGAGAACAGATTCAGGGCCGATTGAGCTGCGTCCCTTAGTGCCTGCTGGACATCTGCTCCACTCGTAGATGCGGAGCGCACCTGGTTAATAATCTGGGCTAACACACCCTCTTCCCCATTAGCAACAATTCGTATCTGATCAGGACGTTCCAGGGCATCGAAAGCTACTACAGCGACTAGGTCCATCCTATTGGCACCTATTTCTCCCTCCAGAACATCCCGCGGAGTCCCAGCTATGACTGCTTCGAAGGCTGTAACCGCCTCTGATTCATTCCCACTGAGCCGGAGGGCGACACCTCGCAGGTACTGTTCAATGCGTTCCTCTGGATCATAGGGTCGCCCGAGACCTAGATGTTCAGGCCAAGTTACCGCCATGTCAAAATGATCTAAGGCAGCACCTGGGTTATCCCTATCAAGCGCATCCAAGCCAGCCAACACGTGAGCCTCTGCAAAAATCTGGTGACTTACACTCGAGTTTTCAGAGGGTAGAATCTCGATCTCATCTAATAGCTTGATTGACGCCTCGAAGCGTAGCGTTTCATTAAGCGCTACGGCATGGAGTAGATCAAGATCGAAGTCTTCCGGGAAACGGTGCCGAGCATCCGCAGACACTGACAATGCATCCTCCCAACGGCCTTCACGATGTAGATACTGTATCAGTGAGACGTGGACAGCCCTAAGGTCAGGGGCCAACTCCACTGCACGCCTAAAATCTGATTCGAAGTCGACTTGACTGACCAAATCACCACTCTCAAACTGCGATGCCATCAATGCTCTTGAGACGTAGAATGGACCGTAATCCGGTATTTCATCTAACCCTATGAATAGCTCAGCGGCCTCGGCCACTCGATCTCGTGCCCATAGGTTCAGCCCAAGTAGATACGCCCAAGACCAATGAGAGTCACTTGCAGTCGCCCACTCAAGTGTGAGAATCGACTCTGGGCGGTATGGGAATACGAAGTCCGGATCGACACCATCAGCCAGGACTGAAGTATCTTCAGTTAAGTACGCCCGCCACACACCAAGCATGGCATGTCCGAAAGCAATTTCACTGAGTTCGAGAAGTGCTATCGCGTCCTCTCTCCGACTTAGCTCCACATAATCGATCGCAAGTTCTAGAAGCTCCTGCTCTGGATATTCACTCCTAAATCCCTCAACAAACTCTTCTTCTGTGGAAACACCGGCTAGATAGAGCTCTGCCTCTGCGAAGTGGTGTAGCGGATCCAGTTCTAATATGGAAGAGAGAATCCGATCCCATTCTGCTCCATCACCCCCTAGACGGGCGAGAATCGCCAGTAACCTATTGGCAGAAAGACTATTCCGATCATAGTCCTTCGCGAGCCGAGCGTAGCGATCAGCCTCTACGTAGTCTCCATCCACCAGAGCTAGTTCAGCCAGCTGAACGTAGGACACAGCCCGGAACCCTATCGATCGAGCTGACCAACCGAAGGCTTCGCGAGCATCGACGGTCTGCCCCAAAGCTCGATAGAGGTTTCCCGCAATGAAGTTGCCTTCGGAGTCATAGGCATCGAGACGCAAGACTCGGTCGGCAAAATTCAGACCTTCAGCGTATCGACCTCTCCGGTACTCCAGGTCGGCTAGGCCGAGAAGGGCCTCTCTATTCCAAGGCTCTTTTGCCAAAACTGTTTCGAATAAGTTTCGAGCCTCATTGAAGCGCCGGCCCTGCACAAGCTCTCGAGCGGCCATGACCTCTCGGTCTGACAGCGGTATGCTCGGTATCGCTTCAGCATCTGTCGAAAATGGCTTCGAGATCTGTCGAGACTCTGGTTTTGAATGGTAGCGGAGCCTAAGCCGAGGAAATTCAACGACGACCTCAGCATCTTGAGGAATCGGTGGAAATTCTCCCGTCGGATCAACGGATCCGAATTCACGCTCGATCGGCTCAAGTACTTCTAACGAGACCTCATCCGTGAACAATACTTCACCATTCACCGACACTCGCACGGTGTCATCGGTCTCTACAAATGCATGAGCTCGAACGCGGACACGTCCTCCTTCTCTCTCGACAAACATTGCCCCGTCACGTGATGCATCACTGAGGCCGCCGAGACCCTCAACCGGGAACCACGTCTCTGTCCATTGATCTGTAGCACCCGGATCGAATCCTACCTGGGAGATCGGATTCACATCGTCGCCAGGGGAATACTGGACTAGGAGTCGACCCGCTTGGAATTCGACGTACTGTCCATCCGTGTCGGTGAGGAGGTCCTCCCAGATACCGCCCTGCCGTGACAAAGCCCACAACCAAAGCTTTTGGCCCGGCATTTCTTCATAACGTGACCAGTGGCCAAAGCCGTAATCATCGTCGAGGTAGTATCCTCCAAAAAAATCGTTCAGTTCACCTACTACATGGAACGATTTATTGCTACCGAACCGGTTCTGGTCATATACGGATAGCTCCCGACCCTCGGAATCGAACGGCCAGTCCCGCTGAGCACCCGGATGTTCGAGGTAGGAGTTTCCTGGAATACTCATGACGAGGTCATCTTGGGCAAATGCTGCTGCAGTCATCCAGTTATAGTAGGGCTGCTCTAGGGTGGTGGGATTCCACCATAGGACATTCGTTTCGAAGTATGCACGGTCAGGAGGCAGTCGAACTTCGACTCGCCAATACGTTCGAGAAGGGAGGTCCATCGCGCCGACAACCACACTGACACTACCGTCGTCATGTTCCCGCGTTCGATAGTCGACCGGTGTCGCCGTAGAAGGCGTATGCCCGATGACACCAAAGTTGAACTCGATACCACCCGAGGTCCACGGACCGCGAAGCGCGATGTTCCGGAATTTCATCACTTCGTTACGGTAGATGAACTCGTGTCCGGTCTCCTTAACCCTAGCACCCCACACCTTCCCTCCTGCTTCGGGAAGCACCCATAGCTCGATCCATTCGTTTTCGAGGTGAATAACCCGCCACTCCACAGCTTCCGAGTTGTGTGCGTAGCCCTCGAAGCGGTGGTAAGGGTAAAGGCGGTCGTCACTGGCCAGGATAGGCACTGCATTCGGATCAGCGAAGGGATAAGTCTCGATCACACGAACGTCTTCACTGATCTGCGCACGGCCCTCTTGGGCGTTGATCCGAAAATACTGTGTCCCCAGAATCAGGGTCACAGAAAGGATGAGCAGTGCTCTTATGGTAGGACGTTGATTCAGCATCGTAAGCATGATGGCCAGGAGAGATCGACTGCGAAATGGGTTCCGTGACATCCAGCCAGTACCCACTGGGCTTAGGGTGTTGGCTGGGGGGCCTCTATCAGCCTGAGAAATCAAAAACGAGCTTGCCTCGCCCCCACTCTTCCTCGCTCACTGATTGCTCCAACCACCGCCCCTCGCTCGGGTCACCGACTCGCACAACGTGGGTCCCGGGAGCAAAAATCGGTGGCCTGAAAGTGCGCCCGACGATACGGCGCACGTAGACGCGCTCTCCATCAGTACTTCTCACATCAATAACTGCGTCACTCATACCACGAACCTCTATGGTTGGCAGGAAGCCCACTGGTGCACGACCATCACCATCTCCACGGTCAATAGATATGGGCCAACCCTCGTATTGCCCTCGCCCGGATGAAGGGTCGATATGCCGGGGCCAACACTCGATCCGGATCGACTCACGTTGCTTGTCAAAGGTCACAATTCCGTAGCCCGTTACTCGGTCTCTAATGATGCTCGGCTCTAGTCCCGTCGCTCGTGGGTTTGCCGCCGCGTGCACCGTGATTCGGTTCCCAAAGCCATCGAAGAAATCTCCAGTGTATGCTCGATCACTGTCGAGTGAGGTTTCCCGAGCCAATGCAGGTGGCCACCAGCGACGAGGCCAGATGTTGTTCAAAGCAGGACCAGTGAACGTAAAAGCCGCATCACCAAACTCCTTTATTCCGTGGCGAACCACGGTGGCAAGGTGCTGATCTCCCGCGATATGAAAAGCGGAACAACTTCGCAAGAGAGTAAGAACCTCATCCCTACGGTTCTGCGGCCATCCGTTGGAATCCATATCCGCAGCTATCTTGTCCCCGAGGACGTAGTTACCAGGCTCGGGCACAGGTAGACCAGGCAATACCGCACCGCTCATCGCATTCTCGGGGATAGTATGAACGGAGGCAAAATTCGTCTGTGAAAGCACGACCTTCATGTACGAGGGACCACTCCAGTCCTCCGCCCAGTTATCAAGGAACCTCATTTGACGCTCACCGAGAAGTGAAGCCTCAGGAAGATCCCGATATTCACGAACGTTGAATTCAGGGTTCTGAATCCATCCGTTGAGAACTTGGGCATCAGCAGGAAGAACATTCGCAGGAGCCGACTTAAACTTACGGTCTTCCAAAATCGCGAAGCTCACTCCCGCATAATCCCAGCGGGTGAAATAAACACCGATTCCTTGCTCCACGGGTGTCGGATCAATCGGGTCAGGGAGATGGCTAGTTTGCGCCATTTGTAACGCATTAACCCACTCGCTGGGCATCTTATAGCCGCCCTGGTCTTGCGCTATCGCCCCCCACCCCTCGTCCGTAGGTGCTGATTTGCCACCCTCACCCCACACATTGCCGTGATAGACATCATGATCGTCTGGAATGAAGGCTGCAGGTATATGACGAAAGAGATCCCGATACGACCACCCAAACATGTACCACTTATGGAGCATATCGAGCGCAGCCTCTTCGACTGAGTCAGTCTGAATGCCAAAGCCTCCAGATCCTTCATAGAACTGGTCACCGAGAAAAAGTGCTAAATCTGGCTTGTGCACTGAAACATTCTCTACGACTTCACTGTCCGGAAACCCGTGATCAGCATTGCAGCTGAATACAGCTGCCTTGAGTGGATCCATCGGATTCGGCTCGGCAGCCACAGTTCCCAGATACTCATAGTCCGTCGGTCCAGTCATGAGTGGGATTGTCACCCGAATACGGTACTCCACATCTCGGCGGGACACCCAGGATTCGACCCGGAATCGAGCTGTACGCGCGACCGTGTCGATTGAAGCCCTAGCTACCTGCACCCAACCTCCCCCCTGTGATCGCGTCTCGAGGACAGCAGCTAGCCCAAGGACGGACTCGATCGGTGCAAGCTGAGCTGTAAGCTTGAGTGTGTTCTGGTGTAGCGTATACTGCGCAAACATGATCGGACCAAAGCTTGCAGACGGATCAGCCAATATTCCTGAGCCACTTATATGCCAGTCAGTGAACACTGCTGCTTGATCCCGAGTCTCATCTTCAATATGGCTTAATAGTGCCAGATTCCCGAGTAGGTCTTCCGGTGTAACATCGTTACGAATTAGCCGAGCTAGGTCTGGTCCACCATCCATCGACTGCGCTCTGAGTTCCACCCTACTCCCTCCGCTCGAATTGGTAGCAACCACATGCAACATCACAGGCTCTTCGAGTGAGATGGTTTCGTCGGAACGCTTATCTCCAATTCGCAAAGCACCGGTGGTCTCGATACCCACATCAATGCCGATTCCGTGGACAGCAGCGGAACGGTAATCGGCAAAGGGGCCCTTCACTCCCAGGCGCACCCCCATGAGAGACGTTGCCTTGGGATCCCGGCTAAGTTCGCTGAGGTCGAGCGAAACTGATGTCTCGTATCCCGGAGCCACAGCACGATGGGTGAGACAGTGTAGTGTCCGGTTCGGCCCCCGAACTCCACAGACGAGCGCACCATCATGAATCGACCAGTCCTGCAGTCGGTTGCCCCAGTATTCTGGCCCAGCCCACCGCATGTCTGGCCAATCCTGCCAGAGACTCCGGAAGGCTGATTCCTGCGACATCAGATGCGGGGCCCTAATAAGCCCCTTCGATCCAAACGCCGTGAACAATAGCAGCCTGAGGGTCTCGCGCCGGTTCATGAACTCACCCAGAAGGGTTGTACAACGGATTGGGCTCCGAAGGGACAAATGCTCCTGTCTCTTCCCACCAGGCCTGCAGTGAGGCATGAAGTTCGTCGGTGACTTCAGGCATCTTGAGCGATAGATCATTGGACTCTGATACATCTTCCGTAAGATCGTAGAGCTCCGAGTGACCGTCCTCAAAGAAGTGGATCAACTTGTATACTCCCCGTCGGATCGCGCTCGCAGGCGTCGTTCTCCAAGGACCTGACACAGAGCGATCAGCCTCCAGATAGGCTGGGAAGTGCCAAACCAGATCTCGAGTCTGAATTTCGCCTAATGCTGTCAGTACAGGTACGAAGCTCAAGCCATCCAGGATGTGATCACTCGCTAGGTCTATGCCCGCAATCTCAGCCAGGGTAGGATAGAAATCAGTTCCGATAACGGGCTCATTAGTCACTGACCCGGGCTCCACGTATCCTGGCCAACGCACAATCAGAGGCACGCGAATACCACCCTCATACAGCATTCCCTTGGAGCCTCGCAGTGGAACCATTGATGTAGCTGGTCCGAATCCGCCATTGTCAGAGTAGAAGATTACAACCGTATTCTCAGCGAGCCCCAACTCATCAAGCGTATCGATGATCCGACCCACGCCCTCGTCGACACTCTGCACCATAGCTGCGTAAGTCGGGTTGTCTTGGCCGTCTGCCGCGGCCTTATCGACGTAGCGCGCAGCAAGTTCAGGTTTTCCCTGAATTGGTGTGTGAACGCTGTAGTGCGATAGGTAGAGAAAGAATGGATTGTTCGCTTCACGCTCAATAAAGAGGATGCTTTCATCAACCAGTCGGTCGACTAGATATTCACCCTCTGTTCCTTCTTCCAGGTCACGCAGGGAGCGTTGCCCACTCTCGTAAGGATAAAAGTAACCCGGCGGGCTACCTTGCTCGTCCCCCGCGACTGACCATCTGAAGCCCTGATCTTTCGGTAGTGACCCCTCTCCACCGAGATGCCATTTACCGGCGTGGCCTGTGGCATAACCGGCTTCAGCCAATGTCTCGGAAAGAGTAACGACGTCGAGTGAGAGTTCCGTTCGATTGGCAACCGGCACAAGTGCTCGGAACTCAGTTGGTCCACGGTCAGCGGCACCAACCGTGTAGATCCCTGTCCTTGGCGCGTACTGCCCAGACAGAAGTGCTGCGCGACTGGGTGCACAGTTGGGCGCATTGGCGTAGGCGTCAGTAAAGCGCATCCCCTCAGCTGCCAGAAGATCTACATTCGGAGTTTCGTAGTAGCGACTCCCCTGCACCCCAAGGTCCCTCCACCCCAGATCGTCTACATAAATGAGTACGATGTTGGGTGGTGCATCAACGACAGGCGTGGTGCACCCCATGCAGACCAAGATCGGTAGTATGAGCCGGATTCTTTGATTCACGTTAAGCGGGAGACCGGGCTCGAACCGGCGACCCTCAGCTTGGGAAGCTGATGCTCTACCAACTGAGCTACTCCCGCAGGTTGTCTGACTTAGTAAGCCAATCTTATCTAGTCCTCTTCTTGAGAGCTACTGATATACTGAGTTTCCGTGAATTCCAGAAGTATCATTGGTAGGATCTGTCACCTTATATCCAGCCTTGTCTTGTGAAGATTTTCGGGCTTGAGACTGACACTAAACAAAACGGGCGGCCCACTTGGTAATGGACCGCCCGCCTAGTCTTCTAAGTGTAGAACGTCTAATTGACCCTTACTTCATAGGAGTATCCCCCAACCACCTGAGGTGAATCAAATTCACCTGCAAACACCTCAGCCATATTTTCCTCACCAACTGCGAGCGTTTGTTCTAACGTCCCGACAGGGCTTGCTTGATCTGAATAGAACGTGAAGGTCAAGGTCACCTGCGTACCGGCATCGAGTAACCTGTTCGTTACCTGGCCAGTGATCCTAGCACCCCCATCACCGTACTTGGTAAGGCTGAGGTTGGAGACATCTACTTCAAGCGCCTCCATCTCACGGACTACCTCACCAGTACGTTCGGTATCTTCCATGTAATTTACTGCTTGAGCTAATACGAGATGTGCTGTCACACTACTCGGATCCAGCTCTATCCAATGATCTGCCGCCTCCGGTACGTCAGCATATGCTGAATCTAGTTGAAGCGAGCGAGCCCAAAGTTCAATGCTATCCCGGTCATAGCGGTTCTTCTCACCGGCCATCCGGAAAGCGTTTGCTGCACGACCGTAGGCGCTACCTTGATAGAAGCCCACTCCGATTGCATAAAGATCTTCTCCGGAAAGCGTCGGATCTTGGAGTAGCTGCCCATAGACCTGGAACCCCTCTTGCTCCGCGCCAGTCTGAATAAGCATCGTAGCTAGGTCACGCATCGCCTGTGTGTTCGTCGGATCATCTACCAAGAGAGCCCGATAGTCGGCAATGGCCTCCTCATATCGTCCTGCAGCGGCCAGGACCTGAGCTCTTAGTGGCGGAAGTGGCGCTGCCTGTTCTCTCCAACTGGCAACAGTCTCTTCATCTGTCTCGAGGACTATATCTGAGTCAAGGATCGCTAGAGCAGCGTCTATATTCTCGACCGCTTCTTCATATTGACTGAGCTGAGCCTGAATCTGAGCCAGCATAATCATGGCCTCTGGGCGTTCCCGATAAATCGCGTTCGCAGAAAGGTATATCTCTGCCGCAGCTTCATAGTCACCAGAATTAACCGATGGAATTGCTGACTGGTACAGCTCGATCCAGACTTCCTCTCGGATCGCCTCGAAATCGAACTGATAAAGTGGACGCAACTCCTCAGCACGATCGAAATTCGATCCAGCAGCCTGGTAATCCTCAACACCAAGATTCGCCATGGCTGCAAGCCTATAGGCCAACGGATTCACGCTGTCTTCACGGATCGCAAGCGCTGAGGCAGCCACAGCTTGTTCGTAAATTGGCCGAGCAAGTTCAACATCATCTTCTCGACGAGCATTCTCCAGAAACGTCTCAGCCATCCGAGTGTTCTCGGTATTACGCGGGCTATAGCCCTGGTTTACTGCCTCACCTCCTGGCACTCCAGCAGCGCCACCACTTCTAGTCCTCGCTTCTGGGAATCCGGTAGACGGAGCTCCACCTGAAGCACAGCCCTCCATACCAAAACCAAAAGCCATCATGAGGACGAGTCCGAAACGGATCTTCATCCAAAATCCTCCATTGGAGTCAAACACATAATTCTACACAGACATGGTAAATTAGGCGCCCAGAAAAAGTCAACCAAGACCCTGCGCCTCATATGCCCATAAAATAGGCATTTCTCAATGCCCTTACTCGCCTATCGCGTGGTCGATCCGCCTGATCCCTTCTCCCATTCCAAGCCCAACTAGAATCTTCCCTAGATCTGGACCTTTTTCACTCCCGATGAGCACACGTCGTACGGGGTGGAATAACTCGGCTCCTCTCACACCTGCAGAGGTGCCTGCCTCCCTGATAGCAGTTCCGATCTCCTTTTCTTCCCATCGCTCAAGAGCCCGGAGTTTTTCCCGCACAGCAATAAGCGTCCTATTAACCTCAGGATCTGCCCCAACTTCTTTCCTGAGCAACTCAGCACGGACTTTGTCCTCAGGGAAGAGAAGCCCGAGATGGTCATTGATATCGTTATAGGTGGAAAGGCGGGTTCGGAGTGTATCTATGACTGCTGATAAATTGTCACCGGTATCTGGAAATCTAGCTCTATCAATGAAAGGCCTGACATGGCGCACTAATTCCTGCAGGCTGTGCTGCGCAAGATGTTGCTGGGAGACCCACCGGAACTTGTCAGGATCTAGTTGACAGTCACTCCTT
>Ga0207962_1000129_pt1 | contig 21069 bp, 18 predicted proteins | sample Knorr_S15_td_AAI_FD_185603 | JGI IMG/M metagenome (GOLD analysis project Ga0207962, IMG submission 185603) | Marine microbial communities from Southern Atlantic Ocean transect - Knorr_S15_td_AAIW_ad_750m_LV_A (SPAdes) (version 2) | ecosystem: Environmental > Aquatic > Marine > Oceanic | place... | reverse complement strand
CAGACCGGTCGTAGAATGGGCTGTTCAGAGTACAAATAACCCGACTGGAGAACCCCGTGGCCCTACCTACGGATCAGAAGGTTGGGGGTTCGAGTCCCTTCGAGCGCGCCAGTTCAGAGTGGGTTTTCGGCAGCCCTCCAGCCGGCAGGCCGGCCTGATTGACTAAAGATTGTCTATGGACGGGCGGTAAGGCCCCCTTCGGGGGGCTTTGCCGCGTCTAGGACCTCGTCTTCTGCAACGGTTGGGCACATGAGCGCCGATGAAGGACCCGTCCCATTCAAGAAAGACCCGCCCCCGGCCCCTATGCAGGACTGGACCAAAGAGGCCCCTGAGGAGGCTGAGCCTGCGGAGTTGAGCGCACTCCAGCGGTTCATCAGCAAGTTCCGGAAGTCGTAAGACTGACCCGAAAGTCCCGGGTTAGCCGCCCAGGACGCGCGCAATGGTCGCAGCGGCCTGCCGGTCGCGTTCCTGGTCTGAATGTCCCGTTCACGCTGGCCGTCTACCCGGGGCCCGACAGACCCGGCCGGGAACGTCGTCAACCCCCGCGCAATTCGTAGCCGCCCCCATCGACGACGAGTTCCAATTCCGTCCCGGTGGGGTCGACCGACAGGTCGATCGGAGTGGTACTGCCGTCCGGCCGGATCAGCGTCCACCCCACATCCGGCGGCAGCCCTGTGATCCGGAGCGACGTGCGGGTTCCGGCCACGGATGCGTTCTGCGGGTGGGCGGCCAGTCGTAGAGCCGTTCCATCCCACCGGGCCTCGCTCATGGCGACCCTGGGGAAGTCAACGCCTCCGACCGTGGGCTGCGTAAACCGCTCCTGATCTGATTCGTTGAAGATCCGACTCCAGGCGCCCGGCGTACAGACCCAGCCGGCCATGGCACGGGCGTTCAACTGGCCGCGGGGGTGGGGTTCGTCGAGGCCGAATCCGAAGGTGAACTCGCCGAGATCGTGGTCCCAGGACGGCTTGAAGACCTGGTCGAGATGTCCCCAGAGCCGGGCCTTCACCTCGCCGTCCACGAACTCGCCGGTGTGCCAGGCGAGCAGGGAAGCCAGGTTCGGATCTTCGAGGCCGGACGGCTCGCCGCCACCGAGGAGCCCGGTGAGGGTTGCGGCCATCGTCCAGGCCGATTCGGCGATCTCGCGCCGCTGGGGTGCCAAGTACCAGACCGGTGCGATGAGGCCCATCGGGCTGGAAACGTGCTCGTCGACAACCGGGTCGTAGTAGAGGTCCATGGCGACCGGCCGGCCGTCCTCCCAGGTGACGTAGTTGTCGGCTGCGTGTTCCCACCACCGGTCGAAGGCCCGGTGGTGGTCGGTGCCCAGGAGCTGGTCGTGCAGCCTCAGACCGAGGCCGGCGCCGCTCAGTCAATAGGGCCAGATCTTGGTGTTCTCACAGTGCACGCCGCTCCGGCGCTCCCGCCACTGGTCGGCCAGGTGGGCGACGACCCCGGAGTGGGTCCAGGTGAAGGTGTGTTCGCCGTCCCGGATCATCTCGAAGGGTTCGTTCCACCGGTCGTCGCCGGAGACGTAGCGGTGCAGCCCCAGGAGGAGTGCGAAGAATCCCTTGAAGAACAACATGCCGTCGGCGGCCACGGGGTCCATCTGCACCCCGTATGGCTCGATTCCGTTGGCCGTCCAGCCGGGCACGTCGTAGTCCCCCCAGACATCGGGGGGTACCAGTGGCCGCCACTTGTCGGGATAGTCCGCCCGGTCGGGGTCGGGTCCGAACTGGGTCATCCAGTCCTCGGCCGCCCACCAGGAGGTGTGCCGGACGACGAGCTCATTGAGGATCTCCGAATAGACCTCCCGCCAGGCGGGAGTCCGGTCGCTCATCAGTGCCACCGCGTAGCTGGAATCGATCAGGTCGAAGCGGTGCCAGGAGAGCATCGGAGGGCCTGTGGTGTTGTCCCAGTGGGGGTGGGGTCGGCCACCGCGGTCCCAGTCGTCGGGGGTGGTGGCCTTACGGTGTAGGTACCGCAGCCAACCCAACGACCGGTCGTCGAGTCGGATGGGGTGATCGTCGGTGGCCATGAGGGGAGGCCCCTTCACAGAGGCGTGTCCCGGATGGACCTGCCGAGGTGTCATTTGACCACGTGGCCGATGGCCCGTCGATCCATGACGAGGGTGGCTCGGGTCGCTCCGAACACGCCGTCCACCACTTCCACGGCCTCATCCTCGACGCCTACGAGAACTCCTGACGGTGGCCGGTCGGGAGCCTCCCCGGTCCTGAGTGCCCCGGTCGTAGGCTCCGGCGATGGCCGACCGACACCCCTCCCCTCCCGGTCCGGCCGTCGATCCGGCCCTGGTCGAGTTCGCCGTGGACATCGCCCGGGAGGCCGGAGCCCTGACCCTGCGGTACTTCCGCCGCTCCGACCTGGCCGTCGAGGGCAAGGACGACGGCACGCCGGTCACGGTGGCCGACCGGGGCGCCGAACGGCTGCTGCGCGACCGCATCGGCGAGGCATTCGGTGACGACGCCATCGTGGGCGAAGAGGAAGCCGACGTCTCGGGCTCGTCGGGTCGGACCTGGATCCTGGATCCGATCGACGGCACCCAGTCCTTCGTCCACGGCGTGCCCCTCTTCTCCAACCTGGTGGCCCTGGAGGACGAGTACGGCCCCGCCGTCGGGGTCATCAACGTACCGGCCCTGGACGAGTGCGTCTGGGCCGGGCGCGGCCTCGGCTGCTTCGTCGACGGCGAACCGGCACGGGTATCGGACCGCGCCGACCTACGAGGGGCGTGCATAGTCACCAGCGGCGTCGACTACTGGCCCTCAGCTACGGCCCTGGACGAGTTCGTCGGGCAAGGAGCAGTCATCCGGACCTGGGGCGACGCCTACGGATACGTCTTGGTGGCCACCGGCCGGGCCGATGCCATGGTCGATCCGGTGGTATTCCGCTGGGACGTCGCTCCGATGCTGACGATCCTCCCCGAGGCCGGAGGCGTGTTCACCGACCTGTCCGGCTCGGTGACCGCCGAGGGTGGAGATGCCCTTGCCACCAATCCGGCCCTCCTGGAACAGATCCTGGACCTCGTCGGACGGCGCTGACCCTGTAACCGTCGTCTCAGATGAGTGCCCGGTCTCCCTCGAACACCTGGGCCTCCAGGCCCGTCGCGGCGAGATCGTCCAGGAAGGCCAACGGCTCGACCATCTCGGCCAGGCCGACCATTCCACGGACGCGGTTCCGGCCGGCCAGCAGCCACTCCACAGCGGTGGCCGCCACGGCTGCTGCAACGATGGCCGGCCGCCCGCTGGCACCCAGCACCACCACGTCCTCGACACCGTCCCGACGTCCCCGAATCTCCACCCGAACCGCCCCGGCTCCACCCTCCAGGTGTGACGGAGAGAGCATCGGCATGGGGGCCGTGAGCCTGTCGCGACGGGTGGCCGCCATCCGGGCCGTGATCCGGTCCACGTCGGGAAAGGCGTGGTGGAGCAGGACAGGGTCGGCCAGGGCGGCCCGGTAGCAGTCGCGGGGACCCACCGGATCCGGGAACCAGGCCAACTCCCGACCCGAGCCGCCGGGTCGCCGAACCCAGTCCCCTTCACGCCAGTCGTAGGAACGCCGGCTCAACGCCCGATGGTGGACCAACGCACATGCCGGCCCGCCGGTACCGGCCTTGGCCACGTGGATCTCCTCCACCCGTTCGAACCAGGAACCACCGTGGGCGGCAAGCAGACAACTCAGGCCCGGAGCGAAGCCACACCCAACAGCCACCGGCACCCCCGCCCGGCCGGCCACTCCAGCCAGGGCCAGTACGGCGATCGTCTCGGCCAGCCCGTCACCGACCAGCACGGCCGGCCGTCGGGCCTCGATCGCGGCCTCCACGGCCTCCAACTGGGTGCCCCGCGGAGACGCGATGACCATGACATCGGCCTCCAGGTCGGCCGGGAAGGGATGGTGCTCCAGGACCACCCGCTCCCCCAGGGAACGGGAGACCCGTGCCAGGCGGTCGGCCGAGGTGTCCCGGAGGACCACCCGGTCCACCGTGTCGGTGGTGAGCAACTGCCGGGCCACCCGGGCGCCAACCGCCCCGGCACCGAGCACGGCGACCCTCATCAGCGCCTCTCCGGGCCCGAGAGCACACGCCACCCGCCCGATCGGCGGGCAGTGCCCGCGCCGCCGCGGAGGCGAAGTGCGCCGGCGACGGCCGCGGCCACCGAGATCGCTGCGAGGGCTCGTCTAATCACCTGCATGGATGTGGGGCTAGCTGGATTCGAACCAGCGACCTCACCCTTATCAGGGGTGCGCTCTAACCGACTGAGCTATAGCCCCGCAGAACCCGGAACGGTATCCCGGGCCCCAGACCGCTGGCTACCCGTCGGTCGGCGGTGCACGCCCCTTGTCGCCGGTGCCTGCCTTCGGGTCCAGGAGGACGTCGCCCCGACGCAGTCGGCGCTGCCTGACGGCCGTCTCCTCCTCGATCATCGTGAACCGGATGCCTCCGGTCAGGTCGCTGATCAGGTTGAACAGTACGACCAGGACGACGGTGATCCCGATCCAGCCGACGACCAGGACCAGGCCACCCAGGACGAAGATCCGAAAGATCTGGGCGGTGTCGAACTCGAAGGACTCGAGGGCGAAGAGTTCCTCCACGAAGGACTCGATCTTGGAGATGGTCCCGGCCTCGTCGGCGGCGCTCCACAGCATCCGCGTGGCTATGACCAGCAGGCCCCAGACACACAGGTAGAAGACCAGGCTGACCTTCAGCACCGACCACGGTTCGATGTGGCGTACCAGACGCCGCACCCGCCGCACCCGATAGCTCTCACGGGGTCCCCGGGACTCCTTCGGGGCTGGAACGGCCGCCCTGGTACCACCGCCACGTCGCAAAGCCCGCGGAACACGGGACCGGTCCTCCCGGAACACCGGCTCGACGGCTATATGCCCATAGCCGTCGTCGGGTTCGTCGGGTTCGTCGGCGAATTGACGTGCCAACAGGTCCGCCGAGGACTCCACAGCCAGAACAGCCTCGGTGGTATCGCCGGCCTCGGACACAGAGGGGTCTGGTCCGACTCCAGGCTCGGTCGTAGGGGAGTCGTGCGCGTCACCCGGGCCGTGCTCCGGTTCCTCGGCGGCCTCTTCGAGCCGACGCGAACCCTCGATCTCGTCGTCGGCCACGGGCCCGGAGTCTAGGGGTAGGCGTAAGGACGACAGCGGTCGCCCCGACACGGAACGGCGACCGCACGAGCCGTGGCCCGGGCACGCCCGACCCGGACCGTGACCTCCACGGAGGTTCCGACCCGCCCGAAGGCCTCGAGTACGGCCCCGTTGGCCACGGCCAGCTCATGGGCCCTGCTCCGCCCGTCGTCCGGGTCGACGGCCGAAGTGGATGCGGCGGCGGCGACGACTGCCGCCTGAGCCACTGCCCGCTCGCCTACCAGTCGGGCCGTCTCGACGGTCAGGACGGCCAGCCCGAGTGCCATGGCCACCAGCAGTGCCACGAGGGGCAGGATCTGGCCCAGGTTGTCGTGGCCACCGTGTTCCACGTCTCCCTCCCCGCATGCACCGGCGGACAGTCCTGTCGCGGGGAAGCGTTCGCTCCCGGGGGAACGATCAGTCGATCTGTGCGCCTTCCGCCGGATCAGTGGCGGATGCGCCTTCCAGGGGCCCGTCGTCGAGGTCCTCGGCGGGTGCCGGCGACACGGCGGCGACCTGCTGGCCATCGCCGGGCGACATCACCCGTACGCCGGTCGCATCCCGGCCCTGGACCGAGATGTCCGATGCCGGCATGCGGATGATCATCCCCGATGTGGTGACGGCGAACAGCTCGTCCGTAGCGCCGACGACCAGGGCCCCGGCGACCCGGCCCCTGTCGCTCGTGGTCCGGATGCCCCGGACCCCCATGCCGGCCCGCCCCTTCCTGGTGAACTCGTCCAGTTCCGTACGCTTGCCATAGCCCTCTGTGGTGAGGTGCAGGATCATGGCGTCCGGCCGGGCCACACAGCACGACACCAGCTCGTCGTCTCCCCGGAACTTCATGCCCCGGACTCCGGCGGCGTCACGACCCATGGCCCGTACGTCGGCCTCGGAAATACGCAGGGTCTGGCCCGAGCGGGACACCAGGAAGATGTCGTCCCGACCGCTCGTAGGCACTACGGCCACCAACTCGTCACCGTCGTTCAGGCGCACCGCGATCAAGCCGGCCTTCAGAGAGGAGTCGTAGGCGGTGAAACGGGTCTTCTTGACGCGACCGGTCCGGGTGGCGAAGAACAGGAAGCGGTTCGACTCGTAGTCCCTGGTGTCGATGATCGCCTGGATCCGTTCGTCCCGCTGGAGCGGCAGGAGGTTCACGAGCGAGGTCCCACGGGCCGTCCGGCCCGCCATCGGAACCTCGTGGGCCTTCAGCCGGTACACCTTCCCCCGCGTGGAAAAGAACAGCAGGAATGCGTGCGCCGTGGTGTGGATCAGGTGGGCGATCGCATCCTCGTCCTTCAGCCTCGCTCCGGTGACGCCCTTACCACCCCGGCTCTGGGTCCGGAATTCCGAGGTGGACATGGTCTTCACATAGCCCGCCGTGCTCATGGCGAAGACGAGCTCCTCATCGTCGATCAGGTCCTCGATGTCCAGGTCGCCCGGGTCGTGGACCATCTGGCTGCGACGCGGCGCGGCGTGTTCGTCCCGGACGGCAGCCAGCTCATCCTTGATGACCGCCCGGAGCCGGTCCTGGTCTCCGAGGATGACCTCTAGCTCGGCGATGGTGGTCAGGAGCTCTGCTATGCGATCCTCGAGGTTGCTGCGACCCAGCCGGGTGAGTCTGACCAGCTGCATGTCCAGGATGTGGTTGGCCTGGACCTCGCTGAACTCGAACCCGTCGGCCATCAGGCCGTCACGCGCCGTGGCCCGGTCCGCTGAACCGCGGATCAACGAGATGATGTCGTCGATGCTCTCCAGCGCCTTCAGCAGGCCGAGGGTGATGTGCGCCTCGTCGCGGGCCCTGCCCAGCCGGAACTCGCTCCGCCTCCGGACCACCTCCATCTGGTGGTCGACGTAGGCCGCCAGGAGGTCCCTCAGGTTCAGCGTGCGGGGCACACCGTCCACGAGGGCGACGGTGTTGACCGAGAACGTGGTCTGCAGCGGCGTGCGCTTGAACAGGTTGTTCAGGACCACCAGCGCCGGGGCGTCCCGCTTCAGCGAGATGACGATCCGGGTCTTGCCCTGGGCCGACTCGTCGTTCACGTCGGCTATGCCGTCGATCTCCCGGGCGTCCACCAGGTCGCGGATCTTGGACATGATCAGGTTCGGACTGGCCTGGTAGGGCAGTTCGGTGACGACGATCCGGCTGGACCGCGGCCCCTCTTCGATATCGGTGAGGGCCCTCATCCGGACCTGCCCCCGACCGTTCCGATAGGCCTCCCGGATGCCGGACCGGCCCAGGATCTGTGCTCCGGTGGGGAAGTCCGGGCCCGGAACGTGCTCCATCAGGTCATCGGGTGTGGCGTCCGGATGGTCGATGAGGTGGATCGTGGCGTCGATGACCTCGCCGAGGTTGTGGGTCGGGATGTTGGTGGCCATGCCCACGGCGATGCCCTGGCTGCCGTTGACCAGCAGGTTCGGGAACCGGGCCGGCAGCACCTCCGGTTCGGTGAACTCGCCTGAATAGTTGTCGGTGAAGTCGACAGTGTCCTCGTCGATCCCGGCCAGGAGCTGTAGGGCGATCGGGTCCAGGCGACACTCCGTGTAGCGGGCGGCGGCGGCGGCATCGTCCGGTGAGTAGCCGAAGTTTCCCTTCGGATGGACCACCGGATGCCGGAGACTGAAGGACTGTCCCATGCGGACCAGGGCGTCGTAGATGGCCTGGTCGCCGTGCGGGTGGTACTTGCCCATGACCTCGCCCGTCACCCGGGCGCACTTCATGGTGGGTCGGTCGGGTCGGGCTCCCAGGTCGTACATGCCCCAGAGGATCCGCCTGTGTACCGGCTTGAGGCCGTCGCGGGCATCCGGAAGGGCCCGCGACACGATGACCGACATGGCGTAGTCGAGGAACGACTGCTCCATCGCCTCCTGAATCTCAATCGGCTGGATGGCTCCCAGGCTGACCACGTCGTCGTCCACGGGCGGTTCGATGACGTCCTCCATCAGATGTCCAGAAATCGCACGTCGTGGGCGTTGTTCTGGATGAACCGCTTGCGGCTCTCGACGTCCTCCCCCATCAGGGTGGAGAACACCTCATCGGCGATGGCCAGCATCTCGACCGAGACCTGGAGCAGGCTCCGGCGGGCCGGATCCATCGTGGTCTCCTTGAGCTCGTCGAAGTCCATCTCACCGAGGCCCTTCAGGCGCTGGAACTCCCGCTTGTGGGCCGGATGATCGACCATGAAGGCGTCTTTGGCGTGGTCGTCCTTCAGGTAGACCTTCTCGCGTCCGACGACCGTCGAGTACAGGGGCGGCTGGGCGATGAACACGTGTCCGTTCTCGACCAGTGCCCTCATCTGGCGAAAGAAGAACGTCAGCAGCAGCGTCCGGATGTGGCTGCCGTCGACGTCCGCGTCACAGAGCAGGATCACCTTGTGGTAGCGGATCCTCCCGACCTCGAAGTCCTCGCCGAAGCCGCCTCCGATGGCCTGGATCAACGTCTGGATCTCGGTGTTCTTGAGCATCCGGTCGGACCGGGCCCGTTCCACGTTGAGGATCTTTCCCCTGATGGGAAGGATGGCCATGGTCCGTGGGTCCCTGGCCTGGACGGCCGAGCCACCGGCCGAGTCCCCCTCCACGATGAACAGCTCCGACTCCCGCGGGTCGCTTGAGGCACAGTCCTTGAGCTTGTCCGGCATGCCCGCGCCGTCCAGCGCCGACTTGCGTCGGGCCGACTTGCGGGCATCCTGGGCAGCCACCCGGGCCCGCTGAGCGTTGAGCGCCTTCTGGACGATCCGCCTGCCCTCCGACGGATGTTCCTCCAGCCACTCGGCGAGCTTCTCGTTGGTCGTCCGCTGCACCAGCGAACGGGTCTCCACGTTGCCCAGCTTGGACTTGGTCTGGCCCTCGAACTGCGGGTCGGCCAGCCGCACGCTGATGATGGCGGTAAGGCCCTCCCGGATGTCCTCTCCCTGGAGGTTGGCGTCGCTCTCCCTGAGCAGGGAGCGCCGGCGCGCGTAACGGTTCATCACCGAGGTGAGGGCGCTCCTGAAGCCCTCTTCGTGCATCCCCCCCTCCAGGGTGTTGATCCCGTTGGCGAAGGAGTGGAGGCCGTCGCTGTTGAAGCCCGTGTTCCACTGGAAGGCGACCTCGACCTCCTGGCCCCTCTCCTCACTCTGGATGTGGCCCACCTCTGAGAACAGCGACTCCTTGGAGGCGTTGACGTGGGCCACGAAGTCGCGGATGCCTCCCTCGTAGCAGTAGACGACCTCCTCGTGCCGGTCGCCCTCACGTTCATCCGTGAGGCGGATCTGCAGCCCCCGGTTCAGGAAGGCCATCATCTGGAACCGCTCGGCCAGGGTCTGGAACCGGAACCGGGTCTCGTCGAAGATCGTGCTGTCAGGCCAGAAGCGGACCGTGGTTCCTGTGCGGCCGTCCGGCGAGGCTCCGATGTCGTCCAGGCGCGTCTCGAGGTGGCCGCCGTCCACGAACTCCATGTAGTGGCGACGACCGTCCCGGTCGATCTCCACCTCCACGCGTGCAGACAAGGCGTTCACCACCGAGATGCCGACCCCGTGGAGGCCACCAGAAACCTTGTAGCCCTCTCCACCGAACTTGCCGCCGGCATGCAGGATGGTCATGACCACCTCGGCTGCGGTGAGGTCCGTGTACTGGTGGTGCCGGTCGACCGGGATGCCCCGGCCGTCGTCGGACACCCGGCAGCAGCCGTCCTCCATGAGGGTCACATCGATGGTGGTGCAGTGGCCGGCCATGGCCTCGTCCACCGAGTTGTCCACTACCTCCCATACGAGGTGGTGGAGGCCCGTCGGACCGGTCGAACCGATGTACATCCCGGGCCGCTTCCGGACCGCTTCTAGCCCCTCCAGGACCGTGATGTCGGCGGCGCTGTAGGAGGTCTCGGCACTCGTCATCGGGGCCCCTCCGGAGATGTCGGGCTACAGGGGCTCTGAGAAGCTGAAAAATCCGTCGTATAGACACAAAACCGCAGGTCAGAGTGCCAGTTCACGACCACGCCAGCCTACCAGCGACAAGGCTTCCTCCCACGGAGCCGGACCTTCCCCACTAGGCGCTGTGGTCCTCGGCGCAGGGCCTGCATGCTGGTCGTTCAGGCCTCCCGTCGAGGCTCCACCCGGACCCGTACGGCGGTGATCCGATCGGGGCCCACGATCCCCGCAATCCGCTCCAGCAGCTGGGCTTCCAGCCAGGAGATCTGGCTGGCCCAGGCAGGGTCGTCGACGCTCACCAGGAGCTCCGATCCCCGTACCGCCACGGCCCTGATCCTCTCGGACAGGCGGTCCCCGACCACCTCCGGCCACCGGTCCATGAGGGTCGCCACGGAGTCGATCTCGGGCGATCCCATGCCAGCCAGGAGGCGTTCCAAGCTCTTCCTGATGGGGGTCGGCCCCCTCTCCTCACCCATGGGGTCGAAGGTCGGGGACAGGCCCCGTGTCGCCGGTCATGAGATCCGCCCGTCGACGAGCCGCAGCAGCGTGCCGGGCTCGACGCCGGAAGGGACGGATCCCGCCGTGGTGATCACTGACTGGGTCGCCGGCAGGAGGCCAACCAGGGCCCGCACCCGGTCGTCGTCCAGTTCGGAAAAGACGTCGTCGAGCAGCACGACCGGATCGGTACCCGTCCGGTCGACGACCACCCGGTGGCCGGCAAGGCGTAGGGCGAGTGCCACCGACCGCTGTTCACCCTGGGAGGCGTGCGTGCGGGACGGCAGCCCGTCCACCTCGATCGCCACATCGTCGCGATGGGGTCCGACGGTGCTCACGCCACGTCTGACGTCGTCTGCGCGGGCATTCCTCAACGCTTCCACCAGACCAGCAGCGGACCACTCATCGCGATAGGCCATGGACATGGTCGACGCTCCCCCGCTGACCGCTTCGAGGAACTCGCCGGCGACCGGCCCGAGTGCCTCCAGGAGTTCCTGTCGGACGGTGGCCAGTTCCCCGCCGACCTGTCCCAGCTTGGCGTCCCAGACGTCCAGGGTCACGGCCACGTCGGCGGTCAGCCGACCACGCGCCTGCTTCAGGAGCGCGTTTCGCTGCCGCAGGATCCGTTCCAGGTCGGAGCGCAGGGCGTGGTTCCGAGGATGGACGTCCGTCAGGAGGTCGTCCAGCCACCTGCGCCTCCCGCCCGGACCTCCCTTGACCACGGCGAGGTCCTCCGGACCGAACACCGTCGTCCGGAAGTGGCCCAACAGGTCCCTCACCCGGGGCACCTGGTTCCTGTTCACGAGGATGCGGTTGCGTCCGGAGGCCAGCAGCTCGGCCTCCAACAGGATCGTCCTCTCACCCCCGCCCACCTCCGCCCGGATGACCGCCTGACCGGCGCCATGCCTTATCAGGGCCTCGGTCGGGGCCCCCCGAAACGACGAACCCCGAGCTAACCAGGCGATCGCCTCGACCAGGTTGGTCTTTCCCTGTCCGTTGCCTCCCACAACGAGGGTCACGCCGGGATCCAGGCTCACATCGACCGACGCGTGGTTCCGGAAGTCGGTGAGCCAGAGCCGGTCGACTGTCATGGCCGGTTTCCCGATCGACTAACGACCGGATCCTCCGCGACCGTCAGGAGACCCGAACGGGCATCAGCAGGTAAAGGAACTGGTCGTCTCCGGTGCTACGCAGGATCGCCGGCTTCAGCGAGTCGACGGTGTCCAGCCGGACCTCGTCTCCCGGGCTGACCTCCAGTCCATCCAGTAGGTACTCGGGGTTGAAGGCCACCGTCAGGTCGGACCCGGTGTACTCCGCATCGAGGGTCTCACGGGCCTGTCCGACGTCCTGGGTGATGGCCATCAACTCCAGACCGTCCGAGGACATGGCCAGCCTGACAGGGGTCGAGTCCTTGGCCAGGATTCCCACCCGGCGGACCGCGTCAAGCAGCGCGAGGCGGTCCACGACCAGCGAGTTCGGATGGTCCACCGGAATGAGGCCCCGGTAGTTCGGAAACTCGCCCTCAATGAGGCGGGTCACGATCTGCACGTCATCGACCACGAAACACGCATCGCGCTCACCGAGCCGGATCGTGAGGTCGGAGGCGTCGCCCAGGATGCGGGCCACGGCATCCAGGGCCCGGGATGGCACCAACACGGTCTGGTCACGTCCCAGGATGGAGGTTCCCGGGAGGTCGCGTACGGCCAGCCGATAGGAATCGGTCGCCACGAAGCGGAGGCCGTCCTCCTCGGCTGCCATCAGGACACCGGTGAGAATCGGTCTGGCGTCATCGATGCTCGCTGCCTTCACCACCTGGTCAAGGGCGGCCGACACCATCAATGCGTCGAGGGTGACCGATTCTCCACCGGGTTCCTCGAACCGGGGATACTCGTCGGCCGGCATCACCCGGAGGCTGAAGTCGGACCGCCCGGACACCAGGCTCGCACCATCGTCTCCTACCGAGAACTCGACCTGCCCGCTGTCCATGGCCCGCACGATGTCGGATCCCAACTGGGCCGAGAGGACGACGGATCCGTCCTGTTCGCCACCCACCTCCGCCTCGACACGAATGGTGAGGTCAAGGTCGCTGCCCATAACCGTCAACCGGTTGTCGGTGAGCTGCAGGTGGAGTCCAGACAACACTGGCAGGGTCCCGCCGCGCCCGGACACAGCCCGACGCGCTACAGAGAACGCCCGGTCGAGTACATCTCGCTCGCATCGGAACTTCACAGGCTTATCACTTTCGATTGGTCAGGATTCAAATCTGGTAGTAGTGGCAATAGGTGCTGTGGATTGTGGAGTATCGCCCATCTCCGCAGGTCAGGGGGATGATGCTCGTAACTGCGTAGTCCACCGTCGTCCCCAGTGTCACCACGGTGGCTGCCCTGTCCTGTGGATGGGCTGGAGGTCGTCCACCGGAGGTCCACAGCGTCGTCCACGGGCGGGGGGTCAGTTCTTGGCCCGTACAGATGAGATCAGGGTGGATACCTGGTCGTAGATGTCCCGTCGCTCGGGCATCAGCTTGCTGATCTTGTCGACGGCGTGGATGACCGTCGTGTGGTCCCTGCCGCCGAACGCCCTCCCGATCGCCGGGTAGCTCATATCGGTCAGCTCGCGAAATACGTACATCGAGACCTGACGTGCGGTGACCAGGGGGCGGCGCCGGCTTCCACCGATGAGGTCATCGCGTGGGAACCCGTAGATCTCCGTCGTCTTGGACAGGATGAGGTCCGGGGTAATGATCAGCGGCGATGTGCTGGAGATCAGGTCGCTGAGGATGCTGATGGCCATCGCCCTAGTACAGGGCTCATGGTTCAGGCTGGAGTAGGCGGCGACGCGGGTGAGCGCTCCCTCGAGTTCCCGGATGTTGTCGGTGACGCTCTCGGCGATGAAGAGGAGGACGTCGTCGGGCACCTGGACGTCGCTGGGGGTCTGTTCCGCCTTCTTGCGGAGAATGGCGAGGCGTGTCTCGACATCTGGAGGTTGGATGTGGGTGACAAGGCCCATCTTGAAGCGACTGCGGAGTCGGTCCTCGAGTGTCGAGATGGAGTCCGGCGAACGGTCGCTCGTCAGGACGATCTGGCCACCCTCCTGCTGGATGGAGTTAAAGGTGTGGAAGAATTCTTCCTGAAGACCTTCCTTTCCCTCCATGAACTGGATGTCGTCGACCAGGAGCACGTCGTTCCTGCGGTAGCGATCCTTGAATTCTGGGAGCTGCTTGTTTCGGATGGCCTCGACGAACCGGTTCATGAACGTCTCACTGGATACGTACTGCACCCGGTAGGTCGGATAGTGGGCGGCGACGTAGTTGCCGACGGCCTGGAGGAGGTGGGTCTTGCCGAGGCCGGCGTCTCCGTAGATGAACAACGGGTTGTAGGACCGTCCGGGGGTCTCGGCCACCGCCTGGGCGGCTGCGTGGGCGAACCGGTTGGACGAGCCGATCACAAAGTCCTCGAAGGTGAGCCGACCTGCGAATGGCACGTCGCTGGTCACTACCGGAGTCGGATGGGTGAGTGGGTCGAGGGTCGGCCCGGGTGCTGCCACAGGTGCCGCAGCAGGTGCAGGAGCCGTTATGAGGTCCAGCGGTGAGGCGAGCAGGTTCATGGTGAGTGGGGGTTCCTCGTCAAGGTTCTCGCGGATCACGATGCGCAGGCTCAACTGGTCATCACTGATCCCGGCCACGGCGTCGTTGACCAGGGCGTGGTACCGACCCTCGATCCGGTCCCGGATGATGCTGCTCGGGACCGACACGGTCAGCGTCTCGGCGTCGGCGGCCACCGGTTGTGCAGAGTTGAACGTCATCTGCCACACCACGTCGGACACCTGCGCCTGGATCGCTGCTGCGCAGGCTTCCCACAACACCGTCGCGTCCGTCATCGTCGTCTCCGTTCGGATTGTCCACAGGTGTGGAACCTGCTGTGGAAAGGTCGGCGAAGGTGGAAAACGGTCGTACGAGGCCCACTCCGCCCTGTGTGTGGGCGGGGCAACGTAGCAGCCTGTGGACGACGGTGCGCCGGATCAATTCGCGGTGGACATCGCGCCTGTTCAGTCCCACTTTCGCGCAATCAGCGCGATCCGGGGACCTGCGGTCCCATCCGGTCCCGTGTCGCGGCCGGCCGGTGCGGTTGGCCGCTTGGCCCTGTGGATACTGTGGATAACCCACCCACCGGCTTCCATGATGGCCAGACGGCAGGCTGTCGCGGCCTGAGGGATGACGGGCCACCGGTTGGCGCGTACCCGAAGTGCCCCGTAGCCTGAGGGTCGGGTCATGGACCGCCCCGAGCCGGGTGGTCCGATCCGGTCGGCATCCGAGCCGGCTCTGTCGACCATCGGGTCGGCGAGCGGACGCATCCAGTCCGCGGTGAACGAAAATCGACGGCCAACTGGGCGCTCCCCCTCCTGACGACGCCCACCGTGCCAGCAGGAGACCTTTCATGAAGCGTACGTATCAGCCCAATACCCGGCGTCGGGCTCGGAAGCACGGCTTCCGGAAGCGCATGCGCACCCGTGCCGGCCGGGCGATCATCAATGCCAGGCGCCGGAAGGGTCGAACCCGCCTGTCGGCTTGATTACCCGTCTCAGCAGACGAGACGACTTCCATGCGCTCCGTCGTGATGGTCGATCCGTTCGATGCGGTCCGTTGCGGGTCGGGTTCCGACCAGCGGACCTGCCTGTTGCCGGGGTCCGCGTTGCGTACGCCATCCCGAAGCCGGTTGGTTCCGCGGTGGTCCGCAACCGTGTGCGTCGTCGGCTCCGGTCGATCCTTCTGGGGATCGACCGTTCCCCCCGCTCCCTGCCGCCAGGTGACTACCTGGTCCGGGTACGTCCCGGAGCCGCCGACTCGTCGTTCGACGAGCTTCGGCGCCACCTGATAGAGGCGATCGATGAACTCTCCGACCGTTGATGACCTGATGGAGGCTCGTGGCGTTCCGGCTTTCGCCGGGCCGGGACTTCCGGCCCGGCTGCTGCTCGGCTGTGTGCGTGGCTACCAACGCCTCGCTGGTGGTCGGCCGACACCCTGCCGCTTCCTGCCGACGTGTTCGAGCTACGCCCTCGACGCCCTGGAGCGTCACGGCGCCGTGCGTGGATCGTGGTTGGCCCTGCGGCGACTGGGCCGCTGCCACCCGTGGGGTAGCCACGGCCTGGACCCGGTTCCCGGCGACTCCCCCTTCTCCAACAGAGGTGACGCCTGATGTTCGATCTGATGTTCGATGCGATCGCTGCTGTCCTGGCTTGGTTCTACAGCCTGGTTCCCAGCTTCGGGCTGGCCATCACCCTGCTGACCGTCGTGGTGATGGTCGTCGTGACCCCGCTGACCCTCAAGGGCACGCGGTCGATGATCAAGATGCAGCACCTCCAGCCGGAGATGAAGAAGATCCAGACTCGGTTCAAGGGCGACCGGGAGGCCATGAACAAGGAGATGATGGCCTTCTACCAGGCCAACGGCATCAACCCGATGGGGGGGTGCCTACCCCTGTTCGTCCAGGCACCGGTGTTCATGGTGCTGTACCAGGTGCTCAGGGGCATGACGCGGCGGCTCTCCGACATGGGGGGAAACATCGGTTGGGTGGCCGGTCGTCTGGGCGCCGGGGAGACCCTGGCCGGGGTACCGGCCGATCCACAGACCTTCTACCCTGCCTACGTCGACTCGGGTTCGGAGCTCTTCGCCGACCTGAGCAACGAAACCGAGATGCTCTTCCTGGGCTTCGACCTCTCCCAGTCGGCGCAGTCGGCGCTGTCACAGGGCGTCACGGCGGCGTTCCCCTACCTCGTCTTGATCCTCGTGGTGTTCCTCAGCGCCTGGGTCCAGCAGCGCCAGATCCGCGGACGGAACCCCGACGCTACGGTCAACCCACAGCAGCAGATGCTGATGAAGGTGATGCCGTTCATCCTGCCCGTCATCTCGTTCAACCTCGATGCGGCCCTGGTCCTCTACTTCGTGGTGTCGAACCTCTATCGGATCGGTCAGCAGGCCTACATCACCCGGACCCTGTACGGACCGGGCCATGGGACCGAGCTGGTCGTCCTCCCGGAGAAGCCGACCAAGGGCGAAAAGGGCTCATCAAAGGGTCCCAGTGCTGAGAAGGCGTTGAAGACCACCACGAAACCGCCCCAGGCGAGGCCCTCGTCTCCGTCAGCCCGACAGGGTCGGACCACGGCGGGTACAAATAGGAGTGATTCCCAAAAACGTGAAGAACCATCGGATGCGGATGATTCCGGTAGACGCGCTTCGCGTATCCGGAAGTCGGCTAAGCCAGCGGCCACGGTGAAGAAGAAGGATGGCCGTCGCCGGCGCAGGAAGGCGTCCGATGAGCCGAAGGAAACCGACAAACGGCCGCCGGCGGCCCGTGCACGCGGGGGACGTACCACTCCCCCGGGCACGGCTCGGGCGAGTGGCCCCAGGAAGAAGAAGAGGAGGAAGTGAGCCATGGAGTGGATAGAAACCACAGGCGTCTCACTCGATGAAGCGAAGGAACGGGCCCTGGATCGTCTGGGCGTGGCCGAGGACGAGCTGGAGGTCGAGGTTCTGTCTGAGCCGACGCGCTCGATGTTCGGCCTGAGGAAGTCCGAGGCCCGCCTGCGGGCCCGGGTTCGTCCTACCAGTCCCCGACCGAGGGTTGATCGGCGTGACCGCAACCGCCGTAATGACCGGAACGGTGGTCGGGGACGCCAAGCCGCCGGTCGACAGGACCAGAAGGGAGGGCGCGGGACCCAGGACTCGCGTCAGGGTGGATCGGGCGATGTCGGCAAGGGTGGGGGAAACCGCCGTCGCCGGGGTAACGGTGGCGGTCGTCAGGCCGACCGCCAGCAGGATCAGGTGACCGCGTCCGCCGGGCATGATGGGGACGACGGCCGTACGAGTGGGAGTCCGGACAAGGGCCGGGAGAAGGGTCGCCAGTCGGCGGCCGTGGAGTCGTCGGCGAAGTCGGCGAATGGCAACGGCCGCAGGAGCGACCGGGAGAGGGCTGAGGTGGAGGCCATGGATTTGCAGACACAGGCTGGGATCACCGAAGGGTTCGTGCAGGGTCTGCTCGACGCTATGGGTCTCGATGCCCGTGTGGAGAGCACCATCGAGGAGGATCGGCTCACGGTGGAGGCCCATGGTCTCAACCTGGGCCTCGCAATCGGGCAGCGCGGGGAGACAGTCCGTGCCATCACGGAGCTTTCGAGGACCCTGGTCCAGCGGAGTTCGGACGGTCAGGCCGAGGGTTTTCTGGTGGTCGATATCGGTGGCTATCGTGAGCGGCGACGGTCGTTCTTGGCCGACTTCGCCAGGGTACAGGCCGAGGCCGTCCTCGAGGATGGACGGTCAAGGGCGATGGAGCCGATGAGTGCGGCAGACCGCAAGGTCATCCACGACACGGTGGGTGAGATCGACGGCCTGGCAACCATTTCAGAGGGAAGTGACGCCGACCGCCGGGTGGTCATCATGGTCGAGTCCGCCGGGTGACGACACCGGTCGAGGAGATCCTCGACGCTGCGGTCGCTGAGGGGTTTCTCACCCCCCTGGCGGCTGCCGAGGGGCCCGCGCACAGCGCGGGCTTCCTTCGTTTTGGGGCGCTGATCGAGGCGGGGGCGGGTCCGGGGTCGAGAGCCGGCGACGGTGTCCAGGTGGAGCTGGATACCGGCGTCGTCGCTGTCGATCTTGGTACTGGGGGAGGGGTCCCCGGGTTGGTGCTGGCTGCTCTGACGTTAAACAGATGGGTCCTGGTCGATCGAGGTGATCGGCGGTGCACGTTCCTCCGGTGGGCTGTCCGAGAGTTGGGTCTGGGCGATCGCGTGGAGGTTCTGGCTGTCGACGCCGTGCAGGCGGCACGGGGCGGCCTACGCGGAAAGGCGGCACTGGTTACTGCCCGGGCGTTCGCTCCACCAGGCCCTACCGCCGAGTGTGCGGCACCGTTCCTCGCCACGGACGGGATCCTGGTGGTCAGCGAGCCGCCAGGTGATCAGGTCGACACGGTGGGTCGATGGGTATCCGATGCCCTCGACCAGCTTGGCATGGTGGACCTTGGAGGATGGCGATTCAGCGGGGCGGGATACAGGGCCATGCGGGCCACCAGGACCTGTCCGTCCCGTTTTCCGCGTCGATTCAATCGTCAGCTGGCGGATCCCCTGTTCTGACCAGTTGGGTGCACCGGTGTTCCACGTGGAACATGCAGGGCCTTGCCTGGATGTCGTGTTCGGAACTCGCAGGCGAACGGCGTGTACAAGCTCTGCTGCCGTCCAAAGGGTCCTTGCATTTGTCAACGGGCACTAGCATGATGCTCGGAATGTTCAGGAAGAACCGTCGTGCCCGCGTCATCGCTGTTGCCAACCAGAAGGGCGGCGTGGGAAAGACGACCACCACGATCAACCTGGGTGCGGCCATGGCTGAGTCCGACAAGCGGATTCTCGTCGTGGATCTGGACCCGCAGGCCAATGCGACGACAGGGTTGGGGATCTCCAACAGGGGCCTCCAGGCATCGATCTACGAGGTCATCATTCAGCAGACGACGGTTGGTGAGGTCATCTGCACCACCGAGGTGCCAAACCTCGAGGTGGTACCCTCGAGCCTGGCGCTGGCAGGGGCTGAGATTGAGTTGGTGACGGCGTTTAGCCGTGAACACCGGCTTGAGCGGGCCCTGGAAACGGTTGCCGACGACTACGACGTCATCCTGATCGACTGTCCACCGGCCCTGGGTCTCCTGACCGTCAATGCCCTGGTCGCAGCCCAGGAGGTACTCGTGCCTATCCAGTGCGAGTACTACGCCCTGGAAGGGCTCGGCCAGTTGGTGGGCAACGTCGACCTCGTGAGGGCGAACCTGAATCCGGATCTCAAGATCTCCACCATCGCCCTGGTGATGTACGACGCCCGGACGAACTTGTCTGAGCAGGTTGCCGAGGAGGTTCGGACCTTCTTCGGTGACAAGGTGTGTCGACAGGTGATACCGAGGTCGGTTCGCCTCTCGGAGGCGCCGTCCTTTGGGCAGCCCATCACGGTGTTCGATCCGACCTGCCGGGGCGCGGTTGCCTACAGGCAGCTTGCGAAGGAGGTTCTGAGATGAAGAAGAGCGGACTTGGTAAGGGCCTGTCGGCCCTCATACCGGCGGGAGCAGACGACACCGAAGACAGGTCGACTCCGGACGAGGTGTCGACGACTGCCAAAGCGCCGACCCCTGACACCAGGTTCGAGATGGTGTCGGTGGCCGACATCGAGCCGAACCGCTACCAGCCTCGTCGGGTGTTCGATGACGAGAGCATGGCCGAGTTGACCGCTTCCATCCAGGAGGTGGGGATACTCCAGCCCCTCCTGCTCCGGAAGGGAGATGGGGGTTATCAGCTCGTGGCCGGTGAACGGCGTTGGCGGGCTGCCCGACGAGCGGGTCTGACCATGGTGCCCGCGGTGGTGAGGGAGGCCGAGGACCGCGACTCCCTGGAACAGGCGCTCATCGAGAACCTCCATCGCGATGACCTGAACCCCCTGGAGGAGGCCGCCGCCTTTCACCGGCTGATGGATGAGTTCGGCCTCACCCAGCATCAGGTGGCTGTCCGGGTGAGCCGGAGTCGACCGGCTGTCGCCAACAGCCTCCGTCTGCTCCACCTCCCAGACGGCGTCCAGCAGATGATCATGGACGGTCTGCTCTCCGCCGGCCACGCCCGGGCCCTTGCCGGGCTGGGTGATCGCCAGCTGCTCGAGCAGTTGGCCATACGGGTCGTCGATGATGCGTTGTCGGTCCGTCAGACCGAGGAACTGGTCCGTTCTCTGGACGATGTTCAGGTTTCAGATCCGCAGCCGGTCGATCATCCGGTCGCGAAGCCTCGGGAGGCGGCGGCTCTGGAGGTCGAGCAGATCCTGAGCGACCGTTTCGACACCACCGTCCGGGTACATACCCGGGGACGAAAGGGTCGGATCGTGGTCGAGTTCGCCGACCAGGACGACCTTCAACGGCTTTTCAGGCTTCTAGGAGGCTGACCCGGGCGGGGTTTCGCCAACCGCCCCAGGTACTCGAGCGTCAAGCCTCGACGATCGGCGGCCTGTCGGGTTCGGCGGTCGGATCGGCCACCCAACGGGTGATCGCAGTAGCCAGAGCGTCGGCGATTTCCGCAGTCGCCAGAACGACGACCGATGGTGGGGCCAACGTGCAGAGGACGGCGGGCATTCGCGTCCGTCGGAGGACGGGCACCCGTCGGCCTACACACCCGGTTGCCGGGACATCGGTGCTTCGAAGGGCATGATCGAGGCCGACGGCACAATGGTGGGCGAGCCTGTAGCCACCCTCGCTCAGGAACCCGTCGGTGGCGAAGTAGTTGGACTGAGAATGGGAATGGTTCTCAATTCTTAGCCCCAGGTACATCGCAGCTTCGAAGTCATTCGCAGTGGTGGCCTGGGTGGTCTCGTCCGGGTGGTCGAGTACCAGGACGTGGGCTCCCCGGGCCCGCAGGATCCTGCCGAGTGCCGAGATCAGGGCACCGGAGTTCCCGAACTGTCCGATGGCCAGGCGCTGGCCGTGGAGGTCGGGGCTTCTCTGTCGCAGGCGGTCCAACTCCC
>Ga0207962_1000127_pt1 | contig 21319 bp, 21 predicted proteins | sample Knorr_S15_td_AAI_FD_185603 | JGI IMG/M metagenome (GOLD analysis project Ga0207962, IMG submission 185603) | Marine microbial communities from Southern Atlantic Ocean transect - Knorr_S15_td_AAIW_ad_750m_LV_A (SPAdes) (version 2) | ecosystem: Environmental > Aquatic > Marine > Oceanic | place... | reverse complement strand
TATGCTAATGCTAAATTTCGCGAAGCGTTTGATGGGTATATAAGTGCTGCTCGTCGCAAACGGCCAGATGAAAGAAGCTCTTAATTGTCACTTTTAGTTACACTGTGTAGAATGCCGTCTTGCTTCAAAACCGCCAGCCGGAATTTTCATTTGATCATCTATATCACTGAATGATCAATCCACTTTTTAAGTAGAAAGGTCACAAACTATGTTACGCAGAACGAAGTTTATCGGAATTTTATTATTTAGCAGCCTGGCTAGTTCACTGAGCTATGGAGATGATTTGGTCACCATTTTGCAACTGGCGTTGGATAATGATCCTAGTCTCAAACAAGCGCAGGCAAGTTATCGTGCAAATCGGGAGAATGTTATACAGAGTCGCTCCAGCATGTTGCCCTCACTAGGAGTTGGAGCCGGTACTTCGCGACTCACTAGTGGCTATACTGATTCTCAATACATCAATATGACTAACCCACTAACTGGCGAGACAGTACGCACCAAGGTGAGGGACGATCACAGCTTCCGTCCAGGTATTAACAACCACAACTGGGGTGTTAGCCTTACCCAGAGCGTATTCAATCTCCCCAACTGGTACAGCTTTCAAAGTGCCGAGGCTACCGACAGAGCAGCAGCAGTGAATCTCGCCGCTCAGGAGCAGGATTTGATCATGCGAGTAGCCACCGCTTACTTTGATGTATTGCGTGCTCAAGACCTGCTAGAAACCAATATCCAGGAAGAGGAGGCTGCGCAGCGGTCTCTAGAACAAACCCAACAACGGGAAGCAGTTGGCCTAGTAGCTATCACCGATGTATACGACAGTCAGGCTGCGTATGACCTAGCAAGAAATACGACAATACTGCAACAGGATTTCCTCAGGTCGCGGTACGAAGCACTTGAAGCCATCACCGGCCAAGGTCATCCTGATATCGATGAACTGCTTGACAACTTTCCAATTGTAGAAGTCGAAGGCAATCTCAACCAATGGGAAACTCAAGCAGACAATAACAGCCTAGCGATTGCCGCCGCCGAATTTAATTTAGACGCCTCACGTCAAACTTTACGGGCACGCAAGTCAGACGGCCTGCCTACATTAGATTTACAAGGGTTCTATGGTCACATTGTTACTGCACCAATAGTAAGTCAAGGTGTTCAAATTGGGGGCGGTGCCAGTGACCGAACCCAACTCGCTTTGAACCTCAATATTCCTCTTTACACCGGCGGAACCCTCAGTTCAAGAAAACGTGCGGCTGAGTACAATGTTGTCGCGGCGCAGGAATCACTGGAACTTACCAAGCGCGAGCTAACCCAGAATATCCGTAACGCCTATAGGCGTGTAAATACCGATGTATTGGTTATTGCGCAGCGACAACAATCCATAACATCGGCGCAGAGCGCGCTGGATGCGACGGAATTAGGAGCAGAAGTAGGCACCCGAAACATCGTTGAGGTGTTACTGGCTCGAGAAAACCTATTTCGTGCTTTACGAATGTATGCGGACGCACGCTATACATATGTAATTGACACCCTGGTCCTGAAACAGATTGCTGGTATTCTCACACCCCAGGATATTATTGAACTCAACGAATGGTTACAGGAAAGCTAAGTCACCGCTCAACAAATCAGCTTGCTGATACACGAAACGCTTCAAAGAATTTAGCGGAGGCCATTCCGCTTGCTCCGTCTAATGAGATTTCACCAAAAACATACTTGCTGCTTGTATGTTTCTGCTACGATGGTTCTGCGCTTGAAAAGACTGCCGAGATATTCTGTCGCTTATTGCTACTGACTTAATCATGCCAAAGCTTAACTGTTCTCAGCTTGCGTCCCAGATAAAGGTATGGGGAAGCGAACTTGGTTTCCAGCAAATCGCCATTACCGATGCCGATTTAGACAACTATGCAAAATACTTGTCTGCCTGGATTGACAACAATTATCACGGCGCCATGACTTACATGGCAGAAAATCACGAAAAGCGGTGCCACCCAGAACAGTTGCACCCAGGGACAATTCGTATAATCACTGCGCGTATGGATTACTCAGTCAGCAAATCGAATTCTCTCCATCCCATTCAGCAACGCGACCGAGCCTATGTCTCCCGTTATGCCAGGGGCAGGGATTACCACAAGCTTGTTCGAAAAAGACTCCAGCAGCTAGCTGATAAGATCGAAGAAGCTGCCGGGCCATTTGGATATCGGGCTTTCGTCGACAGCGCACCAGTGCTAGAACGCGCATTGGCGGAGAAATCAGGCATGGGCTGGATTGGAAAGAACACAATGTTAATTAATAAAAACGCTGGGTCCTGGTTTTTCCTCGGGGAACTATTTACTGATCTTCCTTTGCCTATAGATGATAGAGACAGTGATCACTGCGGCTCCTGCGCTGCCTGTCTAGATATCTGTCCTACCCAGGCATTTATTGGACCAAAAGTGCTGGACGCTACACGCTGTATTTCTTACTTGACGATCGAGTTACGTGGATCCATCCCGGAGGAATTTCGCAAACCTATGGGCAATCGCATTTTTGGATGTGATGACTGCCAACTCGTGTGCCCTTGGAACAAGTTTACCCAAATTAGCGAAGAAACAGATTTTTCGCCGCGACACAACCTAGATGACGCTAAACTCATTGAATTATTTCAATGGACGGAACAAGAATTTTTCCTCAAGACCAGCGGTTCACCTATTCGCAGAATTGGCTACGAGTGTTGGTTACGTAACATTGCTGTGGCTCTAGGAAATGCGAATACAAATGAAGAAACAATTACAGCGCTCAAAGCATCTCTCAATCATCCGTCAAAACTAGTGCGTGAACATGTACAGTGGGCCCTTGAGCAACATGGGCAGCGTACTGGATAGCTTGTCAGGCTTTAATGAAATGTTCTCGGTAATATTTCAATTCGTTAACTGAGTCCTTAATATCATCCATTGCTTGGTGCTTGCTCTGCTTGAAGAGCCCTTCCATGATCTCAGGCTTCCACCGCCGCACTAGCTCTTTGATAGAGCTCACATCAAGATTACGGTAGTGAAAGAACGCTTCCAATTCGGGCATGTAATTTGCCATGAACCGGCGATCCTGACAAATGCTATTGCCACACAGTGGTGATGCATTCTTTGTGGAATATTCTGACAGAAACTCTAGCGTCTGACGTTCCGCTTCCGGTTCATCAATAGAGCTACTCTTTGCCCGGCCAATTAATCCCGAGCCGCCGTGATGTTTTTGATTCCATTCATCCATAGCATCCAGTAGTTCATCTGGTTGCTTGATGGCGAGAATTGGACCTTCCGCGAGGATGTTTAATGCTGGATCGGTCACCATAGTAGCAATCTCGATGATACGATCTGATTGAGGAATGAGCCCGGTCATTTCCAGATCCAGCCAGACAAGGTTCAGGTTTTTATCCATTGAATTTCGTTAGTGTGTTGCGCTTGTTACCAGACATTGTAGCAAAGCTTGAATAGCCAGAATATGCAATAATCGTGGCACTTTAATACATTTATCGCATTATATTCTCGACTACCCAATATTTATGAGCAAAAGACGGCTAAGCAAACATCAGAAGTCTCGCATAACCGAGAAACAACAAAGAGAAATTGAGGCCGTTACATATAGCCAATTCAGCAATGCCAACACTAGCAGCAACTGCAATGGCAGAATCATCAGTCACTTCGGTAAACAGTTAGATGTAGAAGTGCTCAATAAAAATGGGTCTCCACGAACTGTGCGATGTCACCAAAGGGCGAACCTGCCTGATCTGGTAACAGGTGACTTAGTGGTCTGGGACCAAGAAAGCGATGAAAGCGGCGTCATTGTCGCGGTTAACGAGCGTCAAAATTTGTTTGCGAGGCCGGACGCGGCTGGAAACTTGAAACCAGTTGCAGCCAACATCGATATCGTTCTTATTGTTTTTGCCGTAATGCCTGGGCCATTTATGAATCTCATTGACCGCTACCTAGTGGCCGTTGATAACCTAGGACTGGAGCCGCTTTTAGTATTCAATAAAATTGACTTACTGAATGAGCAAAACTCCGACGAATTCAACAGTATATTGTCGATTTACGAGGAACTCGGGTACCCAGTACAACGGGTTTCGGCCCTGACTGGCAGAGGCATTGCTGAACTCGAAGAAGTCTTATCGGTCAAGACTACCGTGTTTGTCGGACAGTCCGGAGTCGGCAAATCTTCGCTGGTTAACCGGCTGGGATTAGCTGAGATGACAGACGTAGCTGACCTATCCCAAAAAAAATATAAGGGCACGCATAAAACAACGACAGCTAGACTTTTTCACCTACGCAACTGTGACGTGATCGACTCCCCAGGAATAAGGGAGTTTCACCTAGGGCATATTACACAAACGGAACTGTTAAGTGGGTTCAGAGAACTGAACGAACTCGCAGGAAACTGCAAATTTCGGGATTGCTCCCACCAGACCGAGCCAGGCTGTGCAATCCAGGAAGCTCTCATTGCAGGGAAGATTTTTCCTCAACGCTTGGAGAACTATTTCAAGATTTTACAGATGATGGAAACTCCCTGAATAGATAAAATTAGAATAGTGACCCTGTAAATTCCTTGAAAAAAAATGTGCTATGAATCCTGAATCGCAAAACGTATTCCCGCTCACTCTTGAAATTGAAGAGTTACTGCCGGTTATGCCTTCGGATCAGATCCTCTTGGTGGCAGTGTGTGCCGAAGAGGTATTTTTCAATCATCACATTCCCGGTTCTGTGTTAATCAGGCCGGCTGAATTAGTGAGCGGTATCAAACCAGCTACAGGCAAACTCCCCAATGCGGAACATTTAAGTACAATTTTTTCTCGTATTGGTCTAAGCAAAGAAAAGCACGTTGTGGCATATGACGACGAAGGGGGGGGCTGGGCAGGTCGGTTAATCTGGACACTGGACGTTCTCGGCCATCATAACCATTCCTTTTTAAATGGCGGGCTGGTAGCTTGGATAAATGAGGCTCACCCCATCTCGAGCGGTATAGCAGAACAAGAACCTTCGGATTATGTCGCCCAAATAGACAGGAGTGTCGCTGTCGATCTGGACGATGTGCTGAGCCAAATCGGTGACAGCGATTCTATTGTTTGGGACGCACGTGCTCTGGAAGAATACACGGGAACCAAAGTCACGGCGCTGAAAAATGGACACATTCCAGGTGCTGTGAATCTGGACTGGCTAGAACTGATAGACCACGATAGTAATCTTAGATTGAAACCCTTGGACATACTAAAACGTGAACTGGAATCTTTAGGCATTGATAACAACAAAAAAATAATTACCCATTGCCATACTCATCACCGTTCCGGACTCAGTTACTTAGTAGGTAAAATTTTGGGGCTTGATATCAAAGCCTACGACGGTTCCTGGTCTGAGTGGGGGAATCACCCTGACACCCCAGTTGAGTGCTGAAGCAAGAAGGTTAGCTTAATCTCATGTCCCATTTATTTGCCTTCCTCCAATATCTTTTACCCCACCATGCGTTATCACGCTTTATAGCAATGTTCACCGAAACAGTTCTCTTCAGGAAAGCGCTAATCAAGGCATTTATTGGTTTTTACAAGGTCGATATGAGCGAAGCATTGCTTTCGGACCTTGATCAGTTTGAGAATTTCAATGCCTTCTTTACTCGAGAACTCAAACCAGAGGCTAGGCCACTAGTTGAAGGAGAAAGTGCTGTAGTGTGTCCAGCCGATGGTGTAATTAGTCAGGCCGGGGCCATTGAGAAAGATTCCTTATTGCAGGCGAAAGGCAGATTCTTTAAGGTCGCTGACCTACTGGGGGACGATTCTGCCTTGGTAGACGATTTCTCGGCTGGCACATTCGCAACTATCTATTTATCTCCCAGGGATTACCACAGAGTTCATATGCCACTGGCCGGGCGGTTGAAAAAAATGATCTATGTGCCGGGCAGGCTATTTTCGGTCAATCAGAGAATGTCTGGGTATGTGCCCAATTTATTGGCACGTAATGAGCGGGTGATTTGCCTTTTTCAAACGAGAGCCGGACCGATGGCGCTGGTATTGATAGGCGCTATGATCATAGCTGGTATAGAAACGGTCTGGTCCGGGCAAGTATGTCCAAGCCCAAGAACTCGCAAATTGCGGGTTATGAGTTATGAAACTTATAGTCCTCCTATCGAGTTACCAACTGGCGCAGAGATGGGTAGATTTAAATCAGGTTCTACCGCTATTGTATTATTTGGTCCCGGAACTATAGAGCTTGATGGTGCTCTCACTGCGGAAACGCCGGTACGCATGGGCCAGTTACTCGGAACTTTAAAAGCAAATTGAGTATTACATTCCAGCAACAGTAGGTGATGGAAATGACAAAAGATGAATTAAAACGAGCTGTCGCGCAGGCGGCGTTCGAACATGTTGAATCAATGCTTGACGATGACACAATCGTGGGGGTCGGAACTGGTTCTACCGCTAATTTCTTCATCGAAGAGCTGGGCAAAATCAGTCACAAACTTAATGGTACAGTTGCCAGTTCTGAAGAGTCTACCCGTCGTCTTAAGGAACACAATATCCCTGTATTCGATTTAAACGCCGTTGGGGAAATTTCGGTCTATGTGGACGGAGCAGACGAGGCCAACGATCACTTGCAGTTGATCAAGGGTGGTGGCGCCGCACTCACTCGAGAAAAAATCATTGCCGCCGCCTCAAGAGAATTCGTTTGCATTGCTGATGATTCAAAGCTTGTGAGTACTCTGGGTAAATTCCCGCTGCCGGTGGAAGTCATCCCAATGGCAAGAAGTTACGTTGCACGGCAGATCGTGAAGTTGGGAGGCGATCCAGTGTACCGAGAAAACTGCGTTACGGATAACAGTAACCATATTATAGACGTCTTCAACCTGGAAATACTAAACCCCAGGAAACTAGAATATGACCTAAACCAAATAACAGGTGTGGTTGCCAGTGGTTTGTTTGCAAACCGCGGAGCTGATCGCTTGTTACTTGGCTCGATTACAGGCGTAAAGACACTGCTACCCTAATGTATTAGGGTATTACTATTCACCGTAAAAATAAGAAAATCGTTAGCAAGATCAGTATGATCAGAGAAATATATCTTATCTGAATCGCTTCAGATTTACTTCAATTCTGTTTCAAACCTAACTTTCAAGCTTTTTATTATTCCGGCAGGGACTCGCTAAAGGCCTATAACAATTAAAGCGGGTTGACGTTTTCCGCTTGGGGGCCTTTCTGACCTGTAGTAACTTCCATGGTCACTTTTTGCCCTTCATGAAGCGTTCTTCTTCCCGAGCCATTGATGGCGCTGAAATGCACAAACACATCCTTACCACCTTCCTGCTCTATAAATCCAAATCCTTTCTCGTCGTTAAACCACTTAACGGTACCTTCAACTGATTCTGACATATTGCTCTCTTGCTGTTTCAAAATTTACTTGGTCGAATTGCCAAAAATAGCAACCCATCGGCCCACTTTGACCGATCGACCAGTGTACGCTGATATTCTTTCAGATGGAAACATTTCTTGGTCGGTTTTTATACACGTCTAAATCAACTTGGCTTAATCTTACTACACCTCATCGTATAGCTGGGCTATCTCGTCATTTATATTAACGACCAATTCAACGAAATAGCTCTGGTCAGGTTAAATGAGGGTAATGGCACTGTTCGCTTAAAGATAAAGTTCTACCCTGCATCCTCGATAATCTGGTCTAGTGAGGAAAAGATCCGATCCCGGAACTCTGGTGATTCATTCACCGAATGGTGGCGCGCATCGGGAATCATATAGATTTTAGACTTGGGAAACTTTTCTTGAATGTGTGACAGGTTGTATCGCCAGTCCACGGTTTCATCACCGGTGCCTTGAATTATGTGTAAAGCCTCATCACATATCTTCGCCCGTGCAAATCGCCTTTGATACTCAATCATAGCCAACACCCAGCTCCGTGGCAATTTCTTACTTTGCAAGGCATCACGGGTGTGTAGGAATTTCAGAAACTCTTCATCGTGACTGTTCATTGCAAATTTGCGCCGCGCCGATCTAATAAACCAGCGGGTCAACATAAATAGCAGCTTACTGGTAATCCAGCGTTTAGGTCGCAAAAATGGCCCCAGCAAGATGTAGCACTGCACTGGAAACTGGTCGGCAAGATTTGTGTCCTGTAATGCATCCATAATAATAGCGGCCCCAGTACTTTGCCCAATAACAATCCATGGCTGATTGACCTTAAAACCTTTTGCCTGGTGCAAAACTCTAAGGAACGCCTCGCTATATTGTCGAAAAGAATCAATCTCGGCTATTGGACCACTGGACAGGCCATGGCCCGGAAGGTCGAAGATCACTACTTCATAACCAAGTTGCAAGCAATGCCTTATCAGATGACCATACAACCCGGTGTGATCAAAGTAGCCGTGCAACAGGAAAGCCGTCCCCTTCTGGCGCTCCAATGACACCATAAAATAGTGGCAAACTATTTTGAATCCCCCATTATTGACAATGCCGGCGCAGTGTTTACTACCTCCATCATCACCAGTGAAATTCAATCCATAGTATTGCAGGTAGGTCTGAAGGAGAGGGGTCTTCCCTTCCTTATTGGAATTGGAATTAAAAAAATTCAGGGGCAGGCTATCTCGGATTTGTTCAGCATTGTCTCGACTAAACATGACCGGCCTCGCCCTCGTAAGTCTGATCCGTTAATTATCGGCCAGCACCAGAATACCGATGATGCATTTCCTCTAGGTCGTAAATCCTCCCAAACTTAGCAATTTGTCCCGCCGTGCCAAAGTCTTGCAGCCGTGCCTTCACGATATCCTTCATAGCGTCTATGGTTGGCGTTAGGAATTTCCTAGGATCGAATTCTGATTTGTTCTCGGCTAGGAATCGCCTCACCGCACCAGTTGATGCGAGCCGCAAATCAGTATCAATATTCACTTTACGGACTCCGTGTCGTATGCCCTCCTGGATTTCTTCAACGGGGACACCGTAGGTTTCCGGAATCTCGCCCCCGTATTTGTTTATAACTGCTAACCAATCCTGGGGTACTGAAGAAGAGCCATGCATTACTAAGTGAGTGCTGGGAATTTTCTCATGAATTTCCTTGATACGATCGATAGCCAGAATATCGCCAGTCGGTGGGCGGCTGAACTTATACGCACCATGGCTGGTACCTACTGCTATAGCAAGTGCATCGACACCCGTAGCATCGACAAACTCTAATGCTTCCTGAGGATCAGTGAGCAATTGTGATTTCTCCAGTTTACCTTCCGCCCCCACGCCATCTTCTTCGGCTGCCATGCCGGTTTCTAAGGAGCCCAAGCAACCAATCTCACCCTCAACTGACACACCGCAGGCATGAGCCATCTCCACAGTCATCTTGGTAACACGTACGTTGTAATCGAAATCCGTCGGTGTCTTACCATCTTCCGCGAGTGAACCATCCATCATGACCGAGGAGAAACCAAGCTGGATAGATCGCTGGCAAACCGCTGGTGATACACCATGATCTTGATGCATAACAATGGGAATATGTGGAAACTCTTCGATGGCTGCTTGGATAAGATGCTTCAGGAAGTTAGAGCCAGCATATTTACGAGCGCCTGCCGATGCCTGCAGAATAACAGGGCTATTTAATTCATCAGCTGCTTCCATAATAGCACGCACTTGTTCCAGGTTATTCACATTAAATGCCGGTACACCGTAGCCATTTTCTGCCGCGTGATCCAGTAACTGTCTCAAACTGATAAGTGCCATGATTAACCCTCTTCCTATTTATTCGTTTCCGCTTGTCTTTGCATCAAAGAGTAGTCCGTATTATTTCTCCTGAAATGTTAATTCGCAACTCCTCTTTCTTCTAATATCTGTACACCCGGCAGTTTCTCTCCTTGCACATATTCCAGGAAGGCGCCACCTCCGGTCGAGATATAGGAAATAGTTTCAGTCACACCAAACTTGTCAATTGCGGCGATAGTTTCACCCCCACCGGCAATCGAAAATCCCTTGTTACCAGCAACAGCTTGCGCAATTTTTACTGTCCCCTCGGCAAACTGAGGTACCTCAAAGACACCCATCGGCCCATTCCAGATAATTGTCTTCATGGTACTAATCAGATTTGTCAGTTGCATTGCCGTTTCCGGGCCAATATCGAGGATAAAGTCATCTTCTTCGATCTCAGCAACAGCTTTTGTGTGAGCTTCAGCATCAGATGAAAACTTCTTCGCAACCACTACATCAGTAGGCAATGGAATATTAGTACGTTGCATTAACATTTTAGCGGCGTCTACAAACTCCGGCTCACACAACGATTGGCCTACCTCAAATCCGCTTGCAAGTAAAAATGTATTCGCGATACCCCCCCCCACAATAAGCTGATCCACTTTATTCGCTAATTTGTTGAGTACACCAAGCTTACTGGATACTTTGGCCCCGCCTACAATAGCTATCATCGGTCGCTTCGGTTTCATCAGGGAACGCTCCAAAGCTTGTAGTTCGCGTGCCAGTAGCGGGCCAGCACATGCGGTCGGTGCATACCTGGCGATCCCATGGGTGCTGGCCTGAGCGCGATGCGCCGTACCGAAAGCATCCATGACAAACACATCGCAGAGCTTGGCATAGTGAGTGGCCAACCCATCATCGTTAGCTTTTTCACCACTGTTGATACGTACGTTTTCCAGCAAAACGACGTCAGCGTCAGAATTCCTAACAGCATCAGGCTTATCTAGGTAATCCTCAATCAGTTCAACCCGACAAGCGAGCAATTCAGCTAGACGATTGGCGATGGGTCGCAGAGAAAACTCGGGTTGTTTAGAAATCGGTTTACCTTCCTCAGGCCGGCCCAGGTGCGACATCAGAATCACTGTTTCCGACTCAGCCCTTACTTGTTCTATGGTCGGAAGAGCTGCTTTGATCCGCATATCGTTGCTAACCACCCCATTCCTAATAGGAACATTCAAGTCTTCGCGAATCAGTACATGTTTGCCTGTGAGATCAAGCTCTTCCATTCGCAGAAAAGTCATGGTCAGGTTCTCTAAATAAGAAAAATCATCAATTTATGGAGTGCATAGCTCTGACTGCCTCGCTAAAGTCACAGCGCGCAAAGGCCAATACGATCATAACCGTTGAAAGCTATATTATAGAGCATGAAAGTCTACCAAACAGCAGGATCGATCTTTGGTGAACTAACTAAAAGACCGAGCAGTTTCGATAACATTGTCGACGCTAAACCCAAAATGACTCATCAAAACACCACCGGGAGCGGATTCCCCAAAACTCTTCATGCCCATAATCTTGCCATCAAGCCCTACCAGTTTATACCAGTAGTCCGCAGCACTTGCTTCTACAGCTAGGCGATTGCGTACACTGGCAGGTAAAACACTTTCTCGATACTCGGCATCTTGTTCCTCAAACACGTCGACACTAGGCATCGATACTAGACGTACTTGTTCGCCATCGGCTTGCAATGCTTCCACTGCTTCCCGACAGATACCTACCTCGGAGCCGGTAGCGATGATTATTAGCGTTGGCTTTTCTGCGCAATCTTGCAATATGTAGCCGCCATAATTGATGTCCTTGGTCTCTTGACCTCCCCGCTTCTGATGGGGAATCGCTTGGCGCGAGAAAATCAAGGCAGTGGGGCCATTCCTTCTGAGTATGGCAGCTTTCCAGGCTACCGCCGCCTCCACGTTGTCACAAGGGCGCCAGACTGACATATTGGGAGTGCTTCGTAAGTTGGAAAGTTGCTCCACCGGTTGGTGAGTGGGCCCATCTTCGCCCTGCCCGATTGAATCGTGGGTATACACCAGTATACTTCGCTGTTTCATAAGCGCTGCCATACGAGCCGCATTTCTTGCATATTCCATAAAGATCAAAAATGTTGCTGTGTAAGGTATAAATCCTCCATGCAGGGCTATACCAGAAGCGATAGCGGTCATGCCAAATTCCCGTACGCCGAAATAGATGTAGTTGCCATCTGCCTTTTCTGTTATAGGCGTACTACCAGACCATAAAGTTAGATTGGAACCGGTGAGATCAGCGCTACCACCGATCAGTTCAGGCAATATTGAAGCATAGGTTTCTATGCAATTTTGCGACGCCTTGCGGCTAGCTATATCTTCAGGATTGGCGTCGCATTGGGCAATAAATTCATCAGCTTTCTCCACGAAGTAGCTTGGTATTTCTCCCTTTATCCGTCGCACCAATTCCATCGCTAGCTCAGGATATTCTTCTTCATAGACAACCAATTTTTCTTTCCAAGCCGACTCAGCGGCAAACCCTTTCTCGGTGGCATTCCATGCTTGCTTTATTTCCTCGGGGATTACAAATGGCGGGTGATGCCAGTCCAGTCGCTCACGGGTGGCGGCAACCTCTTCCTCACCCAAAGGAGCACCATGAGTGGCTGCGGTGCCCTGCTTGTTGGGAGCCCCAAAACCAATGATGGTCCTACAGTTAACAATGCTGGGCTTAATGGATTCAGCCCGCGCTTCTTCAATGGCCCGGCTGACAGATTCCGTATCATGGCCATCCGCACTTAATACCTGCCAACCGTATGCTTCGAAGCGTTTGTCTGTGTCGTCGGAGAACCATTGCCCCACTTCGCCATCAATAGATATACCATTGTTGTCGTAAAACACGATCAATTTACCCAACTGCAAAGTTCCAGCCAAAGAACAGACCTCATGGGATACTCCTTCCATCAGGCAGCCATCGCCAACAAATACGTAAGTATAGTGGTCTATTATCTTGTACCCTTCTCGGTTGAACTGGGCCGCGAGAGTCTTCTCCGCAATCGCCATGCCTACTCCATTGGCCAACCCCTGACCTAGCGGGCCAGTAGTAGTTTCCACGCCGGGTGTATAGCCATATTCAGGATGGCCTGGAGTTTTTGAATGAAGCTGCCTGAAATTCTTTAACTCCTTCATCGGTATGTCATATCCAGTTAGATGAAGAAGCGAGTAAATCAGCATTGATCCATGACCATTGGAAAGCACAAATCTATCGCGATTAAACCACTGAGGATTACCGGGGTTGTGATTTAGATAGTCATTCCAAAGTACTTCAGCAATGTCTGCCATACCCATCGGTGCACCAGGGTGGCCCGAACGCGCTTTCTGGACGGCATCCATGCTCAGCGCCCGAATTGCATTAGCGCATTGTTTCCGCGACACGCCATTTCCTGACATCAACTTAACTCCTGGCTCATTAATCGACCGGCCGGGTAACAGACAACCGAGTTTGGAAGGCGGCTATTTTCCCGCACCTGAACGCAATATACCACTGACTCGGGACTATTTTCGGCGTGAGATGCCAACTAATATTTTAGTACTAGCTTGCGGCTATATTATATCAATATATTTTGATATAGATTTGAATATGCTCACGTTTGCTGCTACTGTAGCTCCCGCTTAGTTCCCTTTTAATACAGAAAAATGGCTAACGATCTTCAATCAACTGTACTGAGAGTCCCTGCTCTCGAGCTACCTGTCACCCTAGAAAGCCTAACAGAACTGAACAAGGCTCTAGCTGACAGCTTACGCTTGCAGATCTTGCGGTTGCTCAAGAACGAGTCATTTGGTGTGCTGGAACTCTGCCGTATCCTAGAAATTCGCCAGCCAGCACTCAGCCATCACTTGAAAATCCTTGCTAAAAGCAACCTAGTATCGACTCGTCGTGAGGGAAATTCCATATTCTACCGACGGGCATTCTTGACCGATGGGGACTCCCACCGCGACATTAAAGAAAGCACACTAGAACAAATTGACAGCCTGCCAATTAGGGCGGACAGCAAGAGAAAGATCAAACAGATTCAAATCGAGCGCTCCGAGCTATCCCTTAGTTTCTTCAATAAGAATGCCGACAAATTCAAAGAGAAACAGGGACTCATTGTGGAACATGAAGATTACGCGAGTTGCCTGCACGATGTTATCAATGGATTGGGACATTCATCCAAGGCCGTCGTGCTTGAAGTAGGGCCCGGAGAGGGCCAGCTACTGATGGAGCTAGCTAAAAAATACAAGAATATCATAGCGCTCGATAATTCCAGTGAAATGCTGGAGAAATCACGGCAAACAATCGAAAGGAAAAATTTAAAAGGGGTACGCTTTATTCTTGGCGACACCCACACCGCACTAAAAAAGGAAACTGTTGCTGACATCATCATTTTTAACATGGTGTTGCACCATATTTCCTCCCCGGCAAAAACATTTAAAGATTCCGCCACGCTCTTGGCCCCCGGGGGTCATCTCCTAATTATCGATCTTTCAAGGCATGATCAGGACTGGGCGCGGAACTCGTGTGGCGACCTTTGGTTAGGCTTCGATGAGAACGACCTAGACCGTTGGGCCGAGGACGCCGGTCTGGTTTCAGGACAAAGTTCTTATCTTAGTCTTCGCAATGGATTTCAAATACAAATCTGCATATTTAAAAAGAATATACATGGCGCCTAACATACTTTTTTCAATTGATAACCAAAGGAAAATATAATGTCAGAGACAAGCTTGTTTACATCTGAATCTGTCTCGGAAGGACATCCGGATAAAATGGCGGACCAAATATCGGATTCGGTCCTGGATGCTTTGTTAGAGCAAGATGAAGGCTCCCGTGTCGCCTGCGAAACCATGATTAATACCGGCATGGTTATAGTGGCCGGTGAAATTACCACTGAAGGCCAAATAGATGTAGAAAACCTCGTTCGCACCGTCGTAAATGATATTGGCTACAAAAATTCAGAAAGTGGATTCGACTGCAATACCTGTGCTGTACTCAATGCAATAGGTAGCCAATCGCCCGATATTGCTATGGGAGTCAACGAAACCGAAAATCATGAGCAGGGCGCGGGTGACCAGGGGCTCATGTTTGGTTACGCCACAAACGAAACCGAAGTCTTGATGCCAGCACCTATCACATACTCACATCGCCTTGTTAAGCGTCAGTCGGAAGTCCGAAAGAATGGCACTCTGTCCTGGCTAGAACCCGATGCAAAAAGCCAAATTACGTTTCGCTACAAAAACGGCAAACCGATCGGTATTCAGACGGTAGTACTTTCCACGCAGCATCGTGACGATATCTCGCTGCCCGAGTTACAGGAGGCTGTGATGGAAGAAATCATCAAACCAGTACTGCCTGCACGGTGGATAGACGAGAACACTAGATACTTAATTAATCCTACGGGTCGGTTTGTGATCGGCGGACCCCATGGTGACTGCGGTCTAACGGGCCGCAAAATTATCGTCGACACCTACGGTGGTATGGCACGCCATGGCGGCGGTGCTTTCTCTGGCAAGGACCCTTCAAAAGTAGACCGCTCTGCTGCTTATTTAGCCCGCTATGTAGCCAAGAACCTGGTAGCCGCAGGTATAGCCGATCGTTGCGAGTTACAGCTTTCTTATGCCATTGGTGTGGCAGAACCGACTTCCATAAACATCGAGACATTTGGTACTGGCAAGATTGATGATGGCAAGATCGTGGGCCTGGTACGGAATCATTTTGAACTTCGGCCCAAGGGGTTGATTAAAATGCTGGATCTACTCAGGCCTATTTATCGACAAACGTCGGCCTACGGTCACTTTGGGCGTGAAGAACCAAATTTCACTTGGGAACAAACAGATAAGGCAGCGGTACTGCAGAATGACGCTGGACTGTACGCGGAATCAAACCGGAGCAAACTATGAATAACTTATCCGCGAAAGAGGAATTGAGTACCGTAAGGGACTATAAGGTTGCTGATATAAAACTGGCAGATTTCGGCCGCAGAGAGATCACACTCGCAGAAGCAGAAATGCCTGCCCTAATGAACCTGAGAAAAATATATGCGGCCGATAAACCGCTCGCTGGCGCCAAGATACTCGGATGTATTCACATGACCGTTCAGACGGCCGTGTTGATCGAAACTTTGGTTGCTCTGGGAGCCGAGGTACGCTGGTCTTCTTGTAACATTTTCTCTACTCAGGACCATGCAGCAGCCTGTATTGCCGCTGAAGGAATTGCTGTATATGCATGGAAGGGCCAAACCGAAAATGAAGGCGAATGGTGTATCGAGCAAACCATCTTGAAAAATGGCGAGCCTTGGGATGCCAATATGATCTTAGATGATGGCGGTGACCTGACTGCCATGGTGCATGACAATTATCCGGAAATGCTGGATTACATTCATGGCATTACCGAGGAAACCACCACCGGTGTACATCGTCTTATGGAAATGGCTGAGGAAGGTTCACTGCGTGTGCCAGCCATCAACGTAAATGATTCGGTCACTAAATCCAAGAATGACAACAAGTACGGTTGCCGACATAGCCTTAACGATGGCATCAAACGCGGCACCGACATGTTACTGGCGGGCAAACACGCCTTGGTAATTGGCTATGGTGACGTAGGTAAGGGTTCCGCTCAGAGCCTTCGTCAGGAAGGAATGATAGTGAGGATCGCGGAGATAGATCCTATATGTGCTATGCAAGCCTGCATGGATGGGTTTGAAGTATCCTCGCCTTACCTGAACGGCTTAAATAACGGATCAGCTGACAATATAGACAAAGACTTATTAAGGAAGCTTGACTTGGTTGTGACTGCCACCGGCAATATCAACGTTTGTGACAAGTTCATGCTGCAACATGCAAAGGCGGGTGCCATTATTTGCAACATTGGCCACTTCGACAACGAGATCGATACTAAGTTCATGCGCGACAACTGGGAATGGGAAGAAGTCAAGCCCCAGGTCCACAAGATCTACCGCAATGGCAGGAAAACCCATGCAGATTACCTGATCCTTCTGTCTGAAGGCAGATTGATTAACTTGGGTAATGCGACCGGTCATCCATCACGTGTCATGGATGGTTCTTTTGCAAACCAAGTTCTGGCGCAGATTCATCTCTTCAATCGTAAACACGCCAATTTGCCCGCAAAGTTGAAGAAGGCCAACCTGACAATAGAAGTCTTGCCGAAACACCTTGATGAGGAAGTCGCCTTCCTCATGGTGGAAGGTTTCGGTGGCGTGCTGACACGCCTCACTGATGCTCAGGCCAATTATATTAATGTGCCCGTCAAGGGTCCATTCAAGAAGGACAGTTACAAGTACTAGCGACCGTTTGTACCCGAGAGAATGCTTAGTCATGGAATTAAATCCGACCCCTATTTTTAGCATCGAGTTTTACCCTCCGCGGACCAACGCGGATGAATCTAAGCTAAATGCTGTGCATCAACAGCTGGCAAAGCTACGGCCGGATTTTTTCTCGGTAACCTATGGTGCTGGTGGTTCTACCAAAGAGGGCACCAAGCAGATTGTGCTCAGGTACCAGCAATTTGGTTCCAACATGGTTCCCCATCTTTCTTTTGGCGGAACCGATCAAGATGAGATCAAAATACTTTTAGCTGCATATAAGGCGGCCGGAATAAACCGCCTAGTAGCATTGCGAGGTGATTCGCCTAATGGTGGAAGTGCCAATATTCACCATCGCTATGCCAGCGAATTGGTTGAATTCATTCGCCTAGAAACAGGCGAATATTTCCATATTGATGTAGCCTGTTACCCGGAACCCCACCCGGATTCAAAAAATTATCAATCTAACGTGAGATATTTCAAACAGAAAATCGATGCCGGCGCCAATTCAGCGATCACTCAGTACTTTTACAACGCTGACGCCTACTTCTACTTTGTCGAGTACTGCTATAAAGCTGGCATCTCTATTCCTATTGTTCCGGGCATAATGCCAATTACTAATTATGCAAATCTCGCACGATTCAGCGCAAAGTGTGGGGCGGAAATTCCTTATTGGTTGCAGAAGCGACTCGAAGGGTTCGGGAACGATTTGGCAGGTTTAAGGGAATTCGGAATCGAGGTGGTCACAGTAATGTGTGAAAGACTGTTAGCCGGCGGGGCGCCAGGCTTACATTTTTATTCGATGAATCTGGCGAAGAGTGTTACCCAGATATGGACTAACTTGGCTCTATCCGACCGGCACTGAATCTACTAAATCCATGCGCACTACCCGTGTATATTATGAAGGCAAATTAGCGACAAATTCCATTGTCTTTCTTCCCAATAAGTCCGCACACCATCTTATTAATGTGCTTCGCATGAAACCGGGTGACACCGTTTATCTTTTCAATGAATCGTTTGGTGAATTTATAGGGCATATAGAGAGCGCTGCAAGGCTCGATGTAGCCATTGCGATTAAAGCTCAATGCCGTACACCTGAAGTCCCGCCTCTCACGATTCGACTTGGCCTCGGGCTTTCCAAGGGCGTCCGGATGGACTATGCCATTCAAAAATCCACTGAGCTTGGGGTAGGCAGCATCACTCCAATTTATACTCAATACGGCGAGGTCAGGTTAAAACAAACCGAAAGATTAGAAAAGAGATTGCAACACTGGCAACAAATTGCCATTAAAGCGTGTGAACAGAGTGGCCGGCTATCAATTCCGGAAATTCATCCGCCAATTCCGATTGAGAATTGGCTCAAAGCTTCCAATGAATCATGTCGTTTGATACTGGATGTGCGAGGCGCCCAAACACTGGACAGACTAGAAGCAAACGATCTCATTGAGGTAACAATTGGTCCGGAAGGGGGCTTCTCATCCAAAGAACTGAAAATGGCCTCTGACCAAGGTTTTACAGCAATTTCCCTTGGCTCAAGGATTCTGCGTACAGAAACCGCCCCGATTGCCGCACTGGCAATTTTGCAGCATCGGTATGGAGATATGTGAGCAATACTTGACGATTTTAGACCTAATTATTTTTGGGAAAGGCTTTTTCTTTCATTCCCTCGGGAATCTTTAAATTTATTACTGCGGACATGCTAGTTTACTCGCTGTACGCCACCTACACTGCCTCTTCACCAGTCTCCCCGGTACGAATACGAATGATTTGCAACAGGTCTGTTACAAATATTTTGCCGTCTCCAATCTTGCCTGTGTTGGCTGTCCTAGTAATAGCTTCCAGGGTTTGGTCTAGCAGGTTATCTCCAATAGCAACTTCCAATTTTACTTTCGGCAGAAAATCCACTACATACTCTGCACCCCTATAAAGTTCAGTGTGCCCCTTCTGCCTACCAAAACCCTTCACTTCTGTCGCAGTAATGCCCTGCACACCTATTTCAGATAATGCCTCACGAACATCGTCCAATTTGAATGGCTTGATAATTGCCGTAACTAACTTCATTCTTTTGCTCCCGTTTGTAAGATAAACAGTTGTTTAAACAGTTCACCCTTTAAACCCTATACAACTATGCTGCATCATACATGGCCCGTAGCATTTGTAATAATCAATTCAGAAAGTCCCTAAATTCAACAGCTTCAGTAAGCGAACGCAGTTCTTGATCATAATATAGGACTTTAGGGCTGAGTAGAAAAATACTTTGCCCCATTACTGTGAATCCTGAGATTAAAACTATAGTTGGCATCTTGTTGTATGAACGTTTGAGTTAAATTGTCTATATAAAATCAAGCCGGTTTGCTAGTCGCCGCAACAAATTAATAAGCGATTGATGCTAAAATAAACGTCTCCAATTGTTAAGGTTGATCAATGCTCGATAATTCTTTCCTTAAAGATCTTAGTGACAGGCTTGTTGCGCTGCTGCCTGCTGCGGAAAGCCTTCGGGATGATGTTCGAAATCAAATAGAGCAAACACTGAAGAAGACCTTTGCCAGCTTGGATCTGCTAACCCGCGAGGAATTTGACGCCCAAGTGCAGTCCCTGGAACGTTCAAAGCAGCGCATCGAAGAGCTGGAAAATCTAGTCACAGAATTGGAAGAAAAACTTGATGCGTTGAATTCACCGAGCAAATGAATAACAAACAAAAAATGAGCTGCTTACAGCTCATCTTTTAGATTCGACGAAACCCCTGGATTACTGGCTCGTTTCGATCATGTATTGGACAATGGCCCTGAGATCGTCATCTGTACAATCAAAGCAAAGGCCCTTAGCAGGCATAGTGTTCAGCCCATTAACCGTATTGGCAACAACAGCATCCAGCCCTTTCTCGAGGCGAGGCTCCCATTCGACTGCCATTCCGTCACCTACTTTGGGCGCACCAGCAGCTCCGGTGCTATGGCAGGCAAAACAAGAAGCCATGTACTTCTGTTCGGGATTAAAGCCGTCGCTGAGTTGGGCGATCTGTAAAGCATCGCTTATATCGGCTAAAGTGGCGGTCGCATACAATGCTGTAATTAGTATCAAAACTGACTTAGTAAATGGTGGCTTCGCCACCTTCTTAACACTTAACACTTTTATGCTCCTTTGAATGTAGAATTAAATTTACTAACAATTTAATTCGAGTTTAATAATTTTTTGCTTCTCGCTATTGGCTAATAATGTAATCAACCAGCGCTTTTAAATCATCATCACTGCAGCTCGCGCAGAGCCCCCTGGCAGGCATTGCATTGATACCATTAATGACGTTAGCCATTATCTCTTCTATGCCCTTAGCCAGTTTCTCTTCCCAGACCTCCGCTTCACCGAGCAGTGGCGCACCGGCTGCGCCGGTACCATGACAGGCGAAACAATTCATCTGGTATGTGGCCGCCGCATCAAAAGCTACTGATTCGGGTTCCACTGCTACCAGTGCCATTTCAGTGAGGGCGATGGTTGGTTCCTCCACCGCAGAAATCAGCTCTATAGTGATAGAAGAAGTCGAAGTAGAACCTACCGGACTAGAACCATCGGCGTCAATAGGGAATCCGACACAGAGTTGATCAGCCAGACATACCTGACCTGCGGGTTTGATGTTTTCCAAAATGGATTGTGGGGCTAACTGTGTGGAAACCAACATCATCGCTGCAAAGCTCGACACTGCCATAATAATAGAACGTTTGTTTGTACGAACTGCATGCACCGGGTTAGGTTCCTTTCAATCAACTTGATCGTTAAATTTTTCGCTCTAGCTTAACCCGGTTACCGGAATTACAGGTTGTAGTACCGCTGGAAAACGCACCCGGATTATACCGTAATTGGCGAATTCCGGTAATCTTTACAGCAAGATAGTTGCCTTTAAATTCAGGAGCTTGGCGCCATCCAGCAAGTTACTTTTGCCTCCCAAAGCGATTAGGGAGAAATGACCAGATTCAGAGGGATCTGGTGGAAATAAATCTCATCGGGATTACTGTCGAGGCCATAGCCGAAAAAAAAGTCTACCACGATATTTTCAATGCCAAGTGTCGCTGGGACTAGGTCCGTAAATACAGTAATGGATTCATTATCCTCCAACACTTTACTGGCTGCCCGTGTGATAGGATTAGGTATTGGGTCAGCGTACTCAAATTCGCCCTGCTCATTAAGAAGCAGAATCTGGCCATCCAGAAACGCTCCCACCACTAGAAAACCAGCTTGGCCGATGTGAGCTGGGTCCATTGCAATCTCAGCCGTCATAT
>Ga0207962_1000121_pt1 | contig 21446 bp, 14 predicted proteins | sample Knorr_S15_td_AAI_FD_185603 | JGI IMG/M metagenome (GOLD analysis project Ga0207962, IMG submission 185603) | Marine microbial communities from Southern Atlantic Ocean transect - Knorr_S15_td_AAIW_ad_750m_LV_A (SPAdes) (version 2) | ecosystem: Environmental > Aquatic > Marine > Oceanic | place... | reverse complement strand
AAATGGTTGCTAGGTCTGCATTCTCCATAAGGCGTCCGCGCCAGCGGCTGATGGAATCGGCATACCTATCTATCGCGGCTGCCCGCTCCAGTCGGTTTGATTCCCAATCCATTGCTTTTTTTATCCCTGAGCCTTTAGGTTCTTTGGATGAAATTTAAGTACTCGATTATTCATCAACTGGACTCAAAGGCCAAGCTTGCTTATGCTGCCCGAAAAACTGTTTCATTCACTAGGAGAACCCTATGAGTAGTAAAATTCACGTCGTGCAACTGTGTCTGGTTTCCCTAGTAGCGCTGGCAACACTTACCATTTCTCAAGGGCAGGAAAATGATGACCCGGTTCGTGAACTGGTGGACAGGCTGGAATTGGAAAGCTACAAGAACACCATCTGGGGTTTAGCTCAATTCGGAGACCGGCGCCAAGGAACCGAGCGCAACCGAAGGGCAGTCGACTGGATCGAACAGCAATTCGAAGCATTAGGCTGCTCTCCCGAGCGCCTGCACTACATCTACAATCCTGAACCTAGCCCTCCTCGAACGAGGAGACCACAGCCCAATGAACATAGAGACCTAACGACGCCAACCGGAGGCCCGGTAGGACGAAACGGCGTTGGTCCTGGCGGTGCTTCGATATACGGATACCGAGCCCCAACGGGGGTTAACCGTGATTTGATGGCACAACCCGATGAAGACATACGTAACTTGAACAACGAAGAGCCGATAAACGGCCCTCGCTCTGAAGTGTATTGCACAAAGGTTGGCACTGTACATCCGGATGAGATGTATATTATCGGTGCGCACATGGACGGCCACGGTGTTAACCAGGCTGTAAATGATGACGGCTCCGGCACTGCCCTGGTTATGGAACTTGCCCGGATCTTCAGTGCAGCTGATGTGGAAACGGAAGTTTCGATTCGATTCGCTCTTTGGAACAACGAAGAGACCGGACTGAACGGCTCCCGAGCCTACGTGGAACAGCGCAACGGCTTACAAGGTATCGAAAATCCTCCCGGCTCAGGACGGTACCCGGAGCCTAAGTGGCTCGGGATGATTCAACATGACATGATGCTTTGGGATCATGGGGCTCCCAGAGCCGATGGCACGGTGAGCATGGATCAACGACCAGAAGCAGATGTGAACATCGAGTTTCAGTTTAATTCTGATCTTTCAGCTGAGTCGATGGAACTGGCTTTCTTCTTCAAGGCGGCTTCGGATGAATACAATACCGATTATCCGGCAACGGTCGGTCCGCATATGACTAATACAGACTCAACCCCATTCATGAATCTGGTACCTTCCATCAGCCTCAGGGAGAATGAAAGGGGCGCTCATACCGGGGCTGGTTGGAACCCGACCTGGCATACGCCCTTGGATGTGTGGACTACCTTCGATGATGAAGATTTTCGGCTAGGCCTAAACGCAGCTCAGACTACGCTAGCAGCTATAGCACGATTGACTGGCGCGAACTTGAAAGACTAAGCGGCAGAAATAAAAAAGGTCAAAGTTAAATTGTTCACTTTGACCTTCTTTGTTTTACAGGTAAGTACTATTAATTCTGTTGGCCAGGCTGGCCCAATGCTTCAAGTCTGCGCCACCCACCCAGTATACCCGCCATGCTGTAGTTACCTTCATGGCAGGCATATTCATACATGGGCAACTCGGCTCTTCGCATTGGGAACATCGCGGTCCAAGGCGCTGTCCACGTGGCTGGATCGCTTATAGTAAACTCATAGCCAAGCGTATTTGCATCGATCAACCAGAACTTCTCGACCAAATGCATATTGGCGCTGGAGTTGCCGAATGCAGTGGATCTTGCAAAGTTCTTGGTTTCGACGATTAGCGTATCACCTTCCCAGGTCGCGACAGAATCCCCTTCCCATTTGCGCGGCACCTCGCGATGCTCGGTATCAGTTAAACGTACCGGTCTAATGTTGTGGATCATTTCATTATGAATCACGAAATAATCGTCAGTCTGTACAATTTGTACATTGTTGTTATAGGCACTAGGTATCATTGGCGGCCCTGAGTTAAAACCCATGATGCATCGTTCTGCCAACGGTCTCACCTCTATACCTTCTGCCAAGCGCGCTGCTTCTCTTCTGGAACTATTTCGATCCCGAGCAGCTTCCGTGAGCGAAGGTATACGTCCATCGGGAGGGTCGGTAACCAATGAAGTACGCATGTCATCAAGAAGATCTTCACCACGATCGTACCAGAACTGATTGTAATCACCGGTTGTTGTGGTGTCAGTGAAATTATCCCTATCACGGCGCACCAATTCGGAATCCTCGAATTCCTGAAACTCGTCTTCGGTAAGAAACTCTTTCCCTTCTAGGCTAGAGGGTCGCTGAAGCGGGGTGATGGTGCGGAAGTCCCAAGTGCCCTGCATGTCAGGTCGACCGTTGCCAAGACGCGGTAAGGTAGAACTATCGGAAGAGGGCTGCGCCAAGATGACCAGTGGAGAAAAGATAATGCCTGCCAGCAGGACTATCCCTGCTGTTTTCTTGTGAGATCTTTGAACCTTCATTCAAACCTCCATTTTTTCTTAAACAAGAGCGAGTAACGTAAATCAGGAACTGCTATATAGCTCCCGAAATTACGCCTGATAGACGAATATTTCAAGAACAACGGGTTAAAACAGAAACAATTTAGGTATCAGGTGATCGCGTGGATTTTTCGCGGAATGGGGCTTCCAAATAATTAAAGTCAGATTTGTTCACTCAGAAGGTAGCTATGGCATTCAGTGGAGAACCTGTTCCATTTTGTATCCGTAATGGAGCAGCTGTGAGGAGAAACTCCCATTTGTTAAGCTCCACGGCCTTTTCAGCGACAGCCTCGAGATTCATGGCATCCAGAATTGGCATACCTAGAGCTACCAAAACCATCATATGAACCGGTGACCCTACACCTTCTACCCCGGAGGGGGAGACATCCAATGCCGCATCAGATCCTATGATCGCTGCATCCCTTTCCTTTAACCACTCTACTGTCGACACATGCCAACCCGCAAATCCCTCACTGGCCCAAGGACCCAATGCTTCCCTGCGCGCCCAGCGACCAGTTCGTAGCAAAACAGCATCGCCGCTTTTCACGCGCAGTCCTGTCTCCGCTTCCCATGACTCGAGATCAGTCACTGTTACAGCATAGCCGGGTTCCAACCATCCCTGTCCTTTTAAGCGCGGAATATCCATAAGGATTGCTCGAGTGAAAATACCATCGATCATAGTCATGACAGACCCGCCATCACAACCTGCATCAGTGACATCAGCGATTGACCGGTCGTTGTAATACTTCCCCCGGTAGTGATGGTGACAAAGCGAATCAATGTGGGAATGTACCAGTCCATGAAAACGAACACCTACCCTGTCTACGGCCCAAGGATTGCTGGTAGTGGGCCGCACCTCCATCGAATGCTCGAAGGGGTTGCTATTGTCCACTGCGCTTTCCGTGATCAAGTCTTGTGCCATTGACACCGACACTCCATGTTCTACAAGCCGTGCAGCTTCCAAGCGCTTTTCTGTTGTTATCAGATTAAGTGTACCGAGCTGGTCATCAGATCCCCACCGACCCCAATTGGACAACTGGGTGACCATAAGATCCACTTGCTCCGAGGTGATTTGCTGGCTTTCTAAGGAGGTAGACACAAAGACAAACAACGAAAGAGAAAAAAGAGACGCGATTACCTTAAATTTGGCCATTGCCCTTGCCTATATTAATTAACATCAAAGTTTAGTCGGTTCTTAATACTGTCGGCTGATCCAGGCCGAGCAGGGTCGCAGGGTTGTTTCGGGCCATCATTTGAATTTGAGTTTGATTAATCCCCGCTTCGATTAGCGCCTTTATAAATTGTCTCATCCCCGTAGCATGATCCGGGTTTCCAGCCTGACCGAAATCGGAGGATATAATAAAATGTTCGGCGCCTATGGACTGAATCACTTCTACATAATCTTTCAATAGCTCCGGATTTGTATAGGCTGCCAACCAATCCAACTCCATCATGGCTCCAGCATCAGCCATCTGTTGCATCTGCAGATTTGTTGCATCCTGCCCGAACACATGAGTGACCAAAATTTGCCTGACCCCCTGTTTTTTGGCGAAAGGAATCAGCACTAAAACTTCTTCCGGTGCTGAATGACCCATCGCAAGGATCAAGTTATTCTCGGCGACAATTTGAAACACTTCTACCAGTTCAGCCACTGGGTTCCCGTTTTTCATAACACTGACGTAGGTTGCACCGGTACCTGCACGCTTAACATAAAACTCCGCATCAAAGGTAGGTAACCAGACCACCTTCCCCCGACCTCCATCAAATGCTACCGATTGGCGAACAGCTTCCGGATTTATGCCTCCTACCGCACGGTTAAGCGCTATTCCGCCAAATATCTCCAACCCTTCGACCTGCTCTATGGCAAGTGCGGCTCGATCAGCAGTCATGGTGAAATGATTCTTAAAGACAATAGCCCTTAATCCCGCATCCCGTGCCCTACGGGCAGCCTCAAGGTCATTCATGGCACGAGGGAGAGAGTCGGGTCCGGCGTGCACGTGCATGTCAATTACACCGGTAAGATTAACGTCCTGCGCCTGACCCGGCGCCAGCCAAATAAAAAGAGTTATAAAATAAATAAACGTAGGAAATACTTTATTCACTTGCTGGCTCGATAATTATTCCACGTGAAAGAGCAGGGAAATAACTTCCTTTGTTTTCCCGTTTCCTAACAGCTATTCCTTGGGAGTGCCGTTACCATTCATACCCATTGATTCATAACGACGCCAACCAGCTAAGATCCCCGGCAAACCATGATTTCCTTCATGACAGGCATATTCATAGATCGGGTCTTCAATATGTCTCATGGGAAATTTTGCCGACCAGCTCCGGTCCCAGGACAGCGGATCTTCGATGGTGAAGTCGTATTCTAGAGTCTCAGAGTTCACGCGACGAAAGCGCTCTTCCAGTTTCATTTGCTTGGAGGTACCACGCCCGTTGTCATGATAATAAAAATGCTGCGTACTGATCACTAGGGTATCGCCGTCCCAACGAGCAATAGAATCACCGTCCCACTTGATATGGCGTGTCTGATGTTCTTCATCGAAACGGATGATTCGGGCGCGATGGATCATTTCGCTGAGGATCATGACATGATCTTCAGTTTGTACGATCTGTATGTTGTTATTATATGCTCCCGGAACCAGCGGTGGGCCTGCGCCACCACTCATCAGACATCGATCCGCCAAAGTACGAGCTTCGGGGCCGGTGCTGAGCCTGCGGTTCTCTCCCCTGACCCTCGCCCGTTCGCGACCGGCAGCATTTAAAGAAGGCATACGGCCGTTGGGCGGATCGTAGACAAGTGAAGTTCTACGATCAGAAATGGTTTTCACACCGCGTTCATACCAAAAATTGTTGTAAGAAATAACTCCCGGAGGATAACCAGCGCCTCCGACGGAATCGATGATTAAATCACGGTTCTGGCGCCGGTTCTCAAAATCTTCCCATTCCGCAGCCTGCTCAGCCGTTAGCACTTCTAGATGCTCCAATTCGCGAGGACGATTCAGAGGAGTCAACGTTCGATAAGTATAGATACCCTGCAGATTGGGGGATCCATACTCTGTACGAGGAAACTCGGAAGATTGAGCGTATAACGTTCCAGCCATTAACAAGCCCGCAACAATCATACTTAATTGCAATAGGAATTTTTCGTTCACGTAAGCCTCCGTCCTTTGAATTCAAATATCGGTCTTTCTTTAAGCGGTTGTAGTAGAACTACCTTGCCAAAGTTACGCCTTCGCTGAATTTTTTCAAGTGTAATTTTGCACTAGGCCAAATCGCTATCTTTGTATAAATTTATGTAAATCTGGCTTAACGGTATCTGCTACATAAATGTCGCCATTGGGCGAAATAGTCATGTAATGCGCTTCACCAAACTCCCCCAGCCTTTTACCGGGTTCGCCGGTAGCAGCAATGGCCTTGCCAGCTTCGTCCAATTTAAGTATTTCGCCTGCAAAGCCGCTCACCATGTAGAGCTGGTAGTCCGCGGTAAAGTGCAAGCCACAGGGCCAACCTTTGTATGCCCACTCTTTTATATAGCCACCTTCGTCGTCAAATATCTGAATACGACGGTTCTGGCGATCGGCCACATAGATCAGACCCTCTTGATCGACGACTATGGAATGGGGTGTGTCGAACTCGCCGGAACCAGTACCCAATCCACCCCATTTCTTGATGAAATCGCCATGCCGATCGTATTTCAGTAGCTGGGGGGTACCGCGGCCATGGCCCACCAAAACAAAAATCTCACCTTCAGCATTGATGGTAAGGTCCGTCGGTTCGAATAACAATCCATCCTCTGGCTCTCCTGGCTGCCCCGGTTTGCCCAAAGTTAGTAGCACTTCGCCGGCTAGATTCATTTTCCTCACCGTGTGACCGTTTACATCGGTAGTCCAGATATTGCCATCGGGATCAAGCCTCATGCCGTGGGGTCTAACATAGTCACCCTGACCCCAGCTCCGCACGAACTTTCCCTCTGCGTCAAACTCCATCAACGGATTAGGTCCTCGGTTGAAGACCACCAAATGATCTTCCCTAGTCCACACCACGCTGGACGGAGCACCCATTTCTAGATCAGCAGGAATTTTAAGGCCGTGCACCACTGCCATGAATCCTAGGTCAGGTGCATCTTCCATCTGGTGAGGGTCCGGGCCTTCCAGTACTTGGCTATTACCATTTAACGCGAAACCCATAAAGAGAAGCAATACTATGAGAATTCGTACCTGAAATTGAATACAGCGATTGGGAATCGTCATTTTTTATACCCCTTCTTAATTCTGCTATTTGCCAAGTTTTATCGGGTGACAGGAATGCCACAAATATATCTTTATGACAAGAAATCTGACAATAAATAAAGGTGATTATTCGCGCGAACGATAATAAGGGGAACAGATTCGGCAGTGCTCACGAGCATACGTGTCACTTCTACTTATCTTTGTATATCACGATCAAATAAGTTCGATAACCCCCGCTTCTTTTAGCTGTTTCATTTCCTGATGATCGATTCCAAGCTCGGAAAGTATTTTTTCGTTCGCTTGCCCCAACAACTGCGCTGGCTGATCCGCCTTGTGCTGAATTCCCTGAATTACAAAGGGGGATCTCACAGCACGCATGCGTCCTTCACTAGGATGATCATACTCTTCAAACAAGCCAACAGCATTAAGATGCTCGTCTTCTAGAAGTTCATTCAGATAATTGACCTTGGTATGGGGTATGTCCGCATTTCTCAAAAGTTCGCACCATTCATCGGTCGTCTTCTCTGGAGTCATCTCATGGATCATTTGATATAGCGTGTTGATGTTTTCACTGCGCTTGACGGCGTCAGTGACGATTTCTAGTTCGGCCAGTTCAGGCCGTTCTACCAAGTGAAAAAAGTCTATCCAGTTTTTTGTGCTATACGGTAGCAACGCTATGTAACCATCAGCTGTTGGATAAGGATTCCGATAAGGAGCATTCAAACGATCGTAACCTGTGCCACCCATGCTCGGCACAAAACTCTGCCCAGCCATTTGTTCCGTCATTAAAAACGAAACAATTCCCTCAAACATAGGTGCTTCTATGGCGCATCCCTTGCCAGTGCTTTGTTTGTGAAGCAAACCACCCAATATGGCAATTGTTAATTGAAGGCCTGCCACTTTATCGGCAACGATAGTGGGCAAATAGCGCGGCCGACCTTCCTTGTCAGCATTTACGTATGCCAGACCCGACGCTGCCTGTATTATGTCATCATACGCAGGCACGTCAGCCAGTGGGCCTTTTTCGCCAAATCCCTGGGCATTGCAGTAGACGATATTTGAATTCCGAGATTTCACATCTTTGTAACCAATGCCCAACTTGATTGCTGTCTTGGTTCGCATGTTATGAACAACTACGTCTGCGGTGGCTGCAAGCCGATAAAAAATATCCTTCCCCTGATCACTCTTAAGATTCAGAGCCAGAGATTGCTTGTTACGATTGCAATTCACAAACCCAGCTCCCATCTGATCAGATCGCCCAGGTCGCACGGCACGAAACATATCTCCTTCGATACTTTCTATTTTTATAACTTCGGCACCAAAATCACCAAGCATTTGGGTCGCATAGGGGCCCAACACAACGGAGGTTAAGTCGAGGACCCGGATTCCATTCAAAATAGCAAACATTGATTTTTTCCTAAAAACCGCCAAGCAGTGTACTAAAGGCAGAGCTTACGGACGCTGCCCGATTAGATTAACAAACAAAAAGCTGAACTACTGGGTTAATGTTTCGTTTAAGGTGCCCGACAGGTAAAGTTTTCCGCCTCATTAACACTGCCTGAACCGGTGTAGACTCCTACTTCCGGATAGGGACAAAGGGGTCTGCTGCGATCCACCTCACCATCGATGCGATGCACAGCGGTAATACTTTCTGGCGCCTCACCCCGTTCCACCCAAGTCTCCAAAATAGAAAGCGAATCGAAACTGTTTGGCCCCGGACCACCGGCGCAATGACCCATACCCGGCGCCATGAACAAGCGATAGGAATCGTGGATCGCCTCCCGGCCTCCAAATGTCGCGACCACTCTTTCGTAGTACTGGGTAGCATTCTTGGGTGAAATTTGAGGATCACTCCAACCGTGATAAGCGATAAGTTTGCCTCCATTGTCAAAGAACTCACTGAGGTCGGTATCAAGTGCATTTAATGTGTCGTCATCTGTTTGTTCTGCCTTGACGATGTCGGTCTCGAAATCGAACTGATCGATGTTCCATTCTTCTTTGCCGTACACTAGGTAACGGTATTGATCTATTCCAGTGGCGCGGGCGGACCGTGTCCATCCTAGATCAGTCCAACCCTTTTCACTGCCCGGTAACAACCCCGTAATAGCGCGTCCTGAGGCTGGATTGACAGGAGAATCGTAGATCATTTTTACAGTGTTAACCTGTTCGGACGTTAAGCAGTGCGTGGAGGAATCGCTGCTACACTGCAGCACAGAGGGATCAAAATCACATTGGGCCGGTTTTCCAATCAGGCCGTCGACTAAACCATCATCCGCATCGCAGGCAGTAATTGCGGCGTTGTAAACCAAGTCTCGGTCAGCTTCCAAAAGGCGTGCAGTTTCATTCGCTTGCAGGTAGGTCGCGATACGCAGAGATGCAGCCGCCCTCCCAGTCCAGTCTGCACCGGGCGCACCTGCGACAATGCCGTCGAAATCTGCAGGAAAGCGTTGCGCCTCTTTCATCGCTTGTCGGCCTCCAGCGGAACAACCAGTAAAGTATGAATAACGAAGCTCGTCATCATAGAAAGTAGCGATAATCTGCTTAGAGGCCACATTCATTTCATGAACTGCACGCCATCCAAAATCTACGACTTTTTCGGGATGCCCCAGGCCAAAGCTCGCAGTGTTGCCGAGATGCCCCGTATCGGTGGAGCTGGCGGCAAAGCCTCGAGACAGAGGCAGAACTAGAGCCCCGTGACGAACATTTCCCGTAAAAGCCCCATTGCCAACAGCCACGTACTTTCCATTCCAATTTCGGGTGGGTAACCACAACTCCATCTCGATATCTGAGTCTGCACTTGGTGTCATCGTGGCTACCACTCTACAAAATTCCGGCAGCGACCCAAAATTACCCCTTACTTCATCAAATTGCCCTTTATCCACTATTTCGCTAATCGTAATTTCCACATTGGGCAGGCTCAAAGACCCGAGGCCTTGGCACGCTTGTGTTGATTGCTGCGCAAGAACTAAAGAGCTGAACCCGAGTAGTGAAAGAGCGACATAGATTACGAAAAGCTTTTGAGAAATCATAGCTGTTCCTCCGGGGAATCTTGTTATCAGAAGTTGCTTGATCCCAAGCATAATCACACTCCGCTCAGGAGTCTAGCCAACCAAGAAATAGGTCGATGAGTTGCGGTGGACGGTGATAAACCAACCCTTCTTTTGATTCAATAAAGCTCTGGGTTGTTAGTTGATCACCACCGTCGCTTGCATCTCAGGATGCAGGGCGCAGAAGATCTGATAGTTGCCCGGCTCATTGAAAGAAATTTCGTAGGTACCACCAGTACCCAGCACTCCGCTATCAAACTCGCCGGGACGAGGATTAATGGACGAACCAGCCGTTACTGTATGAGGTACTCCGTCAGCGTTACCGAACCTGATGGTTTCACCCACGTTGGCCTCAACACTGCCAAAGCTGAAGTTGATGATCGGTGCAGCCACTGCGCCTCCATCGCTTATAGTACGGATCTCGAGTAGCTCTCCTGGCGAGGAAGCGAGCGGCCATACACTGGGATTGAACATGGCGAATACCCCACCCTGGGGATCGAATTCGGGTACCACGTAAGTGTGCATCATCCAACTCGGCATTACCGGTACGAAGACACCACCGCCCGCTGCGCATTCCTCAGGAGTTGCGCTTGTTGCGGTTACCTCGACCTCGTCACTGACGTCGTTTGCGTTTTCTACGGTCCCACCGGCACAGGTATTGTGGTGCACATGCCAATTGTCAAGATTACCCGCGAAGGCGTCGGGATGTTTCTCACTGAGAGCAAGATTAAACACTGCGCCCACAGGCCGGAAACCCTCTTCTCCCATAAATTTGTCCCCATCGCAGTATCCGATGTCGGGCCTAGGAATCCGTTCGCCACCTTCTTTAGCAAACAGAATCATTTGGGGACGATCGGGATTGAATCCCATGCCAGCCCCAGGGTCTGTCACATGGATCCCCATGTTGGCAGTCTGGGCTGAGGATACGTTAAGACCTGCCGCGCAGGCATCGTCAAGTGTCTCGTACTGCAAGACTGCAGCCTCGACCCGAGCGAGCTGGCCAAGCAATTCACCGAGTGTGTCGCGGTCCATTTCAAGGTAGTCGGGTATTTCACCACCCGCATCATAGATCGCTTTGAGCTCGACATAGGAACACTCTTGGGCGAGCTGCTGACATCGAACCTGACGGCCTAAAGGCCCCTCGATAAGGGTTGCCACAATGTCGTCACCCTGACGTTGATATACGTAGCGGCTGAATCCGTAGGCTCCTAATGGCTCATCTGGAGTGACATCAGGCAGCGATCGATCATTTGGAGGACTTGCCAGTTCGGCGACCTGTGCCGCGTAGTCAGGCAGGACGACTTCTTGTTGAGGATCGATGGTCTCCGAGCAAGCGGGTATTGTTAAAGCCACCACCATCGCGCTTCCTATCAATCGTCGCATACTCCCTTCCCCCTTTGATTATTTTGGAACTTACGGTCATTGAAAAACTTGAGCGTATCAGCCAACCTAGGCTCTGTCGAGTCTATTTCGGGATCCTGCCTTCGCATAGAATATACCAATTAACTGCCCCAGAGCTGTGAACTTCAGGCGCCTGCCCAGCGCGCTTAACCAACCTCTGCTAACTACCAGACCCTTAGTGCAGTTCTGTTTCCCCTCCACCAATGATCCAAGCCGAGCAGTCTTGCTCTAAAGCCATGGGTTGCAGTTTCCGTGCCCGTATTTTTTCCTAGCTGCGACAACCTTCGAAACGTTTAGATTCCACTTAAATCAGTGTAACCTGATAATGTTTACCCAAATTTCTGTTAAAGATCTAACTGTTATCTCCAAGTTTAAGTGAAACATCATGAACAATGAGAAATTAGCTGGCATTCTATTGCTACTCGTTTTAGTCCCTTTTTTTGACTCCCAAGGGCAAACCTCTCTAACCTCCGATTTTCGACCCCTGACCCAAGAAATGCTCAATAATCCAAATCCCGACGACTGGCTAATGTGGCGGGGCGGGTATGAAAACTGGGGCTATAGCCCACTGGACCAAATAACCCGCGATAATGTCGATCGCCTCTCACTGGCCTGGTCCTGGGCCTTTGCGCCCGCTGCAACGGGATCCAACGGAATGCAGGTTGAACCGACCGTCTACGATGGCATCATGTACCTACGCCATTCTAATGAGAAATATTCGGCTCATGACGCCGCTACTGGCGACCAGATCTGGGAATATTCGCGACCTATAACCGGCGAAGTAATTCAAGGAGATACCCGCTTAACCATACATCGGGGCCGAGGCGTATTTATTTATGGAGACAAGCTAATTTCCCATGCTACCGACGGCATGCTTTTTGCGCTACACCCTGCCACGGGACAATTGTTATGGGAATCAGCGATGGTGGATTATCGATCCGGCCAGCAACCCAGTGGAGCGCCAGTGGCCTATGGGGGGGTTGTCGTTGTGCCATACAACTGTACTGCATGGACAGCAGCTGACCCTTGTCATCTGTCCGCTTATAGCACCGAGAACGGCGAATTATTGTGGCGCTGGTTCACCAGCCCAACTCCGGATGACCCTATGCATCGTACCTGGGGAGATGACCCCCAAGTTTATCCCCTCGAACAGCGACGTAATATGTCACCATGGATGACCCCCGCTGTTGATACCGATCGTGGACTGTTTATTTTCGGTATCGGTTCCAGTGCCCCGCAGCAACCTGAACTGGCAGGCACGAATGGGGAATGGCCTGATCGTCTCTATCAGGGCTCGACGGTTGCTCTAGACCATCGTACTGGCGAATTGGTCTGGTGGGCTCAACATCATTCTGATATGTGGAACGATGATGCGGTGTATGACCGCATTCTTGTCGACGCCAAAGTTGATCCAGACCCACCGAATGCGTTGGGTATAAACCCATCCATTGACGCAGATAAAACACGTGAGTTAGTAATCGGATCTTTCTCCAAGGATGCGATCTTTTACGTTTACGACAGAAGCGATGGTACGTTCCTGTATGCTCGACCAACTGCATACCAGAACATTATTGCAGGCTATGATGGGATAACTGGCGCTTATACTATAGAGCCTGATGCAATTATGACAGCAGACGTTAATCACGAGGCTACGATTTGTCGCGAGAATCGACAAATCCCCCAAGGTGCCTACAGCCCTTTGACCAACGCCTACTATGTACCAGCATTCAATGGTCCTTGTTCAGTGATGAAGCTAAATTCACCCGAGCCCTCAATCGAAACAGGTTACAACACTTCCTATATCGCGACAGTTCCCAGCCCAGCCGAACAACTGGGCCAACCCGAAGCGATCGATGTCACTACCGGCAAGACTCTGTGGCGACTTGAAAGGGAAACCCCGCTGTATGGCATGCTCACTACCGGTGGTGGTCTCTTATTTGCAGCTGATACAAACCGACGTTTCCACGCCATTGATCAATGGACTGGGGAAGTGCTGTGGGAAACTATTCTCAGCGGTGCGAGCGATATGGCCCCGATTACCTATTCGGCTGGTGGTCGACAATTCGTAGCCGTAATAGCGCCCAGCGGAACTCAAGCCGCCGCTCAGCATGCAGGCCAACTGGGCCTGCGCGTAGCCACCGGCATCGGCAATATCGGGCATAGCTTGTTCGTGTTTGCCCTGCCCACAAAGTAGAGCAATCACGAAGAACCGATCCCGAGTATCAGGTCTATTATGACTCAATCTCTCTCTGTCAGAGAAGCTCGCAAAATCGTGCTTTACAGCCAGTGTCTGGACAATCGTCGCCATTTTGGCAGCGGCACAGATGGGACCCTGGAAGCCATCGAACACCTCGGTTACGTTCAACTCGATACTCTTTCTGTCGTTGAAAGAGCGCACCACCACACACTTTGGAACCGACTCGGGAAATTTCAGCCTCTACACATCGATCAGCTACAACGAGAGGGTCAGATTTTTGAACACTGGGCTCATGCACTGGCCCTGCTTCCCATGAAGGACTACCGCTTCTCCTTGCCAATGATGAATCGCATCGCAGCCGGTGATATCCACTGGTCGCCAAAGAACACCAGGGTAACCAAGAATGTTTTGGAGCGTATTAAAGCCGAGGGGCCTCTACAAGCACGGGATTTCGGTGGTAAGCGACCCGATAATAAAATGTGGTCACGATCTCCTTCAAAGAGGGCTTTAGAGCAACTTTTTATCGAGGGGGAACTCATGATCCCCTACCGTATCAACTTCCGGAAAGTCTATGACCTCAGAGAACGGGTCCTGCCCACTGGTGTGGATACATCAGTACCTAGCGAAGAAGAACTGTGTCGCCATTTGATCGCCAGCTTTCTCCGAGCCCACGGGCTAGGCAGCGTAAGAGAAATGAATTACCTACGTAAAGGAATTGGCCCAGCTATGCGACGCACTGCAAAGGAAATGGAAGAAGACGGACTCGTAGTACCCATCGAAATCAAAGGAAAAGGACAAGAGTACTTCAGTACGCCAAGCACACTCGCTCTACAGCTTCAAAACCTCCCCCGCAGCAGTTTGCGTATCTTGTCACCGTTCGATAATGCAATCATCCAACGCAATAGAGTGAACAAACTGTTTGATTTTGACTACCAGATCGAGTGTTATGTAAAGAAGGATAAGCGCCAGTTCGGCTATTTCTGTTTACCAATATTACACCGGAACAGCTTGGTAGGAAGAATTGACGCCAAAGCAGATAGAAAAAGAGGGGTGTTGCTTTTGTACCTCTTGCAATTAGAAACCTCCATAACCGATACCGACGCAGTGCTCAAAGCCCTGAACCCGGAATTGAAGCGCTTTGCTGTATTCAATGGATGCGACACGCTGCAACTCTGTCACTATAACGGCAATGGGCGACACCCGGATTTCGCTTAATTAATCCAATACCAAAAATCAGGTCAGGTCCCTGTAAGGGGTATCTGCCGAGCCCAACCGATCAATCGACACCCCCATTCGCTGCATCAGAGCCAAATGAATCCCAGCGAGGTCTGTTGCTTCTTTATGCTCAATGTACCGACCTGTCCGAATGGTACCGCCCCCACCACCGGCTATGAGAGTTGGTAAATTCGAAGCGTCGTGCTCGTTGCCATCTCCAATGGCTCCCCCCATTAAAACCATACTATTATCCAGTAGAGAGTTTCCATTCGGCTCGCGAATCGATTTCATGCGTTCAAGCAAATAGGCAACCTGTTTATGATGCCACCGAATGACTTCGGCATACATAGCTCGTTTTTGCTCCACTGACTCCCAAGAAGTAGAGCCATCGTCATCCTCAGTCATACCTGATGCGTTCTGGTAATGCGACAACGCATGCCAGGTCCCTTTAACTTCGGGAATAAAATTAAAATAACGATTCGATTGGCCATGATCCAACATAAAGGTGCAAACCCGGGTAGCATCAGATTGAAACGCCATAATCATTATATCCATCATCAGCCGAATGTATGATTCATGATCTGCTGGAATACCAGGTGTTGGGGCAACCAAAGTATCTGTTAATGCACCATCTTCACGCATTTCTTTGGACTGGCGCTCAGCGAACTCAATACGCCGCTCCAACGCGCGAATAGATTCAAAATACTCATCTAAGCGGAGGCTATCTGCTGAACTTACCACATTGCCTAGAGACCGCGCATCGGCAAGCACTGCATCCATCACTGACCGATTACCGGTCCCACCTGTCTGCGTATTGAACATCCGATCAAATATAGTCCGAGGTTCAATTTCCCTTGCCATAGGCCGGTCAGGAGTTGACCAAGAAATGGCATTACGAGGAAGTGAATTTGAAAAATATCCCTCTCCCTTCAAAGACAATTCAAGGGAGGGAAGAAGAGTTTCTTCTCTCAAGTGTCTCGCGACAATTTGGTCGGCTGAAACACCACCAGAGTTAACAGCTCTAGAATCATAATCATAGCCGGTTAACCAAGTTGGAGTTCCGTTTACGTGACCATTACCATCTGGGGTCCAAATATTACTAGGAATTATAATATTGCCCTTGTGGGGTTCCAGCGGACTCATCCATTTATTTAGCTTAATCAACCTACCATTTTGATCTGTTTCCTCTGGGTACCATATTCCTCTGGGAATCCCATTAGGGAAATAAAGATAAGCTAACCGATTTATACCAGTCGGTATTGAGGAAACTGTCAAAGGCGCCTGCGCAAACGTTGGAACAACATCTAGCAGTGGGAGCGCAATTGAGGCTCCTATTCCCCGCAAAATAGCGCGCCTAGAATAAATTCCCGCTTTCATTAATTAATCCCCTCACTAGGATTCTTTTTATACTGGAATGGATAGCTGGCGACAACCTCCTGTAACAAAGTCTGAAACCGGTAGTCATTTCTTTCTAGGACACTAATAATATTTAAGATTGCCGGCTCATCATAGTATTCAAGCTGTCGACCCAAAGCATACGCCAGCATCTTGGAAACCACTTGCCTCACCAAATCGTCTTCACGGTCTCGGAGGATCGCTTGTTTGAGCCCTGCAGGACCTTCAAAGCCTTCGCCATCAGGAAGAGAACCCGTACTGGAAATTGGTTTCCTAGTGTTTTTGAAATGAATCGTAATTGGCTCAGAACTAGTTTCGGTGTTGATCGTAATCGATTCATCAGCTTCTTCAGCACTATCTACCCTTGAACGAAAATCATATGTTTCGCGCCACTGTCCAAAAAAAGAAAAATTCTCCATGCTAAAACCAATAGGATCAATACGGCTATGACAGCCTCGGCAATACTCATTGGAAGAGTGCATTTCTACTTTTTCTCGGAAACTCATCTCCCTCATTTGCTGAAGCTCTTGACTCAGCACTCCCACATTCGGGGGTGGTTCTGGAGGCGGGGTACCTAGAACTGTATCGAGCACATATACACCACGCTTAACCGGGCTGGTTGTCGTGTAATTTGAGGTGAGTGCGAGAATGCTCGCATGCCCCAGGATACCGCCTCGATTAGGATCATCAATAGGTATTCGACGCATGTGATCGCCACTAATTCCTTCTATACCATAAAGCGTGGTCGCTAGTTCCTCGTTTACAAAAGTGTAATCCGAATCAATGAGATTTCTAATTGGCGAATCCCCACGCAATAGTGACATAAAAAACATAGAAGTCTCATCGCGCATCGCTGTCATCAAGCTAGCGGTGCACCAGGGGTTATCGATTGGATCCAGCCAGATACGGGTGCCAACATTGTGAAATCCTAACCATTGTGCAGCAAAAACATCACCCAGAGTGTTAGCTTTTTGATCTTCTAACATACGGAAAACTTGGTTCCGTAGAACTGTCTGGTCACTTAATTTACCTTCCTTAGCTAAATCAAATAATTCCTGGTCTGGCATTGTGGCCCACAAGAAATAGGACAGACGTGAAGCTAATTCGAAGTCCGATACTGGGTAAGACTCCTTTCCGTCGCGGCCAACTTCCACTCTTAGCAGAAATTTTGGCGAGATTAATACTGTTTGCAGGACTTGCTTTATAGCGCTCTCGTAAGAAAGTCCTTCGGCTCTGGCCTGGGTAAATTGCGCCACTGCCTGTTTAACTTCCATGCTTTCCGTAGGCCTGCGATAAGCTCGCCCCATGAAATTGGCCAGAACAGCTTCAGCGGCTTTGTCTTCACCTACATAAGCGCCGGGTGTCTCAATATATATAATTTCCCGGGTTCGCCAATGAATTGCTGAACTCGGTTCTGCCGGCAGCGCAAGTTCCAAGATGCTCTGAGCTGCACCAATATATCTCTCCATCAGAGAAGATTGAAGGAATAATGTATTGTAAGAATTTTCGAATCCACTGGATCCGATCAGCTCTGTTGGGAAGCGGTCAGTAACATTTAATTCGACACCGAATAAATCCCTTATCGTGTTGTCGTACTCGGTGTGGGTTAGCCTCTTCATCAACTCAAACCCGGGATCATCGATTGAGGAATAGTCAAAACCATCAATGTTCTGCCGCAGCAGTGAGAGCATTCTGGCTCTTACTTCGTCGTCGGGCTGCGGCGCACCGGGAGGTGGCATGTTGCCAACTTCCAGCACTCCGATAATGCGGCGCCAAGTGTCCAGGTTTTTAACCAGCGGCCGGTCTTCCAACAACGCGCTGAGGTTGATTCCTGCTGTTTGAATAGCCGCCCCATGGCAGGTTAAACAGTTTTCTTCGAGTAGCGTTGTCAGTTCATGCGCAGCTTCCGTCTGGGCAAAAATAAACGAGTTGGCAAACCCGAATGAGACTAAAGCAACGAGCAAGAGAGTCAGGTTTGTGGCTCGAAATTTTGTTCTTTTAGTGGTGTACACGGTGCGATGTTAAAGTTCGTCTTTTTAGAGGCGTCTAAATAATAACATGTGGTTAGGGCCTAGAGTACGGCATACGTTACGAATACTCCCATTGCCATGGCCCCTTCAGTACGTAACAAGCGTTGTCATCTAACAACACCCTGATCAGCTTCAAGCTGCAAGCGTCTGATGCCCGCCATAACACCGTGAAAACCATAATTGCCTTCGTGGCATGCGTACTCGTATATTGGTTGATCCATACTTCGCATGGGTATTACCGCCGTCCACGGAGCGATCCAGGTGGTTGGGTCCTCGATAGTAAATTGATATTGAATGCTATCTGCTCCTGTCCGGGTGAATTTTTCCACAAGATGCATCTTCGAGGTTGAATCGGCAAAGGCGGTACCTTTCCAAAAGTTAACCGTATCGACGACTAGGGTATTGCCTTCCCAATGTCCCACTGAATCGCCCTCCCAATTCATCGACGGCCCATCTCTGTGCTCCTTATTCATTCTCACAACTCGCACGTTGTGAATCATTTCATTCATGATCATAAAATAAGCACTGGTCTGCACGAACTGCACATTGAGATTATAGGAACCAGGTTGCATAGGAGGACCTGAGGTCCGTGTAACGATGCACCGTTCAGCATAAGGCCTTGCCTCCGGCCCCAGACTAAGTTCGCGCATGGTGGAAACATCGCGGCGCCGTTGAAGAGCTTCTTCAGTCAGAGCGGGGATACGCCCGTTGGGAGGATCCACAATTAAGGAAGTACGGCGATCCACGACCGTATCATCTCCACGTTCGTACCAGAATTCGTTGTAGGAAATTACGCCAGGTGGATACTGAGCACCCCCAACAGAGTCGATAATGAGGTCACGATTCTGCCGCCGGTTTTCAAAAGCGGCCCATTCAGCGGCTTCTTCTTCCGTTAACACCGCGCGCTCTCCCAGTTCAGTTGGTCGTTGCATCGGGGTCAGGGTCCGGAAGGTAAATGTGCCCTGCAGGTCAGGGTGTCCGTCCGGAGTCCTGGGTAGCTCATAGGCTGACGGTTGACTCACGGCCAAGGGAGATAGAAGTGACATAAAAACAGCAATCAGGAAATTTCTGCTCGTCATCGAAGGGCCCTCCGAACTTGTGTTACTCAGGCGTTACCTTGTTTAGCGTTGGCCCGTTGCTGATTCAGGTATTTGATCAGTGTTAAGGTTTCCCCCGGGTCCATCCGGCCTATCGGGGAATTGCTGTACGCTGACGTCATCAACTTCCCGCTGCGCGAGATTAAAAATTCACTGGGTTGAATGTGGTCCCGTCGCGGCTCCCACCAGGCTCCGATAGCATCGCCTTCTTCCCGGCTAACTCCCCAACCCACGGGAAACCCGGTATTTTCAGCGATAGCCTTCAGATCTTCTTCGCTATCTACAGATGCCGCGATAATTGATACACCCTCTTCCCGAAACGCAGCACGGCGTTCCTCGAATCCGGCCAGCAGCCGGCAACAGTAGGGTCACCAGTGGCCTCGAAAGAACAATACGATGGTCATCGGCGAGTCAAGGTCTCCAGGTAACTGGATCTCGTCGCCACCCACTACGTGTAGTGTTATTTCTGGGAAAATTTCGCCTGGATTGAGTTTCTGGGCCATCATTCGCCTGCTTTCGGTAAACTACTGTTTAGCTTACACCGAATTCCGTCACTGCGCGGGGGTTTTACGGAAATATAAACAAGAAATATCATCTACATCAACATCTACTTGAATAGATTTTTATCAATCCTCTGCAAAATAAATTTCGAGGAAACACGTTTTTTTTAACGCATTTCGGCTCAAATGCTATTTGTGCCCCCAAAGGCCAGAAAATTGACCTAAATAACCTGTATTTTGAGTGGACTTTTAGGTAGCCAGTACATATCCTTCGCTTATGGACGAACGCCAGCCCTGACTTGATTATTATAAATCGAGTTTGAGTGGGCATATTCGTTATAAAAAAAATCTGATACTTGAAAGGGGAAGTAAATGAACAAGAGACCAAACTTGGCAAATCGGATCCTTCCGGCTGCCATTACACTGGGTCTGCTCGCTCCGGTTGGGTTCGCGCCTGCCGTGCACGGGCAGGAAGCAGAAAGCGGTGGCCTTCTAGAGGAAATCATCATTACAGGTTCTCGTGGAAGACCAAGAACAGTAGCTGATTCGCCTGTGCCAATTGACGTGTTCTCAGCTCAGGATCTTGAGGATGTGTCTTACACCGATACCAACGATATCTTAAGAACGCTGGTACCTTCGTTCAACCTGTCACGGCAACCGATCTCGGATGGATCTACATTCATTCGACCGGCCAGTCTGCGTGGGCTGCCAACAGACAAGACTCTGGTGTTGGTAAATTCAAAGCGCCGCCACCGCTCAGCACTCGTTTCTATCGGGGGCAGTGGTACCCAAAACCCTGATATGTCAACTATTCCAGCCTCCGCGATAGGAGGTATCGAAGTGCTGCGAGACGGTGCGTCAGCGCAGTACGGTTCTGATGCCATCGCGGGTGTAATTAACTTCATCCTTAAGGATAACCGTGAGGGAGGGAGCCTCTCCATAGATACCGGTGAATACTCCGAAGGCGACGGTAAGAAAACCACTATCGTGGGTAATATTGGACTGCCGTTGGGCGACGATGGCTTCATAAGTATCTCAGGCGAGCTTTATGAGGCAGATGCTACAAGCCGGGGAGTACAATATTGTGGTAGTTGGTTCTGCGTAGATCCCGCAGATGCTGGGTACAACAGTAGCGCCTGGTATACGGAATTTACTGAAGATCCTACCTACCAGGCCGGCGTATCTGCTGCGAACGTAGGTTATGGCAATGTGGTCCAGCCTTGGGGTGAACCGGACGCATCGGCGGCTAGTATATTCATCAATGCCGGTTATCAAATCGATGACGACACCGAAGCCTACGGGTTCTCAAATTACCGCAAAAGCGATGGGGACGGCAGTTTTTTCTATCGTTATCCGAGAAACGGCACAATTGAACAACTCCGGGAAGCGGACGGCGGTATATATGATCCCCTCTCAAAGTACCCCGGTGGCTTCACCCCAAGATTTGAGGGTGACGTAACGGACTTTTCAATAGTAGGTGGACTGCGTGGATCGTTGGAAAACGGTCTCAATTTCGATATCAGCGGACGCCGCGGTAAAAGTGAAATCTCATATACCCTGGGAAACACCATCAACCCTTCTATGGGCCGCGCTTCACCAAAATCTTTCCACCCTGGAGACCTGATTAATGAGGAAACTCAATTTCAGGCCGATTTTGACATAGAATTGGATTCCGACTTTTCCAGCCCAATCGTGTTTGCATTTGGCGCCAGCTACCTGGACGAGAGATATGAGGTAGTCGAAGGTGAGCCCGACTCGTACTTAGCCGGGCCCCACGCGGTGAAGGAT
>Ga0207962_1000116_pt1 | contig 22289 bp, 21 predicted proteins | sample Knorr_S15_td_AAI_FD_185603 | JGI IMG/M metagenome (GOLD analysis project Ga0207962, IMG submission 185603) | Marine microbial communities from Southern Atlantic Ocean transect - Knorr_S15_td_AAIW_ad_750m_LV_A (SPAdes) (version 2) | ecosystem: Environmental > Aquatic > Marine > Oceanic | place... | reverse complement strand
GTGTCGGCCATCCGCCAGTAGTTGTCCTCGTCTAGGCGCTGGATGCGCTCGGCGGGCACGCCCACCTCGTCGCGCCATATGGCCTCGGCCTCTGCGTCGCTGACGTGCACGGTGACCCACAGCCGTTCAGGGTCCAGCCCTAGGTGGTCGGTGACAAACTCCCAGGCGAAGGCACATGCCTCGGACTTGAAGTAGTCGCCGAAGCTGAAGTTGCCCATCATCTCGAAGAAGGTGAGGTGGCGCAGCGTCCGGCCGACCTCGTCCAGGTCGTTGTGCTTGCCGCCGGCACGCAGGCACTTCTGCACGGTGACGGCGCGGGGCCAGGGGGCGGGCTGCTCGCCTACGAAGTAGGGCTTGAACGGCACCATGCCGGCCACCGTGAACAGCAGCGTCGGGTCGTGCGGCAGGAGGCTTCCGGAGGCCTCGTGGTGATGCCCGTTGGCGACGAAGAAGTCGACAAAGGCGCGGCGCAGGCCGTTGGCCGTGAGGAGGTCTTCGGGAACCGGTCGCGCAGTCATGACCGGCCCAGCCTAGAGATCGCCCGACGTGATGCCGGACAGGTCACGCAACCTGGTCAGGAAAGCGGCAGGCAGGGTGCCGAACACGACCGGGTCAGCGCATGGACCGGAGGGGCCGGTGCCTGCGATGGGCGCCGTACTCGTGGTCCAGGGCGCTGCGGGTACGGCCCACCTCGGCCCGACCATCCCGGGTCGCCTCGGAGAACTCGCCGGCGATCCGCCGGACGCTGCGGAGCATCGCCGTGCCCTGGTCGGCCACCTCGCGACGCAGGTGCTCGGGCGTGTACCTCTCCACGCCACGACGGACCCGGCGTCGGAGCCAAACCGACGAGGCGGTACCGATGAGCCAGCCGCCGAGCAGCCAAACGAGGCGCCTGCGCATCAGGCGGCACCATCCCGTCGCCTATCGGACCTGATCTCGATCGCCGCGGCCTCGACCACCGGGTCATCGCCGCTGCGCTCCGAGGTGCGGCCCCCAAGTCGCCGCACGAACCGGCCGAATCCGGCCGCGACCGAGGCGACCCCGATGAGAGGCGGTGAGAACGCCCGGTAGGTCAACCGGGAAGCCGCGTCCATCGTGGTCGAGATGTCCTCGGCAGTGTCCAGCAGGTCGTCCACCCGGTCCAGGCCGGACGTGGCGTGGTCCACCGCCCTGCGCAGGTCGGCCACCAGGGGCACGGCCTGTTCCCGGAGCACGTCGACGGTCTCCCGTAGGGTGCGCAGCGTCCTGACCAGCGAGAACACGGCAACCACCAGGACGGCGATCGACGCCAGGCACACCACGGCGACCAGCACCGCCGCCAGGTCAGCTGCGTCCATCGTGTCCTGCTCCTCCGTCGGCCCGCGGTCGGTCGGCCATCCGGTCGGCGACCTCGCGCTCGTAGCCGTGTGGCGACGGATCGTAGTAGACGTTGCCCTCCACCTCGTCCGGCCGGTGGCGCTGGTCCACCCAGCCCTCGGGGTGGTCGTGGGGGTAGTCGTAGCCCGTGCCGTGGCCCAACTGGGCCGCCCCCCTGTAGTGGGCGTCGCGCAGGTGCATGGGGACCTCACCGGCCCCGGACGACCTGGCGTCGACCTCCGCCCTACCGAGGGCCACGGTGACCCGGTTCGACTTCGGAGCGGTCGCCAAGTGGACGACGGCCTGGGCCAGGTTCAACTTCGCCTCGGGCAGGCCCACGAACTCGACGGCCCGGGCCGCTGCGTCGGCGACGACCATCGCCATCGGATCCGCCATCCCGACGTCCTCGCTGGCCAGGATCACCAGCCGACGGGCGATGAACCGGGCGTCCTCCCCGGCGTCCAGCATCCGGGCCAGCCAGTAGAGGCCTGCGTCCACGTCCGATCCCCGGATGCTCTTGATGAAGGCGCTGATCACGTCGAAGTGGTCGTCGCGCCCGTAGCGCAGGGCCTTGGTGCCAAGTGCCGCCTCGGCGTCGCCCACCGTGACCCGGTCCTCTCCCCGACCGACGGCCAGAGCCGCGGCCACCTCGAGGCTGGTGAGGGCGTGGCGACCGTCTCCGGCCGCCCGGTCGACCAGGAGGTCCAGGGCGTCGTCGTCGGCGGTCACCTCCTCGGCCTCCATGCCCCGGTCCAGGAGGCTCCGCACCGCCCCGGGGTCCAGCGGTTCGAGGCGGAACAGGGTGGACCGCGAGAGCAACGGTGGGTTCACCTCGAAGAACGGGTTCTCGGTGGTGGCGCCGATGAGGACCAGCAGGCCGGACTCCACCGACGGAAGGAGGGCATCCTGCTGGGCCTTGTTGAACCGGTGGACCTCGTCCAGGAACAGGATGGTGCCGACGTCCCGTTCGCCCAGTCGGGCCTCAGCCCGGGCCACCAGCTCCCGTACGTCCCTGACGCTGGCGTTGACCGCCGAGAGCTCGGAGAACTCCTGGGCGGTGACGCGGGCGATGAGGCGTGCCACCGAGGTCTTGCCGGTGCCCGGCGGGCCCCAGAGGATCACCGAGGAGAGTCGGTCGGACTCGATGAGTTGGCGGAGAGGCCTCCCCGGACCCAGCAGGTGGTCCTGGCCGACGATGTCGTCGATGCGGGTCGGACGCAACCGGTCGGCCAGCGGTGCCCGCCGTGCGAGCCGTTCCTCGGCGGCGCTGGCGAAGAGGTCCCCGGACACAGCGCGGAGGCTACCCGTCGCCCGGCGGCCGGCTGGTCGGCTGGCGCTGGCAGGCATCCAGCCCCCGGCCTGCTAGCTGATGGGCGGCAGGACCCGCAGTCCCAACTCCTCGAGCTGCAGGTCGTCGATCGGGGTGGGCGCGCCGGTCAGCGGATCGGCCCCCGACTGGGTCTTCGGGTAGGCGATCACCTCGCGGATGTTCTCCTCGCCTGCCAGGACCGCCGTGAGGCGGTCCATTCCGAAGGCGAACCCGGCGTGCGGCGGTGGACCGAACCGGAAGGCATCCAGCAGGAAGCCGAACTTGGCCTGGGCCTCCTCGGCCCCGATGCCCAGAATTGCGAATATCTGCTCCTGGATGTCGCGGCGGTGGATCCGCACGCTGCCGGAGCCCAACTCCCACCCGTTCAGCACCAGGTCGTAGGCCTGCGACCGAACTTCCAGCAGGTCGCCCCGCTCCAGGGCGTCCAGGTCGTCGGGGTGTGGCATGGTGAACGGGTGGTGGGCAGGAATCGGGTTCCCCGCCTCGTCCAGGCCCTCGAAGAGCGGAAAGTCGACGACCCACAGGAAGTGGAGGCCTCCCTCGGTAACCGGCGGACGGCCCAACTCGATGCGCAGCAGGCCCAGGATGTGCCGGGCGGCGCGGCGTTCGTCGGCCACGATGAGGATGAGGTCACCGACCTCGGCCTCCATCGTGCTGCTCAGGTCCGCCTGTTCGCCGTCGGTCAGGAACTTGGCGACCGGCGAGTTGAGGCCCTCGTTCAAGACCTTCATCCACACGAGGCCCTTGGCCCCCCACAGCCTGCACTGGTCGGTCAGGTCGTCCAACCGGTTGCGCGACGTCTCGGCACCACCGGGCACCCGGATGCCCTTCACGCAGGGAGCCTGGAACGCCCGGAACTCCGTGTCGGCGAACACCCCGGTCAACTCGACCAGCTCCATCCCGAACCGGATGTCGGGCTTGTCGGTCCCGAAGCGCTCCATTGCGTCAAGCCACGACATCCGGGGGATCTCGCCGGGACGCTCGCCTGTGACCGCCTCGGCAGCTGACGCCACCGCATGAGAGATGAACCCCAGGACGTCGTCCTGGGACACGAAGCTGGCCTCGGCATCGAGCTGCATGAACTCGAACTGGCGGTCGGCGCGGAGGTCCTCGTCGCGCAGGCAGCGGGCGATCTGGTAGTAGCGGTCCACGCCACCGACCATGCAGAGCTGCTTGAAGAGCTGTGGGCTCTGGGGAAGGGCATAGAAGGAGCCGGGTTCCTTGCGGGACGGCACGACGAAGTCGCGCGCTCCCTCCGGCGTGCTGGCGATGAGCATCGGGGTCTCGACCTCGATGAACCCCTGCTCCTCCATTGCGCCCCTCACGGCGCTGTTCACCCGCGCCCGCACCTCCAGGTTGCGCTGCAGCCGGGAACGCCGCAGGTCCAGGTAGCGGTGTCGGAGGCGGATCACCTCGTCTACGTCGGTGCGGTCGTCCAGCGGGAAGGGCAGCGGCTCCGAGGTCGACAGGACCGTGACCCCCGAGACGTCGATCTCGACGGCACCGGTCGGAAGCGAGTCGTTGGCGGTGTCGGCCGGGCGCCGCCGCACGGTGCCGGTCACCTGCAGGACGAACTCGCTGCGCAGGTCGTGGGCTCCGTCGATGACCAACTGCACCACGCCGCTGCGGTCCCGCAGGTCCACGAAGGCGAGGTGCTCACCGTGCTCGCGCCGACGGTCGACCCAACCGCAGAGGGTGACCCGGCGATCCACGTCATCGACCCGCAGGTCGCCACAGCGGTCGGTTCGCATGGAGGTGGAGTAGTCGGTCAACGCAGCCTCGCTCGCAGGGTGTCGATCATCGAATCCAGGGCGACGGTCTGCTGTCCGCCGTCACCCCTCAGGTCGCGGACGGTCACCGTGCCGGCCGCCAGCTCGTCGTCGCCGACGATCACCGCCATCGCCGCTCCGCTCCGATCGGCGGCCTTCATCTGGGCCTTCATGGACCGGTCGTCCCAGGCCCGGTCCGCCCGCAGGCCGGCGTTGCGGAGGTCGTCGGTGAGCACCACGGCCCGGTCGCCCCCGGTGGTATCGACCACGAAGACGTCTATCGCCGAGGTCGGGGCGTCGAAGACGCCCTCGGCGTCGCACGCCAGCAGGGTGCGGTCCACCCCGAGGGCGAAGCCCACTCCGGGCGTGGCCGGGGCGCCGAGGTCCTCGGCCAGGCCGTCGTAGCGTCCTCCGCCGCCGACGGCGTTCTGTGCGGCGTCCAGGGCCTCGGCTGCGAACTCGAAGGTGGTACGGACGTAGTAGTCCAGGCCGCGGACCAGGCGGGGCGACACGGTGAACGGCACGCCCAGGGCGCCGAGGGCGCCGGTAACCCGCCCGAAGTGTTCCGCCGCATCGTCCGACAGGTGATCCAGCATGCTGGGCGCTGCGGCCACCAGCTCGGCATCGGCCTCGCGCCGGGAGTCGAGTACTCGCAGCGGGTTGGCGACCAGCGTCGTCCGGGATTCCTCACTGAGGGCGCCCAGGTCGGCCGAGAAGTGGGCCCGCAGGGCCTCCACGTAGCGGGCCCGGTCGCCTGCGCTGCCGAGGGAGTTCACCGCCAGGGTGACCTGCCGCAAGCCGAGTCGTTCGTAGAACTGCCAGGCCAGGGCGATGACCTCAGCGTCCACGTGGGCGTCCTCCGGGCCGAGGACCTCCACGCCCACCTGGTCGAACTGCCGGAAGCGCCCCTTCTGGGCCCGCTCGTACCGGAAGTTGGGCCCCGCGTACCAGGCCTTCCACGGCACGGCGGGTCGGTGCTCGGCAAAGGCCCGCACCACCGAGGCCGTCTGTTCTGGACGCAGGGCGATCTTCCGACCGCCCCTGTCCTCGAAGGAGTACATCTCCTTGCGGACCACGTCCGTGGCCTGGCCGAGGCGTTGGAAGACCTCGACGTGCTCGAACATCGGCGGGATGACCTCCAGGTAGCCCGCTGAGGAGACCACGTCGGCGAAGACGTCGACCAGCGACCGCCACCGGGAGGAGTCGGGCCAGAGGATGTCGCGGGTGCCCTTGGGGGCACGGAAGACGTGGTCAGCCACAGCGATGGAGGATACCCGGCCCTCTACGGCGCGGGCCGGGGCTCTCGCCGACGGGACGGGCGATCGCCCACCCCGTCGGGCGACCCTCAGTCGCCACCGCCGCCGGGCACCACCCGGTGGACGTCGTAGACGGAGTCCACCTCGCGCAGCAGGCGCAACATCGCCTCCAGGTGTGTGGGGTCGCCGATCTCGAACTCGAAGCGCATGGTGGCCACCTGGTCGACTCCACTGGTCACCGTGCTCGTCGCTAGCACGTTCACGTGGTTGTCGGCCAGCACCCCGAATATGTCCCGCAGCAGTCGGGGTCGGTCCAGCGCCTTGATCTCCACCGACACCACGAAGTGGCCCGACGAGTCCTTGTCCCAGTCCACGTCGATCAGCCGGTCGGCCTGGTCGGCTGTCAACGACACGGCGTTGGCACAGTCGGAGCGGTGGACCGATACGCCCCGACCCCGGGTCACGAAGCCCATGATCTCGTCCGGTGGCACCGGCGTACAGCATCTCGACAGCCGCACCATCATGTCGTCGAGTCCCTCGACGTGGACGCCCACGGTGCCGGTGTCGCGGCGCGGATGTCGGGACCGGACGATCTCCGCTTCAACCTCGGCATCGGGCTCGAGTTCCTCCAGCGCCTTGACGACCCTCCCCACGACGGCCCGAGCCGAGACGTGGTGCTCGCCCACCGCGGCGTACAGGGTGTCCGGGTCGTGGTAGTTCATCGAGGCCGCCACCTCGGCCAGCTCGGGGCCGGCCAGCACATCGCGGACGGGAAGCCTGGCCCGGCGGAGCTCGGTGCTGAGCGCCTCGTATCCGGCATCGATGGCATCCGACCGTCGCTCCCGCGAGTACCAGTGCTTGATCTTGCTGGACGCCCGGTGGGTGGCCACGAACTGCAGCCAGTCCCGGCTGGGTCCTGCACCGGGCTGCTTGGAGGTGACGATCTCGACGGTGTCACCAGTGGTGAGGTGCGTCTCCAGGGGGACGAGACGACCGCCCACCTTGGCACCCACGCAGGTGTGCCCGACGTCGGTGTGGATGGCGTAGGCGAGGTCCACGGGCGTGGCACCGATGGGCAGGGTGATCACCTCTCCGTTCGGGGTGAAGACGTAGACCTCGTCCAGCTCGAGGTCGGTCTTGAGGTTGGCCATGAACGTGCCGGGATCCTCGGTCTCGGCCTGCCACTCCACGATGCGTCCCAGCCACGCCATCTCGTCCGATGGCGACTGGGCCTTGTAGTCCCAGTGGGCCGCCACCCCGTACTCGGCCCGGACGTCCATCTCGACCGTACGGACCTGGAACTCCACCTGCTTGCCCTGCGGGCCCACGACCGTCGTGTGCAACGACTGGTAGAGGTTGAACTTGGGCATGGCCACGTAGTCCTTGAACCGGCCCTGAACCGGCTTCCAGCTGGCGTGGATCGTGCCCAGGGCGGCATAGCAGTCCCGGACGCTGTCCACGATCACACGCACCCCGACCAGGTCGTGGATCTCGTCGAAGGACCGCCCCTTCACGATCATCTTCTCGTAGATGCTCCAGAGCTGCTTCGGACGGCCGGCCACCTTGCCGGCGATGCCCAGCTCGGCGAGACGGCCCTCCACCTCGCCGATCAACTGCGCCAGGTAGAGGTCGCGCTCCGGCGAACGGTCCTCGACCATCTGGTCGATCTGGCTGTACCTCTTCGGATGCAGCGTTGCCAGGGCCAGGTCCTGCAGCTGGTCCTTGACCTCCTGCATGCCCAGGCGGTTGGCCAACGGGGCGTAGATGTCAATGGTCTCCTGGGCCACCCGCTGCTGCTTGTGCTCCGGAAGGGCGGCCAGGGTGCGCATGTTGTGGAGGCGGTCGGCCAGCTTGATGATCAGGACACGGAGGTCCTTGGAGAGCGCCACCAGCATCTTGCGCATGCTGGCCGCCTGCTGCTCCTCCCTGGTGTCGAAGTGGAGCCGATCCAGTTTGGTCACCCCGTCGACGATGAGGCGGACGTCCGACCCGAAGTCCCGCTCCAGGTCTTCGAGGCTGACCGACGTGTCCTCCACGGCGTCGTGGAGCAGGGCGGCCGCGACCGTGACGTCGTCCAACCCCTGGCGGGCAACGATGGTGGCCACCGACATCGGATGGTTGATGTACGGCTCGCCCGACTTCCTGGTCTGTCCGACGTGGGCAACCAGGGCCACCGCATACGCCCGTTCTATGAGGGACGTGTCGGCACGCGGGTGCCGACTCCGGAACTCGGTGAGCAGCGCCGAGGTCTCCGCGACGGTCGCCCTGGGTCGGCGACGCCAGGGGAGGACCCGGGTCACCGTCGGCACGGCACGCTCCCCGATCGGCCCAGGTCATCCAGGTGGCCCACTCCGGCCGCGTGGCCAATCGGACCCACGTCGTCCATGTGGTCTACGAGGCTCATCGGAGCCACGACACCCATACAGCCAGCGCCGCCCACGTGGGGCACGGCAGCCTCATTCGCCCGACTCCCGCATCCCCCAACGGTAGTCGGCCACGGTTCGTCCCCTGAATGTCAGCAGCCGGTCAGCGCTTCTTCTTCTTGCGGGGCCGCGGCGGCGCACCGCCGGCGGTGGTCGGGGCAATCGTCGGTCGGCGCTTCGCCGGCCCACCGGTCGGGCTCCTGAGCGGTGCCGCCCTGGAGTCGGAGACCGCCGCCTCCTGGCGTCCGATGACCCGCGTGGGACCGTCGGCCAGGCCACGGGCACTGACCTTGTCCGCGACCAGCCGCCAGCGCTCCTCGCGCTCCTTGAGGGAGGCCACGAGGGCCGACGCCAGGAAGAGCGAAGAATACGAGCCGACGAAGATGCCGACCAGGAGGGCCACCGCGAACTCCTGCAGGGTGGCGGCCCCCATGACCAGCGATCCGATCAGGAGCAACGACACCACCGGTATGGCCGAGGTGACGCTGGTGTTGATGGACCGCATCGCCACCCGGTTCAGGGACAGGTTCATCAACTCCGTGTAGGTGTAGCGCTCGGTGGCACCCAGGCGTCCCACGATCTCCCGGACCTTGTCGTACACGACGATCGTGTCGTAGAGGGAGTAGCCCATGATGGTCAGGAAGGCGATGACGGTGGCCGGCGTGATCTCGAACTGCAGGACGGAGTAGACCCCGACGCTGAGCACGATGTCGTGGGCCACGGCGACCATCGCGCCGACGGCCATCTTCCACTCCAGGCGCATGGCGATGTAGAGCGCCACGACGACGAAGAACACCAGCAGGGCACGGACGGCCTTGTCGGTCACCTCGTCGCCCCAGGTGGGTCCGACCTGCTCGAAGGCCTCGACCGGGCCCAGCTCGGCGACGAGGACATCACGGATCTCGGCGGCACGGGCCGGGTCCTCGACGTCGGAGCGGATGAGGAGCAGCTCGCCGTCCACGATCTGGATCCGGGCGTCGGCGGCGTCGAGTCGTTCCATCACCCGACGGGCGTCGGCGACGCTGGTCCCCGGTGCACGCACCTCGAACGAGGTGCCACCCTCGAAGTCCAGGCCCAGGTTCAACCCACGCACGCCGAACGACGCCAGGCCGATCAGCACAGCCACCGTCGAGGCGATGAGGGCCCGACGCCACAGGCGCGGGAAGTCCACCGCCGACTCGCCCCGGTAGAGGCCACCCAGCGTGCTCACGCCCCGGCCCTCCGGAGGCTGCCGGCCGGAGCCGGCACGGCACCGCTGGCCGGCAGACCGAAGCGCTCGGGGTGCTCGGCGAACCACCGGGTGGTGGACAGCAGGCGGATCATCGGTCCCATGAAGAAGTAGGTGGCGACCAGGTCCAGGATGGTGGCCAACCCGAGGTAGAGGGCGAAGCCACGCACCGCTCCGACGGTGAGGTACCAGAGCAGGCCGGCGCCGATCAACGACGCCATGTCGGCCTTGACGATGGTGGAGTAGGCAATCGGGAAGGCCCGGTCAACCGACGAGCGGGCGGTCCGACCGTCCCGCACGTCCTCCTTGAGGTGCTCGAAGTACACGACGTTGGAGTCGACTGACACGCCTATGGCCACGACCATGCCCGTCACCCCGGCCAGGGTGAGTGCCAGCCCCGACTGGGTCCCCAGGTGGGCGATGATCGACCAGAGCAGGGCACCGGAGATGGCCAGGCTGGCCAGCGCCACCATGCCCAGTATCCGGTAGTAGCCGACTATGAACACGGCGACCAGCAGGAGGCCGATGAGGCCCGCCACGACGCCGGCCCGCAGGGAGTCCTCGCCGATCGTGGCCGACACCAGCCGGATGTTCTCCGGTTCCAGCTCTACGGGCAGGGCGCCGTAGCGCAGCGCCAGGGAGACGTCGTCGGCCTCGAGCTTCTCGAAGCCGCCGGAGATGAGGATGGCGTCCCGACGGAACTCGGGTGCCCGGATCGACGGGGCGGTCACGACCTGGCCGTCCAGGACGATGGCCAGGCGGCCGTTGGTGGCACCGTCCGGGCGGGGACACGCCGGGGTGCCGGAGAAGCAGAGGGCGGCGATGGCGTTGAAGCCGTCGATGCCTACCTGGCCCTCGTGGAGTTCCAGGCCGACCTGCCACTGGTAGTCGATGAACAGGGCGTCGGCGTCGCTGACCGCCTCGCCGGTGAGGAGGCTGGGGCCGAGCAGGTAGCGCTGGCCGGTGGGGTCGCCTCGCAGTCCCAGCACCACGAAGTCCTCGGGACGGTCGTCCTCGGGAAGGGTCAGGCCGGCGGGTCCCACGGCCGGTACCACCCCACCGGTGGCCACCGCCTGGCACGACGCGGGCGCCGCTGGCGCCGTGCCGGAGGCCAGCCGGGACGCTCCCCTGTCGGTGTACATGCGACAGACGGGCCGGAAGCGCAGTTCGGCCGTGGTGCCGACCAGCGAGAGCGCCCGCTCCTGGTCGTCGACGCCGGGCAGCGACACCATCACACCGGTCTCGGTACGCGAGATCTCGGGCTCGGCCACGCCCAGGCCGTCGACCCGGTCGCGGATGATCTCGACCGCCTGGTCCAGCATCTCCTCGTCGGCGGGGCCAACCGCCGCCAGTCGGACCGACACGCCGCCCTGCAGGTCCAGGCCGAGCAGCGGCTCGTTGCGCCAGACGACCGTCATGACCGAGGCCGCGACGGTGAGCGCGACGATCCCGATCAGGAAGACGAGCTGGCGACGTGGCATGGCTGTGGCCGGTGGCGAATGCGTGGGTGGGCTCAGCCCACTATCGGGCCTTCGACGGAATCGTCGCCGGAATCGTCGCCGGAATCGGCCGTCGGCTCGTTGAAGCGACCGTCGACAGATCCGCGCAGGACCTTCAACTCGATGCCCTCGAAGACCTCCAGCCACAGGATGTCGTCCTCGACCTCCTTGATCACGCCGAAGATCCCGGAGTTGAGGACGACCTCGTCGCCCGCCTGGATGGAGGCGACGAGCGCCTGCTGCGCCTTCACCTTCTTCTGCTGCGGTCGGATCATCAGTACGTACATGAGCCCGAAGATGAGGATGAGCGGGATGAAGCCAGACATGGTTCGAAGTCGTCCTTTGGGGGAAATCGGCCCTTGGGAGGGAATCGGTCAGCGACCATGGGACCGGTCTGGCGTGATCGCCGGACCCGGGAAGCCTAGGCCTTACCGGTCAGCCCCAGACGGCCAGCGTCTCGAGCCGGAAGGACTCGAATCGGCCCTGGTCGATCGCCGCCCTCAGCCGGTCCACGAAGTCCAGCAGCCAGGCCAGGTTGTGGAGGGTGAGTAGACGACGACCGGTGGGCTCGTCGGTCAGCAGGAGGTGCCGCAGGTAGCCACGGGACCACCTGATAGCCGGGCTGGCGGGGAACTCCGGATCCAGCGGCAGGTCGTCTGTGGCATATCGGGCGTTCCGGAGGTTCAGCCCCCCGTCGGTGGTCAGCACCGTGCCGTGGCGGGCATGTCGGGTCGGCAGCACGCAGTCGAACATGTCGATACCCCTGGACACCACCTCCACCAGGCCCGCCGGGTCCCCCAGCCCCATGAAGTACCGGGGCTGGTCGGACGGCAGCATGGACGTGACGACGGCCAGCGGTTCCAGCATCTCGTCGCGGGTCTCCCCCACGCTCATCCCCCCGACGGCGTAGCCGTCGAACTCCAGGGCCAGGGTGCGTTCCGTGCTCTCGGCCCGCAGCACCGGATCCACCCCGCCCTGCACGATGCCGAACTGGCACTGCCGTTCGGTGGCGTCCGGGTGGTCCAGGAATGCCCGACGTCCACGGGCCGCCCACGTTGCCGTCCTCTCGACCGCCCCACGCAGGATCCTGTCGGTGGCGGGCAGCGCAGGGCACACGTCCAGGACCATCTGGATGTCGGCACCCAGGTCGGCCTGCACCGACGCCGCCCCCTCCGGGGTGAGCACGTGGGTGGACCCGTCGTAGGTCGACCTGAAGGTCGCCCCGGCATCGTCGACCTTCGGCTGCAACGAGAAGATCTGGTAGCCGCCGCTGTCGGTCAGCGTAAGGCCCTCCCAGCCTGCGAACGCCCCGAGCCCGCCCAGGTCCCGGACCACGTCGGCCCCGGGCCGCAGCATCAGGTGGTACGTGTTGCCCAGCACCACCTCGACGCCCAGCTCCAGCAGGTCCGTCGAGGAGAGGTGGCGCACCGCCCCCCGGGTACCGACGGGCATGAAGCACGGCGTGGCGAACGACCCACCGGGGGTCTCAACCCGACCGGTCCGGGCCCCGCCGTCCACGGCACCGGTGGTGAACGTGGCTCTCATGACGGCCTGGCTCCCCCGACGTGGCTCTCATGATGGCGTGGCCTCACGACCATTCCCCCGATCTGCCTGAACCGGACCTGCCTACGAGCATGGCGTCGCCGAACGACAGGAAGCGGTAGCCGTCAACCAGTGCCGTTTCGTAGAGGTCCCGCCAACGGGACCCGGCGAAGGCCTCGAGCATGACCAGCAGGCTGGAGCGCGGCAGGTGGAAATTCGTCAGCAGCACGTCGACCACCATGAATTCGAAGGGTGGACGGATGAACAGGTCGGTCCGTCCGTCCGGTCCGAAGCGGGCCGCCGACTCCAGGGCCCGGACGGTGGTGGTACCGACCGCGATGACCCGGTCGGCGTCCCTGCAGGCCTCCAAGGTGGCCTCGGGGACCGTGTAGTCCTCCCTGTGCATCCTGTGGTCGTCCAGGTCGTCCACGGTTACCGGGCGGAAGGTGTCCAGGCCCACCACCAGCTCCAGGGAACCGATACGCGCTCCTGCCTCCCGGCAGGCCTCCAGCACCTGGTGGGTCAGGTGGAGGCCGGCGGTCGGGGCGGCTGCAGACGCCGACCGACGGCTGTAGACCGTCTGGTACCGGTCGGGGTCGTCGAGGACCGTCGTCAGGTAGGGCGGTAGCGGCATCTCGCCACAGCGGTGGATGGCCTCCAGCACCGGGCCGTCGGCCTGAAGGCGGACGTGTCGGCGGCCCTCGCCGAGGTCCCTGCCGACCTCCACCGAGAAGCCGTCGTCCACCCTCAGCGTCGTCCCGTGGGACAGCTTCCGACTGGGCCGCACCAGGGCCTCCCAGGTGTGGTCGCCCTGCAGCGCACGCAGGAGGAGCACCTCGGCACTTCCGCCGGTCTCACGCCGGAACCTCAGTCGGGCCGGCAGCACCCTCGTGTCGTTGACGACCAACACGTCTCCGGATCCCACAATTGACGGCAGGTCGCTGACGGTGCGGTGCACCACCTCGTCGCCCAGGGCGTCGAGCAGGCGGGCCGACGAACGGTCCTCCAACGGCACCTGGGCTATCGCCGCGTCGGGAAGTTGGTAGGCGAAGTCGTCCGGGCCCATGCGCGGGCCAGCCTACGGCCGACGATGGGCCCGCTCAGGCCGTTCGGTCCGCGCAGCCAGTTCGGTCCGGTGGGTCCGGTCAGCCCTCGAACAGAGAGCTTGGCCCCCGGTCAGCCACGGCGGGCCGGTCCATCCCCAGATGGTCGAAGGCGGCGGGCGTGGCCACCCGGCCCTTCGGGGTGCGGAGCAGCAGGCCCTGCTGGATGAGGAACGGCTCGTACACGTCCTCGACGGTGTCCTCTGGCTCGCTGACGCTGATGGACAGGGTCTTGAGGCCCACCGGCCCACCGTCGAACCGCCTGCACATGACCGAGAGGATCTCCCGGGAGGGCTTGTCCAGGCCCAGCGAGTCCACGCCGAAGAAGGCCAGGCCGTCGCGTGCCACCGGTCCGTCCACCACGCCGCTGCGCTCCACCTGGGCGAAGTCCCTGACCTGCCGGAGCAGGCGGTTGCCGATGCGGGGCGTGCCCCGGGACCGTCGGGCGATCTCGGCGGCCCCGTCCTCGTCCAGGTCGACCTCGAGGATCCCGGCGGCGCGCGTGACGATGGACTGCAGGTCGGCCGGCTCGTAGTAGTCCAGCCGGGCCGTCAACCCGAACCGGTCGCGCAGGGGCCCGGTGATGAGGCCGGTCCGTGTGGTCGCGCCCACCAGCGTGAACGGTGGGAGCTCGAGCCGGATCGACCGGGCGGCCGGCCCCTTGCCCAGGATGATGTCGAGGGCGAAGTCCTCCATCGCCGGGTAGAGCACCTCCTCGACTGCCCTGGCCAGTCGGTGGATCTCGTCGATGAACAGCACGTCACCGGGCTCCAGCTTGGTCAGGATGGCGGCCAGGTCGCCGGAGCGCTCGAGCGCCGGGCCCGAGGTGATGTGCATCTCGGCAGCCATCTCGGCGGCCACGATGTGGGCCAGGGTGGTCTTGCCGAGCCCCGGTGGTCCGGCGAACAGGAAGTGGTCGGCAGCCTGCCCCCGCCGCCGGGCCGCCTCCAGCATCACCCGCAGGTGACCCTTCAACTCCGCCTGGCCCACGAACTCGTCGAGGCGGCGTGGTCGCAGCCCGACCTCGACCGCCACCTCGTCGACGTCGGGATCCAGGTCTGCCGACAGGAGCTCCTCGCGCATGGTCGGTCCCCCTATGCCCTGGCCAGCCGCTGGAGCGCCTCGCGCAACAGGACCGCCGGGTCGTCGCCCCCGAGGTCGACCAGCACGCCCCGGACCTCGTCGCTGGTGTAGCCGAGGCCACCCAGGGCCTCCTGGACCTCGGAGACAGCGGAACGACCTGCCCGCGGATCGTCGTCGGATGCCGGAACGCCGTCGATGGGCAGGTCGAGGGAGTTCTTGAGCTCGACGAGCAGGCGGGCGGCCGTCTTCTTGCCTACGCCCGGCACCAGGCACAGGGCAGCCAGGTCGTCGTCGGCCAGGACCCGGGCCAGCTCGACGGGGCCGTGCACGCCGAGTACCGACAGGGCCAGCGCCGGACCGACGCCGTGGGCCGAGAGGAGCGTCTCGAAGCAGGCCCGCTCGGCGCGCTCGAGGAAGCCGTAGAGGGTCTGGTCGACCTCCCTGATGTGGTGGTGCACGTGCAGGAAGACCTCGCTCCCGATATCGCCGAGTCGGACCGCCGTGGTCGGTGTCACCACCACCCGGTAACCGATGCCCGCCACCTCGACCAGGACCTCGCCCGGGTCGAAGCGCTCCAGGAGGCGACCCCGCAGCGAGCCGATCACCGGGCGACCGCCCTGGGATCGCCCCGGTTCGACCGGCGGCCGGGCGGAACCACGGCAAGGTGGCAGAGGGCCACGGCCACCGCGTCGGCGGCGTCCACGGGACGTAGCGGCGTGGAGATCCCCAGCTGGGTACGGACCATCTGCTCCATCTGGTCCTTGTCGGCGCCTCCCCATCCGGCCACCGCCGACTTGACCTCGTTCGGCGAGTAGAGGGCCACCCCACAACCGGCGGCGGCGGCCTCGGCCATCACCACGCCGGAGGCCTGGCCGGTCTGCATGGCCGTGCCGACGTTCACCTGGAACAGCACGCGCTCGATGGCCACCGCGTCGGGCCGGTACTCCTCGATCAGCGCCCGGACCTCCCCCTGCAACTCGGCGAGGCGACGGGCCACGTCGGCCTCCGGTGAGGTCCGGACCACCCCGGCGGCCTCGGCGCGGAGCCTCCGGCCGTTGCGCGAAACGACGCCGTAGCCGCACCGGGTGAGGCCGGGGTCGATACCCAGAACGAACATGTGTACGACTCTAGCGGTGGTCGCCCCGGAGGTCGGTCACCCCAGCAGCGCCTCAACCGTCCAGCGACTCGAGGATCTCAGCAGGGATGTCGAAGTTGGCGTGGACGTCCTGGATGTCGTCGTTGTCGTCGAGCAGGTCCACGAGCCGGAGGACGGCCCGGGCGTGCTCGGCGGTGTCGATGGCCACCGTCGTGGTGGCCAGCATGGTGACGTCGGCGTTCAGGAACGGGACCTCGGCCGTCTCGAGCGCCTCACGGACGCCCGGCAGGTCGGTGGCCTCACAGGTCAGGCGCCACGTCCCGTCCTCGTCCACCAGGTCCTCGGCGCCGGCGTCCAGCGCCACCACCATGATCTCGTCCTCGTCGACCGACCCGTCCAGCAGAACCACGCCCTTGCGCTCGAACTGCCAGGCCACCGAACCGGGCTCGGCCAGCGAACCCCCGTTCTTGGACAGCAGCGACCGGACCTCGGACCCCGTGCGGTTGCGGTTGTCGGTCAACGTCTCCATGTACAGGGCCACACCGTGTGGGGCGTAGCCCTCGTAGGTGATCGACTCGTAGTCGACGCCCTCCAGCTCGCCGGTGCCCCGCTTCACCGCCCGCTCGATGGTTTCCAGTGGCACCGAGGAGTCCCGGGCCTTCTGGAACATGGTCCGCAGCGTGGGGTTGGTGTCGGGGTCGCCGCCACCCTGTCGGGCCGCCACCTCCACCTGCTTTATGAGCTTGGCGAAGAGCTTGCCGCGCTTTGCGTCGGCGGCGCCCTTCTTGTGCTTGATGGTCGCCCACTTGGAATGGCCGGACATGTGCTTCTCGTCTCGACTGGTGGTTGGAGTGTCTTGGGATCGTTTCCGACGATCAGGCGCCGAACGCCAGGTCTAGGAACCGTTCGTGGATGCGCCCGTCGCCGGACATCTCGGGGTGGAACGACGAGACCAGCACGGCGCCCTCACGGCAAAGCACCGGGACCCCGTCCACTGTGGCAAGCACCTCGACGTCGGATCCGACCCGTTCCACGACCGGCGCCCGTATGAACACGCCGTGGAACGGACCGTCCAGGCCCGTGACCGATAGCTGGTCCTCGAACGAGTCGACCTGGCGGCCGTAGCCGTTGCGCCGGACGTCGATGTCGATCGCGCCGAACGAGCGCTGGTCGTCGCGGCCGTCGGTCACTCGGACGGCCAGGAGGATCATCCCGGCACAGGTCCCCAGCACTGGGAGGCCGTCGGCCAGGCGCTCGGCCAGGGACGGTCGCAGGCCCGACGAGTCCAGCAGCATGGACATGGTGGTGGACTCACCACCCGGAACGACCATGGCGTCCACGGCGTCCAGGTCCCCGGGGGTACGCACCTCGAGAGGCACCGCTCCGAGGCCGGTCAGGACCTCGGAGTGCCGGGCGAACGCCCCCTGGAGGGCGAGCACACCGACCTTCATGCGGAGCGGGCCCTACCAGCCCCGGTCGGCCAGCCGGGCCTCCAGCGAACCGATCTCCAGGCCGGGCATGGCGTCGCCCAGGCCACGGCTCACCTTTGCCACCATCGCCGGATCGCCGAAGTTGGTGACGGCTTCCACGATGGCACGAGCCCGCGGTGCCGGGTCGTCGCTCTTGAAGATGCCCGATCCCACGAACACCGCCTGGGCTCCCAGCTGCATGACCAGGGAGGCGTCGGCAGGCGTGGCAATCCCTCCCGCGCAGAACATCGGCACAGGGAGCTCACCGGTCTCGGCGATCTCCTGGACCAGTGGCAGCGGCGCCTGGAGGCGCTTCGCCCAGTCGAAGAGCTCGGCCTGGTCGGCCTGGGTGATCCTGCGGATGTCACCGATGATGGAGCGGAGGTGTCGGACGGCCTCCACGATGTTGCCGGTCCCCGCCTCACCCTTGGAGCGGATCAGGCATGCGCCCTCGGAGATGCGCCGAAGGGCCTCACCCAGATTTGTGGCGCCGCACACGAACGGCACGTCAAACGCCCACTTGTCGATGTGGTGCGCCTCGTCGGCCGGCGTGAGCACCTCGCTCTCGTCGACATAGTCGACGTCGAGGGCCTGCAGGACCTGGGCCTCGGCGAAGTGGCCGATGCGGGCCTTGGCCATCACGGGGACTGTGACTGCCTCCTGGATGCCGAGGATCATCTCGGGGTCGGACATGCGGGCCACGCCACCATCCCGGCGGATGTCTGAGGGCACCCGCTCAAGCGCCATCACGGCGGTGGCTCCGGCGTCCTCGGCGATCTTCGCCTGGGTCGGATCCACGACGTCCATGATCACGCCGCCCTTGAGCATCTCGGCCAGGCCCCGCTTCACCAGCTGGGTCCCGGTTGCTCTCGTCACTTCGCTCATAGCGCGCAGTCTAGGACCGGGATCGAGCCGACTACCCCGCCGGATCGGGCGGTAGTCGCCTCGTGGCGTCAGCCCGTGAGCTCGGCCACCTGGGACGGGTCGAGGATGACTCCCTCTCCCAGGCGGGCCAGGGCCACCCACGTACGACCGGGGTGGAGGTACACCGGTGAACCCGTGTCGTCATCGGCCAGCGCCCAGCCGTCGGCCACGAACGGCCGACTCCAGGTCACTCCGGTGACCGTGCCGTCCCGCAGCAGCCAGCCGTCGCCGGAGCCGGTGGAGATCACCTGGGGCGACAACAGGTCTGCGTCCGACGTTCGGTAGTCAACGTACAGGATCAGCACGTTGTCGGCCGCCAGCTGGAAGCCATCGGCGTCCACGAGCGGTACCCCGCGGTGGAACCTGAGCCACCGCGTCGAGACGTGGTCCCACACCCAGTCGATGTCACGGCGGGGTGCGATCCAGCGAACTCCACGGGTCGGCACCGCCGATGCCGGCAGGCCACCGAAGGCGAAGATCGGGTCGGGTGCCGATCCGGTGGCAGCCGACGCGGCGGCCGCCGCGTCCAGGAAGCCGTTGTACGGCGACTCGCCACGGCTGGCGTCCCTGAAGAAGAGGTGCTGGCCCAGGCCGTTGGTGGTCAGGCCCACGAACGTCCCGAGGCCGATGGCCTGCTCCACCTCGGCGCCCACCCCCTCGTTGCTCCCCCAGTAGGCGAAGAGCGGGCGGTTCAGGTTGCCGATGAGGTCGATGTCGCTGGACCGGGCCGAGCGGACCAGGCCGACCCGCACTGGGACCTCGCTGTGGAACACGGCCAGGAACCGGGTGACCCCGTTCTCGATGTGGGCCTCGTAGACGACGTCGGCGTCCTCCAGCCCGACCTGGGGCAGTGACTTCGAGTCGTTGTTGCCGACCTTGACGACCAGGGCCGGTCGGTCGACGTTCCCGTCGACGGCCGGCAGGCCGGTCAGCGGGTGGACCGGCCCGGCCCACCCGATGATCGTCGTGGTGGTCGCCACGCCGATGCTGGTGGTCGTGTCGACCTCGACCGTCGCTCCGCCGTCCTCGGCCACCGTGTCGGCCACCACCGCTGCTTCGGTCGTGGTCGGCGCAACGGTGGCGGTCGTCGCCGGGGCGAGCGTCCCCAGGGTCGGCACGGGGGCGGCCTGTTCGCCACCACCGCATCCGGTGGCGAACAGGGCCAGGCCCAGCACGGAGATACCCAGGAAGCGGCGCCCGACCATCACGGCGTCAGCACTCCCCCAGGGCGGCCACGCGGACCTCGACCGTCGGATGCGACGTCGTCTGGACGTCGGTTCGTCCGTCGGGTTGGAGCAGCCAGAGCCGGGAGGTCGATACGGAAGCGTCCACCTCGGTCCCCAGGTCCGCCAGGCCCCGTAGGGCCGTCTGCATCCCCGGCGGGAAGCGCGTCCACTCTGCGCCGTCCAGGTCGGCCTGCATCACCCGGTCGGGCCCGACGGAGGCGGAGGCGACCAGCCGGACCCCGGCGAGGCGGCCCATGGCAGCCGCTGTCGTCTCGCCCCGGAGGTGGTCGTCTGTGCAACGAACCAGGAGGTGGGCCACCAGCGCCTCGAGCTCGACGAGGCCGAGGCGGTCGGCCGCACCGGTGGTCAGGACGATCGATGCGCCGTCGGGTCCGGCCATGGCCGCGGCGTTGCCGGCGGGCGAGTCAATGACGAAGAGCTCCGGAGGCTGGATGCCGTGGGTGAGGCAGAGGCCGCCGACGGTGTTGTGCAGCCGCGGGAACTCCCCGACGAGGGCCGGACGGGCCTTCAGGCTCCGCCGGAGGACCCGCAGGGCGCGACGACCCGTGACCCGGGCGAAGGACACGGTGAGGAGTATGCCCGCCGCGACGGCTATCGGCAGGCCCAGACCGACTAGCAGAGCGACCAGCAGCGTGACCACGCCGACGACGACCGCGGGGAGGGTGACGGCGCTACGGAGAGGAGACATGGGCAACGGCCTCGTGACGACTCGCTGGTGTGCGATCACCGCTGGTGGCGATCCGGGTGGACGGCCTGCATGTTACGCCCACCATCGGCCGACACGGGGCCCACCGGCCATGCCCACCATCGGCCTGGTCAACGCCGGCCTGGTCAACGCCGGCCTGGTCAACGCCGGCCTGGTCAACGCCGGCCTGGTCAACGCCGGCCTGGTCAACGCCGGCCGGATCAGGCCATGACGTCCGCGTAGGCCTCGAGGTACCGGTCGGCGAGGCGACGCATCGAGAACTCCTCGGCACGGATCCGACCGCTTGCCACGAGGCGGGCGGAGAGGTCGGGATTTCGGAGGACCTTGTCGATGGCGGTGCCAAGAGCAGCAGCGTCGTCCGGGGGTACGAGCAGCGCGTCCTCTCCGCCCCGGGCCACCTTCGAGTAGCCCGGGATGTCGCTGGCCACCACCGGCGTGTCGCAGGCCATGCCCTCCAGGAGCACCACGCCGAACGACTCGCCCCGCAGCGAGGGCGCACAGAACACGTCTGATCCGCGGATCCGTGCGGCGCGCTCCTCGTCGGAGATGCGCCCCAGCCAGGTGATCCGGGCGTCGCCCGCCACCCCTGCCCGCAGGGCCTCGGTCTCCGGACCGTCACCGGCCACCCAGAGTCGTACGTGGGCCGGCAGGTGTGACATGGCGTCGAGCAGCACCGTGAGGCCCTTGCGCGGCTCGTGGCGTCCAATGAAGAAGACCGTCGGTCCCTCTGTCGGCCACGGCACCACCAGGCGACTCCGCCGCACCTCTACACCGTTGAAGAGGATCTCGTATTCACCGCCCAGGGATTCGGCAGCCATGGCAGCCGCGTCGTCCGAGACCGCGAACGACCGGTCCAGGCGGCGGTTCAGCCACCGCACCCCACGGTTCAGGACGTCGTAGGCCAGGCTCCCACCGGCGGCGTGGAACGTCCCCACCATGGGAGCGGCGGCCAGGAACAGTGCCGTCGTCGTGGGGCCTGGAGCCAGCGGTTCGTGGAGGTGGATGACGTCGAACTCCTCGTCGCGCAGGGCGCGGATGGTCCGCAGGGCACACGGGACGTCCGGGGCGATCGGGGCCATCGAGCCGTTGGCGGCCGTCGGGAGGCTGTTGCCCAAGGGGGTGACGCCTGCATCGGGCGGCGGGCCGTCGCAGGGGCCCAGTACCCGGGTGGGATGGCCTGAGGACCGCAGCATCCGGGCGAGGCCCAGGACCTGGCCCTGGACGCCTCCGGGGATGGTCAGGCTGTACGGGCAGATGAGGCCGATCCTCATGTCGACCGACGCTAGTCGTGGTCCCCGGCTGCTCCCCCGCTGAGACCACCCGTGCCTGCCGGGGATCCACCGGCTGCCGCCGCGTCGTCCGGTGCGGCATGTTCCCGATCTGTGGGCCAGTTGGGCTGCAGGAGGTGCCACTGCTCTGGTGCACGCGAGATGAGCACCTCCAGTTCGGCGGCCAGCAGTCGGGTCACCCGGGCCACGTCGTCGCGGAGGCGCCCCTCTCGGACGGCTGGCACGGCTGGCCTGACCACGCCGTGGCAGCCGCCGGGGTGGTCGTAGACGGCGATCGGCAGCAGGACGGCACCGGTCCGCAGGGCGAGGGTGGCCGGACCGGCAGGCAGCGTGGTCCGCTCTCCGAAGAACTCGACCTCGACGCCGGCCCCTCCGACATGGCGGTCGCTGGGTAGGCAGACGGCGCGGTTCTCGCGCAGCATCGCCATGGTCTCGGTACCGGCGCTGGGACCCAGGCCGACCACCTTCATGCCCAGCGAGGCCCGCAGGCCGCGGTACCACTCGAACAGCTCGGGCGGCTCGAGCGCCTCGACCACGCAGCCGACGGGCACCTGGTGCCGAAGGGTCAGCCAGTGGGCCGCCCACTCCCAGCTCCCCAGGTGTGGCATGGCCATGATCACGCCGTTGCCAGCCTCCCGGGCCTCGGCGATCAGCTCGTAGCCCTCTTCGGTGAAGCCGGCGATGACCTGGTCGGGCGTCATTGCCGGGAGCCGGAAGCTGTGGAAGTAGTAGTCGGCGTACGAGGCGAACACTGCGTCGACGCTGCGCCTCATCTCGGCGGCGTCCAGGTCGACCGGGCTTGACCTGCGAAGGGTCCGTTCCACGATCCGCCGACGGTCGCCGTCCATGTACCCGACGAGCCGTCCGATGGTCCGCGCCACCAGGGCACCAGGACGGGCGGGCACGACCTGGGACAGCCGGGCGGCCAGGCGGTAGGCGTTGACGATCCGCGGCGTCTTCATCGTTGGC
>Ga0207962_1000110_pt1 | contig 22857 bp, 18 predicted proteins | sample Knorr_S15_td_AAI_FD_185603 | JGI IMG/M metagenome (GOLD analysis project Ga0207962, IMG submission 185603) | Marine microbial communities from Southern Atlantic Ocean transect - Knorr_S15_td_AAIW_ad_750m_LV_A (SPAdes) (version 2) | ecosystem: Environmental > Aquatic > Marine > Oceanic | place... | reverse complement strand
GCAGCCGGAGCCGCTTCCGGAGCAGCCGGAGCCGGAGCAGCCGGAGCCGGAGCCGGAGCAGCCGGAGCCGGAGCCGGAGCAGCCGGAGCGGGAGCGGGAGCGGGAGCCGGAGCCGGGGCAGGGGCCATAGGCGGCGGCTCCGGCGGCGGCTGGAAATCCTGGGCGTGAACGGGCGCGCTGAAGAGGAGTGAGGCCACCAGGGCCAAGGTCGTCCCGATCGTCGCCATCTTCCAACGGACGATCCTGGACTTCGATTCCACTGCTTCCCTCCAGATTGTGAGATAACACTTCCTGCAGAGCGCAACGGTAGGCACCCATCGCACCCTGTGTCCATTTAGGCCGCACCATCCTCCGCTCGGACGTCCGGTGACGACTGGGATGCCCGCCAGCCGCCTACCCTGTCATCCGACCTGCACCCCCCGAGGGGCACCAAACACCGCCCGATGACCTCCTCCTCCCCCGCCCACCAGCCCTCCGACGGCCTCTTCCCGGTCGGGCGGCCGACACCCCTCGGCGAATACCTCCGTGAACTGTGGGCCCGCCGGGACTACATAGTCCGGGTCCCCCTCAACGAGCTGAGGTCCCAGAACGCCCACACCCTGCTGGGAGGTATCTGGCTGGTCCTGAACCCGCTCCTGCAGGTAGGCGTCTACTTCCTGGTGTTCGGCGTGATCATGCCGATCGACCGCGGCGTCGACAGCTACCTGGTCTTCCTCACGATCGGGGTGTTCACCTTCCACTACTCCCAGCGGGTCATCAGCGACGGCGCCCGCTCGGTGGTCTCCAGCATGGGCCTCATCCGCACGCTGCGGTTCCCGCGTGCCACGCTGCCGCTGAGCAACTCCGTCGGCCAGGCGGTGGCGTTCGGCCCGGTGTTCGTGGTCATGCTCGTCGTCGTATTCGCCCACGGGAACGCCCCGACGATGCGCTGGCTGCTCCTCCCCGTGCTGTTCGTCCTGCAGTCGCTGTTCAGCCTCGGGGCCAGCCTCCTGGCCGCCCGCTTCAACCACCTCTACCGGGACCTCGAGAACCTGCTGCCGTTCGTGTTCCGGCTCCTCTTCTACGTGTCCGGCGTCCTCTACTCGGTCGACCACTACGTGGACGACGCCGTGTTACGCACCCTGTTCGCCTTGAACCCGATGTACGTCTACGTGACGACCTGGCGTTGGGTGATGGTCGGAGGCCCGGCCACAGCCGTCGAGGCGGCCGCCGCCGTCATCTGGGCGGTCGTCACCCTGGTCGTCGGCTTCACCGTGTTCCGGGCCGGCGAGAGCGGCTACGGGAGTACCGGATGACCGACATCGCCCTGCGTTGCGTGGACGCCCAGGTGACCTACACCATCCGGTCGCACCGGCCGCTCATACGCGACATGCTGCGCGGCCAGCGGCCCGCCGCCCAGAAGGTCCACGCCCTGCGCGGCGTCACGTTCGACGTGAACGTCGGGGAGAGCGTGGGCATCGTCGGCCCCAACGGCTCCGGCAAGACCACGATGCTCCAGGCCACCACGGGGCTGCTCCCGGTCTCGGCCGGCGAGATCCTGGTCCGCTCGGTGCCGACGTTCCTGGGGGTCCAGGCTGTGCTCCGCAACCAGCTGACCGGGCGACGCAACATCGAGATCGGGCTGCTGGCCCAGGGGCTGGACCGGGCCGGGGTCGACGACCTGCTACCCGCCGTGGTCGAGTTCACCGGCCTGGGCGACGCCATCGACATGCGGATGGAGACCTATTCCTCGGGCATGAGGGCCCGCCTCCACTTCGCCGTGGCCACAGCCACATCGCCGGAGATCCTGCTCATCGACGAGGCGCTGGCCGTGGGCGACAGGTCGTTCCGGGAGAAGAGCGCCCAGCGCCTGGACCAGCACCGGGCCGACTCCGGCACGGTGCTGCTGGTCAGCCACAACCTCTCAGAGATCAGGCGGTCCTGCGACCGGGTGATCTGGCTGCAGGACGGCCTGATCGTGGCCGACGGCCCGACCGACGAGGTCCTTGCCTCCTACGAGGCGTCCTGACCTGACCCGTCAGGGCGGGCTCCAGCAGGCGGGCCCAGCAGGAAGCCGGCCCCCCACGACAGGTGCATGGCCGGGTACACGGCCAACAGTCGGACGATCATCGCCGGACGTCTACCCACCGCCACCGCTGCCATCACCACGCCAACGAGGTAGCCGACGGGAAGCACGAGGGCCGGTGGCCACCAGGGTGCTGCCAGCAGCCCGCCCACCACGCCGAGGGTGGCCACCGGTGGCACGACCTGGCGAAGGCGCAAAGACCGCGGGTGTAGCCGCAGCACCACCCTCTTCCACCGGCCGTAGCCGAAGAACTGTCGGGCCAGCCCGCCGAGGGTGCCCCGTGGCCGGTAGCCGACCCGCAACGAAGGATCGAACCAGACCGTCCCGCCGGCCTGGCGCAGACGCCAGTTCAGCTCGTAGTCCTGGTTGCGCAGCAGCGATTCGTCGAACAGGCCGACGGCCTCGATCGCCGCACGTCGGAACACCCCGAGGTAGACGGTGTCGACCGGCCCGTCGGCTCCCCCGTAGTGGAAGCGGGCGTCTCCGGCGCCGAACCGCGACGCCATGGCCCGACCGACGGCCCGCTCGAACGGCGTGCGCCCCCTGGGCTCCTGCACCCCGCCCACGTTCACGGCACCTGTGCGCTCCAGGGTCGCCAGGGCCCGGGCCACGTAGCCCGGCTCCAGCTCGGCATGACCGTCGACCCGAACCACCACCGGGGCGCTGGTCGCCCGTATGGCGGCGTTCAGGCCCGAAGGCGTGACACCGTCCGGGTTGTCGACCACCGACACCCGCCCGTCGGCAGCCGCCTGGGCCTCTGCCACCGCCCGGGTCCCGTCGGTCGACGGTGCCACGGCGATGCAGACCTCCAGCGTCCCGTGGAACTCCTGGGCCAGCACTGAGGCCACCGCGGCGGCCAGCGTCGCCTCCTCGTCGCGCACCGGCAGCACCACGGCCACGTCCGGCACCGACGACCGGTCTCCCGACGGGTCCCCCGACTCGTCGGCCATCAACTGCCGGGCCGGAACAGGACCAGCACCGTCCGCACCAGGATCTGGAGGTCCAGCACCGGCGACCAGGACATCAGGTACTGGAGGTCGTGTCCCAGCTTGTAGGCCGGGTCGGTGTGGTAGCCGGCCCGCACCTGGGCCAACCCGGTGATGCCGGGTGGGATCTCGTGGCGCCGCCCGTAGCCGGGGATCGCAGCCTCGAACTCCGAGATCAGCTCCGGGCGTTCCGGCCGGGGGCCGACGAGCGACATCCGCCCGCGCACCACGTGCCAAACCTGCGGCAACTCGTCAAGGCGGGTGCGACGCATCCAACGGCAGCCCCGCACCACCCGGTCGTCGTCGACCGTCGCCAGGCGGGCAGAACCGTCGGCCTCGGCGTCATGGTGCATCGTCCGGAACTTGGCCAGGGTGAACGGCACCCCGTCGCGGCCGGTGCGCACCTGGCGGAAAAGCACCCCGCTACCGGCCACCAGCCGGACGTACACGGCGGCGACCACCAGCACCGGTACGACCACCGGGGCGGCCACCAGCAGCACGGCCAGCTCCACCAGGCGCTTCAACCTCACCTGGTGGGGGTGCAGGGCCCGCGACCGGATGGCCACGTACGGCATGCCGCCGATCTCGCGCACGTCGCGCAGCCCCAGCAGGGCGGTGGTCGCCGTGACCCGCAGGTACACCCCGCGGCCCGAACCGTCCAGGGCACCAAGTGGTTCGGGCATCACGTCGCCCAGCGACACGTCGTCCACGAAAACCACGTCGGTGGCCCCGTGGGCGGCCGCAGCGGTGACCACGCCTGCGCCCACCGGCACGACGGCTGCCACCTCGGCCATACGGTCGGTCTCGGCCAGGTGCGAGGCGGCCAACGCCGTCTGCTCAGCCGACCCCACGAGCAGCACCCGCGGCGGCCCGAAGCGCCTCGACCGCAACCGCCGCGACATCTCCCGGGTGGCGGTCGCCACCAGCACCACGCCCACGCCGACCGCTGCCAGGTTGGCCCTCGGCACCGCGTAGCGGCCCGTGGGCAGCACCACCACCAACCCGACCGCCAGCCCGACGAGCGTCAGGCCCACCACCCGGGCGAACCACATCCGGTGTCCCAGGCGGGCCTGCTTCTCGTAGAGCCCGCCGAAGTAGAAGACGACCTGCAGGATGGCCGTCAGCGCGACCATGCCGGCCACGAGCGCCACCGGCTCCGGCCAGTCGGTACCGAACCTGACGACGGTCACCAGCACCGTCACGGCCACGATCCCGACGGCGTCCAGCACGTACAGCCAGCGGAACCCGGCACGCCAGAGCTTCAGGTACAGGCCGGTGGGCTCCGGCAGGGCAGCCGGCGAAGGGGGCGGGGGCATCGGGGTCATCAGAGGATCCCGACCAGCGTAGAAGGCCACCACCTGCGGGCGCCGCCGGGCACCCGGGCGCCCCCGACCGCCGGGAGGGTGGCCGGTAGGCTCGGCCGGTGCCCCTGTCACGGCTGCCACGGTCGCGCCGCGACCTCCACGCCCTCCTCCAGGTCGACCTTCTGGTCAACCTCACGCTGCGCGACCTGCGCAGCAAGTACAAGCGGTCGGCCCTGGGCTGGTCCTGGTCGGTGCTCAACCCCCTGGTCGCCGTCGTCGTCTACTCGGCCGTCTTCTCGGTGTTCCTGCGGATCCGGCCGTCGGTCGGCGACCCCAGCGGCCTGGACTCGTACGCCGTGTTCCTGCTGGTGACCCTGCTGCCGTGGCAGTTCCACGTAACCAGCCTCACCGAGGCGACCCGTGCCATCACCGCCAACGCCCCGCTGGTGACCAAGATCTACTTCCCCCGCTGGGTGCTGCCCACCTCGTCGGTGCTGGCACGGTTCCTCACGCTCCTCGTCGAGATGGCCGTGCTGCTGGTGCTCATCGCCGTACTGCAGGGCCACATCACCTTCCAGTGGATCCCGGTGCTGCTGGCCCTCATGCTGCTGCAGCTGCTGTTCACCATCGGCCTGGCCCTGATGATCAGCGCTGCCAACGTCTACTTCCGCGACGTGCAGCACTTCCTGGGCGTGGCCCTGGCCCCGTGGATGTTCCTGACGCCGATCCTCTACCCGCTGAACATGGTCCCCGCCGACCGGGAGTTCCTGGGCGTCGGCTACCGCACCCTCTACCAGCTCAACCCGATGGTCTCGTGGGCCAAGGCCTACCGAAACGTGCTCTACGACCTGCGGTTCCCGTCGCTGGAACGCTGGCTGGCCATCGTGGCGGCCACCGGCATCGTCCTGGCCATCGGCTTCCGGGTGTTCAACCGCCTGGAGCCCCGCATGGCCGAGGAGGTGTGAGCGTGGCCCCGCGTGGACCCGACGCCGTCGCCCTGGACGGGCTGGGCAAGAAGTTCCGCCTCACGCATGACCGGAACTGGACCCTGAAGGCCACCGTGCTGGCCGGGCACCGCACCCGCTACGAGGAGTTCTGGGCGCTGCGGGGCATCGACCTGGAGATCTCCCACGGCTCCACGTTCGGGATCATCGGAGGCAACGGCTCGGGAAAGAGCACCCTGCTGAAGTTGCTGGCCGGGATACTCCGACCGGACGAGGGCACGGCGGAAGTCGACGGTCGGCTCTCGGCCCTCCTCGAGCTGGGCGCAGGCTTCCACCCGGAGCTCACCGGCCGTGAGAACGTCTACCTGAACGGCGCAATCCTGGGCTTCACGTCCCGGGAGATCCGCCGCCGGTTCGACGACATAGTGGGCTTCGCCGAGCTGGACCGGTTCATCGACGAACCGGTCCGCAACTACTCGTCGGGCATGTACGTGCGGCTCGGGTTCTCTGTGGCGATCCACGTCGAACCGGACATCCTCCTGGTGGACGAGGTGCTGGCGGTCGGCGACCACGCCTTCCAGAAGCGCTGCCTGGACCGGTTCGCCCAACTCAAGGCGGAGGGGCGCACCATCATCCTGGTCAGCCACGACCTGGACATGGTCGGCTGGCTCTGCGAGCAGACGGCGTGGATCCAGCAGGGCACCCTGCAGGCCGTCGGCCCGTCACCCGAGGTGATCGACCGGTTCCTCGAGGGTGGCGCCGCCGGAGCGGCACCCGTGTCGGCCCCCCGCCGGCAGTTCGGAGGGCTGGGCCCGGACGACCTGGTCACCTCGGTGGACCTGTTGGACGCCAACGGCCACAGGATGGACCGGGTGGGTTCGGGACGACCGGTGCGCTTCCGGGTTCGGTACGACGCCGTCCGTGCCGGGGAGCCGGTCACCGTGGCACTCGGCCTCTACCGGGCCGACGGCACGCACGTGGCCAGCATCAACTCGGGTGCGGCGTCGCGTGCCGTCGACGGCAACGGCGGCGGGCTCGTGCAGGTCGACTACGCGGTCGGGGCCCTGGCCCTGCAGCCCGGCACCTACGAGCTCTCCGTCGCCCTCCACGACCACTCGATGCGCAAGGTCCTGGAGCGCCACACGCACCTGGTGCGCTTCGAGGTGGAGCCGACGGGTGGCGACCACCAGAACGGCCTGGTGGCCCTGGGCGGCACCTGGTCGGCACGATCGGCAGACCGGTGAGCGACCGGCGCTGGCGGGACGGGTCCGAGGACCGGATCGCCGGGATCCTGCGCGCCGCCACCGACCGCTCCAGCGGCTCGGACGAGTTGGCCGCCCACATCGACGACTGGCCGACCCGCTACCACTTCGGGCGGGCCCGGACGAACCTGCTGCACCCCATCCGCCTCGGACCCGGGGTCCGGGTCCTGGACGTGGGGGCGGGCAGCGGCGTGAACAGCCGTTGGGCGGCCGAACAGGGCGCCTCCGTGGTTGCCGTTGAGGGCGACGCCCTGCGGGCCGAGGCGGCGGCCCTGCGCTGCACGGGGCTGGACGTAGACGTCCGACACGGCAGCGCCACCGACCTGGTCGACGACGACGGCTTCGACGTTGTGCTGTGCATCGGCGTCCTGGAGTACGCCGGCGACGACCCCGACCGGTTCCTGGGCCACCTGGCCGGCCTGCTCCGACCCGGCGGCGCCCTCGTGGTGGCCATCGAGAACAGGTTCGGGCTCGCCTACTGGCTGCAGGCCGACGAGGACCACCTCGGTCAGGCGTTCGTCGGCATCGAGGGCTACCCACCGGTGGCCACCACCGAGGCGACCGCCACCGTGCGCACCTTCTCCCGGTCCGAGCTGGCCGACCGCCTCGCCGGTGCCGGGTTGGCCGCCCAGCGCTGGTACCAGCCGTTCCCCGACTACAAGCTGCCCACCGCCATCCTCACAGACCGGTGCTTCGACCAGCCCGACGCCGTCGACCTCGTCGACCAGCTGGTCGGCCCCCCGATCGACCGCAGCCGCATGGGCGGCCGGATCACCGGCGACGAGCGGGCCATCCACCGCCAGGTGGTGGCCGCCGGGATGGGCGCGGAGATGGCCAACTCGTTCCTGGTGGTGGCCGCCGCCGATGGCACCGTGCTGGACCGGCGGTCGGACGGCGACACGCTCGCCTGGCGGTTCACCGGCGACAGGCGCCGGGCGCACCTCCGGGTCCGGCGGGTCACCGACGACGGCGTGCGCCGCATCGACCGGCGCCCGATCCACCGGACCGAATCCGATGGCCCGGCGGGCGGCTGGCTGAGGCTGCGGTCGCCGGGCGGCACGGCCGACGACTACACCACGGGCCCGAACCTCGAGCAGGTGGCCCTGGAACGCCTCCGGGCCGGCGACCTGGACGGGGTCCGGGCCGTCCTGGCCGCCTGGTGGGCCGTGGCCGACCGCTCGGCGACCGAGCGACAGGTCACCGAGGGCGAGGCCCACCCGTTCCTCCCGGCCGGATCCCGGACGGTGCTGCCCGGAGACCACCTGGACCTCGGCCTGGACAACCTCGTGGGCCCCGTGGACAGCCCCGACGAGGTGGGGTTCGTGGACGACGAATGGGAGGCCACCGGCGGCGTGGACCGCGACCTGGCCGCCGTGCGGACCTGCTGGAAGCTGGCCAACTCCGTGGTCGGCGGAGGGACCCGGCACCCGTGGCCGGCGGGGCTGACCGTGGACAGGCTGGCCGCGAAGTTCTGCGACCTGCTTCCCGGGAACGTGGCCGACCCCTCGATCGACCACCTGCACGTGGCCGAAGCCGCCCTACGGGTCGAGGCCCTCGGAGGCGAGGTCGCCACCCACGTCGCCCAACTCCGGGCGGTGGGCCGTCGCAGCGTGGCCGACCGCACGGTCGGTGCAGGCCACCGCTCGCCGCTGCGCCGACGCCTCGCCGCCCTGAAGCGCCTCCCCGGAGGGGAGCGCCTGGCCGCCCTGGTCCGGCGCGTGGGCTGAACCGGACGGCGGCCCATACGGGCAGCCGTCCGGAGCCTGGTCAGCCGGCGGCTCGGATGAAGAACCGGCAGGTGTCGTCGACGCCGGCCGTGACGTAGCCGCCCGCCGTGAGCACGTCGGCCACCTCGTCGCCCCGACCCTTCCGGAGGCACACCACGTCCGGGGCCAGCACGTCGACGGCTCGGGCAGCCGCTTCCGGCCCCCATTCGGCGTAGCCGTGGTCGAGGGCGTGCGTCAGGGTGAGGCGGTCCAGGGCGTGGAAGTCCCGTCCGGCGTGGCGGCCCCGCAGGTACGACGACCGGGGGTTCACGGCCTTCACGTCAGCACCTAGCACGGCCACTGCGAAGTCCACGTCCTCCGGTCCCGCCACCGTGCCGCCCGCCGGCGCCATGTAGATGAGCGTCCGGGCGCTGTCCACCTCGGGCCGCGGCAGGTCCACGACCGGAGGCCACACCAGCTCGGTTCCCCGGTTGGCACTGCTGGTGATCGGCGTGCCGACCACCAGGAGGATGGTGAACACCACGGCCGCCGAGACTGCCGGGGCGGCACGCACACCGGGTCGGCCGGCGGTCACGACCAGGCCCACCATCGCCGGCAGCGGAAGCACCCACAGGGTCCGCCAGGCCACGGCGTCGGCCTCGCCGGCCGCATCCAGCACGTCGAGCACCCCGGGGGCCAGGAACGCCCCGAACACCACCACCGGTCCGGCCAGCAGCACCATGCGGGACCCGCGGGAGCCCACCACCGCCCATGCGGTGAGCGCTGCGGCCAGGGCCACCCAGGCCGCCAGCCCGTCACCGAACACCATCCTGAGCATGGCGATCGGCTCCGTCCCGCTGTCCAGGAATCGCCGTACGTCCAGTAAGCCGAGGACCGCACCCGCGTCGCCGAGACGCTGCGGCACCGCCACCAGGGCGTAGCAGCCGGCCAGCAGCGCCGGAGCGGTGGCGGCCACCGACCGGGCGATGCGACGCGGCTCACCCACGTCCAGCGCCGTGGCGGCGACGGCGGCCAGCACAACAGGTGGAGCGACCAGCACCGACGATGAGGTGAGCCCCAGGCCGGCCACCACGCCGGCCGCCAGGGCCAGCAGGTGGCGGCGTATGCCGGTGCGGCCGTAGGCCGCACCGTGGTGCCAGAGGGTGGGCACGACCAGCAGCAGGAATACCGCCTTGCCCTGCCAGGACCGCCCCGCGAAGAAGTTCCCGAACGACCCGTGCACGGCGCCGTCCAGCACCAGGAACACCGTCCCGGCCCACGTGGCGGCCGCCGCCGACCGGGCTCCCAGCCCCCGTAGGAGGCGCCAGGTGGCCAGCACGGCCAGGGCGGCGATCAGCGGACCGAACCCGAGGTGCGTCAGAGCGGCGGCCGACACCCGCCCGGCCGCCGCGGTGCTCCCCAGCAGAGCCTCCACCGAGGTGGCCAGCGCCGGCGGCCGCTCCACCGGCAGGACGTCGTCGCTGAAGATGGTGTCCCGATCCGGGAAGGCGCCGTCGTTGGCCTCCACCCACGCCGAACGGTTCACCACGAACACGTCGTCCTGGTCGGGCCGGACCATCACCAGGGCCAGCAGTGCCGCCAGCCCTGCGAGCACCAGCACCGACACCGCCGCGGTACGCGAGGTGCGGTGCAGCGCAGCACGCACGGTCGTGGCCGGCGTGGGTCCCGCTGCCCTGATCGCTGCCGCCGCCACGGCCAGGATGCCGACAAGGCCCAGCCATGCAAGCGGCCACCACAGGCCGTCGACGTCGACGAGGGCCAGCACGGCGGCACCGGTCAGGCCTAGCGCCACCGGAACCCTGGGGATCCGACCCGCCGAGCCATGACCGCCCACCGCGGCCCAACCACCCTTCAACCTCGCCAGGGCGACAGCGAGGGCGACCGTGGCCACCACCCACAGGCCGAACGCCGGGTCGCGGGTCAGGCCGACAAGCCGGGCCAGGTGGAAGACCACCGTCCAGACGGCCAGCGCGCCGACCACCAGGTCCAGCACCCTGTCGGATCGTCGGGCGATGCGGTCGCCTGCGTCGACGTGCACGGTCAGGCCACCGTCCGGGCCACCGCCTCGGCGACGGCCTCGCGGTGGTCGCGTATCGCCGGTCGGCCGAGGGCCCGGAGCACTGAGTTGTCCAGGGCCGAGAAGGCCGGCCGTCGGGCAGGCAGGGTGCCGTCCAGGCCGGGGTCGCCTGCGCGGGTGACGCGGCCAGGGTCCAGGCCGGCCGCCTTCGCCACCTCACGGGCGAAGTCGAACCAACTGGTGGGGCCGCCGTTGGTGGCGTGCACCACCCCGGCAACCCGTTCGTCGGCCAAATACCCCAGCACCGGCACGAGGTCGGCAATGAAGGTGGGGCAGGCCAGCCGCTCGTCACCCATGGCCAACGGCCTGCTACCGGCCAGGGCGACCAGGAGGCGTTCCACCATGCCCGGACCGTCGGCGGGCTGCAGCCAGCTGGTGCGCACCACGGTGGCCGACGGGCCAGCCTCCACCTCGCCGGCCAGCTTGGCGGCGCCGTAGGCACTCAGCGGGCAGGTCGGGTGGTCCTCCGGATAGGGCACGTCGGCCTCCCCGTCGAACACGAAGTCGGTCGAGACCTGTACGAGGTGTGCGCCCACCATCTCGGCGGCCTCGCGCAGGTAGCCGACGGCCACGGCATTGATGCGACGCGCCCGCTCAGGGTCCTGTTCGCACCCGTCCACGTCGGTCCAGGCGGCACAGTTCACGACGACAACGGGGCGGAGTGCCGCCACGGCCTCATGGACCGCCTTCTGATCGGCCACGTTCAGGGCTGCCCGTGGCAACCCGACCACCTGTCCATCCTCGGCGAACACCCGGACCACCTCGCGACCCAGCCGACCGCCGGCGCCGGTCACAAGCACGGTCACGGTCGGTCCCCCAGCAGCGGCTCCCACCAGGCGGCGTTGTCGCGGTACCAGGCCACGGTCGCCTCCAACCCGTCGGCCAGGTCGTGGACCGGTGCCCATCCCAGGGCCCGGATCCGCTCCGTGTCCACCGAGTACCTCCGGTCGTGTCCCGGACGGTCGGTGACGTACTCGATGCTGGACTCGTCGGCACCGCAGAGGCCCAGCAGGCGGCGGGTGAGGTCCAGGTTGTCGATCTCGTTGCCGGCGCCCACGTTGTAGACCGTGCCGTCCACGCCGTCGACCAGCACACGTTCGATGGCGGCACAGTTGTCGTCCACGTGGCACCAGTCGCGGACGTTGCCGCCGTCGCCGTAGAGCGGGACCCGCCCACCCCGCAGCAACCTGGTCACGAACAGCGGGATGACCTTCTCCGGATACTGGAACCGGCCGTAGTTGTTGGTGGACCGGGTCACCACCACCGGCAGCCCGTAGGTCCGATGGTAGGACAGGGCGATCAGGTCCGAAGCTGCCTTGGACGCCGAATAGGGCGAGCTGGGGGCCAGCGTGTCGTCCTCGCTGGACGACCCCTCGTCGACCGAGCCGTACACCTCGTCGGTGGAGACGTGCAGCACCCGGCCGACGCCCACCTCCAGGGCCACGCGGCACACGGTGGCCGTCCCTTCGCAGTTTGTGGTCACAAACCGGGCCGGGTCGACAATGGACCGGTCCACGTGGCTCTCTGCTGCGAAGTGGACCACCGCATCGTGGCCGTCCATGGCCTCTGCCAGGGTGGCACCGTCGCAGACGTCGGCGTGCACGAAGCGGTAGCCCTGGCGCCCCTCCAGGCTGGCCAGGTTCGCCGGATTGCCCGCATACGTCAGGGCGTCGTAGACGGTGACGTCGTCGCCGCGCTCCACGGCGCGCTGCACGAAGTTGGCGCCGATGAACCCGGCACCACCGGTCACGAGCAGGCGCACGTCAACGCTCCCCGAACAACGGCCTGAACTCGTCGCCGAGGTCAGCGCAGGCCGGGTTGGCCAGGTCGCGGGCCGACAGGACCGGCTCGGCCACCCCCCAGTCGGCACCGATGGCCGGATCGTCCCAGGCCACCCCCAGCTCGTCGTCCGGGTCGTGGTATCCGTCCACCAGGTAGGTGAGCGTCACGTCGGTGACCGCTGCGAACCCGTGGGCCACCCCCGGTGGGATATACACGCCACGGTGGCGCTCCGGGCCGGCGCCACCCAGGTCCAGCTCCAGGGTCGCCCCGAGGGTCGGCGAGCCGACCCGCAGGTCGTGGAGCACCACCCGTGCCCGCCCGGCCACCACGTACCAGTAGTCGGCCTGGTGGCGGTGGTAGTGCAGGCCCACGACCGTGCCAGCCGTCCGGTCGGCCCGGTTGGCCTGGACCATCTCCGGTACGTCGGGTAGCCACTCCTGGCGCCACGTCTCGACGAACAGGCCCCGCTCGTCGCCGTGCACCACCGGGTCGACGAGCACGACGCCGTCGATCACCACCGACCCGTGTACCTCAGCCACCGGACCCGCCTCCTGATCCGACCGACGAGATGCCATCTGCAACGGGCCCACCGGACGCCACGTCCACCACCGAGTGGTCACCCAGCAGCAGGGAGAGCACCACCTGTTCCCCCGGTGCCCCGGTGACCTCGGCCTCGCGGCCCAGCACCGAAGCGGTGAGGCGGTCCAGGTCGGTGACGCCGGCGCCTGCCATCAGGACCGAGTCGTCCACGGTGGAGCATCGGATACGACAGTCCTCGCCCACCGCCACGTACGGGCCGACCGTGCTGTCCAGGATCCGGGCCCCTGCGGCCACAACCACCGGGCCGACGAGCGTGGAGCCCACCACCTCGGCACCGTCGTCGACCACCACCCGGTCGCCGTCCAGGCGGTCCAGGACGAGGCGGTTGCAGGCCAGCAACGGGTCCTTCTTGCCGGTGTCGATCCACCAGCCGTCCAGCACCCGGTGCTCGACGGTCTCGCCGGCATCCAGCAGCCACTGGATGGCGTCGGTGATCTCCAGCTCACCCCGGGCCGACGGGCCGATAGCGCGCACCGCCTCGTGGATGCGGGGCCCGAACAGGTACACGCCGACCAGGGCCAGGTCGGACGGCGGATTCGACGGCTTCTCGACCAGGGCGGCAATGGAACCGTCGGATGCCAGGTCGGCCACGCCGAACGACGACGGGTCGTCCACCCGGGCCAGCAGCAGTCGCGCCGCCACCGACCCGTCGAAGCCGTCGACCACCTCGTCCAGGGAGTCCTCGAACATGTTGTCGCCCAGGTACATGGCGAACGGCTCGTCGCCCAGGAACGGACCGGCCACCAGCACTGCGTGGGCCAGGCCCAGCGGCGTCTCCTGGTCGATGTAGGTGACCGAGGCGCCCCAGCGGCTGCCGTCGCCCACCGACGCCCGGACCTCTTCGCCGGTGTCGCCGACCACGATGCCGATGTCGGTTATGCCCACCCCGACCAGGTCGGCAACCACGTAGTGCAGGATCGGGACGTTGGCGATCGGAACCAGCTGCTTGGCGCTGGTGTGGGTGAGCGGGCGCAGGCGCCGTCCACTCCCCCCCGACAGGATCAGCCCCTTCACGCCGCCGAGGGTATCGGGCGCTCTCCGGCCGGATCCGACGCGGCCACCCGCGGCGCCACGTTCAGCGTCCGGCAGCCCTGGCCAGGCCCACCAGGAACACCAGCAGGGTGACCGATACCGCCTGGGCCTCGACACCGTTCAGCCCGAACCCGGCGGCCACCTGTTCCATGACCTGCTGGTCGCCGGCGGCGGCGAAGTAGGCGGTGGTCACCTTCTCTGAGCCCGTCACCACCGGCGCGTCGACCGGGTTGGTGGCACCCCCGGAGAGGTTCACCAGGAACGCCACCACCCAGACCGCCGCCCGCTGGAACTCGGGCGTGGTCATCTGCAGGTGGTCTGCGGCCGCCTGGATGGAGGCCAGATCCTCGACCGAGTAGCCGGTGGTCACCCTGTACTCGTCCACCTGCGGGTCGGGGAAGGCTGATCCGGCGTCAGGTGGCCCGTAGGCCACGCCGAACCAGTTGGAGCGCAGGCCGAACTCCCTACGGAACCGGTCGCCGGACACCACGAACCGGTTGCCGTCCCGGGCACGCAGCTCCACCTCCACGGCCCGCCCGCCGTCGTCGCCGAACCCGTCGCGCTCGACCACCTCGATCTCGTAGAGGGGTCCCAGGCCGAACGTGTCGGCCACCCGGGCCGCATCCACCTCGTCGGTCCACCGGTGGACCGGGTTGATGGACACGTCGTCGCCCGCGTCCACGACGCCCACGAAGTCGGCCGTGACGGTGTGGCCACCGGTGGAGGCCGAGAACTCGGTGCGCGACACGATCCCGTCCCTGAGCCGGACCATGCCGGTGGTGGCTGTCACGGCGGCATCCGTCTCTGCAGTCTCGTGGTCCCAACCGCTGCTACCCCGTCGGCTGCGTCGCCCCGAGTAGACCTGACAGCGGATGGTGTCGCAGGTCTTGGCGTACTCGTAGCGAACCTCGGCCAGGGCGTACGAGCGTGCTGCCACAGCCTGTGCCTCAAGGGCCTCCTGACCTGCCCCGTCGCCCATCTCGGACCACACCGACGGCATCTCGCTGGGCACCACCGACCGCAGGTACTGCTCGACCGCCACCCAGTTCACGGTCCGCTGGCGCGCCCCGTAGCGGGCCGCCCGTATCTCGCCCCGGTACCACGTGGCAGAGGTTGCGCCCTCGCAGAGTTGCAGGGTCTGGTCCAGGCCGGCCGTCGCCTGGTCGACCAGGTCGTAGGCCACCCCGTCGGCCGTGGATGCCACGCCACCGGTGGAGTACGGCGTGGACCCGGTCGGCCAGGCCGGTGCGATCCGTGCCACCGGGCTGTTCACCAGCAGCCCGGTGTCTGTGAACCCACCGCCGCACGATGAGCCCGAGTAGACGTGGTACCGGTCGACGTCGCCGTCCAGCACGAGGCGCACGACCCTGGCGTCCACCGCGGTCCACGGGCCCTGCAGGCCGGCCACAAGCATGACGCCGTCGGACAGGTAGACGGTGGTGGGCTTGCCGTCATGGGACAGGAGGCGGATGCCGATCTCGACGTCGGGGACCACCATGGGGGTCGTCCCCCCGTAGTAGTGGTCGAGGATCTGGTCGCGTCCCCAGCCCTCGTCGACGGCGTAGCCCAGTGCGCCGTACTGGCCCATCCCCCGGCCGTGGCCCCAACCTCGACCCTCGATGACGACCGGCCCGTAGTCGATCGAGTACACGGGCGGGGCGAACTGGCCGGGGATTCGCAGCTGCTGGCCGACCGACAGGAGGTCAGGGTTGGTGATCCCGTTCTCGTCCATCAGCGCCGAAACCGTCACGCCGTACTCGACCGCGATCTTTGACAGGCTGTCACCGGACACCACCGTGACGATGAGCGGCGGAAGCGTCGAGGTCGGTGGCATGGAGCCGGGGATCGTGAGCTCCTGGCCGATCGAGAGGCGGTCGGGATCCGTGATCCCGTTCTGGATCATGAGCGCCGAGACCGACACCCCGTACTCGGCCGCGATCTTCGAGAGGCTGTCGCCGGACCGCACGGTGACGACGACCGGTCCGGTGGGGGTGATCGGGCGGGTGGCACCCGGCACTAGGAGCTCCTGGCCGACGTGGACGGTGTCCGGATCGGTGATCTTGTTGGCCTCGATGAGGGCAGAGAGGGTCACCCCGTACTCGGCCGCGATGCCCGACAGGCTGTCGCCCCGCTGGACCACCACGACCATGGTGGGCAGCGTGGTCGGCGTGGCTCCGGCCCCCGGGATGACCAGCCGCTGGCCCATGTAGACCCGGTCGGGGTCGCTGATGCCGTTGGCGGCCATGAGGGCACCGACCGTGGTTCCGTGCTGGACGGCGATCTCCGAGAGGCTGTCGCCGGCCTCGACGGTGACGACGGTGTCGGCGGCGGCCGGTGCAGCGGTCGTCAGGAGGGCCGCCACGAGGGCGGACACGACGAGGACGGACCTGGCGAAACCGGTGCGCAGTCGTCGCGTCCGCCGGCGCGGTCTCTGGATCGGTTGAGGGTCCACGTTGCTTCCGTCCACGGGCTCGACTGACGTGCCGGAAGGCCCCGCTCCGCCCGGCGGTCAGTGTAGGAGTCCGGGCCGCCGACCGAGGAGCACCGCCATCACCAACATGGCGGTCACCACGGTGGCCAGGAGCGCCAGCTCAACCCGGATAAAGAGGTCGCCGCCGAAGGCCAGCACGAGCGGAAAAGCACAGAGGCCGGCCAGCCAGGCGAGGGCCATCCGACCTTGGCAACGCTGGGCTATGAGCGCCTGGGCGAGGGACAGGACGATCATCAGCACGGCGCTGGAAGCCGCCAGGAGGACCATGTCGCGCCGAAGAACCGCGAACTCCGCACCGAAGGCCATCTCCACCACGAGGTGTCCGACGAGGGCGCAGGCGACGACGGCCGCAGCCCCCAACGCCCCGACGAGGGCCAGGAGGCGCCCGAGGACCCGGCGGAACTCCTCGAGGTGCCCATCGGCGGCGAGCGACGAGAGCTTCGGCAGCAGGGAGGCCTGCACCGCCTGAAAGAAGAACAGCGGCACCCGGGCCACCAGCAGGGCGTTCAGAAACCGGCCGGCCTCCTCGCGTTCAGACGGCCCAGCCAGCAGCTCGACGGCCAGTGGGCTGACGTTCAGCACGATCGCCGTGGAGACCGACGCCACCAGCAGGAAGCCCATCGCCGGAGCCAGCGCTCCCAACTCGCCACGACGGCCCAGCGCAACGGTGCCCGTCGAAACCGTTCCCAGCGCAACGGTGCCCCGAATCGGCTCCGGACGCCCGGGAGCCGACCGGCGACCCGTCAACGCTGCGGCCACCCCCAGGAACGGAGCGCCACCGACGGCCAGGCCGTACACCGCCACCTCGTTGGTCAGGACCATCGAACCGACCCCGACGAGCAGGAGGCGCCCCAGGCCGTCACCGATGAAGTAGCGGGAGTAGCCACCGAACCGGCCCAAGCCGGCCAGCACGCCGCGCACCAGGTGGCCCGTCCCCAGCCCGACCAGAACGAGCAGCAGCCCGACCAGCAGGACGTCGTGGCCGGCGAACAGGCTGTCGACGATCCACGGTGCTGCGACAACGGCCACGACGACAAGGCCCAGGGCCAGGGAGCCACCCAGGATGGCCGCCGGCCTCACCACCGCCCGGAGCCCGTCCGCCGGCCGACCCGCGATGGAGCGTGCCGTCTCCTGCTCCAACGGCTGGAAGAACCCGGGACCCAGCAGGAAGCTGAGGGCCCACAGCAGTCCTACAGGCGTGTACACCTCGGCGCCCAGGTCCCGCGAGGCCAGCGTTATGAACGTGTAGGCGGCCAGGCCGTTGACGACCAAGCCACCCCCCACGGCGACCGTCCCCTCAGGCAGACGGTCCAGGACCCGCCTCAACATCGGCCGGCTGCGTCTGACCCTCGGCTGGGCGGCTTCATACGGCTATCGGCCGATGCCCTCGAACCCGACGCCCAGGTCACGCCACGGGCCCGGGTCCAGCAGGTTCCGGGCGTCGACCACGGCCCGACCGACCATTGCCGAAACGGCATCGCCCGGAGCCACCGCGGCGTACTCGGGCCACTCGGTCAGCACCAGCAGGACGTCGGCCCCCGCACAGGCCCCGACCGGGTCGTCGGCCAGCACCACGTCGTCGGGCACCGGCCCACGCCTGATCGGCACGGTCGGATCGTGTGCCCGGACCGATGCACCGGCGGTCAGGATGCGATCCACGATCTCCAGCGCCGGGGAGTCCCGCAGGTCGTCGGTTCCTGCCTTGAAGGTAAGGCCCCAGACGGCTACCGCCCGCCCGTCGAGGTTGCCGCCGACGGCCCGACGGACCTTGTCCACGATCCGATCGAACTGCTGGCGGTTCACCTCGATGGCGCTGTCCAGGAACCGGAAGTCGTAGCCGGCCTGTCCGGCCTGGTGGATGAGCGCCCGGGAGTCCTTTGGGAAGCAACTCCCGCCCCAGCCCGGACCCGGCCGGAGGTGGCTGGCCCCGATGCGGGGGTCGTAGCCGAGGGCCAGCACTACGTCGTCGATGTCGGCGCCGACGCCCTCGCACACGGCTGCTATGGCGTTGGCGAACGAGAGCTTGGTCACAAGGAAGGCGTTGGCCGCGTACTTGATGGTCTCGGCCGATGCCGGGTCGGTCAACACCATGGGGGCGTCGACGCCGTCGTAGATGGACCGCACGACCTCGCGAGCCCGGTCGTCGTCGCTGCCGATGACGATCCTGTCGGGTCCCAGGAAGTCGGCCACCGCGGTGCCCTCCCGCAGGAACTCCGGGTTCGACGCCACGGCCACGTCGTCCCGACCGATGATCCCCGACACCACGGCGGTGGTACCTACCGGCACCGTGGACTTGTTCACAACGACGGCTCCCGGGGCCAGCGACGCCCCTATCGATGCGGCGGCGGCCTCCACGTAGGACAGGTCGACCGAGCCGTCCGGGGCGTGCGGGGTGGGTACGCACAAGAACACCACCTGGCGGTCGGCCACCGAGCCCGCCACATCGGCTGTGAACCTCAGGCGGTCGGCTGACAGCCCCTCGGCTACCAGGTCGGAGAGGCCGGCCTCGACGATCGGAACCTCACCGTCGACCAGGCGGTCCACCTTTTCGACGTCCACGTCGGCACAGACCACATCGTGGCCGAGGTGGGCGAGGCAGGCGCCGGTGGTCAAGCCGACGTAGCCGGTGCCGATGATCGCCAGTCGGGCCATGGCGGCGAGTCTCGCATGGTGCGACGGAAACCCCGACGCGTCACGGGATGGTGGTTCGGGCGACCGACCGGTCGCCGAAGGGTCAGCCCGCCGGAGGCTCTGTCACCTTCGGCATGCAGAGGCCGTCCAGCTCGGCGATCTCAATGCGGTCGCGGTTCTCCCAGGTCACCTCGAGCGACGGGTCGCGCTGGAGCCGGTACTCGCGGAACGACATGTCCATGGCGTCGAATGCCACCAGGCGTCCGGACAGGCTGTCGCCCAGTCCCAGGATGAGCTTGATGGCCTCGAGGGCCTGGATGGAGCCCACGATCCCGGGCAGCACCCCGAGCACGCCGGCCTCCGCGCAGCTGGGGGCGAACTCGGCGGGTGGTGCCTCCGGGAGCATGTCGCGGTAGGTGACGCCGTCGCGTGGGTCGAACACCGTGACCTGGCCCTCGAATCGGAAGATCGAACCGTGGACCACAGGAATGCCGAGCTTCACCGTGGCGTCGTTGAGCAGGTATCGGCTGGGGAAGTTGTCGGCACCGTCCACCACCACGTCGTACCCGTCGAGGATCTCCATGATGTTGTCGGCACCTAGGCGGACGTCGTAGGTCACGACGTCCACGTCGGGGTTCAGGGCGGTGAGGGTCTTCTTGGCCGAGTCGACCTTGCGCTCGCCTACCCGATCCAGGTTGTGGAGGATCTGCCGCTGCAGGTTCGACTCGTCCACGACGTCCATGTCGACGATGCCGATCCTGCCGACGCCGGCGGCCGCCAGGTACATGGCGGCGGGCGAGCCCAGGCCGCCGGCACCCAGCAGGAGGACGCTGGCGTCCAGCAACTTGAGCTGGCCCTCCTCCCCCACCTCTGGGAGGAGCAGGTGGCGCTGGTAGCGGTTGCGCTGCTCGGAGCTGAGGGTGCGCGGCGTCCGCCACTGACGACCCTCGTCCTTCCAACGGTTGAAGCCACCCTCCATGGAGACCACGCCGGTGTAGCCCAACTGCTGGAGCGTGTCGGCGGCGAACGCCGAACGGACGCCGCCGGCACACATCACGACAATCGGCCGGTCACGGTCGGTGACCCTGTTCTCGATGCCGGACTCCAGGTTGCCCCGTGGGATATGCATCGAGTCCGGAATGGCCCCCTGCTCGAACTCGTCCGGCTCGCGGACGTCGAGGAGGAGGTGGCCGTCGGCCAGCAGGGCCTCGGCACCGGCCGGGTCGGTCTCGGTGATCCGGGAGCGGGCATCGGCAAGGAGGTCTCGGAATGTCGCCATGCAGGAAATCCTACTGACTTGGTCGGGATTCAACCACCGCCGGCCGGGGATCGGCCGACGATTCGTGGCAGCACCTCGCTGATCGAGCCCCGGACGTTGACAGTGGCCAGGTGGTCCATCTCGCTCGGCGAGCCATTGACCACCACCACGGCCGCACCATGGTCGACCGCCGCGGGAACCATCAGGGCCACCGGGTAGACGCCCAGCGTGGACCCCACGGCGAGCAGCACGTCACATTCCCGGGCCGCCGCCAGCGACCGTTCCATGTCGCCCTCGAACAGGTCCTGGCCGAAGCTCACGGTGGCCGACTTGAGGAGGCCGCCACACCCGTCGCAGTGGGGGTCCAGGTCGCCGTTGCGCACCCGGTCCAGCACAACGTCGATGTCGCTGCGCCGGTCGCAGCCGAGGCACATGGCCTGACGCACCGTGCCGTGGACCTCGACGACGAGGGCAGGGTCGCTGCCGGCCAGAGCGTGCAGGCCGTCCACGTTCTGGGTCACCAGGGTGTGCAGGCGGCCGTCGTCCTCCAGCGGCACCAGGGCCCGGTGCCCGTCGTTGGGCTCGACGCCGTCCCACATCCCGCCATGTGCCAGGACCTGCCACCGGGCCCGGCGGACCGCCGGATCGGCCCTGAAGTAGCGGATGTCGGAGGCCTTCTCGGCCTCCGGATTCTTCGTCCACACCCCCTCAGGCCCCCGGAAGTCGGGGATGCCGCTGTCGGTCGAGATCCCCGCCCCGGTCAGCACCGTGACCGAGGTGGCACCGGCCACCAGGTCAGCCGCTGCAAGGACGGCAGCCTCCAGCGCCTCGGCGGACTGCGCGCCCCGATCATCCATCGTCGGAGCCTCGCAGGGCGAGGCATCCACCGCCACCCGGGACCCTCGGGTCGCATAGGGGTTGACAGATATCGAAAGTCTCTATCAACATCCCGCTCGGCTTCCCCGGATCCGCCGGCCGGACACCACGGCCATGAACCCCAGACCACGAGGAGCCACCTGAGCCCACGGTCGTCGCGACCCGTTCCCGGCACCCCCTTCGGGTGCGGGTCCGACGGCACCACTTCCCCCACCCGGACCAGCGCCCGATCTCCCCTCCGTCGGGTCGACCACCGGGTTGCACGGCGCCGTCGCGTGGGAGGTCCTCAGCCTCCCGCCGTGAACGAACAGGCCAGGTCCACCAGGAGCCGGACGCCGAATCCCGTCCCACCCCGGGTGGCCTCGCCGTCGTCGCCGTCGGTGAATGCCGGTCCGGCGATGTCCAGGTGCGCCCAGGGGATCCCGTCGGCCACGAACTCCCCGAGGATCAGGCCGGCCGTGATGGCCCCGCCGTGGGGACCGCCGATGTTCTTCATGTCGGCCACCGGTGAATCCACCATGCGCCTGTAGTCGTCTGGAAGCGGAAGCCGCCAGACCCGCTCGCCGGTCCGGGCCGAGGCGGCCTCCACCTGGGCCAGGAAGGCGTCGTCACGACCCATGAGGCCTGCGATCCGCGGACCCAGGGCGACCATGCAGGCACCCGTGAGGGTGGCCAGGTCGACGATGGCGTCCGGCTTCGCCTCCGACGCCAACGACAGGGCGTCGGCCAGCACGAGGCGGCCCTCGGCATCCGTGTTCAGGACCTCGATGGTCTTCCCGTTGCGGATGGTGAGCACGTCGCCCGGGCGGGTGGCGTCCCCGCCCAGCATGTTGTCGGTCATAGGCAGGTAGGCCCGGACCCGGCAGCGGGGCGCCACCGTCGGGAGGACCGACATGGCCCCGACCACGGCCGCCGCGCCGCCCATGTCCATCTTCATGTCCATCATCCCCTGGCCGGTCTTGATCGACAGGCCGCCGGCGTCGAACGTGAGGCCCTTGCCGACGAGGGCCAGCGTGCCCTTCGGGCGTCCCGTCGGCGTGTAGGTGAGCTCGACGAACCGGGGTGCCTGGGTGGAGCCCCGGCTGACGCCCAGCAGGCCGCCGAGGCGGGCCCGCTTGATGGCCGCCTCGTCCAGGACCTTGACCGTGAGGCCGCGGTCACGTGCCATGCGCCGCACCCGGTTGGCGAACTTCGGTGGCGTGAGGCTCCCACCGGGCTCGTTCACGAGGTCGCGGGCCAGCGTCACGCCGTCGACCACCGCCGCGGCCTGCTCGACGGCGCTCCGGATCCCGGCCGCCGTGCTCCCCACGAGCGTCACACGGCCGAGGCGGTCGTCGTCCTTCGTGGACTTGTACCCGAACCTGTAGAGCGCCAGGGCCACGCCCTCCACCACCGCGTGCGCCCCCTCGGCCTGGGGGACCGCGTCCAGCGCCGCGGCCACCGAGGCAAGGTCGAGGGCCAGCGAACGGCGACCGCGCGCGGCTCGGGCCAGCCCGGCAGCCGCCCGGCGCAGCCTGTCGGCGTCGACTCCCTCGGCCGAACCCAGCCCTACGGCGGCCACGAGGCGACCGGCCACGGGCACAACCTGCACCTGGTCGACCTTGGCCTCGAAGCCCAGGCGCCCGAGGTCGTCGCGGTCCAGGCCCGCCGGCAGCGGCGCGTCGCCCGTGAGGGCATCGGTGGTCAGCCCGTGGGCGACGACCTCGGCGCGCGCCGGGGCCCGACGGGCAGTTGAGAACTGGATGGCCATGGGGCTCCTCCGGGAACGACGGTCGGTGTTCTGGTCAGTCCTGGTCGGCGGGCGGGCCGTCGGCCACGGAGC
>Ga0207962_1000108_pt1 | contig 23019 bp, 18 predicted proteins | sample Knorr_S15_td_AAI_FD_185603 | JGI IMG/M metagenome (GOLD analysis project Ga0207962, IMG submission 185603) | Marine microbial communities from Southern Atlantic Ocean transect - Knorr_S15_td_AAIW_ad_750m_LV_A (SPAdes) (version 2) | ecosystem: Environmental > Aquatic > Marine > Oceanic | place... | reverse complement strand
AGCCGTGGATATTGATGAGGCGGCTGAGTTAGCAGCAATATAATCTTCTAGTCAAATTCTTGACAGTAAAATCTCTTAGAAAGCGAGCTTCTATGCTAAAGAAAATAGGGTAAATGAAGGATAGTATTAGAAATTTTTAATAATTTAACCGAAAGTGATACCACTATAGCTGAACATCCATGGATGCACGTGAACTAGTAATTTTACTTGTGGGACTTGCAATCGTTTCGGTGTTATTGCGTGGACTCTACGTGGCATTGCAGGCCCGCAGGGGTCAGATTCGATTAGCGATTGATAAAAATATTCCGCAAGATGTTGATCTCGAGGCGTTGGAGATGACTGAGCTCCCCAGCGGGGGTGCTCGAGTAGTAGCTCGGACACTGGAAGAAGTTAATATCCAAAACCGCGCCCACGAGACTTTCGAAGGGGTAGGCGACGAGGAAGATGAGTTGGTACCTATTTTGATGGATGCGGTCGAACTCTCAAATCCGAATGAAGCTGGTAGTGAGAACACAGAATCTGAAAATTACCTTGGTAATCGCCATAAACCGGATGGGCAGGAAGAAGTTGAACGGGAAGAGAATCTCGACGATGAATTAATGGAATACAAAAATACTGAAGAACCAAATTACGCGGCTGAACCTGTTAGTAACCCTATCAACAAGCAGGAACCGGATCGGCACGAAGAAACTGAATGGGAAGAATATCGTGACAACGAGTTTTCCGATAGTCCCGAGCAGGTTTCAGTTGAAGCCGCAGAATCTAGTGAATACGACGAATTAGATGATGAAGCAGCGGCCCAAAGAGAGAGTGATGATGGGGAATATAATCATCCTGTGGAATCAAATTATCTTGACGAAGAATATGAAGTCGACGCTGAATATAACGAAAACGACCGCCAGGAGCCCTCATTTGGCCAAAATTTTGAAGAAGACCTAGAAGAATTTTCCATGACGGCCGGAGAACGTATTGGAGAGCTTGTGACTTCGGAGGATCAAGGGGAGCTGATCGGTATGCCCGAAAATTTACCTAACACACATGTCGAAAAACCTAAAAGACGTTCACTTTTCACAATGTTTTCTCGCAGCAAAGACCCCGAACCAGCAGATTCGGGCGAGGAGACCAATGTCGAGGACACAACTGTAGTCAGCTTTGAGCCTGAGGCACATCCTCAGCATGTCTCTGCAGAGACAAAAGTGTCGGATTCTTCTGGCGGTGTAGTGGAACCAATTCAGCCTGCGGAAATCGTAGTTATCAACGTAATGGCCAGGGACGGATACACTTTTTCCGGCGATGATTTGCTGCAAGTTTTAATTAACGCTGGGCTGAAATTTGGAGAAATGAATATATTTCATAAACGCCTGGGTAATGATAGCAAGTCGTTGCTAGTGTTCAGTGTTGCGAACATTCTTAATCCGGGCACATTTGACCTGAATAACCTGGATAGTTTCAGCACACTCGGAATTAGCTTATTCCTGGCATTACCCACTGCAATTAATAACATGAACGCTTTCGAACAGATGTTAGCAGTTGCACAACAGGTGGGTAGCACTCTTGACGGGGAGCTTAAAGACGATCATCGTAACGTTATGACAGCACAGACCATACAACACTATCGTCAGCGTATCAGTGATTTCGAATTGCGCCAGCTAAAGGCAGCTGGTGGCCACGGCTAACCAGTTCTTTCCTTATTTGCACCATGACCGTTCCTGAAAATATAAAGCAGGAAATTCTCGAGCTTCGTCGCCAAATAGAGTATCACAACCGTCTCTATCATACGCATAATGCGCCAGGGATCCCTGATTCAGATTACGACTCCCTCATTGCTCGCCTTGAAGCATTGGAACGAAAGTATGACTTCTTCACCGCTGACTCTCCAACACAACGTGTGGGGGCAAAACCTCTAAATAAATTTGATCAGGTAACGCACGAAGTTGCGATGCTCTCCCTGGATAAGGTGTCGGATCAGCAGTACTTAATCGATTTTGAAGTACGTATCAAGAAACGCCTCAATGATCAAAGACAAATTGAATACAGTTGCGAGCCTAAGGTGGATGGTGTTGCGGTTGGGTTGCTTTATCGAGACGGTATTCTGGAAAGAGCAGCAACTAGGGGGGACGGCATTACCGGTGAGGACATCACTCATAATGTGAGAACCATTAAAAATGTTCCTCTCAGAATTAAGGCGCTTTCAAAGGGAACTCTTATAGAAGTAAGAGGCGAAGTTTTTCTGAGCAAGAAGGGGTTCGCACAAGTTAATGAGCGCGCTGAAAGAGAAGGTACTAAGATATTCGTAAATCCCCGGAATACAGCGGCGGGAGCAATACGGCAACTAGATTCGCGGAATACGGCAAAAATCCCATTACAAATGTATTGTTATAGCGTTGGTTTTGTACAGGAGATCGTACTTCCAGACAACCTTAGCGAAGTATTCGATAAGCTTGCGGGCTGGGGATTACCAGTGAATTCCGAGCAAAGTACCGAGCGGGGGATTGCGGAATGCATGCACTATTGTGATCAGTTGCTCGAAAAACGAAATACCTTAGGGTATGAGATTGATGGTGCTGTTATTAAGGTAAATGATTTCAATGCTCAAAAAAAATTGGGCCAAAATTCCAAAAGTCCCCGCTGGGCTATGGCCTACAAATTTCCAGCGGAAGAAAGATCCACCAGAGTGCTCGACGTAGAATTTCAAGTGGGGAGAACTGGCACCATAACGCCTGTGGCTCGTCTTAAACCTGTCTTTGTAGGTGGTGTAACAGTTAGTAATACAACACTACACAATATGGATGAAATTGATCGCTTGGGATTATGCATTGGGGATACTGTTATAGTCCGGCGAGCGGGAGATGTCATTCCAAAAGTTGTGCAGGTCATAAATCCGCAACAGAACAACAAGAGAAAGCCTATTAAGATGCCAAAAGCTTGTCCAGCTTGCGGATCTTTTATTGAGAAAGATGGCCAAGTTCTATTTCGCTGCAGTGCTGGCATTACCTGCCCAGCACAAAGAAAAGAATCGATAAAGCACTTTGCCTCTCGGGCGGCTATGGATATTGAAGGACTCGGTGAAAAACTTGTAGAAATATTAGTTGACCAAAACCTTATCGATAGTGCTGCCGATATTTATGAATTGAACGAAGAACAACTTTTGAACTTGGAACGTATGGGCCCGAAGTCAGCTGATAACTTGATTAAGGCAATTGACAAAAGCAAAGGCACCAGCCTGCAACGGTTTCTCTTCGCGCTGGGAATACGGGAAGTAGGAGAGGCAACGGCGGCAGCCCTGGCAAATCATTTTGGTGATCTTCCATCCATTCAGGATGCTAGCCAAGATGAGTTCGGGAAAATCTCTGACATAGGCCCTATAGTAGCGCTGCACATTCATACTTTTTTTGCGAACATTCAAAACCGGGCATTAATTGTTAAATTGCAACACGCAGGTATTCGCTGGCCTAAGGTAAAAGTATCGGATAGCGATCAGCTACTGAAAGGGCTTACATATGTGCTTACCGGAACTCTCAAGGGGATGTCTCGAGATGAAGCGAAATTCAGGTTGCAATCACATGGGGCCAGCGTAGCGGGAAGCGTATCAAGCAACACCGATGTGGTAGTGGCCGGACCCGGGGCAGGATCCAAACTAAAGAAGGCGCAAGAATTGGGGATAAAAGTAATTAATGAAGGAGAATTTTTAACGCTGGTTGATACACTCAGTTCGTAAAGCATAGTGTATTTATTGAAAGCAGTAAGAGGCACAATTTATTTTAGAGAGTGGAGAGTGGCTAATTGAATTTTTTAATTCGTCGTCTAATTTATATTATGTTGGTAGCTGTTAACTTGACTGCTTGCGTAGCTACACAACCCGAGAATATCACTGACGTGTGCGCAATTTTTGAGGATCGTCGTTCCTGGTACCGAGCAGCAAAAAATTCCGAACAACGCTGGGGTGTTCCTATTGCTGCGAATATGGCAATTATCTACCAAGAATCTAGTTTTCGGGCTAAGGCTAGACCGGAACGCTCAAAAGTACTATGGATTTTCCCCGGGGCACGGCCATCTTCAGCCTATGGCTATGCTCAGGCCCTTGATGGAACTTGGCAGGACTATATCCGTGTTTCGAGTAATCGCAATGCCTCACGTAGCGAATTCGATGATGCTATCGATTTTGTAGCATGGTACAACTCGCGCTCTACTCGTATAAATAATATCGCTCGCGACGATGCTCGTGCCCTCTACTTTGCCTACCATGAGGGTAACGGTGGCTATCGGCAAAAAAGCTATCTAGAAAAACCATGGCTAGTCGAGGCTGCAAATCTAGTACAATCTAATTTCAACAGGTTTTCTTCACAACTGGCCAACTGCAGACTTGAATTGGACAAGAGCTGGTTCCAAAGGCTTATTAGCTAGTAATCGTGACATAGCCTTCCTGGCAATCAGGCATCGTACTGGCGAACTAATATTTTTACTTGTATAACGGGAACTATTTTTCATGAGTTGGTGGGGCAAGGTTGTCGGAGGTACATTCGGCTTCATGATGGGAGGACCTCTTGGCGCTCTGCTTGGCGCCGCGCTGGGTAACTATTTTGATGGCGGATTGGACACTATTAGCGGTGATGGTTCGCTTGGTCTGGGCGAGAGGGAAAGAATTCAGTCGGTCTTTTTTACAACAACTTTCGCTATCATGGGTTATATAGCGAAATCAGATGGCAAGGTGACCAAAGACGAAATCGCGATGGCAGAACAGGTTATGCACCAAATGCGCCTAACCGCTCACCAGAAAACTGTTGCGATTAATTTATTTAACGAGGGCAAGAAGGATGATTTTCCAGTTCATGAGGTACTAGCTCAATTTAAAAGAGAGAGCTTTAGGCGCAGTAATTTGGTTCAGATGTTTCTTGAAATCGTTGTCTCTGTTGCTTTTGCTGATGGAAGGTTTGATCCTGGCGAACAGCATAAACTCGAGGGTATTGCCAGAGAGCTGGGTTATTCACACAGGCAATTTAATGAGTTACTTACCCGCTTGTCAGGGCAAGCAAATTTTATTGATCTAGTATCCGTTGAAGACAAATTATCCGCGGCATATGAGTTACTTGGTTCGTGCCCCGGGGCTAGCCTTCCTGAGCTTAAGAAAGCCTACCGAAGGCAAATGAATCAGCACCACCCAGATAAATTGGTAGCGAGGGGCATGCCAGAAGAAATGGTTGAAATTGCTACGAGAAAAACACAGGATATTAAGGCTGCCTATGAGCTCATAAAAGCTCAGAAGTTTTGACCCAAACTAGCGGAATGTTTCATTGATATCAATGAGTACTTCATTGCCAGGGCAGAGGTCGTGGTTGCCTAGCGTATTAAAGGGTTTGTCCACTGTATCTTGAAGCTCATGAAGATCTGACGTGGATTGGTTTATATAAAGTAAACCTGTTGCAATCTTTCCCTGTTTTTTGTGCTTATTGATATGATGCAGTGCATTTTCTTTGTCGTAGGGGTCGTATTTGCCGCTTGTTTTGTGCAGGTGGATTACTGAGCCGTCGTGTAGGGTAATTTCTTTGGCTTTGCCAGCCGAATAGCTTGTTGTAATTTCCTTTCGCATGGGCACAAAGTCGATTTCACTGAGCGCTATATAGTTTTCCCAAGTATTCTTGTAGCCATGGGTGGAATAATCAGTGTTATTAAAGGTTACACAGGGAGAGATAATATCGATAAATGCAAACCCTTTGTGATTCAAGCCGGCTTGAATAAGGGGTATGAGTTGCTGTTTGTCACCGGAAAAACTGCGCGCAACAAAACTCGCGCCTAACTCGATCGCCAAGTTAGCTAGGTCAATATTATCGTAGAGGCTTTCTTCACCTGTCTTGGTCTTGGATCCTAGGTCTGCTGTCGCGGATAACTGACCTTTAGTTAAACCGTAAGTACCATTATTAGCGACAATATAAAGCATGTTAATTCGCCGCCTGACGATGTGGCAGAATTGACCTAGGCCGATCGATGCACTATCACCATCACCGGAAATGCCAATATAGGCCAATTCCTTATTAGCAAGATTAGCGCCAGTTGCAACAGAGGGCATGCGACCATGAACAGTGTTAAAGCCATGAGATTTACTCAAAAAGTAGGAAGGAATCTTAGATGAACAGCCGATTCCGGATATCTTGGCCACTTTGTGAGGTTCAAGCGCCATATCAGCAGCCGCTTGAATAATCGCAGCACTGATTGAGTCATGACCACAACCTGCGCACAGTGTCGTAAGTGTGCCTTCATAATCTCTGCGTGTCAGGCCAAGTTCGTTAGTCTGTAACTGAGGATGTTTAAATTTGGGCTTGTTAATGTAACTCACGTTCTCTTTGCAACTCTGTTGGTTATTTAAGCTGGTACTTCACTGGTTTCCTGCAAATTCGGCATCGACTCAAGTATTGCCTCTTCAATGTGCCCGGCAGTTATAAGAACTCCGTTGTAATTAGAAATGGAATACATTTTCTCTTCATTAATATTACTTTCTAACTTCAAAAGGCTTTTTAACTGTGAATCTCGGTTCTGATCAATAACATATACAAGTTCGTGATTATCGATAAAGGTTTTTACACTCTTATGAAATGGGAACGCCTTAATGCACATGGTATCTAGGGAGATACCCTTCTTGCCAAGATTATCGAGCACCTCTTGGATTACAATATTAGTACTACCGATAAAAACCATGCCTAGCTTTTGTTTTTTCATGTCTGAGATTTCGGGTTCAGGCAAGTAATTAAGCGCTGTTTTAAATTTACGTGCCAAACGATCCATAACCTCAGCATAAACGTTTCCATCTTCCGTGTATGCGGCATTGGCATCGTGGGAACTTCCGCGCGTGAAGTAACTACCTTTGTTTGCATTAGTGCCAGGATAGGTTCGGTAGGGGATGCCGTCAGCATCAACGTCTTGGTATCGGCCATAGTTCTCTATTTCTTCTAGCTGGTCGGAGGTAAGCACTTTACCGCGATCGTAGATACGGTTGTCATCCCAAATAAGCTTGTCGCATATTTGCTCGTTCATTCCCAGTTCCAAGTCGCTCATAACGATAACCGGAGTCTGCAACCTATCGGCAATGTCGAACGAATCAGTGGCGAGCTCAAAACACTCTTTTGGCGTAGCAGGAAATAATAGAATATGTTTAGTATCTCCATGGGAGGCATAGGCGCAAGATAACAGATCACCTTGTTGTGTGCGGGTTGGCATACCGGTAGAGGGGCCAACCCGTTGTATATTAAAGAGCACTAAGGGAACTTCTGAAAAATATGCTAGTCCCAAGAATTCCTGCATCAACGATACCCCGGGCCCGCTACTAGCCGTAAATGCACGCGCTCCATTCCAGCCTGCCCCTATAGCTATGCCAATTGCGGCGAGTTCGTCTTCAGCCTGAATAATTGAATACTTCTTCTTTCCTGTACCGGGATCGATACGAAGCCGCTTGCAATATTTATCGAAGCTATCGACTACTGAGGTTGAAGGTGTGAGCGGATACCAAGAAGCAATCGTAGCACCCCCATAGACGCAGCCCAGTCCCACCGCCGTGTTACCATCCATTAGTATTTTGCCTTTATTCTTATTGCTACGCTTGAGTTGTAAGCGAAGAGGGCACTTAAAGTTGTCAATGGCATACTGGTGACCCAACTCCAGAGCGTGAATGTTAGGAAGGATCAACTTCTCTTTGCCGCGAAATTGATCGCTTACCATGGATGTGAGAATTTTAAAATCAATTTTTAGAAACGCAGCTAGTGCGCCAATGTAGACAATATTTTTAAAGAGTTGGCGCTGCGCAGGATTAGGAAACTCGTGTAAACAAATGTCTTTGAGAGGAATAGGGAGATAGTTTACATTTTCACGGACAAGAGCGTTGGCCAAAACTTTGGACGAGTCATAAAGCACATAGCCACCTGGTATAACATCTTTGATGTCTTCCTTGATAGTTTGTTCGTTCATGGCGATCAGCAGGTCGACATTGTCACATCGGCCCAGATAGCCATCTTCACTAATTCGCACTTCGTACCAGGTTGGTAAGCCTTGGATATTGGATGGAAAAATATTACGCGGGCTCACCGGTATTCCCATGCGAAAAACCGATTTAGCGAACATATTGTTGGCACTAGCTGAACCAGAGCCATTAACATTGGCAAATTTCACAACAAAGTTATTTACCTTTGTTATAGATTGTACCTTGGTGGAAGTGGACGTAGCGACTAACTTTGGCATGCGTCAACAGCCTTGGCAGTATCAAACAAATATTTACGCATATCCCATGCATTGGTAGGACAGCGCTCAGCGCAAAGCCCACAGTGCAGGCATAGGTCTTCAGTTTTTGCCATTATACGGCCGGTGTTCAACAGGTCAGAAACATAAATATCCTGATCCAGATCTTCTGCGGGAGCCATCAGTCGTTGGCGCAAGTCATCTTCTTCGCCATTATTTGTAAACGTAATACAGTCCGTTGGGCAGATATCAACACAAGCGTCACATTCGATACAGAGTTGGTCTGTAAATACGGTCTGTATATCACAATTGAGACAACGCATGGTTTCCGCGAAAGCAAGTTCGGGATCGAAACCTAATTCCACTTCCATGTTCAAGTCTTTAAGCGTTTTTTCCTTGGCAGCATGAGGGACTATGTAACGTTCGTCGTTACTTATGTCGTTATCATAAGACCATTGATGAATACCCATCTTTTGACTATCTAAGGTAGTAAGTGGGTTAGGTCTGACAGATATATCCTGGTCATCACAGAGCAAACGAATAGAAAGCGCGGCTTCATGTGCGTGAGCCACTGCCGTAATTATATTGTCTGGTCCCAATGCTGCGTCTCCACCGAAAAAGACTTTTTTATGGGTTGACTGATAAGTCTGTTTATCAAGTATCGGTAATTCCCATTTATCGAATTCGATACCGGTCTCTTTTTCTATCCAGGGGAAGCTATTTTCCTGTCCAATAGCACAAAGCACATCATCACAGGGCAGTATGACAGGATCTTCTCCCGTAGGAATAAGCAATCGGCGGCCGGTTTTATCGTACTCCTTGCGTACTTTCTCAAATTCCATTGCTACCAGCTTGCCCTTTTCCAGTATGTACCTTTTAGGCACATGAAAATTCAGGATCGGAATGTCCTCATTCTTCGCATCCTCTATTTCCCACGGTGAGGCTTTCATTTCGTCGAAACCGCTTCTTACAACTACGGTTACTTCTTTGCCACCTATTCGCTTAGACGTTCGGCAGCAGTCCATCGCTGTATTACCGCCGCCGAGGACTAATACGCGTTTTCCGATTGACGAGACATGCTCGAATGCCACATTAGCCAGCCATTCAATGCCGGTATGGATGTGATCTTTGGCTTCTTCGCGTCCGGGTAAGTCCAGTTGTTTACCAAATGGAGCACCAGTGCCAACGAATATGGCATCGAAATCTTCTTGCAGTAATGTTTTCATGCTGGTGATTTCTTCCCCAAACCGGCAGTTGATGCCCATATCGAGGATGTAATTCAGTTCTTCTTCTAACACCTCGACCGGGAGCCTGAATTTGGGAATCTGGGTGCGCATTGCACCGCCGCTCACCTTGTCACGATCAAACAAGGTGATCTCGTAGCCTAGGGGCAATAAATCACGAGCAACAGTGAGTGAGGCAGGCCCGGCGCCGATCAAGGCAATGTGTTTGCCATTCTTTTTCTTTGGAATAGAGGGCAGCCGATCTGTGATATCGGATTTGAAATCGGCCGCGACACGTTTTAATCGACAAATCGCTACCGGCTCTTCTTCAACACGGCCACGGCGGCACGCCGGTTCGCAGGGTCGGTCACAGGTTCGACCGAGAATGCCGGGGAATACATTTGACTGCCAGTTGATCATGTAGGCATCGGTATACCGTTTTTCGGCGATAAGCCTAATGTATTCCGGCACCGGCGTATGGGCTGGGCATGCCCACTGACAATCAACTACTTTATGAAAGTAGTTCGGGTCAGAGATATTGGTGGGTTTCATTTCTTAATCTTTACTGCAAACTCTATGATGGCGCGGGTTTAGCCACTCTTTATCTTACGAGGGTGACCAGCACTACTAGCGGCCACGGGCCCCATTTCTTAATGCTTTCAGCTGCTCAAATTTGTCTGAGTTCGGCCGTCACATCACTCCTGAAGGAGCCCAGTATTATTGGCGGCCCTAGTATAGAGAAATGCCGGCCAATTGTAAGTAATTTATGGCAAGAGAGGACAGGGGATCGTGGGATGCAACCGCATATTAAGCCCGAGGAGAGAATTTGAATTCAGCTAATCTTTTACGGAATTCATTCAAGATTGACATTAAAGTCCAGGGCGGGCTGTTGCTAGGATATCGTACGAATTCCAGGCAAAAAAACCCAACAACTTGCGTTGTTGGGTTTAACACACTATCAAGGGAGAGATAAATGGAACAAAAATTACAACTTTGTACAACATCTACCTACATTGATTGAGACTGTGACCGAAGGGTAAAGTTCCCTTAAGTTTCAGGGTTTGGACTATTTCCATGAATATAAAAACAACTAAGAAAACACAGTCAATATTTCGATTTTCTATAAATCTACTACTTTGAACCCTAACTTTGATAAAGATTCGGTTGCTCCTTTATTAGTAATGACACCAATGCTTGCTTTATCGGGATTGAAATAGCGATATGCTACGTTTCTCAGATCCTCAAGCGTCGTTGCCAATACCCGGTGTCTGAATGTCATTCTATGTTCTATGTCGCTCCCGAACAAATTGTTGTAGAACGCCTGTTTCGCTTCTCCGGCAGGTGACGAGGGCTTATCCATGGCCGCAATTACCCCGAGTATTGCCTCTTCAAGCTGGTGACCTTGGTGTTTTCCCGAGACAACCCATTCAACGGCGTGGTCAAAGTCATCCAGCGTTGCTTGCAGCCTTGGGTCACGATAGGAGAAAAATCTAAAAGAGGCCGAATTTGAGTCCTGACCAGCGCCTCCACCATAAGCACCGCCTTGTTCTCTGATAGTGCGATGTAAGTAGCCATTTCGCATAAATCCGGCAAGGACATGAAGCAAGGCATTATCTTCGTGTGTGGAAGGTACCGTAGGATATGCTTTTGCACAAAAATTTACCTGTGTTGACGTGGTCCAAGCTTCAGTTACTTGTTCCCTGAGTGGAGCTAAGCTAAAAATAGAGCTACGTTTTGGGCACTTCGAACCAGACCAGGCTTTATCGATGTCTTGAAGCAGGGCGCTTTTGAGCTCAGGCTCACCAATAAGCAAGAACTGGCGGGGAACGGAGCACACCTTTTCATGAAGGCGCGCAAGTTGTAAAAATAGGTGTGTTCTAGTTTCTCTTAACTCGAGTTGATCGTGCAGTTTTTCTAGCCGACGAATCCCTTCAAGACCCCCAAAATTATGCGCTAGGTGAGAAGTGGGACTCATCTTACTGGAAGCCAGAATCATTGCTAGGCTGTGACCTTGTCCGGTGATGCTGGCCTTTTTTCGAGTAAACAGTTGCTCGATAAGCTCTTTCAGACGCTGTTCCTCGTTAAACCGGACAGACGAAATCGTTTCAAAGAGCAGGCCTGACATTTCACTGTGGTTGTTTGCAAGAGATTTTGAGGAAAAGGTCAACAAAGCCCTAGCTTGCTGGACATCGTCCAGACTGCTCCGAATACTGCTAAAGCAATTTATTCCCCCGCTTACCTGTGCCTGCCAGGCCTGTACTTCTTCATAGCTCTTTTCTCCGATACCGAATTCACTTAAACAACTTGTATAGAGAGGTAGGATTTCCAAAAGCTCCGAGCTCAATAAAGGTAATTCCACGACCACTTGCTGATAGCTGAGCCCATTTGTGCCTTGGCCATAGAAGGAAACAGGTAGGCTGGAGCACCCGAGCACCTCATCTTCACGAGCAGGCTCACTTATTTTGGTTGGTACATCTGACAAAGTTACTTTGGGTAGCAAATTAGAATCATCTTCTTGTAACTGCCGGGCGGCAAGTATCTTGGCCTGTTGAATTATCTGATCAACCCCCGATGCGGATAATGAGGATTTAATATCTTCAAGCGTTTTCTTTTCAGCGTTTATTTTTTGTTTTTCTAATTTGCGGTCGGGCTTAAGGGTCAGTGAAACCCGATGGGGATTATCTAATAACAACTCCTTAACGAGATTCGGGATAAACTGCTTGTCTTTAATTGCTTCGCGTAAGTCTGCCAATACCTGGTCGATGTTCAATAACTTGATCGGATCACCCCGATGCACCGCCGTGGATAGCCCGGTAAGAATCAGTTGTAACCCATAGGGGTAACTGTCACCGGAAATTTCCCGCTGACTCAACTCTAACTGATGCAGTGCCGCTTCAACCTGTTCTTGCGGTAGGCTTTGGTCTGTCAAGCTCTGCAATGTATCGAGCACCAGAGCTTCCACTTTATCGCGCACTGAAAAAGCGCAGCCTTCAAGACCAGCTATAAAACTCACTTCTCGATTGGAGTCTTCGAGCCCGCATATACCGGAAGGCGCACTTCCGAGCTCGGAGGTTTCCAGTGCTTTTAATAATGGACTCGCGCTATTGTCGAGCAACACACTGGAGAGTAGCTGGTACCTGAATAGCTCAGACAGGTTAGTGCTTTTCCCGAGTAGCCATCCGATAACAACATGACATTTGTCAGGGTTGTCATCATCTGAGGCATAGGCTTCTTCGACCTTAATAGGAGCCGGGTAGCGTATTTCATCTCCAACTCCGATATTAGTATCGAGGCGTTCGAAGCGGGATAATGCAAGCTCTTCAAATGCCTGGTGGTGTTCACAGGCAGGAATATCGCCATAAGTCATAAATACGGCGTTGCTCGGGTGATAGTGACTTTCATAGAAATTGATCAGTTCTTCATAAGTTAGGTTGGGGATATGATCCGGTTCACCGCCACTGTTGTAATGGTAGGTAGTTGTAGGAAAAAGGTGCTTACTCATGGTTTGCCATAAAACGCTATCTGCGGAACTCATGGCTCCTTTCATCTCGTTATAGACGACGCCTTTGTATTGCAATTCACTGGCCGGGTTATCGAGTTCCGCAAACTCAAGACGATGGCCTTCCTGCGCGAAATCCAGTTCATGTAGTCGTGAAAAAAAAGCCGCATCTAGGTACACGTTTAAAAGGTTATTAAAGTCTTTCCGATTTTTGCTGGCAAATGGGTAGGCTGTCCAATCGCTGCTGGTGAAAGCATTCATAAATGTATTCAACGAGCGACGAATCATCATAAAGAATGGATCCCTGACTGGATATTTCTCGCTTCCGCACAGCACGGTGTGCTCCAAAATATGTGCTACGCCAGTGGAGTCAGTCGGCAGTGTTCTAAAGGCGACCAGAAACACATTCTCATTATTAGTACTGGCCATATGGTAATGAATCGCGCCAGTAACCGTATGAACATATTTTTCCATCACGATATTCAGTGATGAAATTTGTTCACTGCAATGCCATTTGAAAGCAGAATGTGCGTCGGAAGGAGCCAGACTAATTGTAGGCTCGGAGCGTTCGAGAATAGGCGTGTTTACCATGGTTACTTAATGTTTTTAGCTCTTTTTTGGCTAATGTCTCCAACCAGCTTTGCCATAGGCGCGGAGCTAGTCTGGAGCGTGTTCCAAACTTAAGGGGCCTAGTTTACCTGAGCGAATATCATTTAGTAATACTTCAGATGCTTTGTGGAAGTCGGGTTTGCCACCCTTGTCGAGGCCACTTCGGGTTTGCGCTATATACAGTAATAGCTGGTTTGGAGATACCACGTCTTCGGGTAATTTATAACGCTCTGCTAACGGGTTTCTGAAGCATTTTAGTAATAGTTCCGAAGCAAACCAACCAATTTCTTCCACTTCGTATGCTGTATTCCGAATGCTGCCAAGCATTGCGAGTATCCGGGCTCCTTCCTGATCTTCTAGCTTTGGCCACATAATTCCCGGCGTATCGATCACGTACCAAATGTCATCCAAATTTATGCGCAACTGAGTGCGGGTCAAAGCCGGTTCATTACCAGTTTTAGCTAGTTTTCGGTTTGCTAATTTATTTAGCAACGTTGATTTCCCAACATTGGGAATGCCGATGATGGCGAGCTCGTGCTTTATCTCTTTATTTTCATTGTTTCCTCTGATTACATGCCTAGCCTCTTGCAGTAGCTCCCCTTTTATTTTTGAGTTTTCGAATTCGCTAATAAGGCATGTCATGTTTGGTTGAGTGTTCAGGTATTCCTGCCATTTGGCAGTAGCTTGCGGGTTAGCTAGATCAGCTTTGCAGAGCACCTTGATACGAGGCTTGTTCCCACAAACCTCTGCTAGCATAGGGTTAGCAGTGGCGTTAGGCGCCCGAGCATCTAGTACTTCTATGACAGCAATTACCTCCCGCAATAGCTTGACTAATGCCTTACGGTTTTTGTGCATATGCCCCGGGTACCATGAAATGCTCATTAAAAGACCTTCTTGAAATAATAGCGGACTGCAGTTTAGCGACGCTTAAGTTCAATCTCCACTACGATGCAATCTATCGTCGCGTTATAATCTGGCTATGGCTACATTGTAATCAAATACAAATAAAATAGAGCATCGAATATGGAACAACGGTCAATCACCGAATCAATAATCCATTCAAAAATTGAGAAAAATCTCACGCCTACTGTACTGAGGATTGAAAATGAAAGTCACATGCATGGCGGATCAGCGACAGACTCACACTTCAAGCTGACCGTAGTATGCCAATCTTTCAGAGAGCTCTCTCGCGTAAAGCGCCACCAATGTATATATGCGCTTCTATCTGAAGAGTTGAGCAGCGGTATACATGCTTTGGCTTTGCATTTGTATTCGCCGGCCGAATGGGAAAAGCAACAAGGTAATATTCCTGTGTCGCCAGACTGCCAAGGTGGCAGTACAATCGGGAAGGAATAAAAGTTCAGAGGTTTAATAACTATTCATTTTATAATTTCATACACTTCCATTTGCGATGATTCTGTTTTTGGTATGGTCATTCCGCGCATTCAGGTGATCTGAATGCTGAAATATTATGACTTGTGTTATGCTGAATTCGGTCGATATAGACTTGAATTGGCTTTAGTTCTCAATGGCAACTTGAATTTATGTTTATATATATATCAGATAGATGGGCTTATATTTTATTGTTATAAAAGACGGTGAAGAGTAAGTCTAGGGTTCCGGGTAAAAAATCACACGACCAGCGAAATAGGTAGTTATTGTTAGTCTTGCTATGAAGGGTTTACTTAACGATTTTCGCGCACGCAGTTTGCTGGCTCCCGCTGGGCTGCTCACGGTTATTGTCAGCTTAATTGTAGTTTTACAATTTTTAAATCCCACTGACACCACCAATCCCATGCCTGACAAAGATCAGGTTCCTGTGGTTGTGTTTCCGGATTTCACCTCAATACAAAGTGTCGAGTTAAAGAAGCAACAGTTTTTGGATTACTTACAAGGCTTTATTGTTGCGGAAAACTTCGGAATTACAACTCTACGCAAAGAATTAAAATCCTATGCAGATATTTCAAATAGTGGCTTTACCTTTAGCCCTACCGAGAAGCAGTGGGTGTCAGATCTTGCCGATATCTATCGCATAAAATTGGAGCAATTCAACAGCGACAACGACATCATAAATGAGCTTATGCTGCGCATTGACGTCATACCAGTTTCGCTAGCTCTAGCGCAAGCAGCTAATGAGTCTGCATGGGGAACATCCCGATTTGCTCTGGAAGGCAATAATGTATTCGGCCAATGGTGTTATAAAGAAGGGTGCGGAATGGTTCCAGCTGAACGCCGCAAGGGGGCAACACACGAAGTAAAAAGCTTTCAATCGGTGGAAAGCTCGGTTAAAGCCTATTTTTTAAATATTAACAGCCATCCATCCTATCGATATCTAAGAGAAGTGCGGGCAGGCATGCGTCAGCGCCAAGGGGAGCTTGACCCAGTGAGGTTGGCGTATGGGCTGGATCGATATTCGGAACGTGGTGATATTTACGTGGATGAGCTTCAAAACCTAATTATCCAGAATAATCTTCTCTTGAGAGATGACGGTTAGAAACTTCTAGTTTTCCGAATGTATCCATTGAACTGAGTACCAATAGTAGCTGTTAGTTCCTGGATCTGGAGCTGTGCAAATATATCGCCAGCGTCTTCCACTGTATTCCTGATCAGGAACCAGTTCTACCAGTCCTGCTTCTCGATCCAGCCAGTTCATTGGAATAGACTGACTGTTGGCGAAACATGCTATCTGCGAAAAGCTGTAGTTACCGGGGCCAAATTGCAACGTAACAGAGGGGTTCCGAACGGTGACCACTGGAGATTTCGGGCTTACCAGCCTTACGTTAAAAGCCTTGGTATCAAACTTTGTACTGGCCGTGTCCAGGCTCGCGTAAATGCTAGCTAGAGGATAGCGAGGCAGGGCGAGAAAATCTGAATTAAACCCGACTGCTCCGGAATTTTGTGCTAGTCCTATGAAATCAAGTTCTGCAAGCATCAACTTGATTGCCGGATTAAATTCGCCGTAGGGGTAGGCCAAGTACCGATGTGATTGACCGGTTTCTCGGGTAATTGTTTCTTCCGCTACCAGTAATTCGGCGCGCTGCCGCTCTAGCCACTGTTCCTGTCCCTCACCATCGAATCGATTGAGCATATAAGGGTGCTCTACCATATGGTTAGCAACAAGAGCACCGGCTTCGGACATTTCCCTCACCTGTTCCCAGCTCATGTAATTTGCCTGGTTACGATTGAGTGGATCGGAGCTCACGAATAACGCAAACGGAAAATCAAAGGATTGAAGTAGAGGAAAAGCCTCTTCATATATGGATAAATATCCATCATCAAATGTGATAGAAACAGCCCGATCTGGAAGCTGGCGATTGTTTTTTAAATTTTCAATGAGTGAATCTAGCCGAATTACGTTAAATTGATTATCGCGCAAGTATTCAAGGTGTGCTCTGAAATCATCCGGAGAGATGCTAGTTGAGGAAGGTGTATTGGTGGCTACGTGGTGATAAAGAATTATCACGCCATTTTCCGCGGCTAAGCTTTCCCGCGCTATGCTCGTAAGCAGCAACAGAGTTATGAGTAATGCTCTCACAGGCTTTCTCCCCGAGGATACCTTAATGCTACAAATGATACCTCAAATCATCAGGGGCTAGCTGTACCCGAGTCTTCTTAATCATCTGGGCCAAAGGTATAATGCGGCCCCCTAAGTAACAGGCTATAACTGAAACTAATTGGAGAGCAAGATGATTTATCAAGGCAAGGCGTTAACAGTGGATTTGTTGCCATCTCGCGTCGCTCATCTAGTCTTTGATTTGGAAGGATCCTCGGTTAATAAGTTCAACCAGCAGACTTTGGAAGAACTGCAGGCAGCGGTAGCTAAACTTCAAAATACTAATATAAAAGGTGTGATTTTTTCCAGTGCCAAGTCTGCCTTTATTGTGGGAGCTGACATTACTGAATTTATTGCGAAATTCAGCGAATCTGAAGATCAGATAATGGATTGGTTGGAGGGCGGCAACAAAATATTTAATAATATCGAAGACTTACCGGTCCCCACAGTAAGCCTCATAAACGGTTTCGCGCTCGGCGGCGGATTTGAAATGGCAATTTGCACGGACTATCGAATTGGTACTAGCGGCGCAGTGGTGGGCTTCCCAGAGGTTCGGCTTGGTATCCTTCCGGGATTTGGAGGTACCGTGCGCATGCCAAGGTTGATAGGTGCTGATAACGCAAATCAATGGATAAGTAGTGGTTCCCACATTAAGTCTCAACAAGCTTTCGAAGAAGGTTTATTAGATGCAATTGTAGAAGAAGAAAAGTTATTGGAGGCGGCAGTGACTCTCATTCAACAATGCAATGAGGGTAAGTTTGACTATAAAAAAATACGTCAACGCAAAACTTCTGCATTGACCCTTACGCCGATTGAAATGAATGTAGCTTTTGACTCGGCAAAGGGGATGGTGGGCAGAAAGGCAGGTATTCATTATCCAGCGCCAGTTATCGCCATACAAGTGATGAAGAATGCGGCGACTCTGGATAGGGCGGGAGCATTGGAGGCCGAGCACAAGGGCTTTGTAAAGCTTGCCAAGTCTAAGGTTGCGGCCAACTTAGTACAGATGTTTCTCAATGACCAGTTCTTGTCCGGCAAAAGCAAAAAACTTATTGCCAGTGCAATAGAGATCAGACAGGCGGCCGTGCTAGGGGCTGGCATAATGGGTGGTGGTATTGCCTACCAATCAGCATTAAAAGCCATCCCTATCCTTATGAAAGATATTGTTCAGGAAGGAATCGATCTGGGTATGAGTGAGGCGTATAAATTGGCAAATAAACAGGTGTCTCGAGGGAAAATGGATTCCGCCAGGATGGTCAACCTGATTTCCAATATTCAACCTACTTTAACCTATGAGGGTTTTGATAGGGCCGATATTGTGGTGGAAGCCGTTATCGAAAATACAAATTTAAAGAAAAAGGTACTGTTTGAACTTGAGGAACAGGTCCGTAACGACACCATTATCGCTACCAATACTTCGACTATCTCGGTGGATGAACTAGCAATATCTCTTAAACGGCCGGAAAACTTTTGCGGGATGCACTTTTTCAATCCAGTATCAGCTATGCCTCTAGTAGAGGTAATACGTGGTGCCCGCAGCAGTGAGACGACTGTCGCGACTGCTGTCGCTTATGCGAGGAAGATGGGTAAAACGCCGATCGTAGTAAACAACTGCCCCGGATTTCTCGTGAACCGCATTTTGTTCCCCTACTTTGGTGCTTTTTCCCAATTAATTCACGAAGGTGCAGACTTTCGCCAGATTGACAAGGCATTGGAAGCTTTTGGTTGGCCGATGGGTCCGGCGTATCTTCTGGATGTGATCGGAATTGATACCGCCGTTCATTGTCAGGAAGTAATGGCGGCAGGTTTCGAGCGTATGATCATAACATTTGATAGTGCTATCGACAGGCTTTATGAAAGGAAATATTTTGGGCAGAAAACGGGTAAAGGCTTTTATCTTTATGAACCTGACAAACGAGGTAAGCCAAAGAAACTACCAAACCCAGAAGTAGGCTCACTAATAGCTGGAGCTCAGTCTGCTTCAAGCAATTACAGTGATGAGAAAATTATTGAGCAGATGATGTTAGCAATGTGCTTGGAAACGGTGCGATGCCTAGAAGATGGTATCGTTGAAACACCGATCGAAGCGGATATGGGTTTGGTTTTAGGTCTAGGATTCCCGACATTTCGAGGTGGTGCCTTGCGGTATATAGACAGTCTAGGCATTGCTGCTTTCTGTGAAAAGGCGGATAAATATAGTGAGCTTGGTGAAATCTATAAGCCTACCGAAAAAATGCGAGCTAAGGCAGCCGCCGGCGAAACCTACTACGTATAAAGCTAGGGAGAAAAGGATGAATTTGAATGATAGAGATGCGGTGATTGTCGATGGAATAAGGACGCCAATGGCTCGCTCCAAGGAAGGCGCATTCAGGAATGTGCGTGCTGAAGAGCTTTCGGCCCGACTTATCGATATCCTAGTAGAGCGAAATCCATCTGTTAAAGCCGAGGAAATGGAAGATGTTATCTGGGGCTGCGTTAATCAGACTCTTGAACAAGGTTGGAATATTGCGCGAAATGCTGTCTTGATGTCGGTATTACCTCATTCAACTTGTGGTCAGACAGTAAACCGGCTGTGCGGTTCTTCCATGTCGGCTCTGCATACAGCGGCCACCGCAATTCAGAGTGACAATGGTGACCAGTTTATTGTAGGTGGTGTCGAACATATGGGGCACGTAACAATGACACATGGGTTAATACCCAATCCAAAAGCGTCAAAGCATATCGCCAAAGCTTCTTGGATGATGGGAGTAACCGCTGAAGTGCTCGCTAAAATGCACGGTATCAGCCGCGAACTACAGGACGAATTTGCGGTACGCTCGCATAAGCTTGCCGATCAGGCCCGTGGTTCTGGTGGATTTACAGATGAAATAGTGCCAATTGAGGGACACAACGGTGAGGGTTTTAAAACTCTTATAGAGCATGATGAAACTATTCGGGCCGAGACTACCTTGGAAAGTCTTGCTCAATTGCGGCCAGTGTTCGATCCTGCTAATGGAACTGTCACCGCGGGAACCTCCTCTCAGATTTCAGACGGAGCTTCAGCCATGCTGTTGGTTTCGGCTGAAAGAGCGCGGTCGTTGAATCTGAAGATCAGAGCTCGAGTTAGGTCTATGGCTTATGCCGGTGTGGATCCCTCTATTATGGGATATGGTCCTGTTCCTGCATCTCAGAAAGCGCTTAGGAAAGCTGGTTTAACTATAAACGATATCGACTGTGTAGAGTTGAATGAAGCTTTTGCCGCTCAATCGCTTCCGGTGCTGAAAGATCTTGAATTACTAGACGTCGTCGACGACAAAGTAAACCTCAAGGGAGGGGCAATCGCCCTTGGTCATCCTCTTGGTTGTTCTGGTACCCGGATTACAACCACTCTGCTCAATAATATGGAGGAAAAGGATGTGGAGTTGGGCCTTGCCACTATGTGTATCGGGCTAGGTCAGGGTATAGCGACAGTCTTGGAGCGGATTTAATTTCCAGCCTACGGAGATTTGCGTGACTATAAAAAAAGATCAGTTTGAGCTTAACAGGAGCCAAAAAAATCTGCGGCGAGATGTTGGGCGTGCCATTGTTGATTTCAATATGATCGAGGATGATGATTTGGTAATGGTGTGCATTTCTGGGGGAAAAGATTCTTATACCCTTTTAAATATCCTTCAGAGCTTGCAAAAATATGCGCCGATTAAGTTTCGGATTCACGCAGTGAATCTTGACCAGAAACAGCCTGGATTCCCTGAGCATGTATTACCCCAATATTTAGAAGAATTACAAATTGATTACAAAATTATTGAACAAGATACATATTCAATAGTTAAGAAAAAGATACCGGAAGGGAAAACATATTGCGGGCTCTGCTCGAGATTGCGTCGTGGCATTCTGTATAACTACGCTGAATCTTTAGGAGCCGACAAAATTGCTCTGGGTCATCATCGTGACGATATAGTAGAAACACTTTTTCTTAATATGTTTTATGGAGGGAATCTCAGTGCAATGCCTCCAAAGCTGTTGAGTGATGACAAACGTAATATAGTTATTCGGCCACTTGCCTATTGCAAGGAATTGGAGATTGATCGTTATGCCAAACTTATGAACTTTCCGATCATTCCTTGTGACCTGTGTGGAAGCCAAAACCATCTTCAACGACAGTCTATCAAGTCTATGCTACGACAATGGGATAAAAAGAACCCAGGTCGAATAGAGTCAATATTTCGCAGTATTACCAACATTTCCCTCTCCCAGCTGGCAGATGTCGGTCTTTTTCCTTTCCGGGATCTGCATATAGAGCGAGAGTTTAAGCGCCGCCTGGATGTGGCAGAGCTCGTTTAGGTGTTTTACTGTCTACTTGGCGGTCTTAGTGGGATTCTAAGATCACAGTAAATAATGTTAATCCCTTATACCAAACTTTCGGAAGAAGCTCTCAGGGCCATAATTGAGGAATATATTACCCGTGAAGGAACAGAATATGGTGTAACAGAATATACATTTGAACAAAAAATAGAACAAATTCATCAGCAGTTACTGCAAGGAGAGATTAAGATAAACTTTGATACCGAGACAGAAACCTGCAATTTGTTTCCCATTAAGTGACCTCTGAGAGAATACCGGCGAATTTGAATAAAAAAGTAAAGCAAAGGGATGGCGTAGCGCTAAATCAAGAACTAGATGCAACGGGGTTATACTGTCCGGAGCCGGTAATGCTATTGCACAACAAAATTCGAGACTTAAGCCCTGGAGAATTTTTGAAATTAAGGGCCACCGATCCGTCAACAACTCGAGATATTCCAAAGTTTTGTCTTTATCTTGGACATGAATTACTAGAAACCGGGAAAAAAGATGAAGAGTACTTCTACATAATTAAAAAAAAACCTGACTAAAGGATACAGGTCAGTGAGTCATTTGCTAACTCCGGGCCCAGTCTACTTGATAGACGCTTCTATTTATATTTTCAGAGCCCATTTCTCCCCTTACGTCGAGTGCCATGATGAAAATGGAGAAGATTTAAGCGCGTTGTATGGATTCATGAGTTTCCTGTTCCAGTTTATGCGCCGTGTTCAACCTAGTCATGTGGCCATTGCGCACGATGCAAGTTTGTTTTGTGGATTCCGACACAAGCTCTGCGGAAATTATAAGTCGAACCGTGAATTACCCGATGAAAACCTTGAAATGCAGTTAACAGGGTGTAGTGAGTTCTGTTCCATAATAGGGCTGGCATCTTTTGTGAGTAAAGTATACGAAGGAGACGATATTATAGGCACAATTGCGAATAGGGTTCGCGCAGAAAGCGATTGTGATGTCCACATTATTTCGCGCGATAAAGATCTTGTTCAATTGCTACAAAAAGAAGCTGATTGCTTATGGGACTATGGTAACAATCGTAAGCGATTCCGTGCTAACGTCGTAGACGAGTTCGGTATTTTCCCGGAACAGTTTCCAGATTATCTAGGGCTCAGTGGTGATTCGGTCGATTGCATTAGCGGTATTCCAGGGGTTGGGCCGGTAAAAGCTAAGGAGCTATTGAATAGATTTTCATCACTGGAAGCTATCTATGGGAATCTCGATAAAGTAAGAGATTTACCTATCCGCGGGGCTGGGCGCCTAACAGAGTTACTGAGGGAGCACTGTGAACTAGCGAAGCTAAGCAAAGTTCTAGCGACTATTGTTTGCAATGTTGAGGATCCAGAAGAGTCATTTGGCCACGTCGTGTTAGAAGAGTTAAAGCCGGAACAAATGAATAAAGGTTTGTTTGGTGACTTTCTCAAGAATTACAAATTCAGGACGCGAGACCGGGAGCGGCTAATGACTTTAGCTCATCGAGTTAGCAAACAGTAAATTTCCTATGAAGATAGTTGCAGATACCAATTTGTATGGTGTGCAGACGACTTTTGAGAGAATCGGCGAGCTGGTACTTGTTCCGGGACGAG
>Ga0207962_1000105_pt1 | contig 23144 bp, 19 predicted proteins | sample Knorr_S15_td_AAI_FD_185603 | JGI IMG/M metagenome (GOLD analysis project Ga0207962, IMG submission 185603) | Marine microbial communities from Southern Atlantic Ocean transect - Knorr_S15_td_AAIW_ad_750m_LV_A (SPAdes) (version 2) | ecosystem: Environmental > Aquatic > Marine > Oceanic | place... | reverse complement strand
TGGGACTTTTGGCATGCCGTAGGGGAGTTTTTCAGGGATCGGCGCGAACTCCTCGACGGCTGTCCACAGGCGCGAGAAGTCCTTGTTCACGTCTCCGGAGAGGCAGTCGGTGATGTCGCCGGCGAGGTCGGGGTATTTCCCGATGAGGTCGCGGAACGTGAAGTTGGGATGGTAGAAGACGTACACGAGCTTGCGCATGTTCTCGATGCTCACGCGCAACGTGGTGGCGTACCCCTCGAATTGCGCCGGGGAAAAATCATCGGCCTGGATTGCCGCGTGTACCGCGTCGGCCGCCATCACTCCGCTCTTGAGCGCCAGCATGAGGCCGGACGAGAAAACGGGATCGAGAAAACAGAAGGCATCGCCGAGCAGCAGTAAGCCTTCGCAGCCGCAATGCCTCGAGTGAAATGAAAACTCGTTGGTGACGTAGTAGTCCCCGGTGGACTTGCCCGGTGCGAGGTATTCCTCGATCCATTTGTTCTGTGTGACTTCGCGGTGAAAAATATCCTTGGGCGACCTGACGCCGTCGCGCGTGAGGTATTTGCCCTCGGCCACGACGCCGACGCTGACCCGGTCGTCGTGCAGCGGGATGTACCAAAACCAGCCTTTCGCCGGCAGGAACGCCACGGTGGTCGTGCCCTCGTCAATGCCCTTGTCGCGCTTGGCGCCCTTGTAATAGGTCCAAACGGCGACCTTGTTGAGTTCCGGATCGGGCACGCGCCAGCGGTTGCGCGACGCGGCGAACGACTCCTTGCCGGAGCAGTCAAGTGTGATCGGGGCGCGATGCTCGGCCTCGGTGCCGTCTGGCTGCCGCACGCGCACGCCAGTCACCCGATCGCCATCCCGCAGTAGATCGATCACCTTGGTTTCCTCGACGACGTTGGCGCCCTTGTCGCGCGCGTGGTCGAGCAGCATCTGGTCGAACTCGGAGCGCAGCACCTGCCACGTCTGCGCCACGTCGTCGTCGTAGCGTGTGTTGAAGTAAAACGGCTGTGACGCCTTGCCGGTGGTGGAGACGAACTGGACGCTGTGTTTCTTGATGAACGCCGAGGCGCGCATCCGCTCGATCAGGCCAAGCCGCTTGAGCGGTTCGTAGGTGAACGGCAGCAGCGACTCGCCGATGTGGTAGCGCGGGAATTTCTCTCGCTCAATGAGCAGCACATTGTGGCCGTGCTCGGCAAGCAGCGCGGCGGCGCTCGATCCCGACGGACCGGCCCCGATCAGGAGGGCGTCGTACTGTCCGTTGTCGCTCATGCCGGCGGCAGGATTTCCACGATCTCTGCCAGGCGATGCTCGGCGGTGGCGTCGTAAAGAGTGTTGCGCCGGCCGAACAACACGGGCTGCTCGTCGAGGCCGAACAGTCCGCCGATGTGGTCGTCGCACTCGACCCGCAAAAAACCGGAGGGGCGGCTCAAGTGGCCGATCCCGTAATCGTGCAGCAGTTGGCCAAGCGGCGCGCCGGCCCCGGTGATGGCGTCCCTCGCCGGCCCGGGGAATTGGCCAAGGTGAATCTTGATGACACCGTACTCGACCGGACACTGGCTGCGCTTGGCCAGGAGCAGCACCTCGCGATAGTAGGCGTCGCCACCGTTGTGCCTGTGCAGCACTTTGAGGATGATGTCGTCGCCGTGGAACTGGCCAAGCGTGGAGGTCATGTCGCGCTCGTGCACCAACAGCGAGCGGTACGGCTCCGGCAGCGCGGCGCCGTCGACCGGCTCGATGCCCGGCAGCGGGCGCTTGGCCAAGCGGTAAAACTCATCGAGTGGATGGGTCAACACGGTGCCGGTCCCGGCCTCGGCGACGCTGGTTTCAGTGTGGCTCAAGGTGTTATGCGTAGCGGGCGTTTCGGTGTTCGTCCAAAAAAAACTCGTGCAACAGGCGGTCGATCTGCAGCAAGCCTTCGCGGTTCAGCAGCCACTCGTCGCCGTCGAGGGTCGCGAAGCCCCAGTCCTGAAGAGTTCGAAGCGGCTTGGCAAAGCGCTCGGCCGGGTTCACGCCGAACTTGTCGGCGAAGTACGAGAATTTCAGATGGCCAAGCTTCATTTGCAAAATGAACTCGCGGATCAGCCGCTCGTCATCGGTCGGCGTCAGCGCTCGATAAACCGGCAATTCGCCGTTTTGCAGGCTCTCGACGTACGGCGCGAAGTCGTGCTGGTTTTGGTAGTGCGTGCCGCCGATTTGCCCGAACGAGGCCACACCCAACGAGAGCAGGTCGGCGCCGGCCCAAAGCCTGTCGCGATAAACAAAGCCCGTCTTCGACTTATCCTTCACCGCGGTGTAGGCGCTACTGATGACGTAGCCGTCCTGCTCCAGTTCGGCGAACGCCTCGCTGACCCAGCGGCGCTTGGTTTCCCAATCGGCGACCGGCGCGGTGAGTTTGCCCTCGGCCTTCATCTGTTTGTAGATGCCGGTGTTGTACGGCACCTCCATTTGGTAAATCGTCACGCTGTCCGGCGCCATCCCGCGGGTGCGCTCGATGCAGGCCTTCCAGTTTTCCTCGGTCTCATCGACCATGCCGGCGATGAGATCGATGTTGATCTGGGGGAAGCCCAGCCCTTGGGCGAACTCATACGAGCGCCCGATCTCCGCGCCGCGGTGGGCGCGGCCGTTCACCTCGAGAATGTGGTCGTCGAAATTCTCCACGCCGAGGCTCAGCCGCGTGACACCGATCTCGCGCAGCACCTCGAGTTTCTTCTCGCGCAGCGTGCCCGGCTCGCACTCGAACGTGACCTCCTCCACCTCGTCCCACGGCAGCAGCTCCTTCATGCCGTCGGTCAGGTGGCGGAGCTGATCCTCAGAGAGGTACGACGGTGTGCCGCCGCCGAAATACACGAAGTTGGGCTTACGCCCGCCGATGAATGGCTCCTTCGCGTAGAGCCGCATCTCGTCCAGCACCGCGTCGATGTAGTTGCGGATCTCCGACGAGTTCTTGTCCGTGTACACGCGAAAATAGCAGAAGTGGCAGCGTTTGCGGCAGAACGGGATGTGCACGTAGATGCCCAGCGGCGTGTCCGGCTTGGGCGCTTGACCAAGCGCGGCGCGGTAGTCCGGCACGTCCTCCGGTTTCCAGAACGAGAACGGCGGGTAGTTCGAGACAAAGTAGTTGCCGACCGTGGTCTGCTTTTCCAGTGGCGGCGCGGTCTTGTGGGTTTCGGTGGTTGCGGTGTCGCTCATGGCTTGTTCCTTGTCATTCACTTGGCCGGCCCGAATGCATACACCCGCCCGTCCTCTGCACCAATGATCACCACGCCATTGGCCAGGGCCGGCGCGGCGATGATCGGTTCCCCAATCTCGTACGACCAAAGTTTTTTCCCATCCGCCAGCGAGACGATGTACAGGTTGCCGTCGTTCGATCCGACGACGACCTTGCCGTCGGCGACCACCGGCGAACTGTCTACGCTGCCTCGAGTCCGGAACGCCCACAGCCGTTTGCCGCTCTTGCGGTCGAGGCAATGCAGCCGCTTGTCGCGGCAGCCGACCACCACGCGATCCGCCGTCACCGCCGGCGATGAAATGTAGGCGAAGGCCCGGTCCTTGTATTTCCAGGCGATCTTGCCGGCCTTGATGTCGATGCAGAGAAACTCATTCTCGTAGTGGCCTATGTACGCCATGTCATCGACCACCGCCGCCGAACCGACGATGTACGCTTCGGCATCGATCTGTTTTTCCTTTTTGCCCTCGGCTAGCTGGATGACGTGCAGCACGGCATCGCAGCCGCCGAACGCCGTCCGGCCGGAGGACACCGCCGGAGAGCCGTTGATGTAGTTGGCGGTCTCGTAATGCCAGTTGCTCTTGCCGGTTCCGAGGTCGAGTGAGTAGAGGCGGAAGTCGTAGCTGCCAACGATCAGCGCCGGCTTGGCTCCGCCGCCGCTTGGCTGAAACAGGTTGGGCGCGCCGAGCACGCGATCCTCGGTCTCAAACTTCCAGAGCAGTTTCCCGTCCGCAGCCGTGAGCGCGTACACAAACCCGTCCGACGAGCCGAAGTAAACGCGGCCGTTGTGCACCAGCGGCGACGACTCGACGATGTCGTCTGTCGCAAACGCCCACAGCTTTTTGCCGGTCTTGAAATCGAGCGCGTACAGGTGGCCGTCGTCGCAGCCCACGTACACCTTGCCGTCTGCGATGGCCGCCGTGCTGTGGATGCCCTCCTCGGCCTTGAACGTCCAAAGCGGCTTGAGTGAGGTGGCAAGTTTGCTTTTCGAGACGCCGGTGAGCGAGGCCGTGCCCCGGTACATTGGCCAGGCATCGACCGGGGCGGCGTCCACCCCGGCCGCTTGGCCACGCGCTTGGCCAAGCGCCGCCACCAAAGCCAAAGAAGCGATTGAGAAATAATTCATGACAAAAACCGGGCCAACTCCCAAGCCCGCTTGACCAAAAGCCTGCCGAAACTACGAAAACAAGGCAACAAAAAATACCACGTACACGTACTATTTTATTGTACCGCATTTTTGTGAGATGGCGTTTTTTAAGGGAAACGCACTATATTTGGCCTTTTTTTCAATGAAAACGGAAGGTGTCCGCGCGGAGATTTGTGGGCTTAACTCCCGTTTTTTGGCTAATTGTCTGGGCGAAGGGTCAGATGTTGACCTGCTCGGCGTAGTCGTCGGGGGAGAGCAGGTCGTCCAACTCTTTGGGGTTGGTCAGGCGGATTTTGAAGAACCAGCCGTCGCCGTAGGGATCGTCGTTGACGGTGCCTGGCTCGGTGTCGAGGGCGTCGTTGGTGTCGATAATCTCGCCGCTCAGCGGCGCGTAGATGTCGCTGGCGGTCTTGACCGACTCGACCACGGCGCAGGGATCGCCGGCGGTCAGTTCGCGGCCGAGGTCGGGCAACTCGATAAACACCAGCTCGGTCAGTTCCTCCTGGGCGTGGTCGGAGATTCCGATGGTGGCGGTGTCGCCTTCCACGCTCACCCATTCGTGGGAGGTGGCGTACTTCAGGTCGGTCGGTATGTCTGCCATCGCGGCGTTTTTCTACCGAACTCGAGCCTCGGTGGTCAACTCGATTTTTGAAAAATCGGCCGCTTGACCACTTGCGCGGGGAAGCGGCGATTGCGAATCTCAATCTCGATGCCGGTGCCGGACTTGGCGTGGGCGCTCTCGACGTAGCCCAGGCCGATGCCGCAGCCGAGCGACGGGCTTTGTGTGCCGCTGGTCACTTCGCCGATTTCGCGGTCGGTTCCGTCGGCGGAAAAAATTTTGTACTGCTCGCGCGGCGGCGCGCTTTTGCCGGTCATTTTGAATGCGATGCAGCGGCGGGAGACGCCATCCTGTTTTTGCGCCGCGAGCATTTCCCGGCCGGTGAAGCCTGGCTTGTCGAGGGCGACGGCCCAGCCAAGCGCGGCCTCGATCGGCGTGGTGTCGGACGTCAGCTCGTGGCCGTAGAGCGAGTAGCCGGCCTCGGTGCGGAGGGTGTCGCGCGCGCCCAAGCCGGCCGGCAGCAGGCCAAGCGCTTGGCCAAGCGACATGAGCTGATCCCACAACGCCGCCGCGCGCTCGTTGGGTACGACCAGCTCGAAGCCGTCCTCGCCGGTGTAGCCGGTTCGTGACACCCAGGCGGTTGCGCCGCCGAACTCGAGTTCGGCGATCTGGTTTTTCCGCAACTCGACTGCTGAGGGGAAAACGCCGGCGATGATTTCGGCCGCCTTTGGCCCCTGCAACGCCATCGCCGCCAAGCCGCCGGAGCGGTCGCTCATCTCGAGTTGCAGCGACTTGTGCCGGGAGTTGCGCTGGGCCTTGATCCACATCCAGTCGATCTCGAGCCGCGAGGCGTTGACGATGAGCAGGTGGCGCGTGTCGCCGAGCCGGTAGGCGTACAGGTCGTCGATCACGCCGCCGTTGTCTTGGCAGAGCAGCGTGTATTGGCCTTGGCCGGGCTCGAGCTTGGCCAAGTCGTTGGTCAAAAGTTGGTTCAGGAACTTGAGAGCGTCCGGGCCGTCGAACAGGAACTCGCCCATGTGTGAGATGTCGAATAGGCCGGCGGCTTGGCGGACGGCGTGGTGTTCCTGCGCGATACCGGAGTAGAGCACCGGCATTTCCCAGCCGCCAAACTCGACCATCCGCGCGCCAAGCGAGGTGTGGGTGTCAAAAAGGGATGTTCGTTTGAGCTGTGTTCCCTCCATGTCCGGAAGCCGCGAAGTGTAGGCGCTTGGCCAAGCGTACAAAAGCTTTCGCCCGGATTTGGAATATTTTTGGCCGAAAGAATGGATTGCGTTCCAGAGATAAAGTTACACATTGCGGCCTGTTTTGCGTAACAAAGCCAAGAGCAGAGGCGTATTAACAATGTTTATTCGACTGGTTTTTGAACCAGAAAAAACAATGAAAACAATAGCGTTTCTTCCAACAATCGCCACTGGCGCGCTCGTGGCTTCAATCGCGCTGACGACCGGCTGCGGCCAGGCACCCACCGGGAAATCCTCCGGGAATGCTGACCAGCTAGCAGCCCTCGAGAAAGAAATTAGCTCACTCAAGACTAAACTAGCTAAAGCCCAATCGCGCATCGACAGCCTTCGTGCCCAAATCAACAGCGCCGGGCCGGCAGTGGCTGACTATGGCCTTTCAGTACCGGAAATCCTCGAGGAACTGATGGAGATCAAGATGACCTCTGAAAACCGCCGGGCCGTCCAGCGCCGAATCAACTTCCTGCTAGAGAGCTTGGTGGAGCAGGGCGAAGCCTCCGTGCCGCACATTCGCGAGTTCCTCAACAAAATGGAAGACATTGACTTTGTGGTGCAACGCTCCGAGGAGGATGGGGAAGGGAGAGGCCGTGGTCGAGGTGGTCGGGGAGAAGACTTGATGGAACGATTCCGAAATCGAGGAGGGCGCACATCAATGAGTTTTGAGCAAGCGCCATCGCTCCGCATTGGCTTGATTGACATACTAAAAGAGATCGGTGGCAGTAGTGCCGAGGCTGCGTTGGGGGAGATACTCACCAAGACAGCCCGTGGCTTTGAAGTGGCCTATACAGCCAAGACCGTGCGCGACATGATCGGCCCGGATGCCTTCCGCGACGAGGCACTGGAGGCGGCACACGCTTTGCTGAACGATCCAGTGGAGGTGTCCAATCCGAACAGCTACGATCGAAATGCCAAGCGGTATTTGTTCAGCGTGTTGGAAATGTACAACGATCAGACCTTCATCCAATCCGCGCAGGGGTTGTTGGTGCGAGAAGACGGCAAGATTGATGACACGGTGCTCGATTATTTGGATGACGTTGGAAAGGAACGAGCCATGGATGCCATTTATCAGGCGTTTAGCAGTGGCCAAGTGACAGACAGAGGCGACTTGGCTGATTTGACACGCGCCGGCCTCAAGTACACCGGCAGCAATCCGCAGGCGAACCAGATGTTCAAGGACATCATGTCCAGCGACGAGTACGACATGCGAGTCAAGTGGTCTGCGCTGCGCGAGATGGATGACGCAGAAGATGACACCACATTGCAGGTACGCCTTAATCTGATGCAGGGGCTGCAGGCTTCCGGCGACGATGCCACCGACAAGGTCGTGCAAATGTACACCCGTCAAATGGAGGCAAAAATAAACGGAGAGGAATTTGATATGCGTAAGGAAATGCAGAGTTTGGGAACTGACTTTTGGCGTAATACGTTTGGCAGGGGCGAAAGCGGGGACCGCGGGGACCGCGGAGATCGCGGTAGTCGTGGTAACAATCGGGGAGAAAATCGACGGAATCAGCCGACTATAGTTCCTGCTCCCTAATAGTCATTTTTCAGGTTCAGCTTTCAAAACGCCGGAAATCATTCGGCGTTTTTTGTTCATGGAACAGTTGCATTGACCACGAAAAATGTCACTATCGGGCCAGTTTTGTGTAACTGTCCGCACCTACTGAATGTATTGCTAGAAGAGAGTCACTGTTGCTCTAAAGTAGGAATTCAATGAAATCGGCAAAATTGCTCCCAAGGGCAGAAATCGTGATGATTTCGGTTTCGGCTGTTTTGTTTATCGGCTGCGGGAAAGCGCCATCGACGGATGCCCCTGCCGCAAACGCCATCCAGACAGAGGTGCTCAGGAAGGAGGTCGCCTCGCTGAAGATCAAGTTGGCGAACGCCCAGTCGAGACTCGACAGTTTCCGCGAGCAGATCAACGGCGGTGGCGCACCACTCTCCAATGGGGGCATGTCTGTGCCGGAGATTCTCGACGAGCTGATAGAGATCAAGTTGAGCTCCAAGAATCGGCGCAGGGTTCAACGCCGCTTGAGCTACCTGTTCGAGAGCCTGGCGCTCCAGGGCGATGCCGCCGTGCCGCTCATTCGCGAGTTTCTCAACAAGATGGAGGACGTCGATTTTGCGGTGCAACGCGAAGGCGAGAGCGACGAGGAACGCAAACGACGTTACAGCCGTTTCCGGGCCACGCTCAATTTTTCACAGCCGCCGACGCTGCGGATCGGCCTCATCGACATGCTGGCGGAGATCGGCGGCGACCATGCGGAAGCCACTGTTGCAGAGCTGTTCGCTACCACCGGTCGGGGGTTCGAGATCGCCTACGCCGCGAAGACCATCCAGGGCTGGCTCGGCAAGGACGCCTACCGCACCGAGGCGCTGGCCGCCGCGCACGAGTTGTTGCTCGACCCGGTCGAGGCCGTTGGGGGAAACCACTTTGATCGCGTGTCCAAGAACTACCTCTTCATGGTGCTGGACATGTACGACGACCAAACATTCATTCAGTCCGCCCAGGGCATGTTCATCAACGACGACGGGCGGATCGATCGCACCATTCTGGATTACTATGAGGATGTCGGCAAAGTGCGCGCGCTGGACGCCATGGTGCAGGCGTTTCGCAGCGGCCGGGTTCACGAGGATGACATGGACAATCTTGCCGAGGCCGCCTCGAGATACGCCGGCATCAACCCGCAGGCCGACCAGTTGTTCCGCGACATCATGACCGGCGACCAGTACAACATGGAAACCAAGCTGGACGCCATCCGGAGCTTCACCCAAAGCGACGGCGACGCCAGCACACCCGGCGTTCCTCCACATGTGCTGCAGGCGCGGCTGAACCTGGTCAACAATCTTCAGTATGATGAATCCGATCTGATGGGCAAGGGCATGCAACTGCTGGCGCTTCAACTGGAGGCCCAAATCTCCGGCGAGAGGCAGGACGAACGAAAAATGAGGGAGACCGCCTCGCGGCTTTTCAGAGATATGCAGAAGCGCGAGAGCGAGGAACGCAGATCCGGCCAAAGGACGCCCAGCGCGCAGCCGACCATCATTCCCGCGCCCTGAGCCGCGCGAATCCCCTTGCAATCCCATTTCAAACGCCGGAAACCTTCCGGCGTTTTTTTGCGCCTGGCCAAGTGCGGCGCACCGACCCCCCCAGCATGACCCAAGCCGGCATCACCCGTGAGCAGTGGAAACTGATGGGAGTGCTGTCGCTGTTCTGGGCGACGCTGTTTGGCGCGCTGGGCATCTTCTTCCCGTTCTACTCCCTTTATCTCAAGGAGAACCTTGGCTTGAGCGGCCAGCAGGTCGGCCTGGCCATGGGGGTGTTTCACCTGGTCGGCCTCGTTGGCCAACCGGCGTGGGGCTATCTCGCCGACCGCACCGGTGCCCGCAAAACCGTGCTGGTCGTCATCACGCTTGGCATGGCGCTTGGCTTCATCGCGTATTGGTACGTCAAGAGTTACGCCGCGCTGCTGCTGGTCTCGATGCTCTTTGCCGCGTTTTACACCAGCCTCGTCCCGCAGGGGTTGGCGCTGAGCCTTGGCCTGTTATACCGCTCCAGCAACTCGCACTTCGAGTGGGTGCGCTCGATCGGCTCGGTCGGCTTCCTCATCACCTGTTTCGGGTTCCCGATGTTTCTCGACGCAGTTGCCGCCAAGCCGGGAGAAACAGACCTTGGCCTGCAGTTTCCCGTCGCCGCCGGGATCATCCTGCTGACGACCGCCGTCGTGTTTCTCATCCCGAACCAAAAAGCCATCCGCGAGAAGGCCCAACCCGGCGCGTGGCGCGTGCTGGTCGCCGACCGGAAGTTCCGCCGTTTTCTCCTCTACGTGTTCCTTGCCAACTTCATGCTCGACGGGCCGATGTTTCTCTTCCCGATCTTCGTCAAGTCAGTCTCGCCGGAGCAAACGCTTGGCACGCTCAAGTGGCTCTGGCTCATCATGCTGATTCCCGAGATCATCATCATCGCGCTCTCCGGGAATATTCGCCGCCGGATCGGCGTGCGGCTGCTGATGTTCGCCGGCCTGGCCGCCGGCGGCCTGAAGTGGCTGGCGTGCGGATTTTTCGGCGACGTGCCGGTTGTGCTGCACGCCTCAATGCTGCTGCACAGCGTGTATGTGGCCGGGGCGCTGGTAGCCATGCCGCTGTGCGTCAATTATCTCGTCCCGGTGCAACTCCGCTCAACCGGTCAAGGCTTGGCCACGATGATCAGTGCGAGCCTCGGCGGGGGCATCTGCTCGAACTTGGTCGCCGGCTGGCTGATCGATCACGTCGGTCCCGCCGCCCCGCAGATTTACGGCGGCATCGGCGCGATGCTCCTGCTCCTCGTCGCCCCCTTCCTCGTCCCCAAGGTCACCCCGAGGCAGGCCGATTGATCACAACGCCTCGAGCAGGCGGTACAGCTCGGCAGGCGTGTTGTAAAAATGCGGTGAGAGGCGGATGAGTTTCGAGCCGTCGCGCATCACTCGCAGCGAGACGGTCACGCCCGCTTGGCCAAGCCGGGCCTGCAGCGCGGCCATGTCTTCGCCCGGCTTGCTGAACGCCACGATGCCGCTGGCGTTGGCCTCCGGCAAATCGGCGTGCAGCACGTCGCAGCCCTTGGCCAACAGCTCAGGCACGAGCCGCCGCCGCTTGGCCAGGAGATCGGCGGCGATCTTGGCCAGGCCAAGCGCATCGAGCAGTTGCAGCGAGGCGTGGTGCCCGACGATGCCGAGCAGGTTGGCGGTGCCGGCCTCGTAGCGCCGTCCGTCCGGCTTGTAGTCGAGCGTTTCCTGCGCGATGAAATTCGGGCAACTCAAATTATGCCAGCCCTGCACCACCGGCTTGAGCCGATCCTGCATTTCACGCTTCACGTAAAGGATGCCGGCCGAGCACGGGCCGAGCATCCACTTGTGCGCGTCGGCGGCGAGGAAATCCACGTGCTCCACCGGCGTCGGGAACGCGCCCACCGTCTGGATGCCATCGACACAAAACAGGATGCCGCGCGAGCGCAACTCGCGGCCGATCGCGCCGATGTCGATCCGGTAGCCGGACACGTAATGGCACGAGGCCAGTGCCGCCATGCGGGTGCGCGGGTCGATCAGCGCAAACACGTCCTCCGGCTCGATCCGGCCGGGTGCGCCAGGCTCGAGCCGCTTCAACTCGACGCCCTTTTCGGCCAGGGCCATCCACGGGTAAACGTTTGAGGGGTAGTCGTCGCCGTGCACGATGATGTTGTCGCCCGGCTGCCAGTCGATGCCCTGCGCGATGAAGCTCAGGCCAAGCGATGTCGGCCCGACCAGTGCGATCTCGCGCAACTCCGCGCCGAGCAGATTGGCGGCGAGTTGGCGGGTGTCGCGCAACAGGTTTGCCGGCACGAAATCCTCCTGGTCGCCACCGGTGCAGGCGGCGGCGTAATCGCTCACGGCATCGCGCGCGCAGGCTGGCAACGGGCAGACAGCGGCGTGGGCGAGGTAGGCGGTTTCACGGGCGACCGGGAATTCGCGCAGCCGCAGCGCCTCATCAGCTTGGATTTGTTCTATGGTCATCTCGACCTGCAAAACTGAAAAACTCTACTTGATGAGCAGCGAGCAGTCCTTGCGCGAATCCTGGTCGAGGCAGGTGCGCAGGTAGGAGACGATCTGTCCGTGCATCCAGCGACAGCGGTCGCACCAGCGCTGCGCGCCGACGATCTGCTTGACGCAATCCTTCAGCCCGCTGAACTGGATGACATTGGGCGAGCGGCGGAGGTTGGCCCGCACTTCATCGCGGAGTCGCTGAAAGAAAAACAGCTCGAAACCCTGGCCGGTCGTCTCCTTGGCGAGTTGGCAAAGATCCGTTTGCTCGACACGCAGGTTCACCCGCGGATCCTCGTCGAACACCACGTCGAACCCGAACCCCTGGAGCACCTTGCCGAGCGCGCAGGAGAATTGATCGACCGACACGCTGGAGTACTCCTGCTCCTCGCGGAAGTAGTACACCACAGCCTTGAGCGCCTCTTGAATGGTCTGCGGCTCGATGAGGTTGATGGCGTCCCCCAGCAACTCTTCGGTAATGGCCTCGGCCGAGCAGGGGAGCAACTCCCCGGACGACATCCTAAAAACCAGGTAGTTTGATCGTAGCTGTATCATCCCGATCGGCGAATTTCTGAACCGCCTCCAGAAACTCGGCTGCACTGTCGAAGCGCCAGTACACGCTGGCGAACCGGACGTAAGCGACGCCGTCCAGTTGCTTGAGCTTCTCCATCACCTTGCGGCCGATGGCTTTTGAGGGAACTTCGCCGTCAAATTCATCATACAATTCATCCACGACCTCGCGGATCATATGCTCGATCGCCTCGGCGCTGACGGGGCGTTTTTGGCAGGCGATGCTGATGCCCGACTCGAGCTTGTCCCTCGAGAAGCGCTCGCGGGCGCCACCGTCCTTGATCACCATCAGGTTGCCGCGCTCGATCTCCTCGTAGGTGGTGTAGCGCTGGGTGCACTTGAGACATTCGCGGCGGCGACGAATAGCCAGCCCATCCTTGGATGACCGGGAATCAATTACCTTGTCATCAACACAACCGCATTTCGGGCATCGCATAATCTCAAGCCAACACAATCGAATGTAGCCGCCGAAGGAGAGTACACAACATGTAGTGTGTCAATAGCGTAAAATGAGTTTTTTTGCACATCTTGTTCACCCTGTTTTCACACTGTCGGCTGGACACCTTGGCTGTCATGGGGAATCTTCACCGCCCCAATTTGGGATCCTCTTTTTTACTTATGAAATATCTGACTCGATTTGCCTTCATCGCGGCCGGGCTTTTTTTGTGCGCGGCCAACCTTCAAGCCGCTGAAACCAAGCCGCACATCGTCCTGCTCAGCGGCGAGTCGCTCTACGGCTCGGCGACCACGCTGCCCAAGTTTGCCAAGCGGCTGGAACAGCAGCACGGCTATCGCTGCACCACGATTGTTCGCGAGGGGGAACACCGATTCCCGAGCCTCGACGCGCTTGGCCAAGCGGATCTCGTGGTCGTCTTCGCACGCCGAATGCAGCTCCCTGCCGAACAGCTTGGCCAAGTGAAGCGATACGTCGAGTCCGGCAAACCGGTCATCGGCCTGCGCACCGCCAGCCACGCGATCCAAAACTGGCTCGAGTTCGACAAGCTCGTCCTCGGCGGCAATTACCATGGCCACCACAAGAATAATTTGTCCGGCAACGCCTCCGTCGTGCCGGCGACCAAGGGGCACCCGATCCTCAGCGGCGTCGCGGACGAATTCAAAATGGGAGGTTCGCTTTACAAAAACACCCCGTTGGCCAATGCGGCCAAGCCACTGCTCAGCGGCGCGGTCGCGGGCCATCCCGCCGAGCCGGTGGCGTGGACGCACAGCTACAGGGGCAACCGCACCTTTTACACATCGCTTGGGCACGCCGATGATTTCGCCAACCCGAACTTTCACAAGCTCGTCACCAACGCCATCGCCTGGTGCCTCGGCGTCGAGGCCAAGCCAAGCGCCGCCGATATCGCGGCCAAGTACGGCGTCGAAGCCGGCGAGCCGTTCCGCATCGGCGTTGCGCTGTTCGAGAAAATGTGGCGAGACGACAAACTCACGCTGCTCGACGTCCGCACCACGCCCGAGTACCAAGCCGGCCACCTCCCCGGCACCCGGTGGATCGACTGGTTCTCGCCCGCTTTCGCCGACGAGGTGGCCAAGCTCGACAAGGACAAATTCTACCTCGTCTATTGCGCCGGGGGCGTCCGCAGTGCGCGCGCCTGCAAAAAAATGACCGGGATGGGCTTCAAGTATCTTGTCGATCTCGCCCCCGGTTTCAAGGGGTGGAAAGCCGCCGGCAAGGCGATCGAGAAACCGTGACACCCCACGAAGAATCCAACCCGCCCGGCTTGAGCGACGCGTTCGGCGACGAGGCAGAGCCGTTGCCGCTGTTCAAATCCTGGTACGCAGAGGCGGGGCGAACTGACCCGATCAACCCCACGGCGTTTGCCCTGGCAACGGCTGACGCCAGCGGCAAGCCCAGCGTGCGCATGCTCCTGCTCAAGGGCGCCGACGAAAACGGCTTCGCGTTTTACACCAACTTGAACAGCCTCAAAGCCGCTGAGCTGAGGGAGAATCCCCATGCCTCGATGTGCTTCCACTGGAAAAACCTGCGTCGGCAAATCCGCATCAGCGGCCCCGTCACGCCGGTCAGCGACGCGGAGGCAGACGCCTACTTCGCCAGCCGCGATCACGGCAGCCGCGTCGGCGCGTGGGCGTCGCTGCAATCGTCGTCGATGGTTTCCCGCGCCGAGTTGCAGCAACGCCTCGCGGAGTTGCAGGCCGAGTATCCGGAGGGCAGCGAAGTGCCCCGTCCGCCGCATTGGTCCGGTTGGCGTCTGGAACCCGGCGAGGTCGAATTCTGGCTCCACGGCGACGATCGTCTGCACGAGCGGCTGCTTTACAGAAAGACCGCCGACGGCTGGGAACGATCCATCCTTTATCCTTGACCCGTCGCCAACCGAGTCGTCTGAGATTGTCCCCGATGCCAAGCGATGAACAACTGATGCGGGATGCGTTGCGCCTGGCCAGGCGGGCGCGGGGCGAGACGTCGCCCAACCCTCTCGTCGGGGCCGTCCTGGCCAAGCGCGGGAATATCATCGGGCGCGGTTGGCATCGGCGCGCCGGTTTGCCGCACGCCGAGGTCGAGGTGATCGCCGACGCCAAGCGCAAAGGCAACCCGACCAAAGGCGCCACGCTTTACGTCACGCTCGAGCCGTGCTCGACCAGCGGCCGCACGCCACCATGCACACACGCCATCATCAGGGCCGGCGTCTCGCGGGTGGTCGTCGCGGCGACCGATCCCAATCCCGAACATGCCGGCCGCGCCTTTCGGTGGCTCAAGCGCAAAGGCATCGCCGTTGAGCATGGCTTGTTGGCGGAACAGGCCGCCGAAATCAATGTTGCGTTTAACCACTGGATCATCGCCGGGCTGCCGTTCGTGACGGTGAAGGCGGCGATGACGCTCGACGGCAAAATCGCCACCGCCAGCGGCGAGTCGAAATGGATCACCGGCCCGGAGGCGCGACGCGAGGGAATGAAACTTCGGCACGAAGCCGACGCCATTCTCGTCGGCGTCAACACGATCCTCGCCGACAACCCGGGCCTGACGCTGCGCGATGTCCGCCGCCCCAAGGCCGAGTGGCGTGGGCCGGCCCTGCGGCGCATCGTGCTCGATCCGCGAGCGCGCACGCCGCTTGGCTCGTGGGTGTTGGGTGACGAGTTCGCCGAACAAACGACAGTCGTCGTTTCGCGCGATGCCCCGGCCGGGCGCTTGGCCAAGCTGAAGGAGCGTTGCCGCGTGATCACCTGTCCCCTGGCCAAGCGGGGTTTCAATCTCAAGTCGCTGCTCCGCAAACTGGGCCGACAGGACTGCACGCATCTGCTCGTCGAGGGCGGCGGCGAAACGAACGCCGCGTTCATCGAGGCCGGCTTGGCCAGTCGCGTGGCATTTTTTTACGCGCCGAAAATTCTCGGCGGTCGCGACGCCCGGACGGCCGTCGCCGGCGAGGGGCTGCCATTGGCCAAGGGGCTGCAGCTCGAAAAAATCCGCTGGAGAAATCTTGGCCCCGACCTGATGCTCACCGCCCGCGTCGCCGACGCGCAGCCCTGAAAATGTTCACCGGACTCGTCGAGGAAACAGGCAGGATCGAAGCCATCGAACACGGCACCAACGCCGTGACGCTGACGGTCTCGGCGGACGTTTGCCTCGGCGGCACGAACACCGGCGACAGCATCGCCGTGAACGGCTGCTGCCTCACCGCCATCAAGGTGACGAAACGCGGCAAGTCGCGCGGCTTTCAATTCGACCTGCTACGCGAGACGTGGGACGTGACCAACCTCAGCTCGCTGCGCCGAGGCTCGGCGGTCAACCTTGAGCGGGCGTTGGCGCTTGGCCAGCGGATGGGGGGCCACTTCGTCACCGGCCACGTCGATGCGGTTGGCAAGATTCGCAAGTGGGAAAAGCAGGGCAACGACTGGCTGCTCGACGTCGATGCGTCGGCGGCGCTGATGACCGGCTTCGTGCCGAAAGGCTCGGTGGCGATCGACGGCATCAGCCTCACGGTGGCCAAGCTGCGCAAGCGAGGCTTTGCCGTGTGGATCATCCCGCACACGCGACAGATGACCAACCTGCGCACGCGCAAAGTCGGCGACACGGTCAACCTCGAAACCGACCTCCTCGGCAAATACGCGCAACGCCATTCGGAGCGGTAGCTGTTCCGCGGTTTAATCGGCCCTGTTTTTTTGGCGGTAGCGGATGTAGTCGCGGGAGACGCCGAGGAGCCGGGCGGCGGCGGAGACGTTGCCTCCGGCCTGGTCGATGGCTCGCCGGATGAACTCGTCGATGGTCGCTTCCAGCGAAAAACCTTCCCCGGGGAAATCGAAGTTCGGATTGAGTGCGCCGCTCGTCGCCGTTTCGTTAGCCGCCGTTCCCGCCGGGCCGGGGAGCGCGGCGAAGTCCCACTCGTCGCCTTCCTCGAACACGATCGTTCGCTCGAGTTCGTGGCTGAGTTCGCGGACGTTACCCGGCCAGGCGTGGCTGAGCAGCCGCGCCCGGCCCCCGGCGCTGATCGGCTTGGCGGCGACCCGGTGGCGGCGGGATAGCTGCGTGAGCAGTTGCTCGGCCAGCTTCAAAATATCCTGTCCGCGCTCGCGCAGCGGCGGGATGACAAGGCGGAACAAGCTCAGCCGATGGAGCAGGTCGTCGCGGAACTGGCCGTCGGCGACCGCTTGGCCAAGGTCGCGGTTGCTCGCGGCGATGATGCGGACATCGACGTCGATTTCCCTGTTGCCGCCGAGCCGCCGGATGCGTTTGTCCTCGATCGCCTTGAGCACCTTGGCCTGCAGGCCAAGCGGGAGGCTGGCGAGTTCGTCGAGAAACAGCGTGCCGTCCTTGGCCGCCTCGAAGAGGCCCATGCGCGCCGTCTTGGCGTCGGTGAACGCGCCGCGCTCGTGCCCGAACAGCTCCGACTCGGCGAGGCTCTCCGGCAGCGCGGGGCAGTTGACCTCGACGAGCGGCCCGGCGGCGCGCGGGCCGTGGTGATGCAGCCAGCGGGCGATGCTGGTCTTGCCGGTGCCGGTTTCGCCCTCGAGCAACACCGGCGGGAGATCGCGGCCAAGCCGCTCGTCCGCGGCGATGATCTTGTCGAGTTGCCGGCGGAACGGGCCAAGCGCGTCGCCGAAAAACAGGCGGTCGCCGGTGACGGCGGGGTCGTGGCGCTCGTGCTCGGCGAGGCGGGCGGTTTGGCGGCTGGCTCTGGCGCGGTGCAGTACGAGCGGCAACACGGCGGGATCGACCGGTTTGAGGAGGTAATCCTGCGCGCCGTTCTTGATTGCCTCGACCGCGCCCTGCACGCCGCCCTCGGCGGTGCAGACGACGACGGCGGTGTTGGGCGAAAAAACGTTCTCGCTCAACAGGTCGGTGCCAAGGCCGTCCGGCAGGTTGACGTCGAGCAGCGCGAAGTCGAACGGCAGCGACTGGATCATGCGGCGCGCCTCGTCGAGCGTGCCGACGGCGGTCACGTCGGCGTCGTGCTGCTCGAGCGCGGCCGCCACCTGTTTGCGCAGGAGCGGCTCATCCTCGACCACCAGCACGCTGGCACCCTGCAGGGTGGAATCCGTCACGCGCCCAATGTCGGTGAGCGCCGCCCTCGCCGCCACCAAAAAATGAATTGGCAAGCGATGGCAGGAATGGCTGTCCCCAGCGGTCCGGCGTGGGCAAATCGTACTCGTCCCTCCTCTCTCGTACTCGATTGTTTTTCCGATGACGAAGGACGAGGACGAAAACGGACTCGCGCCTGGCCCGGCATTGCGAACTTGCCTGCCGCTTGGCCAAGCGATATTATTTTTGCCTGAATTTTTCCACGGCATGAAACGCAAATGGATCACTATCGGCCTGTTGAGCGTGTTGATCTGCGTGCCGCTGTATCAGCTAGTCAAGGCCCTGGTCGGCCTGAACCGCACCATCGTCATCGCCGGCGGCCCGGAGAAGGGACTGTATCACCCGATCGCACTCAGCCTCTCGAACGTGGTCACTCGGCTTGGCCGCAAGGCCACGGTGCGGACGACTGCGGGGTCGCTGGAGAACCTGAAACTGGTGGCGGAGGGCAAGGTTGACCTGGCGTTGTTCCAGCCGGGCTCGCGCAAAAACCTGAAAGAGTTCGCCCCGACGCTGCTGGAGCAGGAGGCGCAAAAGATTGATCCTGCCGAGCTCGGGCAGGTGGCGTTCATGGCGAATCTTTATTCGCAGCCGCTGCACATTGCCGTGAGGAACGGGAGCGGGATTGAATCGCTGCAGGACTTGAAAGGGAAAGTCGTGAACCTTGGCCCGGAGCTTTCCGCCGACTACCCGATGTCGCGACTACTGCTCCGGAGCCTTGACATGCAACCGGGGGAGAACCATCGCAACATGCCATACACGGAGTTGATCGATGCGTTTGACAGGGATGAGGTGGATGCGGCCTTCATCACGGTCGGCATGCAGGCGGACGTGTTTCAAACGCTGGCACGCACCGGCAAAGTTCGTTTCCTGAGCATCCCGAACAACGAGGCGCTGGCGGCGATGGAGCTGCACCTGTCGCCATTCAAGGTGCCGCGCGGCATTTACCAGTTCGAGGGCGAGGCGGTTCCGGGGGACGACATCCAAACCGTGGCAACCGGTGCGCATCTCATCACGCGCAGCGATGTCGAAAGCGGCTTTGTGGAAAGAATCACCCAGGAAATTCTCAAGACGCCGTTTCAAAAGGAAAACCGGCTGGGCGAGTTGTTCGAGCAGGGCAAACCGTTCGCCAGCTCCCGCCCGTTTTTTCCCGTTCACGAGGGGGCCAAGTGGGTTTACGAGCCGGACACCCGGACATTCATCAAGCCCGCGTTGGTCGATATGTGGGAGAGCATGCGCTCGTTTTTTGTGTCGATTATCGTCGCGGGATTCCTCGGTTTTCAGTGGTATCAAAAGAGAAAAGACCGGACCAAGGAGACCCGGCTCGACCATTACATCCGCGGGGTGATCGATATTGAGCGGCAACAGATGACTCTCGACACCGAAAAAAAGGGGAACGACATGGAAAAGCTACAAAGGTTGCAGGATCAACTCACGAACCTGCGGCAGGAGTGTTTTAAGGATTTCTCCGGGCATCAACTACAGGAGGAGCCGGGCACCGACTGCCTCCTTGAGTTGTGCGCCTCGTTGAGCGAGAAGCTCAACGCCAAGATGACCCGCCTCCGGCTGGGCGGCGAGATCGCGAATCTGGCCAGGGCGATCGAGGAGAAAAAGTAACGCGGAGGGGTTACTCCTCGCGCTCCTCTTCACGTTCCTCTTCACGTTCCTCTTCACGTTCCTCCTCACGTTCGCGTCCCTCCCGCTCCTCGCGTTTGCGTTCCCCGCCGCGGCGGCGTTCCTGGAAGGCGTGTTCGAGTTCCTCGAGCTGCTCCGTGAGTTCGCCAAGGTGAGCCTTCACTTCGCCGGCGCGATCGTCGAGCTTGTGGCGTTTTGCCTGGGCCTCTTCACCGTCGCCCTCGGTCTGCTTGGCTGCGACCGTCAATTCCTCGAGGTGCTCGATCGCCTCGCGGCGCTTGGCCTGCAGTTGCTCGAAATGCGCCCGCAATTCAGCCTGGGCATGCTCCCGCTCGCCGAGACCCTCACGGCCGGGGCGTTCCTGTTGTTTCAGGTGTGCGCGGATTTCATTGGCTTGGCGTTCCAATTGATCGGCGCGGTCGTGCTTGCCGGCACCGCGCAGTTCCTCAATCTGCCGCTCGAGATGGTGCAGGCGCTCCCTGAAGCCCTCAGCGGTGTGTTGTTGCTCCCGTTCCTCGCCGCGGTGCTGCTCCTCGCCGTGCTCGCGGGGATGATGGGCCAGCTCTGCGGCCATATGGTGGAGTTTCTCCCGCGTCTCACGGCGCAACTGTTCTAGTCGTTCCTGTGTCATGTGCGCTCTGCGTAGGTGCTGCTCCAACTCGGCGCGTTCCTCTTCGCCCCGCGCCGTCTCGGCTTCCACCTCCAGATTGACTCGCTCCAGTTCCAGTTGATGGGTGCGCCTGGTCAGTTCCTTAAATTTCTCAAGCAGCGCCTCAACCTCAATCTGAACCAGATCGGTCTCGATTTGGCGTGCCAAGTCGCGGTGCGGCTCGGCCTTGGTCAAGCCGGTTCCGCAGGAAAGCAGGGTGGCCAAGGCCAGCCCGGCGACGATGGTGGGGGATGTTTGTTTTTTCATTGTTTTACTGGGTAAATTTGACAGTGAAGGCGGAACTTACATCTGTCCCCATGGCCACGCAACGGGTTATTTTGCGCTTGGCCAAGCGCGTGTGCCGTCAGCAAATCGCAGCCGCTTGGCCAAGCTTGGCGCGGTGTTTCCAGAGTTGGCGCGGCTTGAAAATGCCGAGTGGGGTGATGATACCGGTGATTAGTTCCGGCGGCGTAACGTCGAAGGCCGGGTTGCGCGCGCTGCTGCCGGGATTGGCCAGACGCACCTGCTGCCGACGGCCGCTCGGCGTCACGCCCCAAGCGCTAAGCACCTCGTCCCCGGCGCGCTCCTCGATCGGGATGGCCTGGCCGGACTCGAGTTCCCAGTCGATGGTCGAGAGCGGGATGGCGACGTAAAACGGGATGCCGTGCCGCTTGGCCAGGACGGCCTTGGTGTAGGTGCCGATCTTGTTGGCCACCTCGCCGGTGCGGCCCAGCGTGCGGTCGCTGCCGGTGATGACGAGGTCGATCTCGCCGCGCTGCATCAAATGACCGGCGGCGTTGTCGGCGATGATGTCGTGCGCGATGCCCTGCTGCGCCAGTTCCCAAGCGGTGAGGATGGCGCCCTGCGAGCGCGGCCGTGTCTCGTCACAAAAAACATGGAACGATTTGCCATTGGCCTGTGCGGCGTACATCGGTGCGGTGGCGGAGCCGACGTCCACGAACGCCAGCCAGCCGGCGTTGCAGTGGGTCAGCACGCGAGCGCCCTCGCGGATGAGCGGTTCGCCGTGTTGGCCAAGCGCTTTGCAGTGGGCGACGTCATCCTCGGCGAATTGTTCGGCGGCGGCCAGGGCCTGCTGCTGCCGCCCGGCAACGGTGTCGCCGGTCATTTGCGCCAGCATGCCGCGCATGGCGTTGAGCGGATCGACGGCGGTGGGGCGCGCCTCGGCGAGCGTGTGGTGCACCTTGGCCAAGTGCCGCTCGAACGCCTTGAGTCCACCCCTGCGAAAAGCCCGTGCGCCCTGCGCGAGCCCGTAAGCCGCCGCAGCGCCGATCGCGCCCGCGCCGCGAACGATCATGTCGGTGATGGCCCGGGCGGTTTCGCGGTAGTCGGCGGTGGAGACGACTTTGAATTTATGCGGGAGCAGCCGCTGCTCGATGAGCCGGACGCGGTTGCGCGCCTTGTCAAACCAGACCGTCCGGTAATGCCGGGACTTGCCCTGGTGGGTGACATTCATGGCGCGGAGCGCGGGTCAGTGGCTACTGAACTTGACCTCCAGTTGGCGCCGAATCCGCTGATAGCGCGGGTCGGTGCGGACGTTGTTGAGGTCGGGGTCGGTGTCCATCCACTGGGAGTCGTCGTAGCCGAGGTGGACGGCCTTGATGAGCGCGGTGATGGACTCGTCGATTCGATCGGTGAGCGAGTAGCTGCAGGCGAGATTGTAATAGACCATCGAGTCCTCAGGGAGAAGCCGGGACAAGTGCTCATCGACGGTCAGCCCGTCGTGGAAGCGGTCGCGCTTCGTGTAGTTGTCCCCGAGCAACTGGAGCGCCTCAACATACTGGGGGTCACGCTTGGTGAGACCCTCCAAAAAGGCGATCTCGACGTCCAGGTCCCGTTTCTCCTTGTTCGAAAGTGGTTGTCTTGCAGTTGAATCCTCCAACATGAAGCGCGACTTTTATCGCCGGCACATCGGGTCAAGTCAAGCCGTTCGCCACAAAAAACAGCAGATTCAACAAGCCGATGAATCCAGCCGGCCGCGCCTGCTCAGGCGAATCATTTTTCTCCCCGCCGATGCAGTGCCTTGTGCGTGGGGAAATCTTTGTGGTAACGCTTCAGCAGCGCGGCCTCGTCGTTTTTTACGAGATAGATTTTGCCCGTGATATCCAACGTCTCGCCCGGCGCGAGGCCGCCCAGCCGGAAGTCGCTGTGCAGACAGCGGATCACGCCCTGGAACAATTCCTGATACGGCTCGAACGCGGTGGCAAAGATCATCGAGCCGTCGCCGCTGAAGCAGCCGATCAGCCCGTTGCCCGGCACAGCGGGGTGCAGCGGGCGCGGGTTGACATCGGCGCGCGGCACGCCCGGCCCGGCCCAAACCTGCCCGGGGATGTAGCGCGCCTCGGTCGCCCAGCCCTGCGTCGGCATCATCGCCCGCTTGCCGTCGAGATAGACAAAGCTCTTTTTGATGTAGGCGTATTTGTCGGCGGTCGCGTCCGCGCCGGTGCCGGTGAATTTGCCGACGCGAATGCACGGCTGAGCCCAGTGCGCCTCGGAGCGCTTGTTTGTGGGGTTGTGCGCGGTGAGCCGAAAATCGACCTCGTCGTGTGAGGCGGTGATGACGTGCTCGACCGTCACGCCATCGTTCACGTCGCAGTGCAACCGAATCTGCGAGCCGTCGTTGCTGCGCGAAATCAGGCGCGTCTTGTGGCCGACGACGGTGTGTTGCCCCCAGTTGGTTGTCTGCGAGTTGTCCCGGCAATACGCCTCGAGATAGTGGATTTTCATCTCGCCGCCGGGCAGATGCGCGCCGCTGATCGTCAGCATGTTTTTGGCCCAGTGCAGCTTCAGCTTGGCCGGCTCGGCCGCCTGGCCAAGCGCCGCCGCGCACACGATCGGAAGGATGGAGAGAATCAATTTCATGGATCGGACGGCCGCAGCGTCGGCCTGTGGCGTGGCGCTGTCAACGGCAATGCGCTTGCGCCCGGGCGCGCTGCCGGTGAATACTGCCGCACCCATGGGTGAACCGGTCAACGTTCCGCTGCTCGATCTAAGCG
>Ga0207962_1000099_pt1 | contig 23690 bp, 17 predicted proteins | sample Knorr_S15_td_AAI_FD_185603 | JGI IMG/M metagenome (GOLD analysis project Ga0207962, IMG submission 185603) | Marine microbial communities from Southern Atlantic Ocean transect - Knorr_S15_td_AAIW_ad_750m_LV_A (SPAdes) (version 2) | ecosystem: Environmental > Aquatic > Marine > Oceanic | place... | reverse complement strand
TCTTCGAGCATCGCACGCGGTCCTATGTCGGTGTGGAGCCAGGAGCGGATGGCCATCCCGGGCCCTATGCATTCATCACCGTTCCCACAGCGTTGTATAACCTTGATCTTGATATTGGAGAGACCGTCGACGTTGCCGCACAGCACCCCGATGTAGTGAACAGGCTCGACGAGATCGGGGAGGTAGCACGGTCCACTTTGGGGGATCGATTGACCGGGAGAATAGGCTCGGAAGTTCGGCCTCCAGGGCGGCGGAGCCTCGGGCGGCCTGATTCCGTGGACCACCTCGCGGCTAGAGCGGTAGTTGTGACCAGCACGCCCTCCCACTCCAGTTATCCAGTTGACGCCGGTGTGTTGGTGGACGGGTTGCTTGGGAGTGCTGATTTCCGTGACGGGCGCTGGGTTGCCGTCCAGGGTGCAGACTTCCAGGCCACTCTAGATCTGGAGGCCTCGGTCGAAGTGACCCGGATTAGTCTCGACTGTCTACAGGTGCAAAGTGCATGGATCATGCTTCCACGCTTGGTAGAGTTCAGTGTGTCAGATAATGGATCGAGCTGGATGGATCTGGAGTCGGTTCCGACCTCAGTAGAGCCTGATCCAAGCGTTATTGCCCATCGCCTGTCCTCTTCGATCGAAGGCGTAGCTGCTCGCTATGTCCGCGTCACAGCGCGGAATCACTCTCAACTCCCTGATTGGCATGTCGGCGCTGGAGGAGAAGCGTGGATCTTCATCGACGAGATCATCGTTGAGGGGACGCCCTTGACCGCCTGAGCGGTGTCGCGGCTTCCGTCCGCGACACCGGCTCCTTTATTTGTGCGGATCGTTGGTCCCTGATCTACGATCCGGGTGTAGTCGATCTATTCGCTTCCTTCAGCGTGTTTTTGGTTGTTCGACCTGCAGTTGGAGGAGATTGGCGTTCCATTCGTCGTCACCGAGCAGGTGTTTAACGAAGTACTCGGCACGTAGCCAGAACCAGTAGTCGCCCATATCACCGTAGCCGTGACGCTGGCCGGGGAACATGAAGAAGTCGAAGCGCTTATTGGCACGGATCAGTGCTTCGGCCATACGGAACGTACCGGCGTGGTGCACGTTGTTGTCGACGTCACCGGTCGTCAGGAGTAGATGTCCTTTCAGGTTTGCCGCGAGATCGGAGTTCTTCTCGATATCGAACTCGAAGCTGACGTTGCCTTCGTCGTCGATAACTTCCTGAACACCGTGATGTGTTTCCGACCAGTTACGGTTATAGACGTCGTTGTTGTGGTTACCGGACGACGACACCGCAGCCTTGAAGAAGTCAGGGTAGACAAGCATCGCAGCCGTAGACATGAAGCCACCGCCTGAGTGTCCGTAAATACCGACCCTGTCGAGGTCGATGAAGTCGTGGCGATCGCCGAGTTGTTCGAGTACAGCCTTCTTATCAGCCAGTCCGTAGTCACGCAGATCTCCATACCCGTAGTTGTGGTACCACTTGGAACGGTCTGGGTTACCACCGCGGTTGCCGAGCGTAACGACGATAAAGCCGAACTGAGCGAGTGCCTGCTCAGACGCATTCGTCGAGAAAAACTTCGAGACTGACTCGGTCTGAGGACCTGGGTACACATAGGCGACGATCGGGTACTTCTTGCTCGGATCGAAGTCGTACGGCTTATACATCACCCCATACATGTCGGTCACGCCGTCGTCAGCTTCAGCCTTGAACAGTTCTGGGAACTGGTAGCCGGCTTCGGTAAGTGCACTGAAGTCTGCGGTCTCAAGATCGAGGATTTTCTCTCCCGAAGCACTGAACAATGCCGAAGCCGGAGTGGTGTTAACCCGAGAATAGCTTTCTACGAAGAACCTGCTCGACTCACCCATGGTCACACGGTGGTCGAAGTCGCCGGGGTTGAGAAGCGTCAGCCCTGAACCGTCGAGGTTCACACGATAGAGATGCTGGTAGTAGGGATCTTCGCCGGACTCACGTCCCTGGCCGAGCAGGAACACGTAGCCACGCTCGTTGTCGACACCAGCGATCCCGTCAACGTGCCATGGTCCCTCGGTGACACGGTTCTTTAGCGTACCATCCGAACCATACCGGTAAATGTGCGCCCAACCATCACGCTCCGACCACCACAGAAGGTCACCGTTGTCGAGTTTCTCGACGTTGCGCGTCTCCATGTAGGTGTTGAGCCGATCCTCGATAATGGTTTGTACTTCTCCGGTCGCGGCATTCGCGATCATCACATCCGTTCTCTTCCGGTCGCGCGAGGTTCTGGTGAACCAGAGTTCGTCGGAGTTATCAGAGAGCCAGACTTGTTGTCTCGGTTCATCGGAGTCGGGATAGACGAACTGACGGTCAGTTGTGACTGACATCATCTGATCTTGCCACGGATCGTCTTCGACCTGGACCATATTGCGTGCGGCGAGATCATAGATCAGGAGTTCGCTCTGGGTGACATTTTCCTCACCCGGCATGTCGTACTTATAGGTCTCGAGCTCGGGACGCTTGTTACCCACGGCGTGCACGACCCAAAGATCGCCGACCTCACGTTGGTCTCGGCGCACGAGCGCGAACTTCTGTGAGTCCTTTGACCATACGACCCCGGCCCGTTTGCGGTCGTCCATGTTCTCTTCATAGGTCACATTGGTCTCGCCCCGACCTCCCGAGCCCCCGTAGGCGTAGAACTCCTCACCGTCCGTTGTCAGTTGGATCTCTTCAACTTCAACATCTTCTTCAGCCTCATCGGCCTCATCACCGCTTTCACCTCTACGTGCGTCTAGGATCAACTCATAATCGGATCCGCTGATCATCCAGAGGTTGTAGTTACGCGCGAACACGACTGTCTCGCCGTCCGGTGACACGTTCGCCCAACCCGGGTGGTTGTTCGGCGACTCGTAGTCCTCCAGCTCACGCAGTGTCTGTGTCCCCACGTCGTACTCGAAGTGGTACATCTTCTTCTCGCTGCGTTCCTGCTGGCCGGTATCCTCTTCTTCTTCTTCCTCAGTATCGACCTCCTCTTCTTCGTCGATATCTTCATCCTGAGAGGATTCCACGTCGAACTGCAGTGTGTTCGCGTCGATGAAGCGGATGTTACGGATCGGCAGGTGCTGTCCGTCCCATGGATCGAGCGTGATGCGTGTGAGTTCAGCTGCTATGCGGTCGTTGTCAAAGAGCTGACTTTTCGTGCCACGCACTGGATCCACGATATTGTAGAACGTTCCGTTGGAGTTCTCCCACTCGTACCAGAACCGCTCGCTTCCCTCAATCCAGCTCGGAGAGACCGTCGTGCTGTGTACCATCTCCTGGATTTTGTAGGGCGCGAAGCGAGCTGCCAGATCGAAGTTCGCTGATCCCGGACCACCCACGACGCCGCCACCGCGTCCCCCGAGTCGTATCTCGCGTATCTCGACGTTTGCCTGCTGAGCCGACAGCTGGGCAACACCACCCAGGATGACCAGCACCGCAAGCAGCGTGAGAGATGTGATGTAGGAGCGGAAGTTATTGAGTATTGCGTTCATCGGATCATTCTCCAGATCGTTGATCAGTCAGACAAACCAAGAGGCACCGCCAAAGCACTGGGGTCAATGCCAAGCCATACCTCTCCATCAGATATCGGCTGACGTTACATCCAGCCTTGACACGTGCTACGAACCGGGGCGACGGTGCGACTGTCATTTACTTCCTCCGGAGCAATGCTGTGAAGCGAAGTACACATCTGCTGTCCTATCTAGTGTTCACAGGTTTATTGATTTCCCCACCCGTCGAGACACAGGAGATCGCGAACGCATATCGACAAGCGGCTGACCGTCTGATCGATGCCCTCACTGAGAATCACGATGCCTACGAGAGACTGACGGAACTGGTTGATCGCTTTGGGCATCGGGTTTCCGGCTCTGTGGCACTTGAGCAGGCGATCGATTGGATCATGGAAGAGATGCAGACTGATGGGCTCGAGAACGTCAGTGGAGAGACCGTCATGGTGCCGCATTGGGTTCGGGGAGACGAGTCTCTACAGATGGTGCTCCCACGACCGAGGAACCTTCCAATGCTCGGTCTCGGAGGGAGTATCGCAACACCGCCCGGTGGAATCCGTGCAGAACTGATGGTGGTGAGCAGCTTTGAGGAACTAGAGCGGCGGGCGGAAGAGGCTGGGGGTCGCATCGTTTTGTTTGATGTTCCGTTCACCAACTACGGCCAGACTGTCGCTTACCGAACAGGTGGTGCTTCAGCCGCGGCACGTGCGGGTGCAGTGGCCAGCTTGATCCGATCTGTCACGCCGTATTCTCAGCAGACGCCACACACGGGCCAGATGCGCTATGAGGAAGGCACCCCACCCATCGCACATGCGGCAATCACAGTCGAGGATGCTGAGCTTCTGCACCGGATGGTTGATCGCGGAGAGCGTGTCGAGTTGCTGCTTGAGATGAATGCTCAGATGCTGCCGGACACTCCCTCACGAAATGTTATGGGCGAGCTTGTTGGAACCGAATACCCAGACGAAGTGGTGGTGCTCGGTGGTCATATCGACTCATGGGATGTCGGGCAGGGTGCCATGGATGATGCTGGTGGAGTCGTTGCCGCCTGGGAGGCAGTCCGGCTAATGAAGGAACTCGGGTTAAGGCCTCGACGAACGGTTCGCGTTGTCGGATGGACCAGCGAGGAAAACGGTGGTCCGGGTGGTAGAGCGTATGCCGCAGCTCATGCTGATGAATACCATGTACTAGCCATGGAGTCCGATGGAGGGGTTTTCGAGCCGCAAGGATTTGGATTCACTGGTTCGGAAGAGGCATTCGAGATGATCACAGAGATCGGAACGTTGCTCACTCGTATTCACTCAGGGGTCATAAGCCGGGGCGGTGGCGGTGCAGATATTACTCCACTCATGGACACAGGCGTGCCTGGTATGGGTTTGCAGGTCGACGGAACACGGTATTTCTGGTACCACCACTCCGACGCAGACACGATTGACAAGCTCGACCCAGATGAGGTAGCACGCTGTGCAGCGACCATGGCCGTGATGGCGTACGTGGTTGCGGACATGCCGGAGCGGCTGCCGCGATGACACTGCGCGAGGTAAACTAGAGACAACAATTGGAGAGATCTGGAATGCCCAAAACAAGGCACTCGCTTGTCGAGCGTATGATTGGTGCGATGTCCCTTAACATCGACGTGTTTGAGGAAGTGGAACACGACGAAGACGCTACCGGTCAGGCCGCGACGGTCGTACTCATGGTCGCGATCGCGAGTGGCATAGGTTCATCGGGCTTTGGGTTATATGGCACCGCGGTGAGCTCGGTAGGAGCACTGATCGATTGGGTCGTCTGGGCTGGGATCTGTTACGTGGTTGGGGATCAACTCTTCGGTGGTAGGGCCACGTGGGGTGAACTTTTGCGCACGCTCGGATTTGCGCAGGCACCTGGAGTGTTCTTGCTCCTAGTTCTTATTCCAATACTGCACGATCCCATTATCGTGATAGTCCTGCTATGGAGCGCCGTCGCAAGCTTCATAGCGGTGCGTCAGGGGCTTGATATAGGGAACCTAAAGACACTATTCACGATTATCTTGGCGACAGGTGTCATTGGGTTCATAGAATGGATCCAACAAGTGCGAATACTTAGCGATCTCCCTTGACTCCCTTCTAGAGTAGATCTCCGATGGAATTTGGATGGAATCCATCGATGTGGGCTTCACCCGTTCCATTTGGCCTGGGGCATGAGAAGCCGAATCACTTCCGAGACATGGCGCGTACATGGTGGAAGAACCGGGATCAACTCGAATACGCCACACGAATCCTGAAGGATGGGGTGTGCGACGGATGTGCTTTAGGCACGACTGGCATCCACGATTTCACGCTTGACGGAGTGCATCTGTGTTCGATCCGGCTGGAACTCCTACGTCTGAACACGATGGGCGCGCTTGACCCTAAGCATCTCAACGAGGTGGATTCGCTCGCTGAGTTTACAGGCGAAGACTTGAGAGAACTCGGTCGTATCCCGTTCCCCATGGTACGGCGCAAGGGAGATGCCGGCTTTACTCGGCTCGACTGGGATGATGCGCTCGACCTCATCGCGGACCGGATCCGGGAGCTCGATCCTCAGAGACTCGCTTTCTATCTGACGTCTCGTGGAATAACCAACGAGGTCTACTATGGTGCTCAGAAAGTTGCTCGGTTCTTGGGTACGAACAACATCGACAATTCGGCTCGCGTCTGTCATGCGCCGAGCACCACAGCACTAAAGCGTTCAATCGGATACGCCGCTTCGACGTGCTCCTACAGTGACTGGATCGGGACGGATCTGCTTGTCTTCTTCGGGTCACATGTAGCGAACAACCAGCCTGTGGCCACGAAGTACATGTATCGGGCTAAGGAAAAAGGCACTCGTATAGTAGTCGTAAACTCGTTCCGTGAGCCTGCTATGGAGCGCTACTGGATCCCGTCGATCTTCGACAGTGCGCTCTTCGGTTCCAAGCTTGCAGACGAATTTTTCCAGGTACATCAGGGTGGGGACATCGCGTTCCTTAATGGCGTACTAAAGCACCTGATTGCGCTTGGAGCGACTGACCGGGAGTTCATTGAACAGCAGACCTTCGGGTTCGATGCTCTGCGAGCGTCGCTTGAAAATCAGTCTTGGGAAGACTTGGAACGGTTTAGCGGAGTTGATCGGAGTGACATGCTGGCTTTCGCAGAAACTGTTGCTGCTGCCCGCAGCGCCGTCTTCATTTGGAGCATGGGGATCACGCAGCACCGCTTCGGCGTCGACAACGTCCAGGCAATCGTAAATCTTGCCTTATCGGGTGGTTTCCTCGGTCGAGAAAAGTGCGGACTCATGCCGATTCGCGGGCATAGTGGTGTCCAGGGTGGTGCGGAAGTCGGAGCTGTGCCCTGGTCGTTTCCAGGAGGTAGGGAGGTTGATGAGTACGGTGCATCTGAAATGTCTGAGTTATGGGGCTTTGATGTACCTGATTGGCGCGGACTCTCAGCGGTAGAAACGGTGCACGCTGCTCACCGAGGCAAGATCGACGTGCTGTGGGCGATTGGGGGAGATTATCTGGGTACACTTCCAGATCCGGGGTACTGTCGAGAGGCTCTCGGTCGTGTCCCACTCCGGGTCCACCAGGATATCGTTCTTGCTCATCAGATGTTTGTGGAGCCCTGTGATACGGTGGTGCTCCTGCCGGCGACGACTAGGTATGAACAACCCGGCGGAGGTACTGAGACCGCGACTGAGCGCCGAATCTATTTCTCCCCTGAGATTCCGGGTCCTCGCGTCGCCGAGGCACGCTCTGAATGGGAGGTACTCGTTGATCTTGCCTCCAGAGTTGATCCAGAACGCGCGCAACTGTTGAACCTTACTGATGGTCCAGCAGTCCGCCGGGACATTGCCCGTGCCGTGCCATTCTACGCTGGTATCGAAGATCTTCGTGGTGCTGGGGATCAAGTCCAGTGGGGTGGCCCCCGGCTGTGTGAAGGTGGGAGAACCGCCTTACCTGATGGCCGGTCCCACTTTCATTCTGTGCAGCCTCCTGAGCTCAACATCCCTGAGGGTTACTTCCACTTAAGTACCCGGCGGGGAAAGCAGTTCAACTCCATGGTCCAGGCCGAGGTAGATCCCCTCACAGGTGGCCACCGCGATGATGTGTTCATGGCGGCGTCTGATGCTGAGCGGTTGGGTCTGTCCGATGGGGATCCAGTGACACTCCGTTCTGATATTGGGATGGTTAGCGGGCGGTGCCGCATCGCACCGATGAAGGAGCGTAACCTCCAGATGTTTTGGCCTGAGGCGAATCCGCTGATTCCCAGGGATGTTGTGGAACCCCAGTGTGGTATTCCTGACTTTACAGCGGTTGTCGAAGTTGTTGCTCGCCCATTAAGCGGGGCTACCGAACGATGATCGGTAAAGCCAGTCCTACCCGGATGGTTCGGGTTACTCGCCACCGTGATGGTCTAATTCGGCGTGAAAAAGATAGTCTCTCCGTTGAAGAGCCACTTGAGATTCGCGTCGCCTGGGGAGACCTCGAGACAAGGACGGTCGAAGCGCTCGCAGTCACGATGAGGACACCCGGAGAAGATTTTGAGTTGGTTGCCGGATTCCTCTTGGGAGAAGGGATCGTCAACTCTGCGGACGAACTTGAAGAACTCACCTACTGCAGAGGACAAGAGACCCAAGAATATAACATCGTAGAAGCACGCCTCCGTCCTGGTGTACGCTTCGACCTTGAGCGGTTACGGAGAAACGTATTCACATCCTCCAGCTGTGGTGTTTGCGGGAAGGCTTCGTTGGAAGCCGTGGCATTTTCTGGCTGCACTGACCTTGAGGATGAGCTTCGTGTGGAGGGGGCGCTTCTGCCGGGCCTGCCAGACACACTCCTCGAGGGGCAGGGTGTCTTTGCTCGCACAGGCGGGCTGCACGCTGCTGGTCTTTTTGGAGCCGATGGCGAACTCCATGCACTGTATGAGGATGTCGGTCGACACAATGCAGTCGACAAGGTTCTTGGACGGACGCTCTTAGACGGAAAACTTCCTGCGGATGATCGTATCCTAGTCGTAAGCGGTCGTGCGTCGTTTGAAATTGTGCAAAAGGCGTTAATGGCGCGGGTGCCAGTCCTGGTTGCCGTGGGTGCCCCATCGAGCTTGGCGGTAGATCTATCGGAGGAGTTCGGTCAGACACTCGTGGGATTCGCACGGGGTGATGGCTTCAACGTGTACTGCGGAAACGCGAGACTCATCTGATGGCCACAGCCCGACTCCTCGGAGCGGTCTTGGCAGGTGGTCGAAGTCGCCGGTACGGAGGTGACAAGTCAAATGCACTAGTGGGAGGGCGGCTTCTGATTGAGAGGGCGATTGCAGCCCTCGAACAAGTGGTACAAGACGTGGTTGTAGTAACGTCGCGTCAGCTTCCCGATGGTGTCGTCACTCCTTGTATCCCGGATCGGTTTGTCGACGCGGGCCCCCTTGGTGGTCTTCATGCAGCGCTCCACACCGCAGTGGAATACGGAAGCTCCGGCGTGCTCTTACTTGCCTGTGACATGCCGTTGATTACTCCCGAAGTTCTGCGTGCTGTCGCAGTCGCGATGGATCAGGGACCCGCAGTTGCCCCTCTGAGAGATGAAGGGATTGAGCCGCTTTGTGCTGCATATCACATAGACACGTTGCAAACTGCCGAGGACCTGTTGTTAGGAAACGATCTCTCACTACACCGGTTCTTTAAGGAAGTGGGTGGCATATCGATTGATCTAGAGGCACTGGGTATGGAGTGCGGAGATGTCTTCTTCAACGTAAACGAACAAGCAGACTGCATCCGAGCTGATGCGCTGCTCACCGGGAGTCCCTGAGGGCGAGCGGCAGAGTAGCTCCATTCAAAAAGATTTCACCTTCAAGGTGCTTCTAGATGCTTGCCGATGCAGGGGCCTTAAGCGAATCTTGACTCAACTTTCCTTCCCATACAGCCACACCATAATGAGAATGAACTCCAAGTGCTTGAATTTATTCCTGGTCCTAGGACTTGCGGCTTGTGCATCGTCTGGGACCCCGGTAGCGCCCGAACCTGTCGCTCCAGCTGAGGTCGCTCCAGGGCCGGCAGCAGCTCCCTCGTCCGCGCTTGGCTTCACATCTGCCCAGGCGGATCGTGGACGCGATGTCTTCCGGTCTACCTGTACGACATGCCACTATTCAGAGGAATTTAATGACCAAACGTTCAAGCGTAGTTGGCGTCGTAGTTCAGCCGGAGACCTTTACGATTTCATCTCCACAGCTATGCCTGAGGATGCTCCGGGCAGTTTGCCTCCAGCGCAGTACGCGGAAATTATTGCTTATTTCCTTCAGATGAATGGTTTTGAGGCGGGCTCGATGGAATTGCCTGCAGATGCAGACGCTCTCAGCGAACTTAGCTTGGCCCCATTGGGCGGCTGAGAGGAGATACATAAGCTCCCGTTTTCACTAGACCTAAGATAGCCTGAAAGAAAGATCCTACCCATCTGCAGTCGGGCGGGATCTTTCTTATTTGAGGGTGGATGCCATAATAGTCACCCAAAAGAAATACAGATGGATCGTCAAGGAGGAACTATGTCATCGTCATGCGCTTCAGCTATCACACTCTTCACCGTGACCGCCGTAGTCTTCGTGGGATGCGCCGATAGCTCCGGTACCGCAAACATGGCTGTGGCTGGAGGCAACTACTATCCCAACGCAATCACGGGTGAGGGAATTCCGAACCCCAATCCCAATCGGATTGGAAGTTGGGCAAGCCTCCCCGAGGGTCGCGAATGGGGGTCAACTGCAGGGATGGATACTGATCCAACAGATGGCCATGTCTGGGGATATGAGCGTTGTGGCGCGGGCTCGGCTGGAGGCCCCGGCGTCAACTGCGACAACAATCCGGTTGACCCGATTTTCAAGTTCGACCGTAATACGGGAGAGGTCTTAGCGAACTTTGGGGTCGGTGTGTTCGTGACACCACATGGCATTTATGTGGATGACGACGGCACCGTGTGGGCTACAGACTTCGCGGGTAACGCGGAAGGCACAAAGGGCCACCAGGTCCACAAGTTCAGCTCGGACGGTGAGCTGCTCATGAGTCTCGGCACGGCTGGTCAGCCCGGTAACGACCCTGCGCATCTCAATCAGCCAAACGACGTGATCGTTGCACCTGATGGAAGCATCTTCGTGGCTGACGGACACAGCGGCCAGAACATGACGACTGCCCAACAGATGGCCGAGGGCCGTGCTGCGGGCCTAACGGGCCGAATCGTCAAGTATTCGGCCGATGGTGAGTATCTCATGGAATGGGGTGAGATCGGAACAGAGCACGGTCAATTCCGGACACCCCATGCGCTCGAGTTTGACTCACAGGGTCGTCTCTGGGTTGCGGATCGAGGTAACCATCGGATCGAAATCTATGACCAGCAGGGCAACTACCTAGAGTCGCGTTACCTCTATGGGCGGATCAGCGATATCTTCATCACGGACGATGGCATGGTGTACGCCATCGACTCCGAGTCCAGCGAGGCCCGGCATATTAACTGGCGAAATGGTGTCCGTATTGGGCTGGTCGATCAGGACTGGCTCGTGGGATTCATTCCTCCTTGGGAGTCCGCGAGCCGCCCGCAGAACGGCGTGACGGGTGAAGGCATCGCGGTGGATGCGGATGGTAACGTCTACGTGGCAGAGGGGCCGGCCTCTCTTGCCGACGCAGGTTCGGCGTTTACAAAATATGAGATCGGCGGGATGTAGAGAGTCTCCGCTTTCAGATGCATCCCGCTAAGGCAAAGTCCTGCAGCGCCGTGTGGATGTTCCGGTAGGAACATGTGGTGAATCTACGTTGCTGCTTAGGCTAGTAAGACACCGATGACTACATCTGATAGAGTAACCCGACCTGATCTCCCTAGGCGCACTAGGACTCGTGCACCTAGGGCACTTGCTCTTGTCTCGCTTGCTCTCGTCGCACTCTCAGCAGTTCCCATCTATGTAGGTGAGCGGGTTGCCTCACTCCAAGACCAGATCACAGAGACATTGCAGCCCGCTCTTGAATCAGCTGCTCGGCTATCACTCTACCAGTCAAGGCAAATGGCCCGGCTACAATCCTTCCTGCTCACAGGGGATCGGACGATCCGCCTTCGCTACAACGCTGCCATTGCAGAGGAGGATAGCCTGTACAACGATCTTGGTGATTTGGTCAGGGTCATGGATCTCGATGTGAGGGAGCGCCTCGCCCGGTTGTCCTCAGAGTCGACACGCTGGCGCTTGGGGCATCTCTCCGTCTTTGCCGAAGTAATAGGGCCTGAAGCAGGGGACGCACTCTGGGCGCAAATCCAGGGAGAATACGAGGAGTTACAAAGCGCTACTCGTGAACTCGAGAGGGTCATCAAGGTCGAAGTAGACCAAGGTCGTCGCGATACTCAGTGGTGGCGAACAATGCAGACATGGATCATGATCGGACTCGCGATCCTCGCTTTAGGATCTTTATTGGTCATAGCACGGGTTAGCTGGCGTGTGAGGCGACTTGTCACTGAAGCCGAAAAAAGAGAGGACGCCCTCCGTCGAACAGTCGAACAGCGTGATGAAATGGTCTCGATCGTCTCTCACGACTTGCGTAACCCTCTTGGTGTTGTCGTTGGTGCTGCAGATACCCTGATTGAGCTTCCTCTGGACCGAGAAGAGCGAGAAAAACAAGCCACGATCATTGCACGCTCAGCGAGCCGGATGAGCCGCCTCATTGAAGACCTTCTTGACGTTGCGCGGATTGAGGCGGGAGCATTTGTGGTGCGTCCCTCAGCCGAGGAGCCGACCTCAGTGCTTGAGGAGGTTCGCGACATGTTTGAAGTGCAAGCTGATGAAGCACAGGTTTCGCTCACAGTTGGGCCAGTATCCGACGTCCTTGTCCACATGGATCACGACCGGGTTGTCCAAGCGCTAGCAAACTTGGTGGACAATGCTCTCCGTTTCACTCCGGAAGGTGGAATGATCACGTTGAGTGGGGAGGCTCTAGATAAGGGAACGGTGTCCTTATCAGTTTCTGATACTGGAGTTGGACTTGCTCAGGACGCGCTGGACAACCTGTTCAGTCGCTTCTGGCAAGCCGAGGGAGATAGGAAGGGGCGAGCAGGACTTGGATTGACCATCGTGAAAGGTGTGATCGAGGCACATGGTGGGGAAGTTCGAGTTGAGTCAGATCCAGGCATAGGATCAACCTTCCATCTGGTACTTTATCGAGCTTGAGTAGACAGTAGAGCATTGGTCTTAGGTGTAGCGATAGCGAAAACTCAGATTACTCCAGGACTCGATCATTGGCTCCATATTCTTCTGGCTTTCACCTAAGAGAGCATATATATGTGCCTAGTCAGAGGTCGCTCTTTCACAGTTGGGAATGAGAGTACCATGTAGGCTATCTTTCCATCATCGGTTGACCCTCAATCCTTTTGTTGCATAGAATACCAGGTTGGGTGCGTTGTGATCGCTTTTCTGGGATCTCGACACTCTTTGTAAGGTATAAATTTTTATGAGGTTCAGTACTAGTCCTAAGGGGTCCTTCTTATAGGACAGGAACAACAGGGGAGATCCAAGCCTATGCTCGGACGGATACGTCTAATTTTAAGCTTCGTTCTGGCCATTCTTTTGGTTGGCCCAGTGGCGTTGATAGCCCAAAACCAGGGCCGTTTCAATGTCCTCATTCCTTACTTCGAACCGCTCGGTGATGCCGATGAGGACTTCGGTGAGGACGCATCTGAAGAGCTTCGTGACCTCATCAACACGCTGGCTACTCATCAACCTGTAGAAGAAGATGATATTAAGGATGAGGCAAAGCGCTTCGATCTGAAGATGGAGGATTTGAACTGTATTCGGACTCGACAACTCTCATCGCAAATGAATGCTGAGGTAGCGCTCTGCGCTTCTTACACGGAGAACCCAGACAAGTCTTGGACAGTGAACGCTGAGTTCTGGGATATTCAATCTAACGAGTCGTTTACGATCTCTGAGATTACGGTTGGCGAGAAAGAAGAAGCAGCAGCAGCCAGCCACATCTTCAACGAATTTGACCTCTACATCCAACAAATACGAGCAGCTGCCATCTGTGGAGACTACTACGCGAGTCAGCAGTGGGATAACGCTCTCCGCAACTGCGATCAGGCTCTCGAGCTTAACCCGAATGCGATCCAGACCAGGTTTTTGAGGGGCAACATCCTCAACAAACAGGAGCGTTTCCCCGAAGCGCTGGAAGAGCTGGATAGAGTTCTCGGGATAAACGGATTTCATGAGGAGGCACTTCAACTTGCCGCCTATATTGCGACAACGGAGGGGCAGCAAGACAAGGGCCGCGAGTACTATGGTCGCTACCTTGAACTAAATCCTGGCAACGCCGCAATTCGTATGCGGATTGCCTACGAGCAAGCTCAGGCCGGTGACCCCGTAGGTGCGATGGACTTCATTCAGGTGGGCCTCGACGTCGATGCCGAGAATGTAGATCTCTGGGAGCAGTATGGGGGTTTTGCCTTCAGGGCAGCAGGTGATGCGCAGCAAATGGCTGCATTGAGCGCAAGTGATGATACAGGTATCTCGCCAGAGGCACAGGAGTATTACCGTCGAGCCGTCAATGCTTACGAGAAGGTTTTTGAAGGTAAGGGGGCCGAGACGCCAGTCGGGCACATGAGAAGTATCTTGGCCGCTTATATTCAGCTTGAAGAGTTGGATGCCGCAATCGAATTTGGTGGGAAGGCACTTCAGACTCATGGAGAGGAAGACGTGCTGTGGTCATTCTACGCTGATGCTCTTCAGCGAACTGGGAGGCTTGACGAAGCAATCGCGGCGCTTGACCGAGTAAGGGAAATCAACCCGGCGCATCCCAGCGCTAGCCTCCGTCAGGGGAACTGGCTAATCGAGGCAGGTCGCCTAGAGGATGCAGTAATGGTGTTGAAGGATGCTGTGACTAGTAATCCGGCACAGGCTGAACAGGCGGCACGGATGATTTTCAACGATGCTTATCAGAAGGGTTACCAGCAGAAAGAGTACGCTTATGCTATAGCTGGAATGACTATGGCTAAGGAATTGTCTGGCCTGAGTGAAGGGTTGACGAGCCAACTCAACTTCTGGCATGGTTTCAGCATCTACCAGGCTGCTGTTGCGGAGCAGGAGCCCCAGACGCTTGGTAGTGCACGGTCGACTCTGCCGAAGTTTCAAGAGGCAATGGGGCTACTGGGGCAGAGTGGGGATTACCCGGGTACCGTCAATGTGAATCTTACCCAAGTGCTAGAAAATCTGACTACATATGTGGAGATCCAAGAGGCGATCATCAAGCGGGGAGAGTAAGATTAGTTTGATCGCTTGACCGATTATTGGCTGGATTGAGGCGCCCCAGGGCTACGTAGCCCTGGGGCGCCTTCTTTTGTCTCCTACCCACTTTCATCCACCAGACTCAGCTGACATCTTCGGTTTTTATTCGTATTCTTTAAAAATTGGTCTTATGGGTGAATACGAGATCATCTTTCTTATAAAAGGGCTTTCTACAGGTCAGCTGCCCCTTTTCAAAACCAAAAATTAGCAAAAAAAGACCCTTGACGCCGCGATCCAGCAATGCGTATGTTGCTCCATAGTATCCCACTTTATCCCACTTCATACCACAATAGGTCGGGATTTGACTGGTTTTGTCGGGCAATACGAGCATCAGATGGACGAGAAGGGGAGGGTCAGTCTCCCTTCGGCATTCCGCCGTGAGGCTGACACCGACCGCTTCGTTCTTCTTCAATGGGAGAAACCGTACCTCACGCTTTTCCCGGGACCCAAATGGGTAGAGGTGCAGGAGCGGCTTCTTGAATACCGCCGGAACGATCCTAGTGCCTGGAATCACGTGAGGCTTATCGTTGCGAATGCGGTGGAGGTTTCACCAGACAAGCAGGGGAGAGTGCTAGTGCCAGCCAGCCTCCAGGAGGCTGCTGGGCTTTCGGGTACAGTGCTCGTCAGCGGAAATCTTGATCGGGTTGAACTCTGGAACCCAGCCACGTATTCAGAGGATATCCATGAGCCTGTAGATGACCTCGGTAACTTTGTTCACAGGCTTTTCGGATGAGCGAAAGTAACTGGGGACCGTCTGCAGCCGAGATGCCGAAAGAGAACCGTCGAGACTTGGCGAGTTTCCACGAACCTGTATTACGTACTGAATTGTTGGACTTTCTCCAGCCTGGCCCAAGGCAGCTCTACTTGGATGGGACTGTGGGAGGAGGAGGCCATGCACGGCAGATTCTCGAGGCCTGCGAGGATTGTTTGCTCTTGGCAGTGGACCGAGATCTAGAGGCCCTCTCAGTCGCAAAAACAGCCCTGTATGATCTCAGGGATAGGGTGCATTTTCTCCATGGGCGATTCGAGATGGCCTCGGAAGACGCTGACGTACGCGATCGAGGTCTTGACGGTGCCTTTCTAGACCTCGGTGTGAGTTCCCATCAACTCGATTCGGATAGCCGTGGGTTCACGTTCCGCCGCGGCGTGGCACTAGATATGCGTATGGACACGTCGCAGGGACATGATGCGAGAAGATTCCTTGCAGATGCGAGTGAAACACAACTCACAAGTGTCTTCCGTGATTTTGGTGAAGAACCTAAGGCGAGGCGGCTCGCAAGGGAGATAGTGAAACGCCGTATGACGAGTCCTCTTGAGACAAGTGACGATCTCGTGGCGGCCCTGCGAGTAGCCCTCGGGCGTTCACCATCGCCGCAGGACAAAGCCAGGATCTTTCAGGCTATTCGCATTGCCGTGAATGAGGAGATTGAGTCATTGCAACTGGCATTACCGGCGATCCGTGAAGTGTTGAACGAAGGTGCCGTGCTGGTTGTGATCGCATACCACTCAATTGAAGACCGTGTTGTTAAGAATGCGTTTCGGGACTGGAGTAAGAACTGCATATGTCCGCCGAAGTTTCCGATCTGTGCTTGTCGCGGACGTGCGTTGGGAAAGACGCTAACAAAGCGTCCGATCAGGCCTCATCCCGGAGAAATTGAGACAAACGTTCGGGCGCGGAGTGCCCGAATGCGTGCCTGGCGGAGGGCAGCTTAATGAAGCCGTATACCCTGGGCCGCACTGTATTTGCCTTTACAGTTATTCTTGTCTTCGGTGCCTTGAGCATGGGAGTGACCTGGAGACAGAGCCGAGCCCTTGAGACGCAGAAAGCGCTTGATAACCTGAGACAGGAGGTTTCAGTCTCCGAGGCTGAGCGCGTGAGGGTAGAGCAACTCATCCAGGTACTTGAAAGTCGACAAGTGGTTGTCCCGAAAGCTCGGGAAATCCTTGGCATGCATACACCATCTGGCAATGAATTGGTGCTTCTGCTAGCCCAGGAGAGAGCACCATGAAGCGTCGTCCTAATCAATCCGATCCTAGCCCCTGGCGTCGCAGAACACTGCTTGGTTTCTGGCTCGTTATCTCATCACTTATTTGTGCTCGTGCGATTCAGATTCAAGGAGTGCAGGCGTCCCATTGGCGTGAGCTAGCTGAAAATCAGCATCAACGTGAAGGAGAAGTCCCAGCTGAGAGGGGATCCGTAATGGATCGTGATGGATTGCCGCTTGCTCTCTCACAAGAGCGTTTCATCATCAGTGTCGCTCCTCACGAGCTAAGAGACCCAGCCAAAGTTGCAGTCCTTCTCACCTCAAGCTTGGGGATTTCTTCGTCTAAGGCTGTGGAAGTGACCTCGAACGGAAGACCTTGGAACGTTATCCCTGGTCGCTATCCACCCACAGTCCGAGAAGCTCTAGGTGAGGTTCGGGGGATTTACCTCGACAGAGAGTTCCAGCGGTATCACCCGCACGGAGACCTCGCGCGTGGCGTTCTTGGTGTTGTACTTGACAATGAGGGAACAGGGGGGATTGAGCAGGCCTTCGAAGAAATCCTCAGGGGCATCCCCGGCCGGGAAGTCGTTGCAAGAAATAATCTGGACCAGGCGATCCCCGGGGAGCGTTATGTCTTCGAGCCACCAAAGTCGGGTGGAGACATAGTTCTCACGCTTGATATGGATCTCCAGGAGATCGCACGACAAGCACTTGAAGAGTCAATTTTGGAAACCGAGGCTCGGGGTGGTGACGTCCTCGTAACTATTCCAAATACCGGGGAGATCCTCGCCCTTGTCTCCATCCGGGATGGCAAGACCGCCTCGCTTTCTGCGATCAATACACCCTATGAGCCAGGATCGACGTTCAAGCCGTTTACCGTCTCTGGTCTTATTGAAAATGATCTCGCGTCTCTGGAAGACACCGTGGACGTAGAGAATGGCACATGGACGGTTGCTGGCAGGACACTTCACGATGTCCATAGTGAGGGCCGCATGTCGATTGCTGATGCACTCCGAGTGTCATCGAACGTAGGAATAGCAAAAGCAGCTAGTCGAATGTCCCCACGCATACAGTACGAGACTCTCAGGGATTTCGGCTTTGGAACGCCAACCGGAATTCAGATCCCCGGTGAGGTCGGTGGCATGCTTCGCAAGCCCGAACGCTGGTCTTCTCAATCTCCAGCTTCGCTAGCTATAGGATACGAGGTCTCTGTGACTCCGCTGCAGATGGCGATGGCTTATGGCGCCCTCGCCAACGGTGGCCGATTAATGCAGCCCCTCCTCGTTAAGGAGACTCGGGAAAGCGACGGTAGCCTTAAAGAGCAATTCGAACCACGCATGGTTCGCCAAGTCATCCCAGAGGAGATTGCTCGAGGAATAGGGGAAGTGCTAGTAGACGTTGTTGAAGATGGAACCGGCACCTCAGCGCAGCTCGGTACATTCCAGGTGGCAGGCAAGAGCGGCACTACGAGGCTTTATTCTCCCGAGGATGGATACCAGAGCGGCGCCTATTGGTCGTCATTCGTAGGGTTCTTCCCCGCGGAAGACCCCCAACTCGTGGTTTTTGTGAAGCTGGAGCGCCCCCAAGGAGCCTACTATGGGGGTGCCGTGGCTGCTCCCGTGACCCGAGCTACGATGCAAGCTGCTCTGGCTGCGAGTGGGAAGCATATCGACCGGACGCGACTATACCAGTCTGGTAAAGTCGCTGCATCGCTTGCTACATCAGCCCCAAGTGCGGCATTCGTAAATCAGGAATTGGATTTTCCTACGGAAGGGCTAGATGAACCGGAGATGCCCGTGGGTATGGGACTTGCTGGTGGTGGAACTGCGAGTGAAGGGATTCTAGTTCCAAGGTTAGCGGGAGTGCCCTTGAGGACTGCCGCGCGCCGACTCCATGCACTGGGTTTGCGCGTCTCTGGTCCGCTGGGTGGAGAGATACTCGGCACGGAACCTGGTCCTGGGATGCAGATGGTTAGAGGGGATACGGTAGCACTCATTGTGCGCCCGAGGACCAATCGTGATTGAGACCACTTCCACTCTAGGCAAGGTGGGCGAGATCCTCCGGACGGCTGGACTCCTTAGGGAGTTTCACGGTCCGGAGGATCTCGCCGTTATGGGGGTATGCCAAGACTCACGAAAGACACGTCCCGGAGATCTCTTTCTTGCTTGGCAGGGAGATTCGCTTGATGCACATGACTTCGTTGCTGCTGCTGCCTTCAATGGAGCAGTTGCAGCCGTCGTTGAACGCAAGGTCGATACTGAGGTGCCTCAGATCATCGTTACTGATGGGCGTCGTTCAGCAGCATTAGCTGCCCGTGAGGTTATCGGTACCGGAAGTAGACGCATGTTCACGGTTGGTGTTACGGGTACCAATGGAAAAACCACGACGGCGCTTCTTGCTCGGTATTTGATGGGGCGAAAAGGGCCTGCAGCCGCGATTGGTACGCTCGGGGTTTTCGATGAACAAGGTGTTCGTCCAGGTACAGAAGGGCTAACGACTCCCGGCCCTGTCCAGGTCGCAATCTTTCTTCGACAACTCGTTGATGGGGAGATGGAATCCGTCGTAATGGAGGCGTCCTCACACGCGCTCGATCAGCATCGTGTAGATGGAGTCATTTTCGATGTTGGAGTATTCACGAATCTTTCCCACGATCACTTAGACTACCATGGGGATATTGCCGAGTACTTCGGAGCTAAGGCCCGCCTAGTAGAACTAATCGCTTCTCGGGGAACTCTAGTCGTGAACGGTGATGACCCAGCCTGGAGTAAATTGGATGCGAATGGGCGCTCCATTCGCACGTTTGCTCTCAACACTCCGGCTGATGTCCATGCAGAGTCAGTTGAGGTGGGTCCGAATGGCTCTGATTTTACGCTAGTGATTGACGGCGAGCGAAGGGAAGTAAGGTTTCCACTGCTTGCCCGCTTTAACATCGAGAATGCATTAGCTGCAGCCGCTGTGGGAGCGGTTTACGGCCTTTCGATTGACGAAATTGCTTCAGGGCTCTCTACCGCACCTCAGGTGGCGGGACGGCTGGAGACTGTGGCAACCGAGCCGTTCACTGTTCTTATCGATTTCGCACATACTCCTGCAGCCCTCGAGAGTGTTCTTGAAGCGTTACGACCCTTAACAACCCCGGGTCGACTCATCGTGGTATTTGGTGCTGGCGGTGATCGGGACAGGATGAAGCGTCGTCCAATGGCTGATGCTGTGGCGCGGAGTGCTGATGTTGTGGTACTTACCTCTGATAATCCTCGTACAGAAGATCCTGAGCAGATTCTTGATGACCTCGTTGAAGGACTCAAAGGAAAAGATCACGAGCGTGTTGTTGACCGACATGACGCTATTCGGTTTGCATTATCGACAGCCCAGGAAGGCGATACGATGCTCTTGGCGGGGAAGGGTCATGAAACCTATCAAGTAGTTGGTGATGAGCAGCGACCTTTCGACGAGCGAGCGATTGTCCAGGACTGCTTAGCGGAGTTAGGGGTCTCATGAGTCAGTTCACATGGACTGACCGTTCGGTTCGTCAGGCGCTCGGTTTAAGTGCCGATCTGGCTGATCCTTCACTAGAGTATGCTAGCGTCTCTACAGACTCGCGTTCGGTTGGGGAAGGGACACTCTTTGTCGCCCTCGTGGGTGAGCGCTTTGATGGTCACGACTTTGTGGTGGATGCTTTGGCAAAGGGGGCAGCTGGTGCGGTGGTTTCGAGGCCAGTAGAGACTAATCCGAGCGCCCCTCTTTACCCGGTGGATGATACTCTGGCTGCGCTCGGATCACTTGCAACTTTTCGACGTAGTGCTCTAGACGTTCCGGTTGTCGCAATCACAGGATCATCAGGAAAGACTACGACGAAAGACTTTACCCGTGCTGCACTTGGGATGACGCGAGCAGTGCATGCGACTCCTGGCAATCTCAACAACCGCATCGGGATGCCGCTGACACTACTCTCGACACCGACAGAGGCTGATGTCGTCTTGGTCGAGATGGGTTCGAATGAGCCGGGGGAGATTTCTACGCTCTCTGCTATAGCCCGACCAGATATAGCCGTCGTGACCACTGTAGGAGAGAGCCATCTTGATAGGCTCGGTTCCTTGGCAGGCGTATTAGACGAAAAGCTAGACTTGTTTAGGAGTATGACAGAAGGCGGTCGCTGTGTTGTTGGCGATGAGCCCGCAGCACTGGTAGAGGCCGCACGAGCAATTTGCTCGGATCTTCGCATTGCCGGTTGGAGCGAACGCGCTGACCCTGACCTCAGGCCAGAGCAATTCGAACGTGATGTCTTCGGGGCACCTCGCTTTAAGTGGCGAGGGCATCCGGTAACTCTCGCACTGCCCGGCCGTCATTCTGTGGTAAATGCTCTGATTTCTCTGGCCATCTCCGAACTTGTGGGTGTTAGCGCCCGAGATGCTGTCCGTGGTCTGGCCTCAGCCGAAGTCTCTTCTCTCCGCGGTGAAATTCGCCAGATCGGAAATGTGAGAGTGGTTGCTGATTGTTACAATGCGAACCCTCAAAGCTTGAGAGCAGCACTTGAGGTACTCGGTGACCAGCCTGGTAATTCACGTACTGTTGCCGTCCTGGGTACCATGCTGGAACTGGGTCATGAGGCTGCCCGGCTTCACGAAGAAACTCTCGAGTACGCGCTCGGCCTGAATATCGATTTGGTGGTGGCGACGGGAGGATTCGCTGAAGCTGCTGAGGCACTAGAAGTGGATGAGCCCGAGGTTATTCGATCTCGGGATTGGAGGAAGGCCTATCCAGCGCTCCGTGACTGGCTCGAGGGAGACGAGGTTCTTCTACTCAAGGCTTCAAGAGGAATCGCTCTAGAAAACATGCTTCCTCTTCTAGACTCAGATTTTGGTAGCAAAGGTAACGGTGTCGTGTTGGGTGAAGCCTGATGCTCTATCACCTTATGCCCAGCCTCTCGGACATCAATTTCGTCTTCAATGTATTCCGATATATAACGTTCCGGGCAGCAGGTGCGGTCGTGACTGCACTCATGATTGCATTCTTGCTCGGTCCGATCGTTATCCGGCGTCTTCAGCGTGCCAAGGTCGGTCAAATCGTTCGAGAAGTAGGCCCTGAATCACATTGGTCAAAGGCAGGGACTCCAACGATGGGTGGTGTGATCATCATCATGTCTACTGTTCTTTCCACTCTTCTTTGGGCTGAACTGACGAACTGGTACACGGTGATTGCGCTTGTCGCCCTCATCTGGATGGGGATGATCGGTTTCCTTGATGACTATCTCAAGGTAGTGCAGGGGAAGACACGTGGGTTGGTTGCCAGATACAAGATGATTGGCCAGTGGAGCTTTGGCCTTGCTCTAGGAGCGTTCCTAGTGTTTAACCAAATCTCACCGCATGCATCTACCGCGACTGCCGTACCCTTCTTCTCGGATGTCCAAGCAAGGTTCGCCGTTTGGTCATTTATCCTATTCACAGGGGTTGTTGTATCTGGTTCATCAAATGCGGTAAACCTGACTGATGGACTAGATGGGCTCGCGGCAGGATTGTCCGCTATAGCAGCTGTGACGTTGGGTATTTTCGCGTACATCGCTGGTCGTTTCGACATGTCGGAGTATCTAGGGTTTTTCTACCTACCAGGAGCAGGTGAGTTAATGATCTTTGCGGTCGCACTTGCAGGTTCGGCGATCGGTTTCCTCTGGTACAACGCCTATCCCGCTCAGGTCTTTATGGGCGATACAGGCTCGTTGGCTCTCGGGGGTGCTTTGGGAGTGATGGCAATCTTGCTCAAGGCCGAATTTCTGCTGGTTATCGTAGGTGGGGTCTTCGTTATGGAAACCCTCTCGGTAATCATCCAAAGGGTTTGCTTCGTGTATACGCGCCTCCGTTTTGGGGAAGGGCGCCGGGTCTTCAGGATGGCACCCATCCACCACCACTTCGAGGCACTTGGCTGGCCTGAGACAAAAGTGGTGACACGCTTTTGGATCATTGGGATTCTATTTGCGATGCTGGCCATTAGCACACTGAAAATAAGGTGATAGAACATGCCGTATTGGACCGAAGAAGCCGCTCGGAGTAAGTGGAATGAGCGGACTGAGTGGATCACATATAGCTGTCATTGGCCTCGGAGCAAGCGGTCTTGCCGCAGCTCGATTGGCCCTAGATAAGGGAGGAGATGTCTATGTCTCGGATCTGCGCATTGAACCCGAGGTTGCAACTCGTCGAGCCGACCTGCGAGAAAGAGGTGCCCAAGTTGAACTGGGAAGGCACGATATCGAACGATTGGCGGAAGCTGACATGGTTGTCGTCAGTCCAGGAATTCCTCCCCATGCTCCGATACTCAGAGTACTCCAGGATCGGGGTATCCGGTGGATCTCCGAGCCTGAATTTGCTGTTCAGTTCTTCTCTGGTCCATTAATTGCCGTCACAGGGACTAATGGGAAGACGACGACAACCTTGCTTTTGGGACACCTTCTTGAAACGGCAGGGGTGCGTGTTGGGGTGGGTGGAAACGTGGGAGGTGGGCTCGCCCCGGCTGCTTCAGAACTCGCTCTCATGGTGCCTGCTCCGGACTGGTATGTGCTCGAAATGAGTTCCTTCCAGCTGTCCGCGATTCAGTCATTCAGCCCTGACGTTGGCGTACTGACGAACTTGTCTCCGGATCACCTGGACCGGTATCCATCCCTTGAGGCTTATTACGCGGATAAGGCGAGGATCTTCGATAATGCGGATCACCAGAGTATGTGGGTCCTACCGGAAGGCGACGGTGTTGTGGATTCACTCATCGGTAACACCCCCGGGGACCGTTTCTATTATGGAGAAGACGAGCAATCGGAAACTCACGCTTTCATGACCGACGGCGTTCTAACTTTGCGTTTCGAAGATCACCGATATCCACTACTGGAGATGGACGATCTCTCACTAATTGGACGGCACAATATC